>Ga0070726_10004572_pt1 | contig 10955 bp, 11 predicted proteins | sample tdAd471_FD_67275 | JGI IMG/M metagenome (GOLD analysis project Ga0070726, IMG submission 67275) | Marine sediment microbial communities from the Atlantic coast under amendment with organic carbon and nitrate - tdAd47.1 | ecosystem: Environmental > Aquatic > Marine > Coastal > Sediment | place...
GCCGGGTAATTGAAGTCGATGGCGCCGAAGCGCTGCTTGGTGGACTCCTTCAAATCCTTGAGCACACTCTGGTAGCCAGGGTTGTATGAAATTACCAACTGAAAATCGCGGTGCGCGCGCACCACTTCGTTTTTCTTTTCCAGCGGCAAAATGCGTCGATCGTCGGTCAGCGAATGGATGACGACTGTCGTGTCCTGGCGGGCCTCGACGATCTCGTCGAGGTAGCAAATTGCACCATGCCGCGCTGCGAGTGTCAGCGGTCCGTCGTGCCAGACCGTACCGTTGGCGTCGAGCAGGTAGCGTCCCACCAAGTCGGATGCCGTCATGTCCTCATGACACGAAACGGTAATCAGCGGTTTTTTTAAGCTCCACGCCATGTGCTCGACAAACCGTGTCTTTCCGCAACCAGTCGGCCCTTTCAACATGATCGGCATGCGATCGATGTAAGCCGCCTCGAAGTGCGTCACTTCCTTCCCAACACTGCGATAGTAGGGCTCATCGGCAATCAAGTAGTCTTTTAGCGGCATGGCGGGTTCCGTATCTGAGCGTCGGCATTGTCGGCAGCGCTAGTGGTAATCGGAGAGCTGGGAGGCGGCACTTGCGAAGCCCGCCTCCCATTGCGCAATAGTTTTTAGCGGTGGGAACCGGTTTTCTGATTGGGAATGCCTTCCATTGGGCATTCCTCCGTACCCACGGTCTCTCGGGTGATCGATTCAACGAGCTCGCGGGTGCCTTCAGGATCGGTTACCCACTTCTTGTAGAAGTCGAACGGGCATTCTGCGACGCCGCGGTCACCATCACCGGAATTGATCATGCCGGTATAACCACGATGCAGCAACTTGAACAGGTGGTTCTGGGATTGACCGTTCTTACGGGCGTCCCGGATGGCCGAAACGGAAAGCTGAGCGTATTGGATGCCCATTTCCTCTTCGGCACAGGAACCCAGGGTTCGACCGTCGAAACCGATAATTGCCGAGTAGCCGAAGTAGGAATACACCCCATCAAAACCCGTGGCATTGGCAACCGCCACATAACAGTTGTTGGACCAGGCCATGGCCTTGGCCATGGTGACTTGCTGTTCCTTGGACGGGTACATGTACCCCTGGCAACGAACAATCAGCTCGGCGCCCTTCATGGCACAGTCGCGCCAGATTTCGGGGTAGTTTCCGTCATCGCAGATAATCAAACTGACCTTCAGGCCCTTGGGACCGTCGTTCACGTAGGTGCAGTTGCCCGGATACCAGCCTTCGATCGGAACCCAGGGCATGATCTTGCGGTACTTCTGGACGATCTCGCCCTTGTCATTCATCAAGATCAGCGTGTTGTAGGGCGCCTTGTTGGGGTGCTCCTCATGGCGCTCGCCGGTCAGCGAAAATACACCCCAGACCTTTGCCTTTCGGCAAGCCTCGGCGAAAATCTCCGTTTCCGCGCCGGGGCACTCCGAAGCGGTCTCGTACATTTCCTTTTCGTCGTACATGATGCCGTGCGTGCTGTACTCGGGAAAGATAACGAGATCCATACCGGGCAAGCCAACCTTCATACCTTCGATCATTTCCGCGATCTTGTGGCAGTTGGCGAGAACCTCGTCTTTCGTATGCATGCGCGGCATCTTGTAGTTGACGACAGCGACGCCGGCGGTGTCATTACTGCTGGTGATATCTCCGTGGTACATGATGTCCTCCTTGTGCTTTGGAAGTTACCGGGCCCAAAGCCCGCTCGTTCGGCTAAACCGCCATGTGTCTATGAACGAGTTCGTCTGTCAGTTCATCGACTGACCCACCCACCGCGACGCTACCTCTATCCAACAACACGAAACGCTGCGAGGCGCGGCGGGCAAATGCTACATTCTGTTCGACCAGCACGACGGTCATGCCCTGCTTCTGGTTCAGGTCGATCAGCACCTGTTCGATTTGCTCGACGAGATTGGGTTGAATGCCCTCGGTCGGTTCGTCGAGCAGCATGACCTTGGGATCGGTGAGCAAGGCGCGCGCGATTGCCAACTGTTGCTGTTGCCCACCCGATAGATTGCCACCCGTGCGGTCCAGGAACTCCTTGAGCATGGGAAATAACCCAAAGACCATCTCATAGAGTTTTTCAGCACTGCCGCGGTTGGCGAAGGTGCCCAGCATGAGGTTTTCCCGGACCGAAAATTTCGGCAGGATGCCGCGCCCCTGCGGTACATAGCCGATGCCGGCCAGGGCGCGCTCATCGGTGCGCTTATCGTTGATCTCCTGATCCCCGAGAATGATGCTGCCCGTGACCCGGTCCATCAGGCCGAGGATCGCGCGCATCAGCGTGGTCTTACCAACGCCGTTACGACCTAAAACACTCATGAACTCGCCCTTTTCGACGCGCATAGAAACGTCTTGGATGGCGGGGCTATTGCCGTAGAAGGCGCTGACGTTGTTGAGCTCAAGCACCGATGATGCCTCCCGATCCGAGATAGGCCTCGCGCACACCCTCGTGTTGCTCGATATCGCTGACCGTGCCTTCGGCCAAGAGCGTGCCCTGATGCATGACTGAAATGATGTCGCCGATTTCCTTGACGAAGCCCATGTCGTGCTCAACCACCACCAGGGTGTGTCGGCCCTTCAGGCGATTGAACAGCTCCGCCGTCTTGTGGGTTTCCTCGCGGGTCATGCCGGCGGTGGGCTCATCCATCAGGATGACCTCGGGGTTCTGCGCCAGAAGCAGCGCGATCTCGAGCCACTGGGTTTGACCGTGGGACAGATGACCGGCCGACATCTTCAGGCGGGTTTGCAGACCGACGAGTTCCGCCAGCTTTTCCAGGCCATCGCGTTCGCTGTTGAGTCCGAACTGAACGGCATTGGCGAAGACGCCGATTTTCTTGTTGTAGGCGACATCCAGATTCTCACGCACGCTTAGTTCGCGGAAGACACTGGGCACCTGAAATTTCCGGCCAACGCCGGCCAGAGCGATTTCATGCTCCTGCATGTTTTTGAGGGACCGGCCGTCGAGCAGAAGATCGCCGGAGGTCGGTTTGAGTTTGCCGCAAATGAGGTCAAGTGCGGTTGTCTTGCCCGCCCCGTTGGGTCCGATCAGACATCGCAGTTCACCCTTGGATACGGCAAAGTTGAAGTCATCGATGGCATGGAAACCGTTGAAGCTTACCCGGATATTGCGCATCAAAAGGTGGTCTGGGATCGCGCTGCTCATGACGCGCGTTCCCGCTTGGCCGGCGGTTGGTGCGCGGCACTGGTGATCGGTGTAGTTTCATTGTCGTCGCTCTTGAGCAAGCGGTTCAGTAAAGCTTCGGCCGCACCGGCCAGCCCCTTGGGCATCAGCAGCACCACGGCAACGAATATGCCGCCCATGATCAGCGTCCAGGTCTCCAGGAAGGTTTCCGATTCCGAGAGCGCGCCCTGCATGCCGGTCACGATGATCGCACCGAGCATGGCGCCGAGCAGGCTCTGCCGGCCGCCAACGGCACACCAGATAACCACGGAAAGGCTAAGCGGTACGCCGATGAAGGTCGGCGAAGCGAACTCCATGACTATGGTGTAGAGCATGCCCGCTAGCCCCGCGATGCCCGCCGAAACCGAAAAGGCGAAGATCTTGAAGTTGGCGACGTCATAACCGAAGTAGCGCACCCGGTCCTCGTGATCGCGAATGGCCTGCAGGATCAGCCCTGCCTTGCTTTTGGTCACGGCCAGAGCAAAGAACAGACTGACCATCAGGCAGACGCCAATGAGATAGAAGATCGAGCTGTCATAGGCGTCGAAGGTGAAGCCGAAGATTTCCAGCTGCGCCAGATCGGTAATGCCGTTGAAGCCGCCTGTGTAGCGCTGTTGGTCGATGATCAGCAGATTGACCACTACCAGCCAGGCCAGTGTGATGATTGCCACGTAGACGCCGGTGACTCGGCCCTTGAACATGAACCAACCCAAAGCAGCAGCAAGAATCACCGGAACGGCGATACCCGCCGCCAGGCCGAAGCCGAGCGAATGGAATGGAACCCAGAACCAGGGCAGTTCGGTGACGTTGTTCCAGACCATAAAGTCGGGCAAGCCCGCACTGCCGGTGTGGACCGGGATAGTCTTCAGCTTCAGCGACATGGCCATGCAATATGAACCGACGCCGAAGCTTGTCGCCTGGCCGAGGTTGAGGATGCCCGTGTAGCCCCAGGAAAGGCTCAGCGCCATCGCGAGAATGCCGAATACCAGATAGCGCGCGTACTTGTTCAGGATGAATGCGTCATCCACAAAGCTAGGGACCAGCAAAATCGCAATGCATACAAAACCATAGGTGCCGATTTGTATGGCCGTTCTTCTAGACACTTCTGATTACTCTCCTTTGGCTCCAGGCCCGACGGTTTCCGGCGGCCTTCTCAGCTACGGTCCTTCGTCGAAAAGAGCCCTTGTGGACGGAAACGGATGAGAATGACGATGGCGAAGAACACGGTCGCCTTGGCGATCGTATCGTCGGTGTAAAACGCCAGGAATCCCGTGACCTCGCCCAGAATGGCGGAACTGGCGATGGTGCCGACCAGGCTTTCGACGCCCCCGAGGACAACGACCATGAAGGCGTCGACCACGTAGGTGGTTCCCATTTCCGGCGACACGCTTTTCAGCGGCGAAACCAGCGCCCCGGCCAGGCCGGCCAAGCCGGCGCCGTAGGCGAAGGTCAAGCTGTAAATTCTGTTGCTGTTGATACCGAAGGCACTGGCCACTTCGCGGTTCTGGGTAATCGCGCGAAGCTTCATGCCGAAAGAGGTGCGATACATCAGATACCAGGTCACACCGAACAGGGCGACGGCAAGCACCAAGACGAAAATTCTGAAGGCCGAGGTCTCGATGCCGAACAGAGAAATGCTGCTGCCGAGGGATGAAGGCATTTCCACGTAGCGCAGTTCCCCACCAGCGATCAGTCGGATCGCCTGCTGGGCCATGATGCCCACGCCCCAGGTGGCCAGGATGGTGTCGAGCGGCCGGTCGTAGAGATGCCGAATGACAATGCGCTCGATAATCCAGCCGAACAGGGCAACGCACATGAAAATCAAGACCAGGCTTTCGATCAGCCCGATCCCGATGAAGGTTTGCAGCGCCCAGGCGGTGTAGGCACCGAGCATGACGAATTCGCCGTGCGCTAGGTTGATGACGCCCGTGGTGCCGTAAATGATGGCCAGCCCGAGTGCGACGAGCAGAAGGATCGAACTGATGCTCAGCCCGGTAATAATCTGGGTGATGATGGCTTCAGCCATGCGACAAGCAGCCTTCTTCGAAATACGGGCGGTGGGAGGCACGCGGCCTCCCACCGCTCAAGGATTTGCTACAGGTCACAGACTCACGATTCGACAAGGCCTGTTTCGGTGCAGGTTTGGTTCGGGTAGGCCTTGTAGGGTACGGGCTCCAACCAGTCAGGGGACTGCTTGATGATTTCGAACTGCCCGTCGGATTTACACAGGCCGATTTTCGGCCACAGGTAGGTGTGCAGTGTCGCGCCGTCGAGACGGACCTTGCCCTGCGGCGCGATCAGTTCGACGCCCTTGACCGCTTCGCGGATGTTCGCCGGGTTGATGTCGCTCGCCGCCAGCTTGGAGACGGCCTGGTGGAACATCTTGACTTGGAAGTAGCAGGGTTCGGACACGAAGTGCGTTACCTTGTCCTCGCCCCAACGGGCACGGTAGTTCTCCACAAAGGTATGGTTTTCCGGGGAATCCCATACCATGAAGTAGGGCGCGGAGGTAAAGTGCCCGGCCGCTGCATCGCCGCCCATGGCCGCCACTTCATTCTCCGACGTGGTTAGACTGGCCATCGGCATCTTGGCCGGATCAAGACCTGCGGCACGGTACTGACGGTGCAAGGCCACCACCGAATCGCCAACGACGGTCGAGAAAATGACGTCGGGTTTTTCGCTGCGGAACTTGTTAACCACCGATGAGAACTCGGAATGGCCGAGCGGCACGTATTCCTCGTTCACGACCTCTGCGCCCAGCTCCTTGAGGAGCTTCTTGCAATAGTTGTTTTCTTCCTTGGGATAAATGTAGTTCGAACCGATCAGGTACCAGCGCTTGCCGAAGTTCTTGACCAGCCAGGGCACGAATTCGTCTTGCTGCTGGTTGGGAACGGCCCCCGTGTAGATAACGTTCTTGGAGCACTCCCGGCCTTCATAGAGGGTTGGGTACCAATAGAGGTTCTTGCGTTTTTCAAACACCGGCAGAACCGCCTTGCGGCTGGCCGAGGTATAGGAACCGAAAACGCTGACGCACTTGTCGCTGAGCACCAGTTTGCGAGCCTTTTCGGCGAATGTCGCAGGGTCGGATGCCGGGTCTTCGATCACCGGCACGATCTTCATACCGTTGATGCCGCCCTGGTCGTTGATTTCCTCGATCGCCATGATGGTGGCTTTGTTGAGGGACTCTTCGATGATGCCGGTGGTACCGGTCAGCGAGAACAGTACGCCGACCTTGATTTCGCCGCCCGCCGCGTAGGCTAGCGACGAGTCCTTGATCCAAACCATCGGAAACCCGGCGGCGGCGGCCGCGCCGGCAGCGGCGCTTCGCCGTAGAAACGATCTTCTCCCGATCTTCATTCTTGCCTCCCAAGAAAAAGACAAAAAAAACCGCATTCCGTCGCCATTTGCGACCGAATACGGGCTTCGTTGCCAGTCTCTGTTGTTACGCGGCACCATTGCCGCGAAAGCTAGAACTCTGCGCGTCGGATCTTCTGTCCTTAGCGGATTTCTTGATCAAACGCTTCGCTGGGCGGGTCTTTCGGCGACAGTAAAAGCCGGTACATCCGTCCCTGAACCGATAGGATGGTTATCCTAGAATATCTTGCGAGTCAACAATGGCGGAAGCCAGCGACCCGATCGTTATGCGCCGGTCCATCGCTTTGAAGCGCAGCTGGCGATAGGCTTCTTCCTCACTGATGTTGTCCCGCTGCATCATGATTGCCTTGGCTTGCTCAATGGCTTTCATCGAACGCAGGTTCTCATCGAGCTTCTCGATCCGCTGCCGCAAACGCCGTTCATAGAGGAAAATATTGCGGCCTTGGGACAGGTTGTTCACCACGGCCTGCGGCGTGCAGGGCATGTGTATGATGCTGTGCGGCGCGCAATTTTCCAGAAGCTTGTGGTTCACCATGGCGTTGGCGGGAATGACGACGATGATGGCAGTCGGCAAGATTCCCGGTTTACCCTTAATGCGCTTTGGCAGGTCGTCGACCAGTTCACAAAAGACCACGTCGAACTCCACCGGTACTTCATCTGGCATGGGCCAGATGTGCTGAACCCGGGCGCGTGTCCTCTGCAGCGTGCGGATGAGTTCATCGCCATGATCATCGCGCTGGCTGATCACCGCAATGTCGAGCCGGGAGAGTTCTTGGTTATGCGGCAAACTTGCTGCCGTGTTCATGGTGCGAAGCCTGGCTGTTCCATTACTTCATCCGAGGCCGTCTTGTTTATCCCGAACGCAGGGCGCTATTGCGCGTTTCGGCCCATGGTCGAAAATCGACCATCGACACTTATTATCCGATGGCGACGCTGCGGCCGTAACCGATCAGGTAGGGATCGGCCGATACGCGCGACTGCGACTCGTAAAGGATATCAAAGCGTCCGCTTTCGTTGGCGCGTCCGATACGTGTCCAAAGATCCGCATGATTGCATCCCTGATTGATCGAAACACGACCTTGCGGCGCCTCGTACTCCGAACCCAGGACCATAGGGCGCAGGATTTCCGTGTCCAAGGAATTGGTTTGCTCGAGCGCCTTGGCGAACATGTGCACTTGGAAATAGGCTGCCTCCAAGCACATGTTGGTGGGCTCGTCCGTGCCGTATCGCTTCTGGTAGTGCGAAGTGAATAGGGAGTTGGCCTCGCCGCCGACGCCATCGAAGTAGGGCGCGGCGGTGATGTGGCCTTCGCCCACATCGATCCCCATGGAGCGGATTTCCGCCTCCGTCGTCGTCAGGCTGGCGATGGGCGTGCTCTTGGGGTCGAAGCCGAAGTCCGTATAGGTCTGATACAGCAGGTCGGTCGATTTTCCGACTACGGTCGAAAAAATTATATCGGGTTTGGCCTGCTGAATGTCGCGCATGACGGGGATGAAATCCTTCGGCTCGGCGCGTAGGCTGATGTACTTTTCGCCGACAACCTCGCCGCCGTTTGCGCGCACCAGCTCCCACATGACACGGTTCGACATATAGGGGTAAACGTAATCCGAGCCGACGAAATAAAATCGCGTGCCGAAATGCTCCATGAGATAACGGCTGAGCGCCACGCTGTTCTGGTTGGGCCCCGCCCCCGTATAGATGATATTGGGCGAATACTCGAAGCCCTCATAGAGGGTTGGATACCACAACAGCCCGTTCAGCCGTTCGACCACCGGCAATACTGACTTGCGACTACTCGAAGTATAGCAACCAAAAATTGTCGTAACATTATCCTCGACCATCAGCCGTTTGGCGCAGCGCCCAAAGGCGGCGCTCTCCGAGCCCGGGTCGTAGATCACCGGCTCGATGGGGCGGCCGTTGATGCCGCCATTGTCGTTGATTTCTTCGATGGCTGTCAGCGTGCCGCGCAGCTGTGTCTCTTCAATAACGGCCAAAAAGCCGCTGCTCGAAAAAAGCACGCCAACACGCCATGGTTCACTGGACCCAGCGGGCTTCATCAACAGCTCCCTGCACGACAAAATTGCGTTCAGTCAAAAAAAGCTTTCGCTTCCATTGCCTTGCGCTCAGCTACTTTAATTGTAAAAAAAAAAGCGTACCAGAAATCGTCTCATTGGTGGGAAATTTTCGCCCGCCTCCCCGAATTGCGGCGTAAGTATTTGTTTCTATTTGCTCATTCTGACCTGCCCCCTGGAGCTGGTCACTCAGCGTGAGAGTTCGGGTTGCTGATATTGCGCTCCTTTCGCGCTTGTTGTCATCGCATCAGAGGCATGCCCTTGGTGGGATGAGACGAATTCCCCGGGCGTCCGGTAGCCCAAGGACGAGTGGGGTCTATTGGCGTTGTACAAGTTGGCGGCACTACGCTCAAAAGACAGAAATAGAGTCCCAGTGATCTGCTCCTCGCTAAATCGACGCTTCATAGCTTAAGTCCTCCGGCTTCGGAGAACTCTTTTGCCTCATGACCTAGATTCGGGGGATCAGGTCAATTCTGTGTTCGGGGCGCATGTGATCGCTCCGGTAGCGGTTGAAAGAAAGCTGGCGGGCAAGGTCAGAAGCTAAGCGCGGGATCAGACCTGAACCGTCTTACGGGTGACCTTACCGCGGATCCAAAGGACTAGCCATGACGAGAGAACAAAGGGGAATGTCAGGGCCGCAACATCAACCAGATGAGCCAGCCTCACCACCATAATGGACAGCGCTATTGCCGCAATGGCGCTGAACAGGTCCTTCAGCATTCGTCCCGCGAAAAGAATACTACACAACACAGCATTGTATCCGAATAGACCAAGATTAATCGCATCAACGGGAAATCCCGCCCCGTAGGCAACGCCCAGACCAACCGCGGTCGCAAGCATCACGTATAAGCCTTGCGTCCAATCACGCATTGTAATGGCAGCGAGAAACACGATGCCGGTGATAATGTTCTCCTGAAACAATACCTGGCCGATGCCCAGCGACAGCGCGTCGAGAGCGGAAATTTCCGATTGATCGGTAACCGTTCCCGCGCCGCTGCCCAGCGCACCCGTGATCCACGACAGAACCATGAGGAGCCAAGTCACGGCGACGAAAGGAAAGGTAAGCGGACGCATGTTCAAGCGCAGCATCCGGTGCATCACTATGGAACTGGCGATCCCGCCGGCAACGACCAGTAGCCCGAGCAACGGCGACGCTTCATAGAAGTAGCTCATGCCAAGCCCCACCAAGGCACCGTTGAAACCGTATAGGCCGTTCTGCCGCTCATCACGCGGATAGCCCAGGACTAGGGCCGTCAACACACCGGCCAAGCAGCCGAGGACACCGAAAGACGCGATGACATAAGAATTCCAAATCGCAGCAGCGATGAAGGCCGCGCCGGTCAGGGGCGAGGGCTGAATCATTATCTGGGCGAAGCCGGTTAAAACAGCGCGCGGAACCTCCGACCAGGCTTTAAATTCGAGATTTGTTGTCACGGCACCACCCTTGGCGGGTTCACGAAATCTGGCAGACCGACAAGCACTAGCTTCATTTTAATCACCGGCGAACGTAAAGCATGTACGAGGGCCTTGTCAGACTAAATCGGCTTGAGGCGAGCAGGGCCGGTCCGCAACCTCGGCGGATGCAAAGCCCCGGCATTGTCACATAAACTGAGGTGGCGTGAACGTGCGGCCGGAATTAGGTTCGCCCGATGCGCCAGCTCTCTTTTAAGCGTCACCGCTTCCCGCCCGAAATAATCCGCCATTCGATCTGGCTTTACGCCAGGTTCACTCTGAGTTTCCGCGATGTGGAGGAGATGCTCAAGAAGCGAGGCTTCGCGCCGAGCAGGACCGTGACGGACGAATTTCGATCTTACCCTGCGGCCTTTCGAGCCATCGGCCTTGCGGCGCAACACGATCACGGTCCAAGAGCCAACAACCGGGCCGAGAACTCGCATCAGCCAACCCGAAGACGCGAGCGCAAAATGCAAATGTTCAAGTCACCCGGGTCGGCCCAGCATTTCCTCTCTATCCATGCGGCGACATACAACGCCTTCTATCATCAGCGCCACCTCAACAGACGGCCCTTTTACAAAGAACTTCGAAGCGTATCATTCGGTGCTTGGAAAACCGCGGGTGCCGCCGTCTGATCACAGATAATCGCCACCCAAATTTTCAGCTGAGAAGTTTATGTGACAAAGCCATCTGGGCTGCACCATGCCGGAGGAGAAGAAACTCATGGTTCTGGATCTCCTGGCGAAATACGGGGCGCCGTTGATCGAGGACGACATCTATGGCGACGGCTTTGACACATTAACCGTCGCGCTGAAGGCGCTACGATTGACGGATGATCAAACTGAGCGTCAAGCGCCACCG
>Ga0070726_10004574_pt1 | contig 10953 bp, 9 predicted proteins | sample tdAd471_FD_67275 | JGI IMG/M metagenome (GOLD analysis project Ga0070726, IMG submission 67275) | Marine sediment microbial communities from the Atlantic coast under amendment with organic carbon and nitrate - tdAd47.1 | ecosystem: Environmental > Aquatic > Marine > Coastal > Sediment | place...
AGCTGCCCACGCAGGACAGGGCGTTCCATCCGCACCACGGGTTGCCGGGGGGCTCCGCCCCCGCTCGCCCCCCGCCAAGGGCTGCGCCCCTGGACCCGCGACGTGCTTAGGCGGGCCGGATGAGCACTGCGAGCAGGTGCGTAGGCGGGTTCGGCCTTTCTGGCTCGGGCTTCCGGCTACGGGTTGCCGGAGGGCTCCGCCCCCGCTCGCCCCCCGGAGCGCGACCTGCCTATGCGGCAGGGCAGGCTCCTGGACCTACGCTCGCAGGCTCGCGACCGTCGGCGTCGCGTGCCCTGCGGCAGGTCGCGGCGGGCGTGCGCGCGCAGGCGGCGGGCGGGTCCGGGCGGGTGGTCTCGCGATGTGCGGCGGCGAGCGGGAGAGGAGCTACGCGCCGTCCCCGAGCCGCTGGGCCGGCGGGCTCCCGTCGAGCCACTGCTGGCTGGCGGTGAACAGCACGTCGACGTCGACCACGGCAGCAAGGGGTTCCAAGCCAGCGTGGACGCGGCTGCGAAGCGCATCGAGGTCGCGCACCGATAGGGTGGCGTCGGCCTCCGCCACCAGGATGGCCACCCGCACGTCGAGCCGCCGACCGAGCTTCCACACGCGGATCTGCCGTGCCTCGAGGGTGGTGTCGGCCAGCGCCTCGTCGATGGCGGCTTCGACGTCCTCCCGCAAGCACCTCGGTGGGGCCTCCACCAGCAGCTCGCCGGCGGCCCCCCGCAGCGTTGCATAGGGCTCGCGCACCAGCACCGCGACAAGCAGCAGCACGACGATGGGGTCGATGTACGGGAGGATGGCTTCCCCCCCCGACCATCCGACAACCGCCGAGATCAAGAACGCGATGCCCACCGACATCGAGATGGCGCCGTCGGCCCGAAACGAGGCCGCATCGACCCGCAGCAGCGACGAGTTGAGCTGCCGTGCCAGCTGCTCCTGGCGCCGGGCCACGGCGAGGCCAGCGGCGCCCACCACCAGCCCGTACACCACGGCGGGGCCGGCGCGGGTGGAGGCGCCCCCCGCGGACAGGGCGCCCAGGGCCGATAGGGCCGCGAAGGCGAGCACGACCAGCACGACGCCGGCGCGAACCAGGTTGAACACGGGCTCGAGGGCCGACTGGCCAAACGGGAAGCTATCGGAGCCCGGCGCCTCGAGACGCGGGGTGAGCCGGGTAGCGACCCAGGCCATGCCGAAGGACAGCAAGGAGTACGCGCCGTCGAGCAGCACGGCGTCAGACCCCGATGACACGGCGAAGGCAATGCCGATGAGCCCCATGATGGCCGAGGCCGCCATCGACTGCTTCAGCGCCGTGGTCTCTTCGGCCATCGTGGACGACATGGCACCCCCCGGCGCGCTCTATGCCGTCGTCAGAACTCGATCACCATGCTCACGCGACTCGGCGTGCTGCGCTCGCCACCGCCGTCGAGGTGGTAGGCGGGGGTGCTCAGCACGTCGAGGGCGCAGGCGCGCTGCGCCTGGGTGAGAGGCGCGCTGCCGAGGGTGGGCTCCAGCGTGGGATCGGAGACCTTGCCCTCGACGGGCTCGACCAGCACGGTCCACTTGAAGGTGCCGGGCTCTGCCGACCCCTCGAAGCACGCGGCCAGCCGCGGGCCCCGGGCCGCCACCTGCATGCGGAAGGCGTCGGTCCAGGTCAGCGGTGCCGGCGCTGGCGCGGGCATCGCCGGCCGGTCGGTGCGGTCGATGCGACCCGTCAGCGGCTCGGGCTCGGGGGGCGACTCCGCAGCCTCTCCCTCCCCCGTCAGCTCCTCCTCCGGCTCGGGAAGCGGCCCGTCGGGCACGGGCGTGCAGCGGCAGGGTCGCATGCACAACAACAAGAGCAGGAGCAGGAGCAGGAGCAGCCAGGGCCAGCGTCGGCGCCGCTCGGTCTGGGGGCGTCGCTGGTCGATGCGGGCCTGCAGCTCGGCCTTGCGGGCCTCGATGCGGGCGGTGAGGGCCGCTCGTCGCTTCTCGTCGATGGGACCCCGCCTGCGCCTGCTCATCCCCCGATGCTCCAGCCGTAGACCCGCTCGCCGTCGCCGTCGAGCCACTCCACGGGGGTGAGGCTGAGGGGGCTGTACACCGACGGCGCGGAGGGCTTGTCGACGGTGAAGGGCCACGGCAGCGTGTCGGACGGCGCCAGGCGCACGCTGCCGGCGAACACCTCGCTCCCGGGCGCCAGCGCCCGCGCTCGCTCCCTGGCGGAGGGGTCTTCGAGGTCGGCGAGGCCCTCGAGCACGGCCTGGATGCGGCGCTGCAGCTCGTCGGCCACGCGTGCGCTGCGCCCCCGTGCCTCGGGGTCGGCCAGGGGCACGAGGAGGCGGTCGAGCTGACGCAGGGTGGGCGCCTGGGCGGCGCGGATGGTGGCGTCCTCCCTCTCCACCCGCTGCAGGAACTGGTCGATGAACCGTAGGGTCTCGCTGGGGGAGGTGCCCAGCCCGTCGCGCAGGCGGGTGGCGAAGCCGCCGAGGTCGCCGGCGGCCAGGGGGGTGAGGTGCTCGGCGCGACGGGCCAGGGCGCCGCGGTTGGGCAGGTGGCGCACGGCGCGCTCGAAGGAGGTGCTGTCGGCATGGAGCGCGGCGCGCCACAGCAGATCTTCCAGGAGGACTCCGTATTCGCGGCGCGGCACCAGCTCCTGCAGCGTCACCAGCAGCTCGTCGGTGACCACGAACTGCCCTGCGACATACGACAGCCACCGCCGCGACAGCCCCGCCACGGCCTCGCTCGACCGCGACTCGTTGGCGTGGTGCAGCGCGAAGGCGAAGGAGCGCAGCGCCTCGGGCAGGGCCCCGGCCTCCAGCTGCTGCACCCCACGATGCAGGGCCACCACCGACCGCTCCGTGAAGCCGGTGGCGGGCTCGAGGGCGAGGAGCTGCTCGCCGAGGGGACCGCTGGTGATCAGGCGCTGGTTGGCGGGCTCGTCGGCCGCGGCCCGGCGCGCGACCCAGCGCTGCACCTCGGCCCCCTCCCCGGCGGTGGCCAGGCGCGACAGCACCGCCTCGGCGGTGGGGTCGAGCACGTGTGGGTCGCCGTGGTAGCCCCGTGCGTGGTCGAAGACGAAGCGCCGCCGCTCGCTCTCCAGCGCCATCCACTCGTCGACCGACCAGCTCAGGGCCGCGCGGAGGATGCGCGCCGGCTCGCTGTCGTCGGCGAAGGGGTAGGGGTCGTCGTCGTCAGCCATGGCGGCGACGGTGTCGCGAGGGATCCCGATGCTGCGGCCGGTGCGGGCTCGCTTGCGGGCCTCCTCTCGGGCCTCGCGCTCGGCGAGGGCGGTGGCCTCCAGGTGCAGGTCGAACAGCCGCGCGCTGAGCACCGAGCGGCCGATCACGTCGTCTCCCAGGGTGCCCTCGGCCTGCCGGAGCAGGTGGGTGAGGATCTGGGCCTGGACGGGCCGCTGGTCGAGGCGCTTGAGGAGGGGCACCTGCGCGGCCAGGGCCACGAAGCGCTTCTTGAAGCACGCGCCGCTGGTGAGGCTCACCCCGCTCAGCTCCCGGGCGCTGAGCACGTCGGTGATGGAGACGAAGCGCTGCTGCTGGCCGAGCTGAAAGGCGTCGAAGGGCCGCGGGCGCCGTGCCTTGCCGCGCCGGTTCATCGTACGGACGAACCAGTTGTGGGTGGCCAGCGGCCACAGCCCGGCGCCCCGGCGGTCGGCGGCGAGGCCGTCCTGGCAGAGCCCCAGCTCCCCGAGAGCCGCCCAGGTGACCGAGCGGAAGTCGTCGTCGTGGACCGACACCATCCCGGTCTGGTCGGCGAGGGCGTTGCGCAGCAGCCACAGCTGCACCGCCTCGGTGGGCTCGCCTTCACGCAGGGCCATGCGGGCGTTGTAGTACACGACCGTCGCGTCGGGAGGGCTCGGCTCGGCGACGGCCAGGGCCCCCAGCAGCCACCAGAGCATCACAGCGCGACCCCCACGGCGACGGTGGCCTCGCCCCACCACAGCAGGTCGGTCTGGCTCGCGGGGGCGAAGACGGGGAGGCTGAAGAAGGCCCGGGGGCTCACGAACAGCCCCGGCCGCAGGTAGACGTCGTTGCCCAGACCGAAGATGAGCCCGTAGCGCTCGGGGTCGACCTGCATCGCGTCGGGGCGGACCTTCTCGAGGTTGTCGAGCTCTTCGGTGCGCAGGGTGGGGCTGAGCAGCGCGCCGACAGCCTGGCCGGTCTTCAGCCCGGCGAAGCCCGTGGGGTAGAGGCGGTAGCGCAGGCCCAGGTAGCCGTTGAACACCAGCTGCATGGCGGGGAGCCACCGCGGGGCGGTGGTGACGATGCCCTCGGCCAAGGGCACCGCGGCGGTCACGTCGAGCTCGATGCGGGAGGGGCGGCCGGGCTGCCGGTAGGGCGTGAAGGCGAGCTGCCGGCTGGAGGGGGTGTCCCACACCTGAGACCACGACAGCCCGAACTCCCACAGGATGCTGGTCGACGGCACCCGCACGATGCCACCGCCGCGCAGGGTGTTGAAGTTGTTGAGCTCCGCCTGCAGGGTGCCGGTGCCGCCGAGGTGCACCGTCGACGTGCGCCAGTTGAACTCCACCGGGGTGGACGTGGTGCCGATGGCGCGGTCGGCGAGGAGCTGGAAGGGCTCGCGGTGCCGCTGCAGGCCATCGTCGGGGGTGCGCACCGGCTCGTCGGCACCCTCGTCGACAGGCGGGGAGGCGGCGTCGTCGCCGGGGGCTTCTTGGGCGAGGGCGACAGGCCCCAGGAGGAGCGCCAGCAGCGGCAGGCTACGGATCAAGCGGGAAGCCCCCGTCGCCCGGCTGCGGGTAGTCGGGCAGGTAGCAGGTGCGGCGGTAGGTGACGTCGAAGGGGTCGGTGACGTGGTAGACGCCCGCGCCGTCGAAGGTGGGGTGGTCGCAGAAGCGGTCGCACTGGGTGAGCAGCTCCGACAGGTCGAAGCTGTCGGCGCTCCACGTCTCGGCGCCGTAGAAGGCCTCGGCGGTCTCGTTGACGCCGAAGGGCACGGAGAACCCGAAGGCGGTGAGCGCGCCGGCTTGGGCCACCTGGTACTCCATCTGCAGCAGGAACGGGAACTCCCAGAAGACGCCGAGCTCGTAGGTGGTCTCGCCGAAGGCGTCGTGCCAGTCGGGGAGGAACTCCAGCGGTAGCAGGCCGAAGGCGGCGGCGCCGCACACCTCGGGGGGCAGGCCAGCGTCGGTGCAGTCCTCCCCCAGGATGTCGAGGACGCGCGGGTCTTGCAGCAGGTCGGTGCGGAACACGAAGGGCTGCAGCGCGTCGCCCTCGCAGTAGGAGAAGGCGTCGTTGGGGGTGGCGTTGATCTGCTCGCCGTTGAGGAAGGTGACCACGCCGAACTCACCGAGGTCGACGTGGTCGGCCGTGGTGGGGAACTCGGGGGTGCGGTAGGCGAGGTCGTTGACCTCCCCGGCACGGTTGACCGAGTAGGTGTCGATGTAGTCGAGGTACTGGTCGCGCGAGGGCAGGATGGGCAGGGTGGCCACCGACAGCGGCCCGAGCTGCAGGTCGAAGTTGTCGGGCAGGATGGCGCAGCTGCGACTCGACACGTCGGGCAGGTCGTCGATGGGCAGGGTGGAGGGGCACCACAGGGTGACGGGCTCGAGGGCCTCGCGGCTCAGGCCGCGGATGGTGCTGTCGAGGACGAAGGCACCGGCGAGGCGGGGGGAGCTGCGGTGCCGCTCGTTGGGGAGCAGCCTGGCCAGGGCCTGCTCGACGACGTCGGCGACGCCGGCTTCGTCTTGGTGCAGAGCGATGGTGAGCACCATGTCGTTGCCGGCGGGCCGGGCCGCCTCGGCGGCGTCGCGGAACAAGACCGTGAGCTCGTCGACGAAGGTGGGGCTGTCCCATCGGTCGGTGCAGGTGGTCGGGGTGTCGCCGAGCTGCAGGCGCTGCCGCTGCATGGCCTCGTGCTCTTCGGAGATCACCCGGTCGCAGGGGCCGAGGAAGAAGGGCAGGGGGGTCGCATCCCGCAGGGTGCTTCGCAGCAGCGGAAAGGCCGGGCGGACCTCGGGGTTCTTCTGGGCGACGGCACCGGTGGTGAAGGTGCCGATGGCGTCGGTGACGGTGGCCTGGCCGCACACATAGGGAGACGGGCCTGCGTGGGCAGGGAGCGGGTCGGGGTGGAACACGGCCCGGGCATCGGTGGACACCTCGGACTGCTCGAGCCCGGGCACCTGCGGCAGGGGGCAGTCGAAGCCGTAGCCGTAGGGGTTGGTGCCGAAGCCGGTGAGGTTGTCGGCGACCACGGGGTCGGCGACCCAGACGTCGCGTCGCAGGCCGAGCTCGGAGGCCTGCTCGTTGCGCACCGTGGGGAACTGGTGGCGGGCACGCCACTGGATCTGGTCGTTGGTCTCGTTGAACACGCCGTAGACCAGCAGCGAGCGGCGGGTGTGGGGCGGCCCTGGCCCGACGACGTTGAACGCGATCTGCGGCTCCAGCGCCAGCTCACCGTCACGGTGGTAGCGCAGGCGGATGCCGACGTCGCGGGGCTCCTCGGGCACCTCGATGCTCGCGCTGCCGCACAGCGAGTGGGTGCCGCAGTCGATGGGGAGGTGCGTGTGCACCATGGTGAGGTCGGACAGGGGCGTCCAGTCGACCCGCTCGCTGTCGGTGGTGTAGGTGATCTCGATGACGCTGGGGTCGCCCAGGCCCTGCTCGGCCTCCACCTGGTGGAAGAGGAACAGGGTGTGCTCCTCGGCGAACCACGCCGCATCGGCCACCAGGAACTGGGCGTTCACCGCCACGAGGGGGACCTTCCCGCAGGAGGGCCCCACCGCGGCGAGGAGGCACAGCAGCCCGGCAGCGCGGCGCCTCACGCGGGCTCCGCCCGGGGCGGAGGCGGCTGCAGCAGCGCTTCGAAGCGCACGCCCTGCCGCACCAGCTGCCGCTGAAGCCCGGTGGCCAGCGCCTCGCGCCCGCGCTCGGCCAGCGATGCCTGCTGGGTGGGCGAGGCGAAGCCGACGCCGTCGAGGGAGACCCGCAGGGCCCGGGGAAGGGCCTGCCGCAGGCGCTGGGCCTCGTCGTCGGCCTGCACGGACAGCCACGCAGCGAGGGGGTCGGTGTCGACCTCCAGCAGCAGGTCGGCGCGAGCCTCGTCGGGGAGCGCCAGCAACATGTCGGGGGTGAGGATGCCGCGGTACCACGCGGGGGCCGTGCCCCCGAAGCGCCGCAGGGCGGCCCCGAGCAGGGCGCTCCGCGTGTCGGCGGACAGGGGCGCGAGCAGGATCGACAGCGCACCGGCGGCGTCGAAGCGACCGCCTCGATCGGTGACCGCCGCGGAGGGCACCGCAGGGAGGGGAGCACCGCGTCGGGCCGCCTCGAGCACGGCGAACAGGGCCTCGCTCTCGGCGGGACTCATCCGGTTGCTGGCCAGCAGCTGCTCGCACAGGTCGGCCATGGCCGCCGCGCTGAGCAGCCGCACCATCTCGCGCTGCTCGCTGGAGGGGGCCAGGGCGAACAGCAGCGCGCCGGGGCGGGCCGGCAGCTCGCGGATGAGCCCCACCAGCCCGGCGGCCCCGAAGTCTTGCTGCACGCTGCGCACCAGGCTCGCGTCGGCCTGGCTGGCGAGGGAGGCCGCGAGGGCGTGCCGGTCGAGGGCCCGGTAGAAGGCCTCGTCGTCGGGTAGGGCGTCGGCGTCGACGGTCTTGAGGTAGTCGGCGAGGTCGAGCTTGGCGCGGGCGAGGTCGCCCCCCGCAGGGAACGTGGCCAGGAAGCCAGCGGGCAGGGTGAGGGCGGCCTTGGCGAGCAGGGGGAGGTCGCCGCTGGCGAGCAGCTCGCGGGCGAGAGCCTGCAGCTCCGGGTCGGGGGCGTCGGCATCGAGGCTCGACAGCCGCTCGTTCCATGCGGCGGCCCGGGCGATGACGAAGTCGTCGGCGACGTCGTCGTCGGGCGCGCCGGCATCGTCGGGAGGGGCCGGCGCGTCGCCGCCCCGGGCGAGCTCGGCGAGGAGGAGCTGCTCTTCGAGGGACTCCTTTCCGACCCGGCGCCAGGCCCAGAACAGCACCGTCGCAGAGAAGGTGGCCAGCAGCACGCCGATCATCCACGCGGTGTGGGGCAGCAAGGTGGCCCACAGCTCGTCGAGCCAGGAGCGCTCGGGGGCGGGGGGAGGAGGCGGCGGTGCCTCTTCTTCCTCGGGCTCCGGCACGTGCACGTCGCGAAGGTGGGCAGGCAGCGGCTGCAGCGCCTGCCGCTGCACCGACACCACCACGAAGCCACTGCTCGCCTTGGACTGCAGCCGCCGCACCAGGGACTGGGCCTCCTCGTCGGTGACGTTGTCTTCGTGGGCGAAGCTGCAGGTGGCGCGGGTGAGGAACTCCTGGGGCTCGATGCTGCCGGGGCCCGGGTCACCCCCCAGGCCGGGGAGCGAGGTGCGCCGGGGCCGGTCGATGACGGCGTGGTCGACGTAGACGCAGCCCTTGGGGAAGCAGCGCGTGGCGTCGCAGTCGTTGGCCAGCGCCAGCTCGAAGCGGCTGGACACCTGGTGGAGCTCGGCGAGGACCGACGCGGGGATCTGGCGCCGCGGGACGGTGGGCTGCCCCAGCGCGACCGGGGCCACGGTGAGGCCCAGCAGCACGGGCAGGGCAGAGGGAATGCGCGGCATGACGAACGGTCCCATCAGTAGATCCTCACGACGACGCGACGGTGGCGGGCGAGGCGCTGTTCTTCGGTGAGACCCTCGAGGTCAGACTCGGGGAGCTTCACGGTGTCGGCGTAGCCCTCGACGCGGATGCGGCTCTCGGCCACACCCACGGTGGTGAGGCGGGTGCGCACGGCGTTGGCGCGGTCGGTGGAGAGCTCCCAGTTGGTGCGCTCTCCGGTGTTGAGGGGGGTGGAGTCGGTGTGGCCCTCGATGGCGAAGGCGTACTTGCCCGCGTAGGGCACGAGGGTCTGCAGCATGCGGTCGACCACATCGAGCTGCTCGACCCGCAGCCGGGCGCTCCCCGAGTCGAACACCACGCCGGAGTCGAGGGAGACCTTCAGGCCGTCGTCGGTGAGCTCGGTGCGGATGGTGTCTTGCAGGCCCTCCTTCTCGATCTGGGACTCGATCTTCTCCTGGATCGACGACAGGCTCTCGGGCTGCTCGATGCCGCTGATGGACTGGGTGATCTGCTGCATCTTGGTGCGGTTGACCTCGGCGGCGGCGAGGAGCATCGCGAAGAAGATGAGCAGGTTGGTGATCAGGTCGGCGTAGGAGAGCAGCCAGCCTTCGTCGTTGCTGTGGGCGCGTCGCTGCATGGTCAGCCCGCCGCCGTGGCGCCGCGAGCCGAGCGCGCGACCAGCTCGGCGACGCTCTGCTCACACCGCTCGATGGCGCCGAGGCGCTCGTCGAGGAGGTTGCGGAGGAAGTGGCCGATGGGGCCGGCGACGCCCGCCCCGAAGGCGACGCCGTACAGGGTGGCGAGCAAGGCCAGCGACAGGGAGGCGCCGAGGTTCATGTCGTCTTCGCCCATGCTCTGGAACAGCTGGATCATCCCGGTGATGGTGCCGACCATGCCGAAGGAGGGGGCGAGCTTCGACAGCAGCTCCCAGTTGCCCACGGCGGGCTGCCACCGCGACATCTCGGCGTGCCGCAGCTCGGTGAACGTGGCCCGCACGGCTTCCTCGGGGGCCCGCGACAGCACGAGGTCGAGGGTGCGCTGGATGCTCGGGAAGCGACTGCGCTCGGCGAGCTCCACGGCCTGGGCACGGCGGCCGTCGAGCCACAGCTGCGACAGCTCGACCCGCTCGGCCTCCAGCGCGTCGGTGTCGCGGGTGAGGGTGCCCAGCCCGGGCACGATCTCGCGCAGGGCGGCGAAGGTGCGCATGGTGGTGCGTGCCGACGAGCTCACCATGACGGCTGCCAGCGAGCCGCCGAGCACCATGATGGCAGCGTGGCTGTCGAAGGCAGAGATGGTGGTGTCGTCGCGGTCGGCGAAGCCGTACCAGACCACGAAGGTCAACAGAGCCAATCCTAGGAGCTGCACGTCACCATCCTCTACAAGGGTGCTTCGCGCTGGAGGTCTTCCAGCGTCTGTCGCACGGTGGGGTCGGACTCGATCTCTTCGACGGCCTCGTAGGTCTCGATGGCCTTGTCACGCTCGCCGAGCATGAGCAGGATCGAGCCCTTGGCTCTCAGGGTCTCGGGGTGCGACGGGTAGCGAGACAGCACCATCTCCGCCCACTCGAGGGCGAGCTGGTAGTTGCCCTGCTCCAGGGCGGTCTGCATCAGGGTGCGGGAGCGCGTCAGGCTCACCGCGGACGCGTCGGGGTTCACCGCGAGCCCGCGCTCGCGGTAGGCCTGGTCGAGGGAGGTGTCGGCCTGCGTGGGCGGGGGCGGCACCAGCCGGGTCGCGGGGATGGTCGACACGCCGGTCGACGAGGGGGTGTGCTCGACGACGATGCGCTGGCCGCTGGCGAGCAACGGGATCTCCACCTCGGTGAGCACGTTGCCGTCGTTCCAGCTCACCTTCATGGCCGTGGTCGACCCGAACCCGAGGGGCCTCAGCTGCGTCCCCTCCTCCTCTACGAGGGCGGGATTGACCGCGGGGGCGGGCTCCAGCAGGTAGTGGGTGTAGTTCTTCGAGGCACAGCCGCCGAGCAGCAGGCCGAGCACCAGGGAAGGGATCATGGGATCACCGGGAGCAGGCGGATGTTCATCAGCGACAGGCCGATGCCGATCTCGCCGTTGGTGGAGGCGGTGGCGATGGCGCCGTAGTTGGAGTGCCCGAAGGGCACCCGGATCACGCCGACGACGGTGAGCAGGGGATCGAGCAGGTCGCCGCCGCCCCCCGAGTCGTCGACGGCGGAGACCAGCGCGGTGGGCAGCGAGATGATGCCCTTGCCGCCGATCAGGATGTTCAGCGGCTTGATGCGCTGGTAGTGGACCGCACCGATGCCGACGACCGGGTCGAACAGCGACAGGGTCACCCCCGACAGGCTCCCGTTCTTGGGACCCCACTGGTCGGTCCAGTCGAGGGACAGGTGCTGGCCGGGGTAGACGGCGAAGTCGACGAAG
>Ga0070726_10004576_pt1 | contig 10951 bp, 11 predicted proteins | sample tdAd471_FD_67275 | JGI IMG/M metagenome (GOLD analysis project Ga0070726, IMG submission 67275) | Marine sediment microbial communities from the Atlantic coast under amendment with organic carbon and nitrate - tdAd47.1 | ecosystem: Environmental > Aquatic > Marine > Coastal > Sediment | place...
CAGCGAGACGTTCTCCATGGGTGTGACCCGGTCGAAGGTGTACTCGGTCCCGTTCACGGTGTAGGAACGATCGACCAGGGGGATGCGTTTCACCGTGCTGCCGGTCGCGCGTGGGCTCGGGTTCGATGACCGCTGCGCATCCACGCGCGAAGACAGCACGGTCCCCGTCGTGGATGGCCATGTGGCGATGCGGCTGGCCTGCTCCGTGGCCCACCAGACGCTGAACGCCACGAAGGCGGCGGCGAGAAGCGTGAGCAGACCCATCATGCCGAGCACGATGACCGTGCCGAGCGTCGAGTGCTCGGGGTCGGCGAGAGGAACGGTCTCTTCGGATTTGCTCATGGAGACATCATGACCGCCGCACGCGGATGCCGCATGTCCCGATTCGGGGGTTTCCGGACGGCTGAGGCGCCAGGCCGCTACTGAGGCGGCTTGCTCCACTCGACGTCCGGGTCCTTGTGCAGGCGACCGGCGCCCTGCTTGCAGCAGCGTTTGCAGATGACGGCGTCTTCGTAGGCCGGGCTCTGCCACATCGCGTCGTCGCGCTCTTCGAGGCACATCGTGCACTTCGCGCCCGCGGGCGCGATGGACTGCTTCTGCGTCACGAGCGTGTCGTACGCGATGGTCATGCAGTCCTGGCAGATCAGACTCCCCTGGTGCCCCTCGACCATGGCGAAGGTGCCGTCCCAAGCGGTGCGACAGAAGTCGCACAGGAAGTCGGACAATTCCATGTTCTCTTTGTCAGCGCCGGGTCGTTGCATCAGGCGGGGTCCAATCCCGCGGGGCGCACGAGAATTGCCGCGTTGAAGGTGCGCCCCTCGGCGATGTACTTCCGCTCGAAGTTCGTCCCGACGACCTCGCCCGCGCCGGCGGAGGCCGGGCGCTCGAAGTCGTGGCGCTCGTAGAACATCGGCTTTCCCTGCCACTGATGGGCGGGGTCGCACCAGCGGGCGAAGTGCTCCTCCATCCAGGACCAGTAGCCGGCGTGGTCGGTGACGATGCGCAGCTCGCCGCCGGGCTGGATGACGCGGAAGGCCTCGGCGAGGAATTGGTCCTGCACCATGCGCCGCTTGTGGTGCCTGGGCTTGGGCCACGGGTCGGCGAAATACAGGTGCAGCACCTTCACGATGCCCGTCGGCACGCGCCAGCGCACGAACTCCGACGCGTCGAAGTGCAGCATCCGCACGTTCTCGGTCCGGTTCCGCCTCATCCGGTCCGCGGCGTACGAGAAGAACTCCCGTGCCCACTCGATGCCGAGGAAGTTCGTCTCCGGCTGCAAACCCGCCTGCTGGGCCAGAAAGGTCCCCTTGCCCGAGCCGATCTCGAGTTCGAACGGGCGCTCGGGGTGCTCGAACCACGCGCGCGGGTCGACCCAGGCCTTCTCCGGGTGCTGGAGCAGGTCATCGGGCAGGGGCGGGAGGTCGTCGCCGGTGAGGCCGTAGCCGGAGATGTCGAGCGGCTTGCCGCGAGAGAGTCCGAAGCTCATGGGGCGGGGATTGTACTGGATCGGGCCTGCGGCCCGGCCGAAAGCGATCGCGGGGCATCGCTACACTCGCGGCATGTCCGACAGCCCCGAACTATCAACCAACCAACCCGGCTTCGCCCCGGAAGGCGATCTCTCCTTGCGTGTGCGCTATGTCGAGTGCGACCCGCAGGGAGTCGCGCACCACTCGTCGTACGTGGCGTGGCTGGAGATGGGGCGGACGGAATTGCTGCGGCTCGGCCCGGAGGGGACGCCCTCGTACCGGCAGATGGAAGACGAGGGCGTGTTCCTCGTCGTCGCGAAACTGGAACTGAGCTACAAGTCACCGGCCCGCTACGACGACCTGCTCGTCGTCACCACCCGAGTCGTCGGCGGCGGACGGGCGCGGATCGATCACGAGTACGAGGTGTGGCACGACGCCGAGGACGGTCGCGGCAAGAGCCGCCTGCTGGTGACGGCGAAGTCCACGCTGGCGTGCGTGGACCAAAACGGAAAACCTCGGGCGTTGCCGGAGTGGCTGATGCCCGAGGTGACGAAGCGGGATCGCTAGGGGCGGTAGTTCGCGTCGAAGGTGTCGAGGTAGCTGCGGAGGTCTGGGGCATCGATCTGGCCGTCTCGATTCAGGTCGGCCCGCGGGGCGTTGGCAGCAAAGGCGGCGCTGTACGCGTCGAGATCCGCGAGCGAAAGTTTGCTGTCGTGGTTGAAATCGGCGGGAAGTGCAGAAGACCGCTGCTCGGTTGCATCTTCGCGATTTGGTCCGTCACGCCTGTAGTCACCGTACAGAAGGGGGAGCGCGGGATCGATCGTCTCACTCAGGATCAAAGCCAAATCAACGGCGCTCTGCCCATCGAGCAACCGCGCGACAGCGGACTTCTCGCGACCCCACAACGGAACCATTCCTGGCGTCTCTGCCGCGCTCTCATGCTCCAGTCCTTCGCGCAGTACCCCATCCCAAAGCTCCACCTGTTCACGCCACTCCGGCGGTAAATTCATTCCGCCACCGCTATGCCAGTCATTTCTCGACGACTCCGACTCGCGCAGTCCGTACCAGCGCAGATCGCGCTCGATCGGCCCGGGTTCACCGACGAGCGGAGCCTCGTAACGCAGCCCGGGCAGGTCGATCAAGACACCGGCACCGAGTGCGGCTGTGACGACGACCGTTGAAGCGTTCATGCGGGATCCTCCATGGGCTCATACAGCATGCTCGCGGATCGGCTTCGCCAGAGCAAGCGGAATTCGTTAAACACTTGCAAACACGCATCTTACCGCCATGATTCGGCGAGCCAAAACGTAAAAAACCCGGGCCTCGCCGATTCGACGCAGGCCCGGGTCTCTATCGAGAGAGATGATTCAGCGGTTCACTCGGCGGCGAAGGCCGTGATGAACTGGTCGACATCCGCGGCATCAACCACGCCGTCGGCGTTGACATCGGCGCGGGGCGCGCCAGCCTCGTACGCGCTCAGGTACGCCGCGAGATCGGCGATCGTCACCGAGCCGTCGCGATCGAAATCGTTGCCGCTGGCGGTCGCGGCGAAGTCGATGCTCACCGGCGTGTGGCGGACGACCTGCCCCTGGTTGAGCCACTCGATGAGCAGTTCGATGTCCTCGAGGCTGGCGTGGTTGTCGATGTCAGAGAGTTCGAAGTCCGGGACGACCATGCCGTCGGCGTCGGGCCCGGTCTCGCTGAGCACGATCCATTCCCATCCGTCCACGCCCCAGACCATCGCGTGCACGCGGGCGCCGTCGACGGGGATATCCCCCTCGACATTCGGAACTTTGAGCCAAGCGCCGTCGGTCACGCCGTTGGCCGGGTCGAGCTCGCCCGTTTCCGCGGCACCGAGCGTGAAGACGCTGTTCATGAAGTTCGTGTTCGACGGCGAATCGCTCGCGTTCGCCTTGCAGAACTCGAGTTGGATCCGGGCCGCCCGGATGCAGGCCTCCTTCATCTGCCTGCTCGGGACGATGTCCGGATCGGGCTGCATCTCGGTGCAGCCGAACGGCGGCATGGTCGTTGACCCGCCCTTGCAGGCGGTCACCGCCTGGCGATAGATCTCGCTGCACTGCTCCATGGTGGGCACCGTCGTGACCTGGTGCGCCCCCCAACCCCAGCCATCCGGGCAGACATTCTGCATGCAGGCCTGGTAGAGACCCGCGTAGCCCGAGCCGCCGCTGCCGGTGGGATCCGGTCCGAACTCGCCGAAGCACAGGTCCTGCAGTTCCGGGTCCTCGACCACACCGCTGCCGTAGCAGAAGTACAGCCCCTCACAGATATAGAGATTCCAGCACTCCTGGGCGGGGGTGCAATCGTTTCCCGGCCCGTCGCCGTCCTGAGCCGCCAACGAGACGGTCGTCAGGGCGGCGCACGCCAACAGGGCGGACGCGGAAATTCTCAGTTTGCTCATTGACATCGCGGTTCTCCCGTAAAGCACAGATCTGGGAACATCACGCTGCGCGGCGGGACACGGTGAGAGAGTACCGCGAGCGGTGTGCATTTCCACGCAGAAATGCGTGACCGACCGAATATGTCCGACATAGGCACAGGAACCTAGTCCGCCGCTTCCGATAACCTCGTTACGGCGGCGTAGCGCTACCGAATCGCGCGCGACTGCTTCACATCCAGAAGACCCGCCGGGAGCGGGACGCCCGCCTCGACCTTGCCGGTCAGGACGTTCACGCGCGAGTACCGCGCAGCGCCCTCGCGGAACGCCGCGATGTAGACCCAGCCGCCCTGGTCGGCGACGGTGAACTCGGTGTTGACCACGCCCTCGAAGCGCCCGCCTTCGACCTTGACCTCTCGCCAGGGGTCCTGCTTTTGGCGGTCGGCGACGAACGCGCGGGCGTTCGGGCTGACGGCGATCGAGATCGAGGTGTAGACGGTGCCGCTGATCTGCAGGCGCCCGAAGCGGAGCGTCGCCTCGGTCAGCGGCTGGCTCTTGTTCATCTGCTTGCTCTTCTCGCGGATCGCGCCGATGAGCTTGGAGACCTCTCTGGTCGTGCGGATGTTCTTCACCTCGATCGTCGTCACCTCGGCGCTCGGATCGAGCGCGGCGTTGAGCCCCGCCTCGTTGAACACGGTCAGCATCTGGCGACCTTCGTCAACACTCAAGTCGCTGAACTCGAAGCGAGTCAGCGCTCCCCAGCGGCGCTGCTGGCAGCCCATGAGCGTGGTCGCGCCGATCAGCAGAGCGGCGCCGATCAGCAGGCGTGCGCGGGAACCGTCGGTCATCCGTCCGTGGAGTCGAGTGTTCATCGTGTGCCATCTTCCCCGGCATCGCCCCGGTTCACAACCATGATCTCCTCCAGCGTCTTGCGGGCCAGCTGCGGCACCGTCGCATCATCCGCCGGATACCCCACCGGAAGCAGCAGGAACGGGCGCTCGTGGTCCGGACGCCCGAGCACCTGCGACAGGAACTTCATCGGGCTGGGCGTGTGCGTGAGCGTGACGAGCCCGGCGTGGTGGATGGCGGAGATGAGCATGCCGGTGGCGATGCCAACGCTCTCCTCGCGGTAGTAGACCATGCCGCCGTCGTCGGTCTTGGCGAGCTGGAAGACGATGATCAGCCACGGGGCGATCTCGAGAAACGGCTTGTTCGAATCGGTCCCGAGCGGCGCGAGGTCCGCCAGCCATTTCTCCGTCGCACGCCGCTCGTAGAACTCGCGCTCCTCCGCCTCGGCCGCCCCCCGGATCTCCTTCTTCAGCCCGGCATCGTTCACGCACACGAACCGCCACGGCTGCTTGTGCGCCCCGCTGGGTGCCGTACCGCCGGTGCGCACGATCCACTCGATCGTCTCGCGGCTGACCGGCTTGTCCGAGAAGAACCGCACCGACCGGCGCCGGTCCATCACCTCGAAGTACCGCCGGGCCGCCTCCTCGGACGTGCCGTCGGGCCGGTACCAGTCGTGGGGAACCTGCGGCAACTTCGGAGGGAGGCCCATGGAATCCAGGCGCGAGGGCGAATGCGAGGAAGAGTCTGGCATGCTGAAACCTCGATGGGTTGTCCGGATTCGGTCAGAACAGGACACGAATGCCCGGTGGCCACCGATTATGCTCTGATTCGTCGGATGACACCAGAATCGGAAGGAGCAGCCATGGTGCGAGCATTTGTAGTGATGATGGCGATGCTGGGAACGGGGGTGATGGTGAGTACCCCGGTCGGTGCGGAGCCGGCAGAGCGGGAGGTTGTGCCCGCTTCGGAGAACGCGGCGCTCGTGTACTGGGCCGGCTGGTACTGGCTCGGGGAATACCGGCGAACACTCTCAGACCTCTACTACAGCGAGGATGGTCTGTTCGTGCCGGAGAACCAGAACGAGGAAGAGGCTTTGCGCGCTCTCACTGATGCTTCTCAAGCCGTCGAGGTCATCATCCGAGCGTCGAAGATGGAGCACTGTGATTTCGGGAGCCGACCGGAACACGCGCTCAACGAGGATCGAGAGCCATCAGACTTCTACCTGAATGTGGCCCGTGAAACGAGCAGAATCGTCGCGCTCGATGCGGGTCGTCACCTCGAACGAAACTGGACCGAAGAGGGGGCCGAACGCCTCGCGGCCCTGGTCCGTCTGGCCGAGCACATCGGGCGCGCCGAGATGCCGTCGCCGTCTCTCGTTAGCATCTCGATCTTCGACACGGCAGCCCGACACGTCGATCTGTTTCAGGACAAGTTTTCAGAGAAAGACCGTCGCGTCCTCTCCGAGGCGCTCGAACGATTTCCGGAGGAGGACACCTTCCGGCTCGTCGCCGGAGTCGGCCGGGACGCGGCGGTCAGCGCGCAGCGACTGGCGAACCAGATCCGCACGCGTGATGTGAGCGACTGGACGCTCGAAGGAACCGGCCTGGACGGCGCACTGGCATCCGTGAAGGCCGAGTCCGAGAGCGCGCTGGGCAACACCCGCACGGCACGCCTCGCACGCGCCCGATTGATCCGCGACGCGATGCGCATCGCCGAGGTCGGCGAGAAATACGCCGAAGCTTGGGGCGACCCCGCGGCCATCGACGCCGTGTACGACGAACTGGCAGCCGGAGACTACGGAGTCTTCGCTCGGAGCATGGCGGGCGTCTACGGGAAGTTGTCACAGGTCGATACGGAGGCGAACGCCAAACTCGACGCCCTCCGCGCATGGGCCAACGGCGAGACCGAGACGCTGGAGTTGCCCGAGCGGAACCGCCGCTAGACTCCGCCCATGCCACGACTCTCCGGCAAAGTCTGCCTCGTCACCGGCGCCGCCCGCGGCATCGGGCTCGCCATCGCCCGCGCGTTCCACACAGAAGGGGCCATCGTCGTCCTCACCGATATCGATGCGGACACGCTGCACGCCGCGGCTTCGGGTTTCGAGGGACGCTGCGAGACGCACCGGCTCGATGTCCGCGAGGAAGCCGACTGGCAGCGTGTGATCGATGGCGTGCTCGCGTCGCACAACCGCCTCGATGTGCTCGTCAACAACGCGGGCATCACCGGCTTCGACCCGCCGAGTGGCCCGCACGACCCCGAGCACGCATCGCTCGACGCGTGGCGCGAAGTGCACCGGACGAATCTCGACGGCGTGTTCCTCGGCTGCAAGCACGCGATCCGTGCCATGCGTACAAACCCCGGCAGCGATGCCGGCACCGGCTCGATCATCAACATCTCCTCGCGCTCAGGCGTGGTCGGCATCCCCCGTGCCGCGGCGTACGCCTCAAGCAAGGCGGCGGTGCGTCACCACACCAAGTCGGTCGCGCTGTACTGCGCCGAGGAAGGCCTGAAGATCCGCTGCAACAGCATCCAGCCCGCGGCGATCCTGACGCCGATGTGGGACGCGATGCTCGGCACCGGCCCGGAGCGCGAGCAGCGCCTCGCCGAATACGCCCGCTCCGCCCCGCTCAACCGCTTCGGCACGCCCGAAGAAGTCGCATCGCTGGCGGTGCACCTCGCCAGCGACGAATCGGCCTACACCACCGGTGCCGAGTTCAACATCGACGGCGGCATGCTCGCGGGCGTGGCGAACCCGCCGAAGCCGGCGGAGTGATCCCAAGAAAGAGTGAAGTCATGTTCCTGAACGCTGTGATGATCGCGACCTTCCTGATCGCTGCTCCGGATAGCGACTCGCGCGACGGGACGCGGTTGCTGATTGATGCATTGGTTGAAGTTCAGAACTCGGAACACAGGCAGATTGTCAGGTTGCCACCCCGCTATGTACTGACATGGATGAGTGATGACGCGTGGCGCGGTAAACCAGACTCGATTTCAGCGGACGAGCACTCCGCGCGGTTCTCAGATCTGCAGCCCGTCATTGCCGATCTGATGCAAGCGACGACCTCGAATCCTGGCCCTTTCTCGGTAGTGATGCTCCCGGAGGACGAGCGCGATTTCGTCTTCGCGCAAACTCGACGTGAAGCCGTCCGGATCCTGCTCGCTGATGCCGAGCGCCTCGCCATGACCCAGGAAGCGGCAGCGGCGGTTGACCGAATAGTCGCCGTTCTGCGGCTCATCGCTGTGAATCTGCGTAGCACGGAAGACGGAGGATTCGTCGAGGAAAGTGGAGACCTTAGACTCGGGCATGTGCTCGCGGCCAGCGATGCGCGCGCTGTCCGACTGACGCTGTGCATAGTCGCTCCCGGACTACCGGACGACGAGCGGGTCAGAGTGGTTAGAGCTGTCGAAGACCTCGATATCCACTGCAAAGCGACCGCTGAGACGCTGGGGCATTGGTACACGGGCCGACTCTCTGACGAGCTCACGCTCGAAGGTGCGCTTTCCGAATTTGCTCTGGCCAGCATGGAGGACCTGCAGACGGCTGCGGAGACCAACGACGATCGCGGTAAGCCTCTGCATCGATACACGCATGCGCTTGTCGAGATCGAAACATCGAGGGGCGGCGAAGTTCTGTCCGAGCATGCTGCGCGGTATCGCCGAGCGTTGCATATCTGGTTCCAACTTTCGGACGACATCGCAGGTATGCGGAGTATCTTGTCCGGCCATTCGACGATCGAAGTCCCATTGCTCGGCGACGAGTTCACGAATCTTTCGTCCATTCACTCGGCCCTGAGATTGAGCACAGAATCGGTAACTGCAGGAAGCATGGAGTCGACGATACGCGCAGCCGCCTGCGTTATGATGCTGCGCGACTGGGTGGCGATGTCTAGACCGGTCGGCGCTGCCGATGAATCCCGCAACGCGATACTGAGCGATCTTCGTAACCTTCGCGCAGACGATCCTCTGCGATTCGAGAGCAACAGCATCCGGGCAACCGAGCGAATGTTCCTCGATATGCAGACTCACATCGAAACCGAATGGCCGACCAGAGAACTCTTCCTCCAACTCGCACCGGAATGGTTCGCGAAACGAGGCGTGCCCGGCGCTACAACGGGTGTCGAGCAGGTAGCAACGACGATCGGGGCTGACGAGGACTTCAAGCAACGCTTGCTCGACTACTCCCGTGGTTGGCTCGCGGCTGAGTTGGACCCCCGATACGCGGATCAGGAACTGCTCAAGCTCCGGTATCCTGCATCGGAAAGTATCGAGAACGGGAACGCAGCCGAGTTGGCTTCACGCAAGCTGACTCTGCATGGCCCAATGGCCGCGTACCTCTCGCCTGACCGGTCCGACACATTGAGGCTGGTCCGACACGGCACCCGCGCCCTCTGGGAACTCCGCGACCTGCTCGAGACCGACTAACCTTCACCCATCCCCAAAGCAGGTCCCCACCGCCCGCGCCGCCTGCAGCAGGTGGTTGTCCGCCGGGATCGTCCGCTGCTTGTGCGCTGGGACGGTGATGTCGATATCGGTCACATCGCCGCCGACGTACGCCACCATTCGGTTGCGCTTGCCCTCCTCCAGGATCGTCGCGGCCTCGTGCCCGAAGCGGGTCGCGAGCACGCGGTCGGCCGGGGTCGGCGAGCCGCCGCGCTGGACATGGCCGAGCACCGTCGCGCGGCTTTCCTGGCCTGTCAGCGCCTGAAGATTGTGCGCGAGCTGGCGCGCGATGCCGCCGAGCTTGACCGGGTCGGGTGAGGTCGGGTCGAGGCGCTGCACCGCCTGCTGGCCGCCCTTGGGGGCCGCTCCCTCGGAGATGCACACCACGGTGTAGTCGCGCCCGATCGAGCGCCGGTGCTCGGTGTACGCCGCGACCTTCTCGAGGTCGTAGGGGATCTCGGGGATCAGGATGACATCGCTTCCCGACGCGACGCCCGAGTGCAGCGCGATCCAGCCGGCGTTGCGACCCATCACCTCGACCACCATCACCCGCTGATGCGACTCCGCCGTCGTATGGATCCGGTCGAGCGCCTCCGTGGCAATATCCGCCGCGGTCTGGAACCCGAAACTCAGGTCCGTCCCGACGATGTCGTTGTCGATCGTTTTCGGCACACCGATCACATTCACGCCGGCCCGTATGAACGGCTGCGCGCCCGACATCGTCCCGTCGCCGCCGATTGCAACGATCGCGTCCAACCCGTGACGCTCGATCGTTGCGAGGCAGGTGTCGGTGACATCCGACCAGATCGTGTTGCCCTCGGCATCGATCCCGGTCGCGTACTTCTCCGGGTTGGCCTTGTTCGAAGTCCCGAGGATCGTGCCGCCGGTGGTCAGGATGCCCGACACATTGTTCGCGTTCAGCGTCGACACGCGGTCCTCGATCAGGCCGAGATACCCGTCGTGGATGCCCATGACCTCCCAGCCGTGGTCGAAGATGGCGGTCTTGGTGACGGCCCGGATGACCGCGTTGAGGCCGGGGCAATCCCCGCCACCGGTGAGGACGCCGATGCGCTTGATCGATTGGCTCATGCCGGGATGCTACCGCGCGCCGGACCGGCAGCAACGCCCCGCGTCACTCCGGACAGTCGTTCCCGAAGTTCGCCAGGATGTAGTTCAGGTCCGCCAGATCCAACATCCCGTCGCCGTTCGTGTCGCGAGGCGTGCACGGTGAGACCGGCTGACCGAACGCCGCGAGCAGCGCGTTCAGGTCGCCAAGATCGATCGTGCCGTTGAAGTTCGCGTCGCCGAGGCACTTGGAAGGGCTGGCGTCACCGAACGCGACCTCGGCCACACCGGTGTAGACCGAACCCTGGTTCTCCAGAATTCGGAGCTCGACCGAACTCACGCCCACGACCTCCGGGAAGCAGAAGGTCTGCGCCACCGCCGTCTCGCCGACCGCGGGGACCTCCGTCATCGAGTACAGCTCGACGCCGTCAGCATCGCGGAAGATCAGATCGAACAGCATGACCTCGTAGAACGGGTTCGAAGCGACTCCGTCCGAACGATGGTTCCACATGTAAAACCGACCGAGGTCCTGCGGCTCGTCGAAGAAGAATGTCGCGTTCGCGGTGCCGTTCGGGATCGCGTTCGAACGCGTCGTCCAGTGATTGTGCTGGACGTACGTCGCGTGCGGATCGGCGGGCGTGAAATCCACCGGAAGGCCGGAGCCGTCGATCGCGTTGCCGATGTCGTACGAGCCGCTGAACTCGCTCTCGGCGGTCGCCGAATCGGGACGGATGAG
>Ga0070726_10004579_pt1 | contig 10948 bp, 10 predicted proteins | sample tdAd471_FD_67275 | JGI IMG/M metagenome (GOLD analysis project Ga0070726, IMG submission 67275) | Marine sediment microbial communities from the Atlantic coast under amendment with organic carbon and nitrate - tdAd47.1 | ecosystem: Environmental > Aquatic > Marine > Coastal > Sediment | place...
GGGCGCCTATGACGCAGATTATGAACGCAAAGGGCGCGACTACCCCGCGGGCTATGTTCGATGGACACAAGGGCGCAACCTTGAGGCGTTCATCGATCTTCTGAGCGCGGGCAAGGTCGATGTGAACTCCTTGATATCGCACAGATTTGCTCTCGACGATGCCAGCGACGCCTATGCGAAAATCCGGGACCGGGATTCGGCGACGGTTGGTGTCCTGTTCGAGTATGAGACGCTCACGGAACGCACGCGGACGATACAAATTCGGACCGCGAAGCCGACGGACGATGCGCCGAAGCATGAGAATCCGCGGAATTTCGGGGTTATCGGTGCAGGAAAATTCGCTCAGGGTGTTCTCCTGCCTGCGTTGGTTGCGCAGAAGGACGTCAAAATATTGGCCGTCGCAACGGCAAACGGTCTGACGGCCGAGCATGTTGCATCCAAGTACAAATCCGAGGTGGCGACCTCCGATTGGCGCGAAGTCGTCGGCCGCCAGGACATTGGAAGCGTTCTGATCGCAACGCGGCACGACATGCATGCAGAGCTGATTTGTGCCGCCGCCAAGGCAGGTAAGAATATATTCGTCGAAAAGCCGCTGGCCGTGAGTTTTGAGGAGTTGGCGGATGTCGAACGCGCGCTCGAACCTTACGCAGGTGTGTTGGCCGTAGGCTTTAACCGACCGCACGCACCGTTGAGCTTGAAGTTCAAAGATCTTCTCAAGAGCCGACGTTTGCCGCTCGATGTGCATTACCGTTTTCTGGCCCCGCGAATTCGAAAGGGCCATGAGAGCGACTGGGTCCATGATCCCGAATCCGGCGGGAGCCGGATTGTCGGGGAGGTCTGCCATATGGTTGATCTTGTTGGCTTCCTGGTCGGGAGCCGGGTGAAGTCCGTTTTCGCTGTTTCGATCAATGGCGACGCCCCGGACATTCCCAACTATGACACGTTGAACATCGTGCTCACGTATGAGGATGGTTCGACCGCGCATCTGGGATATGTGGCGAACAGCGACGCGTCTGTTCCGCAGGAACGGATCGAGCTTCACTGGGAGGGTGCCTATGGGCTGATCGACAATTTCCGGTCTGGGCGATTCAAGCGAGGGCGGAGCCGAAAATCATTCCGTGGTTTGAGCCAGGACAAAGGGTGGCGCCAGGGGATACAGGCCTTCGTGCGGAATATCGACGCTGGTGGCCAGACGTCCGATGACCGCCAGTCGCTTATCGATACAACGCGGGTCACCTTGCTCATTCACAAGAGTTTGGAGACCGGGCTGCGTTTTGACCTGGCGGGAAATGAATTTTCCGGCACGGCAAACCGCGCGCCCGATTGATCCGCGCTGAGAAATCAGGGCGCGTCCGGATCACACAACCGGCGGCGGCCGGTCCAGGATGGAAAGCGACGCGTTGGCTTGCATCTCGTCAAACTTTTCGCGGTTTGTCGCCAGTCGAGAGACATCGATATCCCGGCGAATGCTATCGAGCATGCCCGGCGACAGTTCCTTGTTCGCGAAATGGGCGAAAAACTCCTGCCGGGTGAATCCGTAGACGCGCTCAATATCCGGGTTCGGAACCCCGACATGGAACCGGATAATTCTGCGGTTGATGCCTTCCGGCGCGGTTCCGGGCGGTGTCCCGCTATGAAGCGAGACCGGGGAGTCGATCATCGAAACCAGTTTGTTGCCTTTGAATTCTGATCGATACACCAAATGGGTGTTGTCGATCGGCGATCCGAACGGCACCGTCGCTTGAAGTGCTGAATGATAGTTGAGGTACCAATCATTGCTGTCGAAGGTGTGGATCCCCGTGCCCGAACCCGGGTCGGTCTCGTCGCCAATATAAAGCAGGAACGTGAACAGCCAGTTCACGTTGTGATTGTAGTGATTGTGAGAATCCTGACCGGTGTATTCGTCGCGATGCTGCATCAGATTGAGCGTCTGGGTCGACAGCATGCTGACCTCGCCGCCGAACCGGCACGCGACGATCCACGCGTATTTCTCGATGTTGGCCAGGATCAACGGATATGCCCAGTCACGAACAAACCCGTCCCAAAACTCTGTCCGGGCATCATCCATGTGGTACGGCTGCCGACCGTCTTCGATAATCAGGTAACACATTGATTGACCAGCAACGAGCGACGGCAACGTGTTGAAGGATCCTTCTTCTGGCCAGTTCTCAAGAACCTGGGCATAGAGATCGGGCGGCAGAATGTTATCAACTTCGAAAAATGGCCACGGGTTAACCTGAACATCCGAGCCACTGAACTTATCGCGAAGCGTATGGAAATTCTGCATTTCCACGTCGCTTATGTCTGCGTGATGCAGCAGTTTTTCGGTAAGTGAGACCATGGGCTGTGCACTTCTCCGCCGGCTGCTTTGAGCTTCAGATGCGTTGATGACAACGAGGACATCCGTCATTGCCCAACGTAGATACCGGATCATAGGGAATTCGTGAATTCGGAACAATTGTTCGTCGCGCGCCGCGCATGCGTCTGAGCGTCACATGTGCGGTACGGCAGTGGTCCGGAATTCCGAACCGTGTAGTTTGGTTTCTGTGATGGGCGTGAACAGGCATCCCTGTAGTTTGGAGCCATCAACGCCGTCTGATTTTCGCCGCAGTCGCTGAAGGCGCCGGGGTCTTTCCTGCTTTCATCGTGGGCCGCGGTGATCTATTCATTTTCGGGGCCACTTCCCAAACGCGCTGGTTGAGTTGCCGCAAAAATCGCTGCCGCGTGGCCTCGTGCGGATCATGTCGCCTGAGAGAGACAGATGAATTCACCGAGTTCGTTGAAGTTGCTAGAGAAAATGCTCCGAATTCGGCTCGTCGAAGAGGCGATCGCGGCTCGCTACGCCGATCAGGAGATGCGCTGTCCGGTGCATCTGTCGGTGGGACAGGAAGCGACGGCGGTTGGCGTTTGCGCGCCGCTGCGGGATACGGACAAGGTCTACAGCACCCATCGCAGCCACGCGCACTATCTGGCCAAGGGCGGCGACCTGAAGGCGATGCTCGCTGAAATCTACGGCAAGGCAGCGGGGTGTTGTGGCGGACGCGGTGGCTCGATGCATTTGTTCGATGCTTCGGTGGGCATGGAACTCAGCGTTCCCATCGTCGGGAGTTCGATCCCGCTCGCGACCGGGGCGGCTCTCGCGATGCAGCAGCGCGGCGAGGACAATGTGGCCGTCGTGATCGTCGGTGACGCGGCAATCGAGGAGGGCGTGTTTCATGAGAGCATGAATTTTGCCGCGCTTAACAGACTTCCGGTGATCTTCGTCTGCGAGAATAATCTGTTTTCGATTTACACGCCGCTCGACCAGCGCCAGCCGGATCGCCCCATAACCGACCTGGCCGAAGCGCACGGGGTCGTGTCCCGGCAAGTCGACGGCAACGATATCGAGGCCGTGTACACCACTATGGAAGACGCCATTGCGCGCGCGCGCGCCGGCGAGGGGCCGAGCTTCCTGGTGTTCGAGACCTATCGCTGGTTCGAACATTGCGGGCCGAACATGGACAATCATCTCGGCTACCGCACGGAGCAGGAATTCGAAACCTGGAAGGGTCGCGACCCCGTGGCGGCCGCGCGTGCGGCTTTGATCCGATCCGGTGCGACCAGCGAAGACGCGCTCGCGAATCTGGTTGCGGAACTGACACAGGAAATCGACGAGGCGTTCGTGTTTGCACAGGAAGCGCCGCTTCCCGAACCGGCGGCGGCGGTGGAGCACGTCTATGCCTGATGCCCACACCAAGGACGGTGGCGGGGCCGCGTCGCTGGCGAACGCCCGGCTCATCAACTATGCCGACGCTGTTCGCGAAGGCCTCGCGACTGCGATGGAGAATGACCCTTCGGTGTTCCTGATGGGCGAAGGGATCGCCGATCCGGCATCTTTCTTCGGCACGACGAAGGGCCTGTTGGACGAATTCGGCGCGACCCGCGCGGTGGAGATGCCGATTGCGGAGAACGGCATGGTCGGCGTCGCGATCGGTGCGGCACTTTCGGGTCAGCGGCCGGTCATTTCACTCCACCGGGTGGAGTTCGCACTGCTTGCGATCGAGCAGATCGTCAACAACGCCGCGAAATCCCATTATGTGAGCAATGGCCAACACAAGGTGCCGCTGGTCATTCGCATGATCGTCGGGCGCGGTTGGGGGCAGGGGCCCGAGCATTCCCAGAGCCTGGAATCTATTTTCGGGCATTTCCCGGGGCTCAAGGTCATGATGCCGACCATGCCAATCGATGCGAAGGGCATGCTGATTGCCGCGATCGAGGATGACAGCCCCGTGATCTCGATTGAGCATCGCTGGCTGCATTACTCCGAGGGCCATGTGCCGGAAGGCCACTACACCAGCCCGCTCGACGGTCCGGCGGTGTTGCGCCCCGGCGGAGATGTCACGATTGTCGCAACGTCCTACATGAACCTCGAGGCGCTGCGCGCCGCCGAGGTGCTTGCCGAAGTCGGATGTGAGGTTGAGCTCATCGATCTGCGCATGGTGCGCCCGTTGAGTATGGCGCCGATCCTCGACTCCGTCGGCCGCACCGGGCGGCTTATGACCGTCGACAGCAGCTGGGCCGCGTTCGGCACCGGCGCCGAGGTTTGCGCGCAGGTGGCCGAGCACGCCTTTTCGGCCCTGAAGGCGCCGCCGAGGCGGCTGGCGCTGGCGAACCATCCGACGCCCAGCTCCCGGGGCATGGTGCCGGGCTTCTATCCGGATTCGATCTCGATCGCGCAGGGCGTCGGGGAGCTCTGCGGCCTGTCCACGGCGGACGTGGATTCGGTTGTTGCGAGGCTTGTCGATATGAATGGCGATCAGCCGATCGACACGCCGAACGCCTATTTCAAGGGACCTTTCTAAGGCGGACGAACGGGATGGCGCAGACCAAGAGCGAAACCATCGCGCTGCCCGGCCGGGTCGTTGTCATCGGCAGCCGAGGTGTTATCGGCCGTGCCCTCATTGAATCGGTGCAATCTATGGCCAACGGTTTTGCGCCGGTTGTCGGCGTGTCGTCCGATGACGTGGATTTGCTCGCAGATGCCGCGCCGGATGAATTGGCCGCTTTGCTGCGACCGGATGATGCCGTGATCATGCTGTCCGGGTTGACCCCCGACAAGGGCCGGGATTCGGCCACGCTGATCAAAAACCTGACGATGGCCCAATCGGTGGGGGCTGCACTGAAGCAGGTGCCACCCGCGCAGCTTGTCTATATGAGCTCCGATGCGGTCTATCCATTTACGCCCGGTGTCGTATCGGAAGAGTCCGCCGCCGCACCGGTCGATCTTTATGGTGTGATGCATCTGGCGCGAGAGCTCATGTTCCAGGCGATGGGTCTCGACGCGCCGCTCTCGATTTTGCGCTGCACGCTCGTCTTGTCTGCGCACGACACCCACAATTCCTATGGGCCCAACCGGTTTCGCAAGCAGGCGTTGGAGGCGGGTAAAATTGTCCTCGGCGGCGACGGTGAGGAAACCAGGGATCATGTGCTGGTCGATGATGTGGCGCGTTTTGTGATCGAGGCGGTTCGGACCCGTTTCGATGGAACGCTCAATGTGGCCAGCGGGGTCTCCCATTCGTTCCGCGATGTCGCGCATATGGTGGTTGACGCCATGGATGATCCTCCCGAGATCGTATTGACGGAAAGAACCGTGCCGGTGACACACCGGCATTTCGATACGACACGTGTGGCGCAGGTTTTCCCGGGATTCCGGTTTACCCCGCTCGACGAGGCCATTGTCGGCGTGCATGAAACTTTGGGTTTGAAGACATGACCAGCTCTCCTCCCGACGGTCTTCGCGGCCGGTTTTCAGCATTGCGGCGCTCCGATCCCAAGCGCCTTCACGAAAACCCGTTCCTGACCGTCACCCACAGTAATGTCGATTTTGGTGCCTTTGCGAAGGACTACTATGTCGTCGATTTCGGTCCGCGCGCGGCGGTAATTGCCATGGAGGGCGACGATGTTCTGCTGACTTGGCAATACCGTTTCCTCATTGATGATGTGTCGCTCGAACTGCCCGGCGGTACGGTCTCCGCCGGTGAGGCGTTTGAAGACGCGGCCCGCAGGGAGTTACAGGAGGAGACGGGATACACATGTACGGACATGTCCCATCTCGTGACGTTTCGCCCGGGCCTCGACAATATCGAGAATCTCACGCACCTCTATCTGACACGGACGGCCCGGCAAGTGACGCCGTTTGAGGCCGATCCCATGGAATCGCTTGCGATTGAATGGGTGCCGCTGTCGAAATGCGTCGACATGGTCTTCGACAAGGCGATCACGGACGGTCTGACCGTTCTCGGTGTGCTTGCCTGCGCGGCGGCAAATTTGCACCGATGAACGAGCCTGAACCTTGAGCGCCAGCAACCCCACATTCTCGGTCATCATTTGTCATTTCAATGACACCGAGTATCTGGCCGGCGGTCTTGCACGGGTATTCGGACAAACACGACCGCCCGATCAGGTGATCCTCGTCGATGATGGCTCGGACCCCGAACAGCGGGCCATCGTAGAGGCCACGGCAAATTTGTATCCGGATCTGGAGGTTGTGTGGCAACCCGCCAATCTCGGTGTGGTCGCTGCGGGGAACGCAGGCCTCGAACACGCAAACGGGGATTTCGTGTCCTGGTGGTCGGTCGATGATCACATCTCCCCCGATATGTTCGCCGAGGCCGAACGCGCTGCCATTGCGCATCCCGACGCCGGCGTGATTGCGACCGAAACTGATGTCGCCCACGAACGCGATGGACAATTGGTGCCCGCCTACATCCATCGATACGGTTTGGACTCGAACCTCCGGTTTGTCACCGGAGAAGAGCTTGCTGCCCTGCAGCACTGGCGATATGTCTGGCTTGCTTCGAGCGGCGCTTTTGTGCGGCGCGCGGCGCTGCTCAGTGGCATCGGTTGGCGTGAGGAGCTGGATTGGTTCGCGGACTGGGCCGCACTCTATGATGCGGCCAATCGGTATGGTGCCGTGTTGGTCGGACGCCCCTTGTCCACCGTCCTGCGGCGTCCTGGGTCGTTTGGAACCCTGGCGCGGGCCGACAGGCGTAAATCGCGTGTGGTGATCTGCAATTATCTCGACTGGTTGCACCGACGTGAAAGCGGCAGCATGCGCAAGGCTCTCCGGCGCGGGCCGCAAGCACTGGGTCATGCACTCGGGCGGTCTTTGTTGCGCGCGGCCTGGAATCGACCATCTGACTGGCCGCTGCTGTTATCTGTCGGGTGGGGATATGGTGCGCGACGGCGTCGCGGCGGGCCGGATGTTCCGATTGCATGGCTGCTCAACGAAAAAGCGGCCCAACGTGATAGGAATAAGTCGCCTTGATTCTTGGCCGTTGGGAGGATTTAACAGGTCTTGTGCATGCGTGGCGTGGGCCACGATGCGGAAAAATACCGCATGACATGCTGATCACGCCGGAAGTCGACAATGAGCCACGCTGAAACATATTTCGCCGAAACCACTCAAATTGCGGCGGCGATTGATAAAGAGGCCATTGAGGCAATGGCGGGCGAGCTTGTCGCTCTGCGGTCGCGTGGAGGGCGTTTGTTTATCATTGGCGTCGGCGGCAGTGCCGCGAATTGTGGTCATGCGGTGAACGACTTTCGCAAGTTATGCGGAATCGAGGCCTACGCGCCGACCGACAATGTATCGGAACTGACCGCGCGCACAAATGATGAGGGTTGGAACACGGTGTTCGCGGCTTGGCTGCACACCAGCAAGCTTACGGAGGACGATGCGATCCTGGTTTTCTCCGTCGGTGGTGGGGACGCGGAAAAGAATATCAGCGCCAACATTGTCGAAGCTTTGAAGTTGGCCAGCGAGCGGGGTGCAAAGGTGTTTGGGATCGTTGGGCGCGATGGCGGCTACACCAAGAAGGTCGGGGACGTTGTGGTTGTGATCCCGGTCGTCGATGATGCGCGTATCACGCCGCACAGCGAGGGGTATCAGGCTGTGGTCTGGCATTGCCTCGTCAGCCATCCGGATCTGCAGAACTATGCCACCAAGTGGTGACGAAGATCGGGTTGTCCCGCCTGGCAACACGCAGAGCGTGCGGGCAGTATTCTTCGACCGGGACGGAGTCCTGATCCGGACCGAGATTCGCGACGGTCGTCCCTACGCAATCCAAAAGCTGGCCGACCTGGCCTATCTGCCGGGTGCCCGGGAGGCAGTGACGCGTGCGCGCGAACTTGGTTTCCTCACCATTGTCGTGACCAACCAGCCGGACGTGGCGCGAGGCCTGGCCGACAAGGCCGAAGTCGATGCCATGCATGCGGACATCATCGACACTCTCGGTGTTGATAATGTGCAGGCCTGTTTCGAAATCGAAGGTCCCGATTCAAGGCGCTACAAGCCGCGTCCCGGCATGCTATTGGACGCGGCCGCACAGTTTGGAATAGACCTTCAACAGAGCTATTTGATCGGCGACCGGTGGCGCGATATTGATGCGGGCCATGCGGCGGGCTGTTTTTCCATATTTATCGATTGCGGATACAGCGAAGAGTTGAGACAACCACCTCACGCGATTGTACCGGACGTGCTCGCGGCGATGGATTTGGTTGTCGCACGCGAGGCAATTTAGGGAAGTCGGAAGGCGAGAAGGGTATTTTTTCTATGGCACGAGTACCAGAGATACCCGGCCTGTCGATCAAGCTGTTCGCAGACGGGGCGGACGCAGATGCGATCCGTGAGTTGTCCGCCGATCCAGCGATCAAGGGCTTCACGACAAACCCGACCCTGATGCGCAAGGCGGGGATTTCCGACTACGAGGCATTTGCCAGGGAACTTCTGGAAATTGTCACCGATCGACCGATCTCGTTCGAAGTGTTTGCCGATGAGTTCGACGAGATGGAACGCCAAGCGCGAAAGATCGCGACCTGGGGTGCCAATGTGAATGTCAAAATTCCGGTAACAAACACCAAAGGTGAGAGCGCGGCACCTCTGGTCGAGCGGCTTTCGGGCGATGGTGTGGTCTGCAATGTGACCGCGATGTTTTCGATCGCGCAGGTGCAAGGCATGACCGATATCTATGCCGACGGTACCGCCGGCATTCTGTCGGTATTCGCCGGTCGAATTGCCGACACCGGCGTAGACCCGGTGCCGCATATGATGACCTGCGTCGAGATCGCGGCACAGAAGCCGGACCTTGAGGTTCTGTGGGCCAGCCCGCGCGAACTTCTGAACATATTTCACGCAGATCAAAGCGGTTGCCACATCATTACGGTCACGCCCGATCTGATCGGCAAACTTTCCGGTGTCGGTAAGGATCTCGATTTGTTCTCCCGTGAGACGGTCGAAATGTTTTTCCAGGACGCACAGTCGGCGGGCTACGACATCTCTGGATAGGGTAATCGCGCCGCCGTCCTGGCTGCGTATGATCGAAAACGACAACAAATCGGACCGAACATGAAAAACATCCTGGTCTTTGGCGGTGGTGGTTACACGGGTAGCGTACTGATCCCCGACCTCTTGGATGAGGGACATCGGGTGACGGTTTTCGACACGTTTTGGTATGGGCAGGGGCATCTGCCGACGGAGAACCCAAACCTGTCTCTGGTGACCGCGGATGTGCGCGATCTCGATGCCGTGCGTACGGCCTGTAGTGGTCAGGATACGGTTATTCACCTGGCCTGTATCTCGAACGATTCGAGTTTTGAACTCGACGAGAAGCTTTCCACCACGATCAATCTCGAAGCATTCGAGCCGGTTGTGATCGAGGCCAAGAAGGCAGGTGTGACGCGTTTCGTGTTTGCGTCATCCAGTTCGGTCTACGGCGTCTCGGATGCCCCGGACGTAACCGAAGACCATCCGCTCGTGCCGCTGACGCTCTACAATAAGTACAAGGGCATGTGTGAGCCGTTGCTGTTGAAGCATACGGACGAGAAATTTGTCGGCGTCGTGTTCCGCCCCGCGACAGTGTGCGGTTTTGGCCCCCGACAGCGGCTGGACGTCTCGGTCAATATTCTGACCAACCATGCACTCAATCGCGGAAAGATTACCGTGTTCGGCGGATCTCAACTGCGCCCGAACCTTCACATCCGCGACTATTCTGCGGTGGCCCGTTTGCTTGCCGATGCGCCGGCGAAAAAGGTCGCGAATGAAGTCTTCAACGTCGGCACCGAAAACATGTCGATCATGGACATCGCCGTGACCGTCCAGCGGGTGGTCGGCGAGATATATCCGGACCGGGGCGAAATTCCGATCGTGGTCGAGCCGACAGATGACATTCGCTCGTACCACATCAATTCGGACAAGATTCGCGACAAACTCGGATTCGCGCCGCAATTCACGGTCGAGGATGCGGTGCGTGGTCTCGTCGAGGCGTTCGCCGAAGGTCTTCTGCCCGACAGCTTCGACGACGACCGCTACTACAATGTCCGCACCATGAAGGCGATCGGCGCAGCATGAGCGCGTCGCCCATCGCCGTCGTGACCGGCGGCGCCGGTTTCATCGGGAGTCACGCCGTCGATGGGCTGGTCGACAGGGGATACCGGGTCCGCGTGATCGACAACATGACGGGCGGCCGGGCCGAAAACCTCGCCCGGCATGCCGACGGGTCAGATGTGACGCTGGAAGAGCGCGACATTCGCTCGTTCGAGCCGGAGGACCCGCTATTTCACGATGCGTCGATCGTGCTCCATTTCGCGGGGATCGGGGACATTGTTCCGTCGATTGAGCGGCCGGCAGAGTATATGTCGGTCAACGTCCAGGGCACCGTGAACATGCTCGAATGCGCGCGGGCCGCATCTGTCGGGCGTTTCGTCTATGCCGCGTCATCGTCATGCTACGGACTTGCTGATACGCCGACCGACGAGGATCACCCTATTCGCCCCAAATATCCGTATGCGCTGAGCAAGTATCAGGGCGAACAGGCAGCATTCCACTGGCATGAGGTGTATGGATTGCCGGTCAACGCGATCCGGATATTCAACGCCTACGGCACGCGGTCGCGCACCTCGGGCGCATATG
>Ga0070726_10004581_pt1 | contig 10940 bp, 11 predicted proteins | sample tdAd471_FD_67275 | JGI IMG/M metagenome (GOLD analysis project Ga0070726, IMG submission 67275) | Marine sediment microbial communities from the Atlantic coast under amendment with organic carbon and nitrate - tdAd47.1 | ecosystem: Environmental > Aquatic > Marine > Coastal > Sediment | place...
CGGCACGGTGGCCGCGTCGATGCGCTCGGGGGGCGGGGTGAGGGTGGGGTGGGTCTGGGTGGGCTTGGGCTCGATCGGGCGCAGGTCTTTCAGGTCTTGCGCATGGAAGATCATCGTCTCGGCGTCGGGCAGGGCTTCCTTGGCGGCGTCGGACAACGCCGGGCCCAGCTTCAGCGAGGCGCTGAGCTCGTCGAGCAGCTCCTTCTCCCGACGATCGAGGGTGAAGGCCAGCCCGAACAGGCCGCCGGCGACCCTGGCCACGCAGCCGCACATGCGCAGCACGCCGTCGAGGGACTCAGGGGCCGCCCCGCGCTGCCGGTCGCGGGCCCACAGGGCCATCAGCACCTCGCGGGCCATGCGGAAGCTCTCGGGGGTGGGGCGGCGCGCCAGCCACTGCTTCAGCACGTCGGTCTCGTGGGCCTCGAGCCCGTAGCGCTGGGCCACCTCGAGGATCAGCCCTCGCTCCGCCGGCTGCACCCGCCCGTCGGCCCAGGCCACCTGCACCAGAGGCAGGAGCACCACGGCCCGCACGGTGTGCTGGTCGATCCCGAGGCGCCCGAGGGCTCGGTGGAGGTCAGCGTCGGACAGGGCGGAGGGCAGCATGGCTCATCCTGCCACGGGGCAGGCAGGCAGGTCGGCGTACGACGCGCGGAGCCAGAACAGGCGGGCGTCGGTGGCGGGATCGTGCAGGTCGGGCAGCTTGCCCTCCCATGCGGTGGCTTCGATCACCGACAGGTGCATCAGCTGGTGGACCGTGTCGAGCACGAAGGCGGGGCGGCCGAAGCCGAGCACCTGGTCGTTGATTCGCGCGTCGGGCTCGCGGGGCGCCAGCTCGAGCCAGTCGGTGTCGCCGACGCAGCGGGTCGCGACCCGCACGCGGTTGTGCACGGCGGCGCTCGTGGCCACGTTGGTCTCGTAGGCGAGGAACTCGCGGCGGGCGGCGGCGTCGACAGCAATCTCGGGGTGGCCGGCGATGCCCTCGGCTCCGGCGAACACCTCCTCGGCCCAGCCGTCGTTGGGGGAGCCGGGCTCGTAGTCGCTGCAGTCGCCCGCGGCGGCATCGCAGCTGCGCAGGTAGGCCACGGGCTTGCTGCCAGGCCCGGCTTCGTAGGCGAGGCGGTAGATGCCGTCGCTGCCGTCGAGGGAGGGGTAGTTCTTGCGGACCTGGTCGTCGGCCTCGCCATCGAAGTCGATGGGCGACAGGGTGGGGTCGGGCAGGTGCAGGCGCAGGCGATGGCCGCTGCCTTGCGCCTCGTGCACGGCGACGACGGGCTGGCCGTCGTGGAGCACGAAGCTCGGGTGGTCGGCCTCCCACAGGCGGGGCAGGTCGACCACCTCGCCCCAGCGCAGGGGGCTGGTCTGCTTGCGGCAGCGCACCGCGTCGCCCAGGGCCTCGTCGGCGTGGGTGTAGCAGGCCCAGGGCACGCCGTCGTCGGCGACCTGCACCTCGAGGCGGCCCCAGTCGGTGCACTCGCTGGCGTTGCGGGCAAACTCGAGGGGGACCATGCTCACGACCCCGCGCCCGCTGTGGAACTCGAAGGCAGCGAGGTCCCACTGGGTCTTGCCGTCGGGCTGCTGGGGGCAGGTGTAGCGGTAGCCCTTGGTGGCCCGCACGATGGAGACGCGCCGCACGTCGCCGAGGTCGTGGACGGCCATCGACGGGTGGAGCATGTGGTTGCCCTCGTCGGTGCTGCCGACCATCCACCGGCCCTGGTGGATCGCGTCGGCACAGTAGCCAGCGGGGCCGTCGAGGCAGCGCCACTGCTCGAGGGTGGCGGACTGCATCAGCAGCTCGGTGCCGTTGCTCAGGGGCAGCAGCTGGTGGTCGTGCCGGAGCAGGAACACCTCGCCGGTGGGGCCCCACACCCGCACAGAGGAGCCCACCGCGAAGGGGCCACCGGTGCCCCCGCTCACCTCGGTCGCGTGCCACGTGGGCGACTGCCCGAAGGCCACCGAACACGCAGCGAGGAGCCAGGCCCATCCCATGGGCGCAAGCTAGCCGGCCGTGGGCACCCTCCGCCACCGCCACAGGCCGATCCCCGCGGCGATGGCCACCACCGAGACGAGCTGCGACGTGCTCACCCAGCCGCCGAAGTACATCCCGCGCGTCACATCGTTGCGCAGGGCTTCCAGGCCGATGCGCACGAGGCCGTAGAGCACGAGGAAGGCGGCGGTGATCTGGCCATCGAAGCGCTGGCGCTCCGCGAGCCGCGACAGCACCACGAACAGGCCCAGGGCGCACAGCGAGGCATACAGGGGCGCGGGATGGAGGGGGACCCCGAGGAGCGCGTCGGGCACGGGGCCCGGCCGGGTGTAGCGGATGCCCCACGGCAGCTCGACGCCGAAGGGCCAGGCGATGGGCTTGCCGAAGCAGCAGCCGCCGCCCAGGCAGCCCAGCCGCCCCCACGCGAGGCCGAAGGCGGTGGCGGGGGCCAGGCAGTCGCCGTAGATCCACGGGCTGCGGCCGGTGCGCCACGACCACCCGGCGATGGCCACCAGCCCGCCGATGGCACCGCCGTAGAACACGAAGCCGCCGCCGGTCACCAGGGTGAGGGGATGGGTGCGCCAGGTGGTGGGGTCGACCCAGAGGACGTGGGCGACCCGAGACCCGATGAGGGCGAGGGGGACCACCCACAGCGCCAGATCGATGACCTCCCGGGCGGGTAGACCACGGCGGAGGGCCTCGCGGCGGAGCACGAAGCTCGCCAGAGAGAAGCCGATCATCAGGCACGTGAAGTAGGTCGGCAGCCTCACCCAGTCGGTGTGCAGCAGGACCGGATGCACGCCGCTACTGCGCGGGCTCGACGGGCTCGGCGGGCGCCGCCGGTGCTTCCTCGAGGGCCTGGTCGTTCACTTCGCCGCTGTTGTCGAAGAAGAACTGGTAGATCATGAAGAACAGCACGCCGACGACGAGGTTGGCATCGGCGATGTTGAAGCTCGGCCACTCGTAGGTGCCGACCGTCTCGATGAGCCACTGCTTGAGCTCGGGCTGGTCGGTGTAGACCCGGATGAAGTCGGTGACGTAGCGCATGCGGGTGCGGTCGATGGCGTTGCCGATGGCCCCCGACAGGATGAGCCCCATCGTGGTCGACATGAACCAGTCGTCGCGGGGGAGCTTGCGGAACAGGTCGAGGATGACGCCGACCGCGACCAGGGTGAACGCGAGGAACACCAGGTGCCGATACTCGAAGTCGCGGAACATGCCGAAGGCGGCGCCGGGGTTCTGTGCGTGCACGATGGACAGGAAGCCGTCGATGACTACGATCTCGCCGGTGCCCAGCGCGATGTTCTGCACGACCCACCACTTGGTGGCCTGGTCGACCAGCACGCCCAGGACGCAGACGACGGCGAAGATGATGTTGCGTCGGTTCACGAGGGCTCCGCAGCGAAGGGCTCGGGTAGCCGTGTGGCCCGGTCGGGGCAAGCCTCAGGGGGTGGTGGGCACCTGGGCGAGGTCGGCGAACAGCTCGGCGAGGGGGAGAGAGACCCCGACTCCTTCGAGGGGGACCTCGCCCTCGTGTAGGTCGCGCAGCAGCCAGCCCTCGGCGGTGCGGGTGTACAGCGCGACCCGGCGCTCGACAGGGTCGACGAACAGCAGGTGCTGCAGCGTGGGGAGGCTGCGGTAGTGCTCCCCCTTGGCGCCCAGCTCGTAGCTGCGGGTGGACGGGGAGAGCACCTCGACCACGACGGTGGGGTTGGTGACCGAGTGGCGGTCTTCGTCGGCGACCTCGTAGGGGCCGCAGATCACGGTGACGTCGGGGTAGAGCCAGGCGCCGGTGGTGGGGATCCACACCCGCTGGTCGGCGGTGGTGGCGCGGCAGCCCGAGCCGCGCAGTGCCACGGTCAGCGCCGCGATGGCATTGGCGGTGACCGCGGCATGCAGCGCGCTCGCCCCCGACATCGCGTAGGCCTGGTCGTTGATCCACTCCACGCGCTGGCCGTCGGGCCACTCGGGGCCGTTGGCCAGGTAGTCTTCCAGCGTCATCCGCTCCGCTGTGGCCTGCATCACCCCTCCGTTGTCAGCATATCGCGGAGCCCCCTGCAGCGGACGCCCCGCACGGGTTACCTCCACGGTCCGATCCGGAGGGACCCTTGGAACGTGAAGAGATGCCGTGCGACGTGCTCTTCGTGGGCGCAGGCCCGGCCAACCTGGCTGGCGCCATCCACCTGATGAACCTGGTGGAGGCTCACAACGCCGCGGTCGCGGCAGGCACCAAGGAGGGCGAGGCCCTCGACGAGCCGATGATCGTGGTGGTCGAGAAGGGCTCCGAGGTCGGCCAGCACCAGCTCTCCGGCGCCGTGATGGACCCTCGCGCCCTGTCCGAGCTCATCCCCGACTGGCGCGAGCGCGACGACTTCCCCGTCGAGCGCTTCGTCGAGCGTGAGGAGATGGTGTTCCTGCAGCCCGACGGCGGCGAGATCGTGGCGCCCTGGATCCCGCCCGAGCTCACCAACCACGGCAAGCCGATCATCAGCCTCGGCAAGTTCTGCAAGTGGCTGGCCGAGATCGCCGAGGAGAAGGAGGTCAACATCATCCCAGGCTTTGCCGGGGTCGACCTGCTGTGGGAGGGCGACGCCTGCGTGGGTGTGCGCACCGGCGACCGCGGCATCGGCAAGGATGGCGCCCCTCGCGACGAGTTCGAGCCGGGGATGGATCTGCAGTCGCCGGTGACCATCCTCGGGGAAGGTCCACGAGGGCACCTCACCCGCAAGCTGATCCAGCGTCGCGGCCTCGACGAAGGCAAGAACCCGATGATCTACGAGGTCGGGGTCAAGGAAGTGCTCGAGCTGCCCGAGGGCACGATCGAAGACGGCTTCGTCTGCCACACCCTGGGCTACCCCCTCGACATGAACACCTTCGGTGGGTCGTTCCTCTACCATATGGGTGGCGACAAGGTGTGTATCGGCCTGCTGGTCGCGACCGACGCCCCCGACCCGCAGATGGATGCGCACCACCTGCTGCAGGTGCTCAAGACCCACCCCTACATCAAGAGCAAGATCGGCACCGGCAAGGTGGTGAAGTATGGCGCCAAGGCCGTCACCATCGGCGGCTGGGGCTCCATCCCGCAGCTGTACACCGACGGCGCGATGATCGTGGGCGACTCTGCGAGCTTCCTCAACCCCATGCGGGTCAAGGGCATCCACCTGTCGATGAAGTCGGGCATGCTCGCCGCCGAGGCCGCCTTCGAGGCGATGCTGAAGGGTGATGCCAGCGCGCACGTGCTCGAGGCCTACGAGCACAAGGTGCACAACAGCTGGATCCGCGAAGACATGGAGCCCGCGCGCAACATGCACAGCAACTTCGAGGGTGGCTTCATCCAGGGCCTGATCAAGACGGGCCTGCAATACGCCTTCGGCCCCGGCAAGCAGACGAGCTACCACGCCGACTACACCCACATGCAGAAGAAGGGTGCCTACGAGCGGCCCGCGTGGCTGCCGGAGAAGCTCGAGTACGACGGGGAATACCTCATCGACAAGCTCACCGATGTCTACCACTCGGGCACCACCCACGAAGAGCAGCAGCCCGCCCACCTCAAGATCATCGACACCGAGGTGTGCGCCACCACGTGCAAGGAGGAGTACGGCAACCCCTGCACCGTGTTCTGCCCTGCCCAGGTCTACAACATGGTCGACAACGAGGAGAGCGGTCGGGCCGAGATGCAGGTCGACTTCTCCAACTGCGTGCACTGCAAGACGTGCGACATCCGCGATCCCTACCAGATCATCACCTGGGTGCCCCCCGAGGGCGGCAACGGGCCCGAGTACGGGATGATGTGAGGCAAGCGGTGGGTTGTATCCAACCTGCCACCCCGCCTCCTTGCTGGCGGCATGCGCCGTCCGTATGCTGACGTCGATGCGGAGAGTGCTGTGCCCGACGCTTCCAATCCCCCGAGCTTCATCCGAGAGTCGATGTGGCGTCTCCTCAACGACGAGGAGCGGGTGGCCATCGTCGAGTGCGTCGAGGGGGAGCGCACGGCGGCGCGACGCCTTCGGGCCACTCTTGCCGATGTAGAGAAGCAGAAGGCGCTGTCGCGCAAGCTCGCCGCTCAGTCCAAGAAGCTCATCGACGAGCTGAAGCAGATGAAGGCGGAGGCGAAGCGCGTGAAGGAGGCTGCGCCGGAGCCCAAGCGGCAGCTGCGCATCGACTCGCTGGTGGAAGACCTCGCGTCGACGGTCGAGTTCGCGGATCGCCGTGCCGACATGGCCGACGAAGACGAGGAAGCGGTCCTGGCCTACTCGCCCCCCACTTGATGGTCGGCTGTTCGTGGCGCTGCCCTACCCCCTGTTCCCCCACCACGCGACCCACCCCGACCACCTGCTGGCCCTGGGGCGGTGGCTGGGGGTGATGGCCCCCGACCCGTCGCGGTCGCTGCGGGTGCTGGAGCTGGGGTGTGCTGCGGGAGGCAACGTGCTGCCGATGGCGGTGCGCCAGCCGCACTGGGAGGTCGTGGGCATCGACCTCGCGGCGCACGAGATCGAGCGGGGCCAGCGCCTGGCGGCGGCGGCGGGCGCGTCGAACCTCAGCCTGCACGTGGGCGACGTAGGCGCCCTGGGCGAGCTCGGTCGCTTCGACGTGATCCTGGCGCACGGGCTGCTGTCGTGGGTCCCGGTGTCGGTGGCGGAGGCGATGCTCGCGTGGATGGGGGCGGCCCTGGCGCCCGATGGCGTCGCCTACCTGTCGTACAACGTGCAGGCGGGCTGGGAGGCCCGAGGCGAGCTGCGCCGCTGGTTGCTGGCCCAGGTGGAGGGCGGCAGCGAAGAGGAGCGGGTCGCACAGGCCCGGGCGCTGCTGGCCGAGCCGCCCTCCGACCTCGCCGAGCTCGCCGTCACGGTCGAGGGGGAGTCCGACGCCTACCTGAGTCAGGACTACCTCGCGACCTTCAACGAAGCCTTCTGCTACGACGCACTGGCAGAGCGCCTCGGCCGCCATGGGCTGGCACCGCGGTGTGATGCCAACGGAGCGAGCCCCGAGCTTGGGGGGCCCTGGCTGCCCGACCGCCGCGCGGCCCAAGCGGCGGTGGGCGACGACCCGGTGGCCCAGGGGGCATGGCTCGACGTGCAGCAGGGGCGGGCCTTCCGGAGCACCGTCGTCACCCGGGCGGGCTCGCTGGCCTGGCGTGGCCCGGTGGGGCTGTGGCTGACGACCGAGCTGCGGCGAGTCGACGGAGCCCCGCTCGACCAGCCGGGGCCCACAGCGTTCGCGTCGGCCTGGGGGGTGCGCACCACCATCGCCGACCCCGCGGTGAAGCGCCTGCTGGGTACCTTGGCGGATGCGTGGCCGGTGGCGGTGTCGTTCGAGGCGGTCGGCGCGGAGCTGGGCGACCACGCAGTCCCCATTCTGTCGGTGCTGGTGGGCAGCAACCTGGTCCACCCGCGCTGCCGCCCTGGGGTGGCGCCCCAGCCTGGTGCGTGTCCGGAGGTGCCAGCCGATGTGCGGGTGCTGGCGGCGGAAGGGGCTGCCTGGGCAGCTGACCAGCACCACCGTGGGCGCAGGCTCGACGAGGCAGACCACGCCCTGCTGCCGCTCCTCGATGGCCGCCGCGACGAGGCGGCGCTGCGCGAGGCGCTGGGATGGAGCGCCGAGCGGCTGCGCCGAGAGCTGGCGTCTGCCTGGGAGCGGGGCCTGAGGCTGGCGTGAGGCCTGGCCCCTCGATTAGGGGGCGCGGCGAGGAGCTGTCATGCCCGTGATTCGAGTGGTCAGTGCCGAGATCCAGCGCGACGGGCGCTACCTGCTCACCCAGCGCGCGGCGAAGGCGGTGCTGCCGCTGCTGTGGGAGTTCCCAGGGGGGCGTGTGCGGGAAGGGGAGTCCGACGAAGACGCCCTGATTCGCTCCGTGCGCTACCGCGTGGGGGTGGCGCTGTCGGTCGAGGGCAAGGTGCTCGAGGTCAAGCACAGCTACCCCGACTACGACGTGGTGATGGTGGTCTACCGCTGCTCCATCGGGGAGGAGTCGCCCTACGCCGCCACGGTGCAGTCGGTGGCATGGGTGAGCCCCGATGCCTTCGGCGACTACCCGTTCCCCGGTGCCGACCAGAAGACCGTGTCCAAGCTGCTCGAGCTCTAGCTACGGAAGCACGACCACCGACGTGGTGGGCTCGTCGCGCCAGCTGAGCCATAGGGGCAACTCCACGGGCTCGACGACCTCGAAGCGAGCCCGGCGCCGTGACCAGTCGTACTCGGCCCGCAGCTGCCCCAGCACGTCGAGGCCGAGCAGCCCGTCGGTGCCCCCTCGCCGCGGCCGGTCGGTGAGCTCTACGGGGCCGAGGTGCAGCGACCCGAGCTGCACGCGGCCGATGTCGTAGTGGATGAGGTCTCGTCGCTCGGTGCCCGACCCTCCGGTGCCGCGCAGGGTGGCGCCGCTGACGATCTCGGAGGGCTCCAGGCCCAGGCGCTGGCCGTCGATGTAGGTGTCGGTGGCCCCCGTGTCGAGCACCGGCCACTGCTCGAGGTCGTCGAAGCCCACGGGAAGGACCGCCCGGATGCCGACGCGCAGCTCTCGCTTGAGCTTGACGATGCCCTCGCCCTCCTTCGGCAGGGGGGCGTGGTCGGGCGGGGCGAGCTCGACGGTGCCTTCGGCGGGATCGAAGGCCACGCGGAAGCGGCGGAGCACATCCATGCCCAGCACCCCGGCGATAGGCACCTCGTCAGGGTCGTCGATGGAGGAGGTGGACCCCAGATCGCGCACCTGACAGGTGACGCCCTCGATGCGATGCCCTCCGATCAACAGCGGCGGCAGGTTGGCCTTGGTGGTGGGCAGCTTGCCCAGCTCCCCCCGGACCGGCACGCTGCCGCGGGTGGCCAGCCCGAGGGCGGCCACGAAGTCGTCGTCGCAGGTGGTGAAGGTGTAGCCGGTGTCGACGAACAGCAGGTGGTCGCCGGCCACCTCGCTGGTGACCGGCACATACCAGCGACGGGCATCGGTGGTGGGCTGCAGCAGCGGGAGGGTGGCGACGTCGTCGGCATAGTGCACCCGCGGCGGGCCGAGTCGGTAGGCACACGCGGGCAACAGGCACGCGGCGATGATCAGGGCGCGGCGCATCCGCCTCCGGGGAGCGCGTCGTCGTCGCTCGGTGGCTCCTGCCACCAAGAGCGAGGCTGGCTGTTGGGGCCGGCGAAGGGGTCGAGCCGCTCGCCGGACTCCCGCACCTCGAAGTGCACATGGGGCATGGAGGACCTGCCCGAGCTGCCGATCAAGCCCAGGGCCTCGCCACAATCGACCTGCTGGCCGACCTCGACACGGATCGAGTCGGACATCAGGTGCAGGTAGCGGGTCGTGATGCCGCCTTCGTGCAGCAGCTCCACCTCGTTGGCCACCATCTCGTGGCCGTCACAGCTCACACCGTCGGCCGCCACGTGGCAGCGGTCGTAGTAGCCGTCGACGGTGGCGATGACCCGCCCGGCAGCTGCCGCCACGACGGTGGCAGAACCGTCATCCATCGCGGGGAATCCCCCGTCGAGCAGGAAGTCGCTGCCCGCGTGCTCGTCGTAGCAGTGCGGGAAGCCTCGATCGTCGTAGTCGGTGCACGTCGCCTGGCTCGCCAGGTCGGTGCCGTACACGGTCGGGTCGTGGTCGACGCCGACGATCGTGGCTTGGATGCGGTCGCGCTCGGCCACGGGGAATCCGAACGACAGCGGCGCGTAGGTGGCAGCCGCGAGGGCCCCGGCCATAGGCGGTGGCACGGTCGGCTCGCAGGCCGAGAGCACGAGCCCGCCCAGCACCAGCGCTCGGGGCGCTATCGGGTGACCTCGAAGGTGGCCGTCCAGTCGACGCTGGTGGTGCCGGTCTGGTTGGCCCAGCTGCCAGTGGTTCCTCCGGTCAGCGTGTTGGCGTCGATGAAGGTGGCGTCGAAGGCCGTCTGCTGGGTGGTGTTGAACAGCGGGTAGTCGGTGCGAGCGTCTCCCGTCAGCACCGGGGCGTAGTCGGCCCTCCCGGCGAAGCGGACCTCGATGGGGGTGCCACCAAACACCGTGCAGTTGCCCACGGCGGTGACATCCGGCACGTTGTTCTGGTTGACCATCACCGTGAAGCCCTTGACGGTGCAGCTGTCTTTCTGGGCGGGGCCTACGGTCTCGATGACTTCGATCGTCATCTCTCCCATGTAGATGCCGTTGTAGTCGACCGGGCCCGTGTCGCCCGTCGCACCGGTGAGCCCCGTGACGCCCGTGGTGTCGGTGTCGGTGTCGGTGTCGGTGTCGGTATCCGTGTCGGTGTCGGTATCCGTGTCGGTGTCTGTGTCTGTGTCTGTGTCGGTGTCGGCATCGGTGTCGGTGTCGGCAGGGGTGTCGCCTGCACCGTCGGTGTCGTCTTTGCTTCCAGAACAAGCGATCAGCAGGGAGCTGAGAAGCCACAGAGCGCGCATGAGACCTCCAATGGCGCCAGCGTACCCACGCGGGTGTGGGGTGGCCAGCGCCAAGCGTTTCAGCGGGTGACCTCGAAGGTAGCCGTCCAGTCGAAACCGGCGCTCCCTTGCTGCCAGCTGCCGGTCACGGTGCCCACCAGGGTATCGGGCCCGGTGTACTGCCCTGTCCAGTCGGCGCTCTGGGGGCCGCTCGGGCCGAAGGCGGCGTAGGTGGTGCGGGACTGCCCGGCCACCAGCGGATCGACCAGTGGCTCGCCGGTGAAGGTGATCACGATCAGGTTGTTGCCGAGGTTGGGGAACTGGCATCCCCCTTCCCCAGTGATGGACGGGGTGCCGGCACTGTCGACGGTGATCGCGAAGTTGGTGTCGGTGCAGCTGTCGGTGTTGACCACGATGCCGCTCTCTTCGGCGTCGACATGCATCGTGCCGGTGTAGATGCCGTCGCGGACGACCGGCCCGGTGTCGGCCGTCGGCGTGCTGCTGAGACCGGTATGGCCGGTCGCGGCGGTCATGTCTGTGTCTGTGTCTGTGTCTGTGTCTGTGTCTGTGTCTGTGTCCGAGTCGGTGTCGGTGTCGGT
>Ga0070726_10004584_pt1 | contig 10937 bp, 5 predicted proteins | sample tdAd471_FD_67275 | JGI IMG/M metagenome (GOLD analysis project Ga0070726, IMG submission 67275) | Marine sediment microbial communities from the Atlantic coast under amendment with organic carbon and nitrate - tdAd47.1 | ecosystem: Environmental > Aquatic > Marine > Coastal > Sediment | place...
GTCTGTCACGGCGACGATATCGAAATCGGGATAGGCCTGGGTAAAGTTGAAATCGCGGCCATTGCCGAACCAGTTTCCATCCCAGCCCAAATTCCAGCCCTCGATCAGGACACCGCGAAAGCCGTTCTCAGCCGCAAAGTCGATATAACGCATGGCATTTTCAGTGGTCGCGCCATGGCGCTCTCCGCTCGCCCAACTGCTCTCATCGAGATGCATTTCCCACCAGATGCCGATATATTTGTGCGGCTCGAACCAGCTGACATCGCCCAGTACATTGGGTTCGTTGAGATTGAGGATCATCGCGCTTTCGAACAGGCCGGCGGGGCCATCGGCGATCTGGATCGTGCGCCACGGCGTATGGAAGGCGCCTTCGCGAATAACCTTTGGGCCACGCGGGCTCGGCGCGAGCTGCGCGCGCAGGCGCGTGCCTTCCATCCGCCGCAACCACATGCCCGAGTAATCGACCAGCGCGGCCTCGTGGAACGATATATGGGTGCCGTTCTCAAGCACCATAGTCACCGGCGTATGCACGGTGGAAAGCGCGCTGATCGGTGTGCGTTCATAGAGATATTCGTAGCGATTCCAGTCACCTGCTGGGATCGACCACGCCTCGCCATCGCTGGCGATGCGAAATTCGGTCAGTTCCTCGGCGATATTGGCGACGGGCAGGCTTTCCTGTTCGGGGAACTCGATGCGGAAGCCCACACCATCATCGAACACACGCATTCGCACCGTCATTTGCCGTGCCGCATCGTCCTGCTGACGGAACGTCACCGCGAGTTCGTTGTGCCGGTCGGTGACAAAGCGGCGCTCGCCCCACGGCTGTTCCCATGTGGTGTTGACCGCATTGGTCACTTCGCTCACAATCTCGAAATTGCGACGCATTGGGTTGGCATCGGTAAAGATGAAACCGATGGTCGAGCTGTCGATCACCTGCTCGCCGTCAAAGCTGATTTCGTAGGACGGCACTCCTTCGCCATTGGCGTCCAGCGTGGCGCCTATCCGACCATCGGGCGAGGTGATTGTTCCTGCCAGCACATTGGCGGGCAACAGAACGGCGATCAGGGAAAGAAGCAGGCGGATCAGGGTCATAATTGCACCACAATGGCTGCGAAGGGAGGAAGGTTGTCAGGCGTTGCGCCGTTCACCGTGGCGAGAATCACTCCCCCGCTTCCAGACGGGTCAAGCGGGGTCTCGACATCTGCGAGATTGACGAAAGCGCGCACAGTCTCACCTTCAACCCGGCGTTCGAGCATCAACGTTGCGCCGCGCACTTCGCAGGCCGAAACTTCGCCATGCCGCAGCGCCGGATGCGCGCTCCGCAGTGCCAGCATGGCGCGCGTGTGGTTGAGCAATGAGCGTTCATCGCCGTCCTGCGCCTCGACCGCGAGCGGTCGGTTTTCCTCGCCGAGTGGAAGCCACGGTGTCTCGCTGCCAAATCCTCCGCAACCGCAAATCTCCCAAGGCATCGGCGTGCGCGCGCCATCGCGGCTGAGCGTCAGCGGCCAATTCGCAATAGCTTCGGGATCGTGCAATTGGTCGAACGGAATCTCCACCTGTGTCAAACCAAGCTCTTCGCCCTGATAGAGGATCACATTGCCGCGCAGGCACGCAAGCAGCAGCATCTTCACGCGGGCAAATGCCTCACGCTGATGCGGCTCGCACCAACGGCTCAGCGCTCGGGGAGCGTCGTGGTTTTCGAAAGCCCAGCTCGGCCAGCCAAGCTCAGGCTCGTCGGGCCAATGCGACAACGCTTCGCACACCAGTTCGGGCGTCAGCGCGTCGGCATAAAGAAAGTCGAAGCCATAAGCGGAATTGAGATGGGTTTCGCCATGGGTGAAGGCCTTCATCTCCGCATCGGCATCATCGCCGCCCACTTCAGCAACCGTGAAGACGCTCTCATATTCGTCGGTAAGCGCTCGAATTCGTGCGATAAAACCGGGAATGTCCGGGTGCGATTGATTGTTCACGCGTAGCTGGAAATCGAATGGACGTGTGCGCGCCTTGCCATTCTCCGGTGCGGGCGGATTATCCCTCAACGCCGGATCGTGCATCGCGAAATTGAGCGCGTCGATGCGGAACCCATCGACCCCGCGATCGAGCCAGAAGCGCATTACATCGAGCACCGCGTCCTGCACAGCGGGGTTGTGCAAATTCATCTGCGGCTGGCTGTTGAGGAAATTGTGCAGGTAATATTGCCTGCGCCGTGCGTCCCATGTCCATGCGGGTCCGCCAAACACCGATTGCCAATTGGATGGCGGCGAGCCGTCGGGCTTGGGATCGGCCCACACAAACCAGTCAGCCTTGGGATTGGTCCGGTCCGACCGGCTCTCGACAAACCACGGATGTTCATCCGAACTGTGCGAATAGACCTGGTCGATCAGCACTTTGAGATCGAGCGCATGCGCGCGCTCGACCATCGCATCGAAATCGGCCAGTGTCCCGAAAATCGGATCGACGTCGCGATAGTCCGCCACGTCATATCCGAAATCTTTCATCGGGCTGGTGAAGAACGGGCTGACCCAGATTGCGTCTACACCCAGCTTTGCCACATGGTCCAACCGGCTGGTGATGCCCGGCAGATCGCCGATCCCGTCACCATTGGAATCCATGAAGCTGCGCGGATAGATCTGGTAGATCGCCGCGCCCTTCCACCACGGCTGCAAGGCTTGCCCCTCGCTCATTCAGCGGACTCGCTCACGCGGCAGACTGCCCAGCCGAAAGCGGGCAGAGTGAAGGCAGCGCTGCCCGGCGCGGACACAGAAACCGGACAGGCACCCGCAAGCGTGTCGAGTGTTCTCGCGCCATATCCCACGCGGATATTCGCCGAGCGTTCTTGTCGGGTCGTGTTGAACACCGCAAGATATTCGCTGCCGTCATCGGGATCGAAACGCGCAGCGGCGAAGATACCGGGCTCCTGCTCATAATGGCGCACCTGCTGGCGCCCCCTTGAAAGCGCAGGATGGGCGCGGCGCAGGGCGGAGAATTCCGCGATCAGGCGGTAGAGCGGATGGGCGGTGTCGAAATTGCTGTCTGCCGTGGTCGCATCGGTGCCGAGCAGGATGTTGTCATTATATTCAGCCGTGCGGCTGGGGAACATGTCCTCGCGCGCCATCTGATCATTGCCATCGCCTACGAAACCCTGCTCATCGCCGTAATAGATGGTGGGCGACCCGCGCAGCGACAGCATCATCGCATGGCCCAGCATCACACGGGCGAGCAATTCGTCCTGTGAGATATCGGGCATGTCATCGCGGATCAACGTGGAGAAGCGGCCCATATCGTGATTGCCGAGGAAAGTCGGCAGGGTGAGCGCAGTCTCCTCACCACCCGCATAGAGCACGTCCCCATCGAACATTTCGGACAGAACATGTGTGCCCTGCCCCCGGCCGAGGATTTCGCGCATGGCCGCCTGAAAGGCAAAATCGAGCACCGCAGGAAGCTCGTCCCGCTGCGTATATTGCGCGATATAGCCGCTGTTGGGCGATTCTCCGTAAACTTCCCCGAACATGTGGAAATTGGGGATACCTGCCGCTTCGGAGCAGCTCTCAATCGCGGGCACGAATTCGCGCCAGAACCCCGGATCGACATGGCGCGCAGTATCGATGCGGAAGCCATCTACGCGCGTCTCGGTGATCCAGTCGCAGAAAATTTCGATCATTCCGGCGCGCACGCGCGGGTGCTCGGTGAACAGATCATCCAGCCCCACGAAATCGCCAAAACGGCTGCTTTCTCCGGTGAAGGTCGTGTCACCGCGATTGTGGTAATAGATCGGATCATTGAGCCATGCGGGGACTTTCACATCGCGCTCAGCCTCGGGAACGACCGGGGTGTAGGCATAATCGGGATCCACCAGCAGCGCGAAATTCTCCTCGCTCGAATCCTCATGCCCCATGAAGCCCGGATTGATCGCTTCGCCATCCACGCCGCTGCGGGTCGAATAGGGGAAATCGCCAAGGCTGCGATAGGCGTAATTGCTCTCATCACCCTCGGCATAACGGATCACATCCGCCGTGTGGTTGGTGATAATGTCCATGTAGACCTTCATTCCGCGCGCATGGGCAGCATCGACAAAGGCCGAGAATTCCTCGCGTGTTCCGAAATGTCCGTCGGGCCGGGTGAAATCGGTGACCCAATATCCGTGATAGCCCGCGCTCTCGTCACCGGGAGGGCCCTGCACCGGCTTGTTCTGGAAGATGGGTGCGAACCAGATCGCGGTTACGCCCAGCCCTTCGAGATAGTCGAGCCGCTGCGTCAATCCCGCCAGATCGCCGCCATGAAAGAAACCGCGCGCGGTCGGATCGTAGCCTGTTGCCATCCGATCACCGGTGAAATCGCCCCTGTCATTGCTCGGATCGCCATTCTCGAAACGGTCTGGCAGGACGAAGTAGATGATTTCCTCGCTGGGCAGCCGATCGAGATAGCCGGTGCTCTCCACCGCATAACCGACCGCAATGGTGTCTTGCGCGGTGGCGCATCCCGGCAAGGCCACAGCGGCGAGCGCCATGGCGAGAGCGTGGGTGATCTTCGGGCGAATATTCATGCGGTTACCTCCGGGCGGGCCCTGCCGCCGATATAGGATTGCAGGAAATCTTGGTGTGTGGCCATAGAGTTGACCTGCTGCGCGGTGATCGCCTCGACCTGCTCAAGCAGCTTGCGCAAGTCCGCTTCAGGCAGCGCATCGGCAATCGGGTTGTGGCTGTTCGGCTCCACACCCTGCCCGGCAAGCACCTGGAACCAACCCACTTCGGTGAACAATTCCTCATGCTCGCGGTGGATCAGGCCGGTGGCGCGCCATTGCTCCAGCTTCGCAGCTAGCGTTTCGGGCAAGTCCATGGTGCGAACAGCGTCCCAGAACGGCTCTCCGATGCGCTCATTGGCGCGATAATGCAGCACCAGGAAGTCGCGAATGCGCTCCCACTCAAAGCGCGCCTGCGCGTTGAACCAGTCACGCGTAGATTGCTCGCCCGAGCCTTGCGGCAGCACGGTGAGGAATCGGCTGATCGCGCTCTGGATCAGATGGATGCTGGTCGATTCGAGCGGCTCCATAAAGCCCGCCGAAAGTCCCACGGCGAGGCAATTGCCCTTCCAATGCTCGCGCCGCTTACCTGTCGTGAAGTGGATCGGGCGCGGATCGGCCGGAGCTTCGCCGTCGAGATTGGCGAGCAGCGTCGCGCTCGCCTCATCATCGGACATATGCGAGCTTGCATAGACTAGCCCGTTGCCAATGCGGTGTTGCAAGGGAATGCGCCACTGCCAGCCCGCCCTGTGCGCCATGGAGCGGGTGTAGGGGATGAATTCTCCGCCCTGTTCACACTGGGCCGCCATGGCGCGATCACAGGGGAGATAATGGGTCCAATCCTCGAACCCTGCCTCCAGCGTATCTTCAATCAGCAGCGCGCGAAAGCCGGTGCAGTCGATAAAGAAATTGCCCTCGATCCGTTCTCCGCTCTCTAAATCGAGCGCGGCAATGTCACCGCTTTCACCGTCGCGGGAGACGCTGGCGATCGTGCCTTCCATGCGCGTGACGCCGCGCTTTTCGGAGTATTCGCGTAGGAATGCCGCGTAGAGCCCGGCGTCGAAATGATAGGCATAGGGCATTTCCTGCCCTCTTCCAGCAGGTCCACGGCGCATCCGTCCGGCCCGCGCGGCCACGGCATTGAGCGAATAGGCACCCGGTTCCTTTGCAAAGCCTGCTTGCCGGGCACGCAGCCACAATTGGTGGAACGGCATCAGGCCCGAAGCGCGCCCGACAGGTCCGAATGCGTGGATGTAGGAATGCCCTTCGCGCAGCCAGCCGTCGAAGGCAATGCCCAGTTTGAAGCTCGCCTTGGTAGCCCGCATCAGCTCCTGCTCATCTATGCCGAGCGCGCGGTGAAGCAGGTGGAATTGCGGAATCGTCGCTTCGCCGACACCGACCGTGCCGATAGCATCGCTTTCGACCAGCGTGATGGACGTTCCCGGGGGAGCGAAGCGCGCCAGCGTGGCTGCGCTCATCCACCCGGCAGTCCCGCCGCCGGCGATCACAAATCGGGTTGGAGCTGTCTCGGTCATATCATGGCCCCTTTGCCGAAAATCCATCACACAAGCCGCGCCATGCGGCGCTGCATGATGAACCGACGGGGAGCAAAATGGGAGGTGCTACTCCCCGCCGGCAAGGGTGTTACCGGAAACGGTACGTGAAGCCCGCGAGGAAGCGGCGACCATATTCCTGGTAATCGATCACTGCGCGCGGTTCCGGCACGTTGAACTGCGAGACGAACGGCGCATTGGTCAGGTTCTGACCCTGCAGATAGACTGACAGCCCATCGAGCGGTCCGCTGTCGAAATCATAGCCGATCTGCGCGTCGAAAATCGTTTCAGCTCGGGCCAGGCGGCGCGTGGGCGATCCGCCGAAACCGGTGAAATCGGCAAGGAATTCGGAACGATAGCGCACGCTACCACGGGCATTGAAGCCGCCGCGCTCGTAATACAGAGTGCCGTTGGCAACCCATTCCGAATAGCCGGGAATCTGATCGATATTGCCGTTGGCATCTTCTATCCTGGTCTTGGTATAGCCAACACCACCCGTCGCACCAAAGCCATCAAGGGCAGAGGTGAAAATATCGAACGGGATCGTCGCCGCAAGTTCACCACCATAGAAATCGCCGCCGCCGGTGTTCACCTCGGAGTCGAGCGTGCCGATTGTGGTGGCAGGCGTCTGGCCAGCGGGTGTCGGCAAGTCGGCGTAATCGAAGATCGTGCGCGATCCATCAATATAGCTGACGATATCCTTGTAGAACAATTGCAGGGCAACCAAGCCCGAGCCGCCAGCAAAATAGTGCTCGATATTCACGTCCATCGCGTTGGCGCGATAGGGGCGCAGCAGCGGGTTACCGCCACCGCCACTGATGAACGGCACCAGGCCGGTGGGACTGTCGGCGAGATTGTTGTTGATGCCATAACCGATGGCGGAGCGCAGATCGTCAAGCTGCGGGCGCTGGATCTGGCGTGATGCGGCCAGACGGAAGACCCAACCATTGTCGAAACGCGCCGAGAGGTTCAAACTTGGCAGGACGTCCCAGAAAGTATCGCCCAACATCACGTCAACCTGATCGCCACCAGCAAACGCGATGCCAGATGAGCTCTGGTCCGTGCGAACAGCCTGCACACCGATATTGCCGGTGATCACGCCAACATCGAAGTCCTGCTCGATATCCAGCTGGACATAGCCGGTCAGCAGCTCTTCCGAGATGGCATAGGCCTTGGCTGGAATATCGTTCGAGGTGTTGCGGTCGAGGACCAGCAGACCCGCGTCAATAATGTCGCGCGCATCGTAGCTGACGATCGGGCCAAGGCCCAGGTAGCCGAGATCGGTTGAGCGGAGCAGGAATTCCGACGGGATGGTGACTTCGGTCGCGCCGCCGGACGGCTGGATGAAGAACTCGTCCGGCGTCAGGCTCTTGCTGCGGTCGGTATAGGCGGCACCAACGTGGACAGCAGAGAAGAAGCCATCGATCTCATAAGACGTGCCAAGGCGATACTGGAACAGCTCATCTTCGAGGATGCGGTTGTTGTAATAGCCAGCCTGCACCCGGCTGCCACCCCAACCCAGCGGGTCGGTCAGGACAATCAGATTCGGATCCGAATAATCGAGCGAGGGCGAGAAGCTGGTGCCTTCGGTGTTGGAGACAAAGCCGATCGTGTCGGTCGCGCCGACGCCAGCATTGTAACCGGTACCCGAATAGCTTTCGAGGCTCAGCTCGTTGCGGTCGGTGCGCGAATAGCCGAAGTCGGCAAAGGCGGTGAAACGGTCGCCATTGTCCCAGGCGAGATTGACGCCACCGGAATAAAGGTCAGCACGCCGCTCGAAAATGTCATTGCGCACAACGCCTTCGACATTCTCGAACGTGCCAGCTTCGGCAAAGCCGCCGAATGGGCCATCCACGACGGTTGCAGTGCTCGGATCGAATGTCGTCCCAAAAGCACCGAAGCCGAGCGGAAGCTCAATACCGCGCTTGGTCGATTCATCATCGAAGCTGGAATAGAAACCATCGACGGTCAGCATCAGGGCAGGCGAAAGTTCAGCCTGGAATGTGCCGTTGAAGCCAAGCCGCTCAAGCTGGGTCGACGTGACAAAGCTCTTGTTACCGCCGATCACGAACGGGCTGCCCGGATCACCGCTGCCGGCGTAACCCCAAGCGTTGAATTCCTGCAGCTGGTAAGGCTCGTTGGTGTAGGCAACGGCCAGAGCGATACCGATTGTGTCGTCGGCAAACTGATCGACATAGGTCGCGTTGGCACGGTAGCCGAAGTCATCAGAGCCTGCGTTCAGCGCGCCGATATCGGCGTAGGAACCCTTGGCTCCGATTGCGATGATCTGTTCCGAAACTTCCAGCGGACGGACCGTGCGCACGTCGATTGTGCCAACCAGGCCCTGACCGATGAGATCAGCGGACGGCGTTTTGTAGACCACCACCTGGCTGACAATCTCGGAAGGATACTGGTCGAAATCCACCGCACGATTGTCGTTGGTAGAGGTCTGTTCGCGGCCGTTGAGCAAGGTCTGAGAGAAGTCCGGGCCAAGGCCGCGGATCGAGATGGAGTTGGCACGACCATTCAGGCGCTGCGACGAAACACCCGGAAGACGAGCGATGGATTCGCCGATCGACGCATCGGGCAGGCGACCAATGTCCTCAGCCGAAACCGACTCAAGGATCACATCGTTCGAGCGCTTCTCACCGACTGCGCTGTCGAGCGCCTGACGAAAGCCGGTCACGATGATGGTGTTGTCTTCAGCTTCCTGCGCATCGTCCTGCGCGGCATCTGTCGCACCGTCCTGTGCCAGCGCAACGCCCGGGAGCGCAAGTGCGGCAACCGCGAATGCAGTGGTACTGGCACCAATGCGCAATGTATTACGGATGTTCATTCAATATCCCCGATCAAGCGCCAGCGGGCATATTTGGCCCCAACCAGCTAATCCTCGTCCAAACTCACATGCTCGACGCCGGAAAGGCCTCGCCATGACTGTGCCTCACCTATTGAGCGTGAATTGCGAAGACGGAAGTCAGCATACGTATACGCAAACCGGGCCAGCACATGCAGTGTGGCGGATTTGTCGCAGGGACCGGCGATGCAACACTTGCGCACAAAAGCAGCGCAAACCTGCCGCGCGCGTTTGCAAATGGGCTCTGCTCACCCTACCCCGTTTCACAGGCGTAATCGGGAGTAAACGCCGCAGGAGGTTGCATGGGACGGGCCCCTACTGGTCGGCCAACCAGCTTCGATATCGCTTACCTTGCCGGGGTGTCGCAACCCACGGTGAGCCGTGCCTTGCGCGGCGACAAATCCGTGAGCGAAGCAACGCGTGAACGGATCAAGGCGATTGCCCACGATCTGAATTACACCGTCGACAAAAACGCCTCTTCGCTGCGCTCGCAGCGGTCCAACACGATCGCATTGCTGTTCTTCGAAGACCCGACACCCGATGAAAGCATGATCAATCCGTTCTTCCTCGCGATGCTCGGTTCGATCACGCGAGCCTGCGCCAATCGCGGGCTGGACCTGCTGATATCGTTCCAGAAGATGGAAGATGACTGGCACGTCCAATATCAGGACAGCCACCGCGCCGATGGATTGATCCTGCTCGGCTATGGCGATTACACCAAATACGAAGAGCGGCTGAAGGAACTGCAACGCCAAGGCACGCATTTCGCCCGCTGGGGCTCGGTTACCAGCGATGCATCGGGCTACACCATCGGCTCGGACAATTTTGGAGCCGGGAAACTGGCCGGCGAACACCTGGTCCAGCAGGGCCGCAGCAAGCTCGCATTCCTGGGCCATGCGGACGATCATTATCCCGAATTCGCGCAGCGCTATCGCGGCATGTGCAAGGCGCTGGAAGGGGCGGGTATCGCGCCGGACAGTGCGCTACAGCACGACGCGATCACCACAGAGGCTGATGGCTATGCCGCAACCCGCAGCCTGATCGAAAGCGGTCGGCCATTCGATGCGATCTTTGCCGCCAGCGATCTCATCGCTATCGGGGCCTTGCGCGCGCTCGCCGAAGCGGGGCAATCCGTGCCCGACGACGTGGCGCTGGTCGGGTTCGACGATATTCCCGCGGCCAGCCTCGCCAATCCGCCACTCACCACCATCATGCAGGACATCAAGGGCGCCGGGGAGCGGCTGGTCGAAACGCTGCTCGCCAAGGTGGAAGAACGCGATGGGCCGGACAATCGCCTGCCAACCAAGCTGATCGTAAGGGCCAGCACCGGAGCCTGACCGCGTCCGCCGCCGGCGCAATACATTCGTATACGTGTTGTCGGCGCGGCCAATCCATGCGAGCCAAATCCGATGACGCAGGGCGACAAGAGACCGCTCGCGCACAGGGATCGACGGGCAGAGGACATTTACATGGCATCGATACATGATGTGGTGCGCAAACCGCATATGGGATGGGGCGGGCTCGCCAACATCAGCTTCGGCTTTTTCGGCATCCAGATCGGCTTCGTGTTGCAGAACGCCAATATGAGCCGGATTTTCCAGACGCTGGGTGCCAGCATGGACGATCTGCCGATCCTGTGGGTCGCCGCGCCTTTGACGGGGCTGATCGTGCAGCCGATCATCGGCCATCTGTCGGACAATACGTGGAACCGCTTTGGCCGCCGTCGCCCCTATTTCATGACCGGTGCGTTGCTCGCGGCGATCTCGCTTTTCCTGATGCCGCTCGCGCCGACATTCGCTGCTCCACTGGTGTTCGCTGCCGCCCTGCTGTGGGTGCTCGATGCGAGCCTCAACATCTCGATGGAGCCGTTCCGCGCCTTCGTCGGCGATATGCTCGACAAGACACAGCACGCGACCGGCTATGCGGTCCAAACCGCCTTTATCGGCACGGGGGCGGTCGTTGCGGCGATCTTCCCCTGGCTGCTCGAACAATTCGGGGTCAGCAATATCGC
>Ga0070726_10004585_pt1 | contig 10935 bp, 9 predicted proteins | sample tdAd471_FD_67275 | JGI IMG/M metagenome (GOLD analysis project Ga0070726, IMG submission 67275) | Marine sediment microbial communities from the Atlantic coast under amendment with organic carbon and nitrate - tdAd47.1 | ecosystem: Environmental > Aquatic > Marine > Coastal > Sediment | place...
AGCCAGAGCACGAACATCGAGGTCTTGGACAGTTCGACGAGGAACCGACCGGGCGGCTCATTGCCTGCCAGTGTCAGCATGATCGCAACCAGCGCCGCAACGATGACCACGACGAACACCGTGCTCGCTGCACAAAAATCAGGCAGGTAGGCCTGCGTCTCCGGGTCGACGGAGTCTATGGAACTGGGGGTTGCGGCCAATCCTGGCGCTCCTTACATGCGGAGACCGAATTGTAGCGCCGGGGCGCGCAAAATGATCGCTGTGGCGCCGGGAGGGCGCAAAAAGATGCTTATCGCCTGGGGGCCGCGCTCAGGAACAGTTTTTCTGGATCTGTTCCTCAACCTTCTGGCGCGCCTCGAGTGTCTGCGACTCGTCGAGATACTCTCGCTCGCCGGCCTCGGTTTCACGATACAGGCGGCGGGATTGCAGGTAGCTCTCCAGGCGTGCCCTGTGCTCCTGGCACTTCGCGGCACGCTGTTCGATCTCGGCGCGCGCCAGCGCATCGGCTTCGCGACGGCTCGTGGCCTCTTCGCGTGCCTCGTCGCGCGCGGCCATGTACTCGTGCCGTTTTTTGACTTGCTCGCTTACGGATGCGTTGTTGGTACCGGCGTACGTCACGTCGAGGCGCTGTTCGCCGGCCTCGCCGGTCGGTCGGTCCAGGTAATGAACGCCCCCTTCTTCGTCGACGTACCTGTAAATCTCGCCGGCAAACGCCGAGGCGCCTGCCGCGACCGCTGCTGCGGATAATATGAGTACGAGAAGCTTACGATTCATGGCACACCTTCCGTGTAGACATCGCCTCTACCTAGCGTCAATGCATAACGCATTAGATCACGCCGGGCCCGCATTTGGCGTGACTATGGTCACAAGTAGGCTGAGTATTGGCGCACATTTTTTACACATGCAAAAAAAGCGGGCCGTAGGGCCCGCTAAGATCTTGCTTTCAGTGGGGAAATTGGACATATCGTAGTGGTCCAGAAGGGCCTGCAAGTGCTCCCTTATGGCAAATTGCAGGCCTCGCGTTATGTTGTTACTCGGCCGACGTGAACTCCGGATAGGCCTCGAGTCCGCACTCGGATATGTCGACGCCCTCGTATTCCTCTTCCTCCGAAACACGGATACCGACGGTCTTCTTGATGACAAACCAGACGATGAGGCTGGTTATGAAGACCCAGGCGAAGATCGACAACATCCCGACCAGCTGTACCCAGAGTTTCGCGTCACCGTTTGTAAAGCACACGGCGATCAGGCCCCAGATCCCGACGACGCCGTGCACGGAAATGGCACCGACGGGGTCGTCGATCCTTAATTTGTCGAGTAACACGATCGAAGCGACTACGATGAGGCCACCGACCGCCCCGATCAGGGTTGCCACCAGCGGTGCGGGCGTCAACGGTTCCGCAGTAATAGCAACGAGGCCGGCGAGGGCGCCGTTCAATGCCATCGTCAAATCAGCTTTGCCGAACCAGAGGCGTGCGAGCAGCAATGCGAAGACGAGGCCACCCGCTGCCGCCATGTTCGTGTTGACGAATACGAGCGCGACGGAGTTTGCTTCGCCGACGTCCGATAGCTTGAGTTCCGAGCCGCCATTGAAGCCGAACCAGCCGAGCCACAGGATCAGGGTACCTAGCGCCGCGAGCGGCAGGTTGCTGCCCGGGATGGCGTTGATCTGACCAGACTTGCTGTATTTGCCTTTCCTCGCGCCGAGCAGGAGGACACCGGCGAGTGCCGCTGCTGCGCCGCAGAGATGCACGACGCCCGAGCCCGCGAAGTCCAGGAACCCGAGCTCGTTGAGCCAGCCCGAGCCCCACTTCCAGAATCCCTGCACCGGATAAATGAAGCCCGTGAGAATCACGGAGAACAGGAAAAACGACCACAATTTCATGCGCTCGGCGACGGCGCCCGACACAATCGACATAGCCGTTGCGACAAACACGACCTGGAAGAAAAAGTCCGACAGGTTCGAGTAGTAGCTGTCGCCCGCAAGGACGGCTTCTACGGTGTTGTCATCCTTGCCCAGGATGTCGAGTGCCAGGAGGCTTTGGAATACACCGCCCTCGTAAGCGCCGGGGTACATGATCGAATAGCCGCACAGCATGTACATGATGCAGGCGATCGAATAGAGACCGACGTTCTTGGTCAGGATTTCTGCCGTATTTTTGGCGCGGACGAGCCCCGCCTCGAGCATCGTGAAGCCGGCGGCCATCCACATGACCAGGGCCCCACAGACGAGAAAATAGAAAGTGTCGAGCGCATAGGAAAGCTCGACGAGCTGCGCTGATATCTGCGTTACTTCTTCCATAATTGCTTGTCCCCTGGCGACTAAACGGCCGCGGCGCCGGTCTCGCCGGTGCGAATGCGGATGGCCTGCTCGAGGTCGGTGACGAAGATCTTGCCGTCGCCGATCTTGCCGGTGCGTGCCGTGTTGGCGATGGCTTCGATGACCTGCTCGACGACGTCATCGTCGACGGCGAGTTCGATTTTTGCCTTCGGCAGGAAGTCGACGACGTACTCGGCGCCGCGATAAAGCTCGGTGTGGCCGCGCTGCCGGCCGAAGCCTTTTACTTCGGTGACGGTGATGCCTTGTATGCCGATCTCGGCGACGGCTTCGCGGACGTCGTCGAGTTTGAACGGTTTGATAACCGCCGTGATCATTTTCATTACTGATTTCCCCGTGTTTGCTTTGCAGTAACCAGGCAACAGATACCGCCTCGGTATTACTGCGCGGCGCTGCCGAATCCGAATGACTTGCCGATCGCGAATACGAGCGCATGCTCCTCCTCGCCGATGAGGTTTTCGTCGGCATACAAGCCGTAGAACGAGACGTCAAACTCAGCAACCGTCGTGCTATAACCGACTTCGAAGTAGTCGCCATCGAATTCGTCGTCGAACGTACCGTACTTGCCGTAGAAACCCTTGTGCTCGGCAGTCAGCGAGTAGAACTGGTACTCCTGGGTTGGCCCGGCGAAATTCAGGTATTCGCCGAGTGCGACATCGAGTGTTACGAAGCCGTATGCCGCACTGAGATTGATTTCCTGATAAGTGTCGTCGAAATCGCCGGTGTAGTAATAACCCGTGAAGCCGAGCCCATAGCTAAAATCGCCGATATCTCCGCCGTAGCCGAAATAGCCGTCGACCTCCAGCCCATCGCCCGTCAGTTCGCCGACATCTGCAGCCCAGACGCCGGCGTAGAATCCACGGTTGGCGAAATCGACGCCGCCGTTAGCGGACGACTGTTTCTGGTGGATGCCACGATAGTAGTAATCGCTCATCCAGCCGATGTTGGCCGACCACTGGGACTCGGCAGCCGCCGTGGTCGATGCCGCCAGTAAGGCGGCGATAATTCCTGCGCTCTTCGTAAGTTTCATTGCAGTGGCTCCGGTTCGAATGGCAGATCGAAAGTGCTGCCCGTCGAGTGCGTAATAGCAGTATCCGTGCCAACCTCGTATTTTCTTGTAAAAACAATGGCTTGCTACTGACGCCAGCGCCACCGGTGCACCGCGATGGTGCGCTCACAACGGCACTTGCTCCAATTTGGTGAGCGAGTGGTGAATCGCAGTCGTTCGTGTGTTTTTGGGGCTGGTGTTTTCGCGGCGGCTCAGGTATCAACCCGATATGAGTGATGAATCCATAGAAGGTCTTGCAAAGAAACTCGCCGATGCCGTGCCGGAAGGCCTGCGCTCCATGCGCGACGACGTCGAGCGGAATTTCCGCTCGGTCCTGCGCGGTGGGCTGGCAAAGCTCGACCTCGTCACGCGTGAGGAGTTCGAGGTGCAGGAAGCCGTGCTCGCCCGTACGCGGGAGAAGCTCGAAGCGCTGGAGAAACGTCTGGCGGACCTGGAAGAGAATCGCGGTCAAGAAAAAGGGGTCTGACCCCTTTTTCTCCTTTTTCTATAGGCCATGGAGGGCCAATGGGTATTGCGATCCTCGCGAGTCGCGCGCAGCTCGGCGTCGACGCACCGCCGGTAACCATCGAAGTATTCCTGTCGGGCGGATTGCCCCGATTTAACGTCGTCGGTATGCCGGAAACGGCGGTTCGCGAATCGAGCGACCGCGTTCGTGGCGCCATCATCAGCTCCGGATTCCCGTTTCCCCGTGAACGCATCACCGTGTCTCTCGCACCGGCGGACATGCGCAAGACCGGCGGGCGATTCGACCTCGCAATCGCGCTCGGTATCCTTGGCGCGCAGAAGGTGATTTCACAGCGATCACTGCAAGGCATCGAGTTTTACGGCGAGTTGTCATTGACGGGCGACTTACGGCCCGTGCCGGGGATCCTCCCGGCGGCACTGCGGGCGGGCGAGGCCGGCAACGCGGTGCTGGTGCCGGCTGACAACGCAGACGAGGCGTCACTCACGAATTGCGATGTACGTGCAGCGTCGAGCCTTCTCGAGGTGACGGCGCACTTAAGGGGCGCCGAATTGATCAAGCCGCGGCCACAGCTGCAGCCAACGGTGGTGGCGGCACCGGCGCCGAATCTCGACGAAGTGCATGGCCAGTCGATCGCCAAGCGAGCACTCGAGATCGCGGCCGCGGGTGGTCACAATCTGCTGTTCATCGGCCCGCCCGGAACGGGCAAGAGCATGCTTGCGCGGCGCCTGCCCGGGATCCTCCCCGCGATGACCGAGGCCGAATCGCTGGAGACGGCCGGTGTCGACTCAGTGCTCGGCAAGCCGATTGATATTGCGAGCTGGCGTCAGCGGCCCTTTCGTGCGCCACATCACACGGCGTCCGCGCCGGCCGTTGTCGGCGGCGGACCTGGCCCGCGCCCCGGCGAAATCTCGCGGGCACATAATGGCGTGCTCTTCCTCGACGAACTGCCGGAATTCAATCGTAATGTGTTGGAAGTTCTTCGCGAGCCGCTGGAAACCGGCGTCATCACGATCTCGCGGGCTGCCCACCAGGCCGATTTTCCGGCGCGCGTGCAGCTAATTGCCGCGATGAACCCCTGTCCCTGCGGCTACCTGGGCGACGAGCACGGTGACTGCCATTGCAGCGGCGACCGCGTCGCCAACTACCGTGCGAAAATCTCCGGACCCCTGCTTGATCGCATTGACCTGCATGTCGAGGTTGGCAGGCTGGCAAAGGACGCGCTGAGAGGCAACGGTCAGAGCCGAGAGTCGAGCCAGACTGTGGCAAAAAGGGTCAGTGCGGCACGCAGCATCGCACTCGAACGTAGCGGCACCTGCAATGCAAATCTCGACGGCGAGCAACGTGACGCCGCGTGTCACAGCTCCCGGGGCGGACTGAAACTGCTGGAGGATGCAACCGAACGGTTCGGACTATCGGTGCGCGCGTATCACCGCGTGCTCAGGGTATCGCGAACGATCGCGGACCTCGCCGGTACCGAAGAGATCACTGCGGCGCATATCGCCGAGGCGTTGTCGTTACGGGCTCTCGACCGACGGCGGCAGTGAGAAAAACGGAAAAAGGGGTCTGACCGTCTTTCCCCCCCTTTATTAAGAGGATTCGCCGATCATGTAGTCGACGGCATCGCGAACTTCCTGGTCGGAAAGATCGACACGACCGCCTTTCGCGGGCATGAAGCCGATCGAGCCCGTGTACCCGTTGACCGCATGCTCTTTGAGCACGTCAACACCCTGTGCGATGCGCGGCGCCCATGCATCGGCGTTGCCGAGGACCGGTGCGCCCGCGATGCCCGCGCCATGGCAGGCATTGCATGCTGCATTGTAAACCTGCGGGCCGGAAAGTGCCGCCGCAACAGGCGCGGGCTCCGCCGCGGTCTCTACGGTCGGCAGTGATGCCTGCTGCTCTTCGCCGGGCAGGTAGACCTGGCCGAATGGACGAATGCGATCGGCAACCGCTGCCTGAACCTCGTCAACGTTCCGCGTGTAAACACCTTGCGTAAGGTCCTGCACTTTCATCGCGACGATGAGGATGCCGATGGCGGCGGCGGCGAGTACGCCGATCACCAGTGAATACATGTCAAAAAACTTCTGATCGCGCTGCAACGTCATACTCCGGTTTATTATGTCGTGCCGGACCGGGTGGACCCGATCGCAGGGCCGGAATTATATAGGTAATGTGACGCCTGTGGGGGCCGGTCGGCCACGTGATTGGTAGTCTGCGAGGCCGGTCCGAAAAATCCGCCCCGCCCAGGGCCCGGGGCGCGAGTAACTCATTCCAAGGGGAAGGCATGCGATACAGAGCAATTCTGCTCACGCTGTTCCTGCTACCGGCACTGACACAGGCCGAAGAGCAAGGCTTCAAACTCGGCGGTAGTCACGAGTCCCGGGCGTTCGCCTATGAAGTCGACGTACCGCTGGGTACCTGGTTCAAATGGTCCGATCTCGAGGACGATTACCGGTACGCGGATTCCGGTTTCCTCGGTATCGAGGGCTATGGCGCCGTCGTCATGCCGGTCTGCTGGGAAGGCCCCCGGCCGACTCAACTGGCTCTGCTCGAAGTGTTCATGGAGCGTTTTGGTGAGGAATACCCGACGTCCTTCGTGCATTCCGAGACCGAGGTTAGCAAGGGCGACGCCACCGGCACGTACCTGGTCGGTAACGAACCTGTCGATGGCGAAGATTTCGCGTATCACTTCTGGATTGTCGCGAACGACACCTGTGCCTACACGTTCGCCGCGTGGGGGCCGGCCGCGGAGGACGACACCGCGAGTGACCTGCGGGCGCTGTGGAAGCGCTTGAAATTTACAAGCTCGCCAGCGGTTCTGAACGAAGAGGTATCCGAAAAGGAAAGCACGACGAATGCCTTTTTCCTGAATCAGATTGGCATGCATTATTTCGACGCACGCAGCTATCGCGAGGGGTTTCGGTTCCTGTCACAGGCCGCGGATCTCGACAAGGACGAGCCGAGCTACGTCACGAATGCGCTGCGCGTGCTGACCGAGATTGACGCATACCAGGAAGCTTACGACTGGTTGCAGCCTCGTATTGATAGCCATGCCGACGATCTCGTCGTCCGCAGCTGGGACGCGTGGCTGGCCTACCAGACGGACCATTCCGACAAGGCGGTTCGCGTGTACGACGAGTTGTTCAGCGCGGGGTACCGCGAGGACGATGAGTTCGCGCTGTACGTGGACATGCTCGCGGACCGCGAGGAATGGGACAAGATCGAGGCGGACCTCGCGAAATATGCCGCCGATGGCATGACCGAGCCGCTGCAGCAGTTGCAAGCGGATCTTCTCAAGCGCCGCGGCCGTTACGAGGAGGCGCTCGCGATCCTCGACGAGATGATGACGGGTCGGCCGTTCAATGCCGACCTCGTCTATTCGAAAATCGAGGTATACGATGAGCTGGAGCAGCCAGCCGAAGTACTGCGCCTTGCTGAAATGCTCATCGAGAAGAACTACCGCTCGTTGGAAAGCTACTTCTACAAAGGCTACGCGGAGTACCAGCTGAAGTCCTATATCAAGTCGCGCGAGTCTTTCAATGCCGCTCTCAAATATTCACCAACCAATAGCACCATCAAAGAATACCTGGACGGTATCAGCAGCATCCTCGGCGAAGGCGAGAACGCGAGCATCAGCGAGCCACTGACGGCGGTCGCATTGCCGGAATCGATGCAGCCGCTGGTCGATGACGTTTCCAACGTCGAGACGATCGAAGGATACGGCGCCTACTTCATCAATCGAATTACCGGGTACGCGTTCTCCGGCGGCGACACGTTGTCGAAAACGCATGTGCAGCAAATCAAGATTCAGGACGAACAGGGTGTGGAGCAATTCAGCACGCTCGAGTTCAACTTCGATCCCGCGTACGAACAGTTCTACGTCAACAGGCTGGTAGTCAGGGACGAAGACGGCACAGTCATCGCCGAAGGCGATCCGGCGGCCTACTATGTGACCAGCACGGTCGACGGCTACGAGGCCAGCACCGAGAAGACCGCGCATCTGCCTGTGCCGAGTCTCGCGCCGGGGGTGGTGGTCGAGGTCGTCGCGACCAAGAGCATTGGCGTCGACGAAGAGGAATTTCCGCTGGACACTCACTACCTGTCCGGCAGCCGGCCGATAAAACACAGTGCCGTATTCGTCACAGGCAAGCACGACAAGCTCGGTCACGTGTCGTTCGGCGTCGACGAGCCGGTCAAGCGTGGCAACTCGCTGATCTGGCAGTTGACCACTCCGGTCGTGTATCGCTGGGAGCCGATGCAGCCGTACTACGATCGCATGCTGCCATGGGTGACGATCGGTACGATGAGCCCGGACTGGAACCAGGCCGGCGCAGACTATCTTTCACTGATCTCTGACAAATTGGACACGGAACGAGTCGCCGACACGGCCAGGCGACTGGTGCGCGGCGTAGAGGACGAGCATCGCAAGATCGAGATGATCAGCCGTTATGTGCAGAAGGAACTGCACTACGAAGCCATCGAGTTCGGTCGTCGTGCTTACGTACCGAAGTCGGCACGCGAAACGCTGCGCGACCGCTACGGCGATTGTAAAGATCATGCGGTGCTTTTGTACTCGATGCTGAACGCAGTCGATATTCCCGCGCAACTCGCTTTGGTCAATCTCAATCAACGGGTGCTGACCGACATGCCGAATATCGATCAATTCGATCACATGATCGTGTCGGTGCCACTCGATGGCGAGCGCCTGTTCATCGACGCCACGGACAAGGACCTGAGTCTCGGCCGCACGCCCCCGCGATACATGGCAGGCAACCATGCGCTGGTATTGCGTGAAGCGTCAGAACTGTTGCCGATTCCCGAGTTCTCCGTCGGCGATTCAGAGTTGCAGGTGGAGCGCGAGATCGAGCGCACGGCGGACAATGAACTGAAGGTCCTGGAGGTCGGTGTGTTCTCGGGTCACCAGGCGGCGGAGCTCCGCGGCCAGCTGCGCGAGATCGAGACCTCGGAGCTGCTCAGTTCGATGCAGCGCTGGGTAGCGGACCGCTACTCCGACGCCATTGTCGACGACGTATTTGTCGACAACGTTTTCGAGGCGGACCATGAGCTCGTCGTCGAGCTCCAGTACCGGCTACCGCTCGATGACGAGTCCTTCAAACTGCCCGGCTTTTTCGAGGCGACGTTCCTCGACTACGAGCGCCTGCCGGACCGGCGCTTCGGTTTCGAGTTGACGGTGCCCTTCAGCGTATCCACCGTTACAACCGTCAGAAACTCGCCGACCGCGAAAATCGGCATCGCGTCAAAAAAACCCGACGCTGATGAATCGCGATTCGGTAGCTGGCGGCGCAAGATTGACAGCGTTGATGAGAGTTGGGTGCTGCAGCTCGAATACACGAGTGGCCACGCCGAGTATGCACCGGAGGACTACGGCGCATTCGCCGATTTTCATCGCAAGCTCATCGGCTCGATCGAGCAGCCGATGGTTATTGAGTAAGCTACCTATTCCAATTCCTGCGATCGACGGGAAAAATGGGGTCAGACCCCTTTTTTCACTCATAAGGAGACAGGCGTGAGCGAATTCGAAGACCTGATGGATGAGCTGAAACAGAAGCGCGACGAGCTGCGACTAAAGATTCACCTCGGTTCAAAAGAAGCACAGGAGGAGTGGCAGGAGCTCGAGAAGAAAATGCAGGATTTCTCGTCTCGCGCCGAGCTCGGCAAGACCGGCGAGGGCCTCGGCGAGGCGTTCGGCCAGTTGGGCAACGAGCTGAAACGCGGTTACCAGCGTATCCGTGACGCGATCAAGGACGACTAGGCCGGACGGTTCGTCGCCCGGATAAGACGTTTCATCGCAAGCGCCCGCACTTCCACCGCTGACACAGTCGAACTTCCCGTACCGCCCGCGGCCAGCCACAGTGCTGGACAGGCCGCGAGCGCAATAACACGGGGAGACCACAATGAAATCCATTATCAGCCTCGCGCTGGCCGGGGCACTTGCTTCGAGCCTGGTTTGCGCAGACAACCTGACCGAAAAGAATGTCGAAAAAGCCCATGAGATTATTGATGCGGCCGTTGCTGCTTATGGCGGCGAGGAGGGGCTTGGCAGCCTGAGTACGCTCGTCGTCGAGTTCGAGAGCATCAACTACTCCGTCGATCAGAGCCGGGGCGCAGAACCGCCATGGGACAAGAACGAGTCCGTTGGATTCAACGCCCTCGACCTCGACAATTCAATTTTCGTCAATCGTGCGACAACTGCCGGGGGCGGCTTCGAGGGTCGCAATGGCACAATCATCAATGCGGATGAGAGCTATCAGCTCGACTTCCGTGCGGGCACGGTCGCGAAGATCGCCGAGCCCGACTTCGCCACAACATCGGGCCCGTTCGTAAGAGTTACGCCGGCTTTGCTCGTACGCACGCTCGAGGATCGCTCGGCGAACGCCTATTACCTCGGTGAGGCCGAGGTCGATGGCAAGGATTACGACGTTGTCGGCTTCTCGATGACGGTCGGGCCGGCCATTAGCATGTACTTCGACAAAGAGGACCACCTGCTGCGTCGCAGTGAGCGCGTCTTCCCGCAGGTAGGTCTCGTGCAGTATGAATTCCTCGACTACGAGACGGTGGCCGGCATCCCATTCAACAAGACCTTCAAGTTGTTCCTCAACGGCGATCCGAACATCGAGAGAAAGAACATCCGGACCGAGGTCAACGAGCCCCTGGCCGAGTTGATGGTCGTTGATGCCAACCTCGAGAGCATTCCGGAGGTAGAGCCGGACCCGTTGTCACGCCAGGAAGTTGCCGACGGTGTGTGGCTGATCGGTGGGACCGGCACGTACGCGATGTTCGTGGACATGGGTGATTACATCTTTGCCGCCGGCGGGATCGCCGGCATCCCCGACCGGATCGAATCGCTGCGCGAGGTCGTCGGCGGCAAACCGATCAAGTATGGAATGTTGACGCACCATCACTTCGATCATGTCATGGGCGTCTCGGCGTACGAGTCCGAGGGCGCGACGCTGATCGCGGCGGCTGCTCATGAACAGGTCGTGCGCCGTGCTGCAGAGGATGGCGATGCCCTGAAGGTCAAGCTGGTCAAGGACCGTATGA
>Ga0070726_10004588_pt1 | contig 10930 bp, 8 predicted proteins | sample tdAd471_FD_67275 | JGI IMG/M metagenome (GOLD analysis project Ga0070726, IMG submission 67275) | Marine sediment microbial communities from the Atlantic coast under amendment with organic carbon and nitrate - tdAd47.1 | ecosystem: Environmental > Aquatic > Marine > Coastal > Sediment | place...
ACGGACTCGGAGGCCTGCGACGACGGCAACACGGACGCCGGCGACGGGTGCTCTGCCGCGTGCGCGGTGGAGGACGGATGGTCGTGCGAGGACGAGCCGTCGTCGTGCACTGAGGTCTGCGGCGACGGCGTGATCACGGACTCGGAGGCCTGCGACGACGGCAACACCGACGACGGGGACGGGTGCTCTGCCTCGTGCGCCGTCGAAGAAGGTTGGGAGTGCGAAGACGAGCCGTCGGACTGTGGCACGGTCTGCGGTGACGGCATCCTGGCCGGAGCCGAAGAGTGCGATGACGGCAACACCGACGACGGGGATGCGTGTTCGTCGACCTGTGGCGTGTCCGATCGTGACGACGACGGGGTCGCTGACCCGGACGACAACTGCCCCGACACGCCGAATCCGGATCAGGACGATCTCGACGACGACGGGGTCGGAGACGCCTGCGACGACGATCGCGACGGCGACGGGCTGACCAACGACGAGGAAGCCGACATCGGCACGGATGCGGACGACCGGGACTCGGACGGGGACGGCGTCGACGACGGCACCGAGGTCGGGGACGACGACCCCACGAACCCGCTCGAGGCCGATACGGACGGCGACGGCCTGTGCGACGGTCCCGAAGATGTCGATGACGTCTGCCTCGGCGGAGAAGACCTCGACGCGGACGGCGTGGTCGACGACGACGAGACCGATCCGAACGAAGCGGACACCGACCGTGGCGGCGTCGACGACGGAACCGAAGTGAACGACGACGGGACGGACCCGCTGGATCCGGACGACGACACCTCGCCAGAGGGCGACTCGGACGGGGATGGCATCCCGGACGACGAGGAGGCCGGCTACGGCACCGACCCGACGAACCCGGATAGTGACGGCGACGGCGTGCCGGACGGTGCCGAAGCGCTCGACGACGACCCGACGGACCCGACCAACCCCGACACCGATGGAGACGGCCTGTGCGATGGTCCGGAGGCGGTCGAGGGCGCGTGTGAACCCGGCGAGGACCTCGACGCGGACGGGGTCGTCGACGAGGGCGAGACCGACCCGAACGACGGCGACAGCGACGATGACGGGCTGTCGGACGGCGACGAGGTCCTCGATACCGAGACGGACCCGACGAACCCGGACAGCGACGGCGACGGGCTGCAGGACGGCACCGAGCTCGGCGTGACCCTCGATGACGTGGGGCCGGACACGGGAGACGACTTCGTGCCGGACGAGGACCCGACGACCACGACGGACCCGAACGACGCCGACACGGACGACGGGTCGGTGCCGGACGGTGAAGAGGATGCCAACCAGAACGGGCGTGTCGACGACGGCGAACGGGACCCGAACGCGGCCGACGACGACGTCGCGACGGACGAGAACCCGGACGATGACGAGGACACGGCGCTCGGTGAAGTGTCAGGCGGACGCGGGTTCGGTGCGTGTGCGTCGACCTCGGGCCAGCACCCGGGAGGCGTCCCCGTCGGTCTGCTCGTGCTCGGCAGCGTGATCGCGATGCGCCGCCGCCGGTCCTCGCGTCAGACGCGTTAGACCTGCGCGACGGAGTGGGCGGAGCTCGGGGTGGAGTCGTCGGCCTGACCGTGCGGGTGCGCCATGTGCTCCCGTACGGGTGTGACTGAAGGCCGCCCGGAGTCGGGACCGGCTGGTTGTGATGTGTGAATTGCGCCTACTTGCCGAATCCGTGAACGCACCGGCAGAGTGAGGGGCTCTCGGTGCGGGCTCGCGGGGTGGCGTCAGGCCTTCGCGCCGAGCGAGAGGAAGATGAGGCCGAGGGGGATGGGGAGCCAGAAGCCGTCGCGGAGCTCGGACAGGTGGCCGGAGTTCGAGCCGATGACGAACATGGCAGCGGACGCGGCGAGCGCGAGGATGCCGAGGATGAGAAAGACGGGCTTCTTCATGGGGGCTCCGAGGTGTGCATCGACGCTGACGGTGCGGTGGACCGTTGGCCGATGCGCGTAGCTGCGTTGCTCGACGGGGACCGGGGAATCATGCAGCGCGGGCGACGGGCGGGTCAATCGGACGCATTCGACCCTTCGAAGGGCGTCGGGGATCCCGTTGGCGCAGGACCTCCGGTTTGCGATACCGCCCCGAGAGTGGACCGGGTGTCGCGGTTGGCCGAACATCCGACGTCGGCGGCGGTGCCGTGGACGGATTCAGTATCGAGCCCCGCGAACGGAACAGTGACGGAGATGCTGACCACCGAATCCGGGACCGTGACCGACCGTGGGCGCAGCCTCATCTCGTAGCGCGGAGTCCGGCGGCAGTGTCGTGCGCACCGCGCTCCGTCGTTTCACCTGTCGCGCGGCATCCACGCCGTGTTAGGGTCCGTCCTCTCGGATGGTTCGGACGTTCATCGAGCACGCCTGGCTCGAACGTTCGCCATGGAAACTCGGGGACCCAACGTCGGCGCTCGATGCGTCGACGACACATCGTGGAGAGTCGAATGAATGTTGCTGTAGCTGCACGCCGGATGGCTGTGCTCGTCGCCCTTGGATTGTCGATCGGGGCGTCGTCCTGTGGATCGGAGGACGCGTCTCCGGGGTCGACGGACGCTGCGTCCGTGGACGCGGACTCGGATGGCGGAGACACCGACGGCACCACGGACGCGAGCGCGGACACGGGTGACGGAGGCGCGGACCCGGATGTCGGGGCAGATGCCGAACCGGATGCCGAGCCGAGCGACGTGACGGTCGACGCTGCGCCGGATGTCGAAGACGTGGGTGCTGACGTCGTCGAGGGGGATGTCGTCGCCGATGTGCCGGTGGACTCGGATGCCTCCGACAGTGGTTCGGACGCCGATGTGGGCGTCGATGCCGACGCGGACGCAGCGGTCGACACCGGACCGGATGCGGACGTGACCCCGCCGGAGTGTCGCGAGGCGGCCGACTGCGGCGTGTCGACGGATTGCCTCGCCGTGGACTGCGTCGACGAAGCCTGCGTTCGCACGCCGGCGGACGCGTTCACGGCGTGCGACGAAGACGGCGCGGTGGTGTGCGACGGGGCAGGCGCCTGCGTCCCTGGTACCTGCATGGACGGCGGCCGCGGCGGCGCCGAGACCGGGATCGACTGCGGAGGGCCGGACTGCGGTCCCTGCGACGCCGGTTCGGGGTGTGTCGAGGACGACGATTGTGCGTCGGCGCTCTGCCTCGATGGCGTGCCGGACGACGATGCCGAGGGCGACCGCCGGTGCGAAGCGTGCGAACGGGCCGAGGACTGCGGCGACGGGCGGTACTGCGACGACGGCGTCTGCCGCGCGACGCTCGACCTCGGCGAAGTCTGCGAGGCGTCGGAGGACTGCGCCAGCGGATTCTGTGCAGACGGTGTCTGCTGTGACGGGGCATGCGATGGCGCGTGCGAGGCGTGTTCGGCCGAAGGCGCTTGCGAGACCGTGGCGGACGACACGCCGTGTGACGGCGATGGCCTGTTCTGTACCGGCGTGGAGGTCTGCCTGTCCGGCGCGTGTGTGAGCCCCGGCGACCCGTGCCCGGGCGCGGACGGCGACGCCGACTGCTCCGAGACGTGCGACGAGGCGGCAGACTCGTGCTCGGCCCCGGATGGCGCGGGGCTGCCCTGCGACGACGGCTTGTTCTGTACGGCCACGGACGTCTGCAACGCCGCCGGCATCTGCTTTGGTTCGGGTGCTGCGTGCCCGGGCGCGGACGGCGACGGGGATTGCACCGAGAGCTGCAACGAAGCGGCGGACGACTGCTCGCTGCCCGACCCGGTGGACTCCGCGTGCGACGATGGGTTGTTCTGCACGCGTGCCGATAGCTGCAACGCGGCCGGCGCCTGCGTCGGGTCGGGCGACCCGTGCCCGGGCGCGGACGGCGATGCCGACTGTAGCGAAGGGTGCGACGAGGGCACGGATTCGTGCACCGCAAACGATGCCGCCGGCGCGTTCTGTGACGACGGCAACTTCTGCGACGGTGCCGACACCTGCAACGGCTCCGGCGCGTGCGTGGGTGCGGGCAACCCCTGCCCGGGCGCGGATGGCGACGCGGACTGCACGGAGACGTGCAACGAGATCGCAGATGCGTGCACCGCCGCGGATCCGGACGGGTCGACGTGTGGCGCGACGTCTCTGTGTGAGGCCGGTACCTGCACGGCGATCACGTCGAAGACCGTCTTCGTCACGTCGCGCACGTATGCCGGCAACTTCGGCAGCGCTGCTGCGGCGGACGCCATCTGTCAGAGTGTGGCGTCGTCGGCCGGCCTGTCGGGGACGTATCGGTCGTGGACGTCGGACCGCGTGTCGTCGCCGTCGTCTCGGTTCTCGCGGTCTCTGAACCCGTACGTGCTGACGAACGGGACGCAGATCGCCGACAACTGGACGGATCTCGTCGACGGCTCGCTCGACGCGCCGATCAACCGGAGCGAGACCGGCGCGTTGATCGGGACGGGGAGCCCGAACCTCGGAACGAACTTCGTGTGGACCGGCACGAGCTCGGCTGGCGGCGGGTTTGGCGGATTCAACTGCAACGACTGGACGTCGACGAGCGACCGGGTGAGCATCCAGGGCGGCGACACGTCGCTGCGTGACGGAAACTGGTCGACGCAGTGGGGCGTCATCTGCAGCATCTCTGGCCGGTTGTACTGCTTCCAGCAGTAGAGGCGCGGAGGCCCGGGCGGCCACCGTCTGCATCGAGTGTGCTGACGGTGGCCAGCCCGAGGCTGCCAGGTGTCGCGCTGCAGCGCGCCCGCCGGGCGCTCACGCCCCGGGGACGGTGCGCCAGGTGGCTGCGTGCAGAATCACGCCGCGCGGTACACCGTCATGCTGGGGAACGCCATGTCCCAGCCGTTGGCGTCGAACGCCTTCTTGATGGCGAGGTTCACGCGGTTGCGGGTGGCGAAGTACTCCGAGACGGGCTCGACCCAGTAGATGACGGTGAGCTCGAGGGCGGAGTCGCCGAAGTTGTCGAAGCGGACCACGTGGCCTTCGCGGATGAACTCCTCGGCGGCGAGGATGTCGTCGATGGCCTGCATGGCGGCTTCGAGCTGCTCGCTGGTGGTCTCGTAGACGAGGCCGATGGTGCCCGAGAACTTGCGGGCTTCACGGGCCGAGATGTTTTCGACGCTGCTGCCGACGAGCATCTTGTTGGGCACGGTGACGACGGTGTCGTCGAAGGTGCGGATGCGGCAGGTACGCAGGCCGACGTCGGTGACGGTGCCGGTGTGGCCGCCGATGGTGACGACGTCGTCCACCTGGAAGGGCTTGTCGGCGAAGATGGTGACCGAGCCGAAGATGTTGGACAGGGTGTCCTGCGCGGCCATCGCGAGGGCGAGACCGCCGATGCCGAGGCCGGTGAGGATCGACACGATGTCGTAGCCGAGGTTCGACAGGACCATCAGGATGGCGAGGGTCCAGAGGACGACGATGATCGTGCGCTCCATGATGGGAACGAGCTGGTCATCGAGGCGGCTCTCGGTCGATTCGGTGAACGGGTCGATGTAGGTGCGTCGGCCCGAGCGGATGAAGTTCGTCGCCGACCAGGCGATGAAGATGGTCAGCAGGAAGGTCGTGCCCGCGGACACGGCCTGCTCGAGGACCTCGGGCAGCACGAGCAGCTTGAACGAGAGGCCGAGGCCGCCGACGAGGACGACGAGCTGGACGGGCTTCTCGAAGGTGGCGAGGACGAGGTCGTCGAGCTGGGTGTCGGACGCCTCGACGCGCTTCTTCAGCGAGGTGGCGAAGACGCTGCGCAGCGTCTTGCTGAGCACCATCGTGAACATGATGGCGAGGGTGAATCCGCCGATGTGCAGGACGGTGTTGTCGGCGACGACGATGGTGTCGAGAAACTCGGGCATGATGCGTCCGCGGTGCGAGGGTGTGTGTCCGTGGCCGCGGCATGCCAGGAACGCCGCGATTGTGCAACGATGAAGCGACGACGCCCCCTCGAACCGGGGGGCGGGCCGATGGTGGCAGGTGGTGCGGTGCACGGCAGCGGATGGGACAACCTCGGGGACTGGAGCGCGCCGCGGGCGACGTACGCCGAGGCCGCCGAAGCGCTGGCTCGACGGCTGTGGTCGCACGCGGGGGTCGGCGCCGGCGCTCGGGTGCTGGATGTCGGCTGCGGCGCGGGCGCGCAGATCGGGGTGTGGCGCGCGGGCGGGGCTGCGGACGTGCTGGGGTTCGAGCCCGACGCAGCGCGGGCGTCCGCTGCTGCGGCGCGGTGGGCGCAGGACGCGGGCGTGCGGGTGCAGCAGGCGGACGCCGCGGCGGTGGGGGCCGAGTCGAACGGGTCACGGGACGTCGTCGTCGTGCTCGATGCGCTCTATCACTTCGCCGATCGGGCGCGCTTCATCCGGGACGCTCGGCGCGTGCTCGTCGATGGCGGGCGCCTGGCGTTCTGCACGGTGGTGGCTCCGAGCGGTGGGCGCGGGCTGGCGGTGTGGCGGGCGATCGGGCGCGGGTTCGAGATGCCGGATGGTGTGCCGGGCGAGGGCATGCTGCGCGATGAACTCGCGGCGGGCGGGTTCGTAGACGTGCGGGTGGACGACGCCTCGGATGCCGTGCTGCGGGGGTTCGCAACGGAGGGCGGGCGCTGCATCGACGCGGGTGCGGGGTGGCGTCGGCGGATGCGGGTGGCCGTCACGCGGCAGGGGTGCCGCACGGCGTTGGCGCTCGGTGCGCGGTACGTCGTGGTGTCGTGCCGAGCCGGGTGAATGGGCCGCAGTGACACCCGGCCGCAGTGACACCCGGCCGCAGTGTCACCGGGAGGCGGCCTCGAACGCTTCGCGGAGGGTGTCGCGGTCCTCGTCGTCGTCATCGAGCCAGAGGCCCGTCCACGTGGGCTCGAGGGGCGTCAGGTCCCATGGGCCGTCGAGGCTGTCGTGCACGCGGGCGCTGGCGGGCGCGGGGGCGTGTCCGCGCACGAAGAACGAGTAGCGACCCCGATGGGCGGCGAAGACGACGCCGGTCGTCGCGTGGGCGAGCAGGTTCGCGACGCCGCAGGTGACGAACACGACGGGCAGGTCGGCGGACTCGGCGAGCGCGAGCAGGCGCTGGGCGCCGGGTTCATGGCCGGAGTCCGTCCAGCGGCGCAGTGCGGTGTCGGCGTCGTGGGCCACCCAACGCAGAACGGCGTGGTTCGCCGGGTGCTGCGCGATGCGTTCGAGCACGGGGTCGGTGGACGGGGCGTCCAATCGTGGCGTCCGCGGACGGGAGGGGCAGGTGACGCGGTACCGGTTCGCCGGCATCGTCGCGTACCCGGGGTGATCGCGCCACCGGGGCGTGATTGGCGGGCCGGGCCAGCACGATTGGCGGGGCGCCGGCGCCGAGATACGGTGGGCGGGTTCTCGCAACCTGCCCGGAGTCTGTCGTGCGCATCCCCGCCGTGACCCTCGCCGCCGCCCTCGCGGCGTGCCAGCCCGCTGCCGAATCCCCGTCTGAGGAGCCGTCGCCGAGCGACGAGGCGCCCGAGAGTGCCGAGGGGTCTGCAGACGAAGCGTCGGACGATGAAGCCGCCACTGGCGAGCCGACGGCCGCGACGGACGAGATGGGGACGAACGAGGCCGCAGACCCGGGCGCCGTGGTGGACGGCACGGCCGAGCTCGTCGCGATCACCTCGGTGTCGGGGCAGCACATCGCCGGGCTGTCGCCGGGCGCGAACCGTGAGCTGGTGCGGGACCTGCTCGGCGAGCCCGCGCGGGTCGAAGCCGACGGCATCGTGTTCGACGCGACGGGCACGACGTTCGCGGCGTGGCACTACCCGGACCGCGGGCTGACCGTGACGGTCGAGGGTGCGCCGGATGCGCCGGAGTGGCACGTCGCCTTTCTCGTCGCGGAAGCGCCGTACGACGGGACGCTGCCGTGCGGCCTGCGCATCGGGTCGACCGAAGCCGAGGCGCGGCAGGTGCTCGGCGACGAGCTGCGGATCATGGACGAAGAGAAGTGGGCAACGCTCGGCGCCGACGTCGAAGACGGCGTCGTGGTGCGGCTGGCGTTCGCGCAGATGGGCGAGTGAGGCCGCGTCGGCGGTGACGGGGCCGCGCTTCGGTGCGCGCCGGCTCGGCCATCGGTCGCGTCGCGTTCGGACGCGGCCGGGTGCGGTAGACGGAGCCGACGGTCGTGCCGCCCACCGTGCGACCCGATCCAGGATTCGAGACACCACGTGGGGCCCATGATGGACACTGTCACCGACGTCATCGACGAGCTGGACCGGCTCGGTACCGAGAGCGGTCGCAAGCACTACGTGAAGTTCGGCGCGACCGGGCCGATGAGCGGGGTGAAGAAGGGCGACCTGCGCAAGCTGGCGAAGGCGATGAAGTCCGGGACGGACTTCGCGCTCGAGCTCTGGGCGACCGGGCACGTCGACGCGCAGCTGCTCGCGGTGCTGCTGATGAAGCCGAAGGACCTGACGGCCGACCAGCTCGACGCGGTGGTGCGCCAGACGTGCTTCGTGCACGCGGCGGACTGGCTGTCGATGTACGTGACGAAGAAGCACCCGGCGAAGGCGTCGCTGCGCGAGCGGTGGATGACCGACGCGGACCCGTGGGCGCAGCGGGCCGGGTGGTCGCTGACGGCGCAGCGGGTCGAGAAGTCGCCCGAGGGGCTCGACCTCGCCGGGCTGCTGGACCGCATCGAGGCCGAGATGGGCGACGCGGACGAGCGGGTGCAGTGGACGATGAACGTGTGCCTCGCCGCGATTGGTATCCACGATGCCGCATCGCGTGACCGTGCGGTTGCCATCGGCGAAGCGCTCGGCGTGTACCGGGACTACCCGACGTCAAAGGGCTGCACGTCACCCTTCGCGCCCGAGTGGATTGGCGAGATGGTGTGGCGGCAGCAGAGCTGACCCCGGGTCAGCGGCTGCGGATCGTGTCGATCGTGGCGCGCAGGTCCTCGCAGGCGGGCGGTGCGGTGCCGGCGGCGCGCAGGTCATCGCGTTCGTTCGGATCGTCCGCGAGGTCGAAACACTCCCAGACGTCCGGGGCGTCGACGTCGGGGACGAGCACCTTGTACCGCGCGTCGCGAGCGGCCGCGGCCTCGGTCTCGACCATCCGGATCGTGTGGCGGCCATCGCAGAAGAGGTTCGACCGTACGGTGGCGTCCGGATCCGCGAGCACGGGCACCAATGAGACGCCGTCGATGCCGTCGGGGACCGGGGCGCCGCCGAGCTCGAGCAGGGTGGCGTACACGTCGACGCTGGCGTGGGCGAGGCCGGGCGCAGTGCCACGGGTGACGAGGGTATCGGGGCCGTCGACCCAGAGGGGGACGCGCAGGCCGCCTTCGTACACGGTGCCCTTCGCGTGGGCGCGGGTCCACGGCGCCTGGATCGCAGTGCGGTTCGTGCCGTTGTCGCCGAGGACGACGAGCACGGTGTCGCGGTCGTTGGCGAGGGCGTCGAACGCCGCGACGAAGCGGCCGAGCTCGGTGTCGACGGCGGTGAGCATGGCGCGCATGCAGGCGCCATCGTCGTCGCAGGTGCCGTCGCCGTCGGCGTCGATGGCGCTGTCGGGGATGCCGGGGCGCAGGTCGGCGGGGGGCAGGTGGTGCGGCGTGTGGGGGGCGTTGAACGCGAGCATGACGAGCCACGGTGCGTCGGTCGGCTGCGTCGCGGCCCAGGCGAGGGCGTCGTCCACGACCGCGGTGGTCGCGTAGGTCGTGGTCGGCGCGGACGTCACGGTGCCGTCGGTATCGACGGACGTGCGGATCCAGTCGTCGTAGGCCGGGAGCACGCCCGCGGGTTGGCCGACGTAGGTGTGCCAGCCGCCGTCGGTGACGGGGGCCGCGTCGCTGCCGCCGAGGTGCCACTTGCCGAAGAGGCCGGTGCGGTATCCGGCGGCACCGAGCAGGCGGGGCAGGGTGGGGTCGTCGGGGGCGAGGATGGGCTCGCTGCCGGCGGGGCCGAGGATGCCGGCGCGGGAGGGGTAGAGTCCGGTGTGCAGGCCGGCGCGGGTGGGGGAGCAGGTCGGGGTGGCCCAGGCGGTCTCGAAGGTGAGGCCGCGGGCGGCGATGGCGTCGAGAGTCGGGGTTGCGGCGACCACTGCGCCGGCATCGAAGGCCGATGCCCAGGGCTCGACGACCTCGACGCCGACGTCGTCGAGCACGACGAGGACGAGGTGCGGGCGGTCGTCGGGGTGGAGGTCGGCGTCTGCGTCGGCTGCGTCCGTTGGTGCGTCGACGTCGATGGCGACGTCGGCGGCGTCGGTCTCGGCATCGGCGTCGATGGTCGCGTCGACGGTGTCGTCTGCCACGTCGCGGGCCGTGTCGGCGACGTCGGTCTGCACGTCCTCGGCGTCGGACGGGCCGTCCGTGGACGTGTCGGTTGTGCCGGTATCCGAGCCCGGGTCGTCGGACGTGTCGACCGGGGCGTCGATGGCCGCGTCGGTGGCCGCGTCGATGGCGCCGTCGGCCGCGGTGTCGTCACGGCGGGGGTCGGCGGTCGTGTCACTGCAGGCGGCCATCACGGTGGTCACGAGTGCGACCTGCGCGACGAGGACGGTGCGGTTCATGGGCCGGCCCGAGGGGCGGTGAGGGCAGGGGTGTGGCATCGGATGTTCGAAGGATGCGCCTTGCGCCGGGCCGACGTCCAGCGGGATTCGCCCTGCGCGGCGGGGCACGGGCTGTGCGGTGTGTGCTGTCCTTTGCATGCCTGGCGTCAGAGGCGTCGCGTCACGACCGCGGGTGCCGCTCGACGACGAGGGCGCGGACGCGGTCGTCTTCGATGACGTCGCCGCGTTCGTCGTGCAGCAGGGCCGGTCCGGTGCCGAAGCGCTGCCGGCGGTTGCGAATCGTGACGACGCGGTAGCCTCGGCGGGTGGCCACGATGACGTCGCCGGTGGGGGCTTCGAGCCACGCGTCGGTGGCTGGTGCGAGGCGCAGGCGTTCGCCCGCCCACGTGATCCATACGGCGGCGTCCGGTTCTGCGAGCTGGCGCAGCGCTGCGGCCATGGCCGGGCGAGGGTCGGTGGGGGG
>Ga0070726_10004590_pt1 | contig 10926 bp, 7 predicted proteins | sample tdAd471_FD_67275 | JGI IMG/M metagenome (GOLD analysis project Ga0070726, IMG submission 67275) | Marine sediment microbial communities from the Atlantic coast under amendment with organic carbon and nitrate - tdAd47.1 | ecosystem: Environmental > Aquatic > Marine > Coastal > Sediment | place...
CCGCCGCGCCGACGGGGTCCACCGCGAGCACGGGGTCGACGGGCGACACCGGTCCCACGGTGCCGGTGGTCGACACCTCCGACCCTTACGCCGACTTCGACGGCGACGGTCTGAGCGACTTCGACGAGTTCCACGTTCACTTCACCGACCCCACCAACCCCGACACCGACGGCGACGAGCTGTCCGACGGCGAGGAGGTGCTGGTCTACGGCACCGATCCCAACGCGAGCGACACCGACGGCGACGGCATCGTCGACGGCCAGGAAGATTTGCTGTTCGGCACCGACCCGCTCGATCCCGACACCGACGACGACGGCTTGGTCGATGGCGACGAGGCGGTCATCTACGGCACGAGTCCGGTCACCGCCGACAGCGACGGCGGCGGCGTAGGCGATGGCGACGAGGTCGCAGCGGGCACCGACCCCAACGATCCGAGCGACGATGTGATCGGCGGCACCGGCGACACAGGGGTCACGCCGTTCGCGGGGTTGATCATCAACGAGCTGCTGGCCGACCCCGACTCCGTCCAGGGCGACGCCAACTGTGACGGTGTGATCAGCCTCATCGACGACGAGTTCGTCGAGCTGGTCAACACCGGCGCGTTCGCCATCGACCTCACTGGGGCCACGCTCAGCGACGGCTTCGCCGTGCGCCATGTGTTCGGCAGCCTGATCCTCGATCCCATGAACACCGTGGTGGTCTTCGCCGGCGGAACCCCCACGTTCGACGGCAGTGGCTCGCGGCCATGGTGTGTGGCACACGGAAGCGAGGTCACGGTCGTGGTGGCCTCTGAGGGCACGGGCCTGCAGCTCAACAACGGCGCCGACACCGTGTCGGTGAAGTCGAGCGGGGGAACGACCCTGGCGCTGCAGAGCTACGGCTCGGAGGGCGGCAGCAACGTGTCGCTCAACCGCAACCCCGACCTCGGCTCCGCACCGCTGGTGCTGCACACCTCGGTGGCGGGCAATCTCGGTCCGCAGTCGCCGGGCTCCCGGGTCGACATGACGCCTTTCCTGGTGACCGTCGATACCTCCGACACGGGTGCCACTGCGTCGACGGGCGACACCGGCGCTACGGCGGCGACCGGGTCCACCGGGTCCACCGGGTCCACCGGCGACACCGCGGCGGCTGCCCAGCTGCATCTCAACGAGCTGCTGGCCGACCCGCCCCCCGCCGCGTCCACGAGCACGGCTGATACGGCAGCGGTGGTGGAGCCCGGCGACGCGAACTGCGACGGCGTGCGTGACAACGACGACGAGTTCATCGAGCTGGTCAATATCGGTGGCGCCACCCTCGATCTCACGGGCGCCGAGCTGTCCGACAGCTTCACCGTGCGCCACGTGTTCGGCTCCGTGGTGCTCGCGCCGGGCGACGCTGTGGTGGTGTTCGGGGGCGGCGCGCCCTACACCGACACCGCCTCGCAGTCGCTGTGCGCGGCGGGGGCCCCCGCGGGGGTGGTCGTCGAGACAGCCTCCACGGGCACGCTGGGGCTCAACAACGGGGGTGACGACGTGATCGTCACCCTCGGCATCGACACCCTGCTGTCGGAGACCTACGGCATCGAGGCGGGCTCCGACCTGTCGCTCACTCGCGACCCCGACCTGAGTGCTGGGCCGCTCGTGCAGCACTCCCTAGCCACCGGGTCCACCACCGACTACTCGCCTGGCCTGAGGGTCGACCTCAGCCCGCTCTAGCCTCCGGAAGCCCGAGGAACGCTCATGCTCGCCCTCTGCGCCTTGCTGACTACTGGGGCCTTCGCCCAGACCACCACGACGACCCCGGCCGACGACATAGGAACGCCGACGACAGGGTTTGACGCCCACGGCTTCCGCCTGGTGTCGTTCGACGCCAATCCCCGTGACCCCCTCGGCTACCAGCGTCCGACGACCTTGGAGCCAGGCACCTGGTATGCGGGTGCGATGGGCGAGTACGCCAATCGACCTCTCGCGTTCCAGCCGGCCGACACCCTCGAGGTCGCGCTGTCCAATGTGGTGGCGGCGAACTTCGCGGCGGGGGTCGTAGCGGCCGAGCAGGTTCGCTTCGACCTGTCGGTGCCGCTGTACCTGGCCTCCACTGGCGACAGCGGCGCCCAGGGCGCTGGCCTGGGCGACGTGCGCGTGTCGTCGCTGGTCACGGTGATCAGCCCCGCCGATGCCCAAGGTGTGGGGCTGGGGGCCGTCGCGGCCCTCGACGTGCCCACCGGCGACCCCGGCGACTACCTGGGCAGCACCGGCGTGGCGGGCCTGCTGGCCGCGGCCGTCACCTACGAGGAGTCCACGGTGACGCTGAGTGGTCGCGCCGGTGCTCGCATCGCGCCAAATAGCGACGCCGATCAGCGGCCGGCGCCCACCGAAGGGGGCGACACCCTCGAGCTCGCGGGGGGTATCGGCTACCTGATCGACGAGGCGACCGGCTTCACCCTCGAGGCCGACGTGTCCGTGCCCCTCGACCCGACGGTGCAGGAGGCCATCGGCATCCCGGCGGAAGCGGTGCTGTCGATGCGCCATGTCACGTCGAGCGGCGGTCAGATCAGCGGCGGCGTGGGGGTCGGCCTTGGGCAGGGCGCTGGCGCCTCGCCCATTCGACTGCTGATCGGCGGGGGCTTCGGGTCGGCCGCCGCCATGGTTCGCGACACCGACGGCGATGGCCTGGCAGATGGCGACGATGCCTGTCTCGACGAGGCGGAGACCCCCAATGGCTTCCGCGACGACGACGGCTGTCCTGACGTGCTGCCCACGCTTCGCCTGGGGGCTCGCCTCGACGGGGAGCCAGTCAGCGCGCAGCTCGAGGCCGAGGTGGGCGACAGCACCGAGTCCGCCGAGGGCGACGTCCTCGAGGTATCTGGGCTGCCGGGCACCGAGGTGGTGTTCACGGCGCGGGTCGGTGCCTGCCTACGGGGCAGGCAGGAGCTCGTGCTCGGCGATGTAGATGCCGAGGTGTGGGCGGCCCTCGAGCCCGTGCGCGCGACCGTGCTCGTCACGGTGCGCGACCAGGCGGGCGACCTGCTCGAGGGGGCGGAGGTGCGCTACCTCGTCGACGACGAGCACTGCCTGCCCGAAGAGCGCGGCGTGTCGGGTGGCGAGGGATCGCACCAGGTCGGCCCGGGCTCCTACGAGGTGTACGTCACCGCCCAGGGCTACGACATGCACACGGGAAGCTTCGAGATCGCCGAAGGCGAGGAACACGCACTCGATGTGGTGCTCGCACCACAGGAGTAGGCGTAGGAGCGGTAGCGCGGCGACCTGGGGCCGCTAGCGCAGCTCGACAGGGTAGACCGTGCGGAGCTCGTCGGGGAGCTGCTCGAAGCGCTCGGGGTCGTGCGCGTCGAGGAGGTGCTGGGTCTGGAAGGCGTAGATGCCGCGCTCGATGGGCTGGGTGGGCTTGATCATGTAGTCGGTGCGCGACTTCATGGGCCGGATCTCGATGGGGACCTCGCCCGCGTCGGTGTACAGCCCGACCTTCACCTTCGTGGGCCGCAGCGGGCCTGGGACCTCGCCCTCGGCGCGGTACTCCAGCTTGCGCAGCTGCAGCCCGAGCCGCAAGACCTCGTCTTGGGTGAGCTCGGTGTGGAACACCACCTCGAGGTTTTCGGTGTCGATGGAGGCGTCGCCCTTCGACTTGAGCCCGCGGAAGCTCCGCAGCTCGTTGCCCACGCTGTGCACCGTGACCGGGGCGAGCTTGGTGTATTGGTTGGTGGTGACCACGAAGAAGCCGGGCTCGGCGGGCATCGGGTAGAGCTCGAAGACCGGGCCCGACGGCGTGGCACCCGCCTGGATGGCCAGCTCGGCGTGGCTCTGGATGTAGCCCTTTCGGCCGGCCTTGAGCTCGTGCTCCCCCTCGATGACCGGCAGCTTGTAGCGGCCTTCGCTGTCGGTGAGGGGCTTCTCACCCTGGCCCACCATCATGACCGTGGCCCCTTCTACGGGTTGGCCCCAGATGTCGACGACCTTGCCCTCGACCATCGGAGGCGTGGAGCAAGCGAAAACGAGTAGCAGCAGCGCGCTCATGGGGTTCCCCGGAGTTGCCCAACTATAGGTGCCTGTCTTCGGTTGCGCCAGCCATCGCCGCCTCGTCGTCGGTCGGCTCTCGTGACGGTGCCGGGTGCAGGGCGTTCCTCACGGGGGCCAGGCTGAACATACCGACCTCCGCGAAGGTCTGGATGAGGTGGTAGCCGGTCCCGGCGAGGCTGTGCAGGCCTCGCAGACGGCGGAGCATGAACGTGAGCTCGGGGTGGTCGGGCTGCTCGGCGAGGGCCGCCTCGACGGTTGCTACGGCTTCGCCGAAGCGCTGGTGCGCCCGCCCCACGAGGCGCAGCTCGCGCTCGCGCACGATGCGGCGGATGATCGCCCAGATGTCGGTGTCGGCCTGGAAGTGGCGCTTGCGCTGGCCTGGCACCGACACGCGCTCCACGAGCCCCCACGTGGTGAGATCGCCAAGCCCCATCGACACAGCCCCCGCGGACAAGCCGGTGCGGTCGGCGATCGCGTCGGCCGTGAGTGGGTCAGGGGCGAGGTAGAGCACCGTCCAGATCCGGCCCATGGACTCCTTGAACCCCCAGAAACCGATGAGCTCGGCCATCGTGTCGGCCGCCTTCTGAGCGGCGGCCTGGCGGGCATCCTCGGGGCGAGAAGGCATCGAGCGCTCCTGGGGTGGTAGAGGGGTCCACCTCCTCCATCACACGGCAGCGGCCGCGTGGCATCAGTTTCTTCAATAGACATTGAAATCGATGGCTGACAGGATACGGGAGCCATCCGACCCCTGGAGCACGACATGGCCGTGGTCACCGGCATCCCTCTGGCGCCCGCGCCGCGTATCCGCCCCGCGGGGCTTCAGGCGGGAGCACGGCTCACCCGCATCGAGGGGCCCGCGGAGGCGCTGTCGTTGGTCGCGACCGAGCTGCAGCAGGCCGAGGCAGAGCTCCGTGCGCTGGTGCACTCCGACGTGGCCGAGGTGCCTGCGGTCGCCGGCTACCTGCTGGATGCGGGGGGCAAGCGGCTTCGCCCTGCCCTGACGGCCCTCGGGGCGCGCGCGGTGGGCTGGCAGGGATCGGTCGTGCGGCTCATGTGTGTCGGCGAGCTGCTGCACCTGGGGTCGCTGCTGCACGACGACGTGGTCGACGAAGGGGTGCTGCGGCGAGGCAAGCCAGCCGCCTACCGGGTCTACGGCGCCCCCACGGCGGTGCTCACTGGCGACTTCTGCCTGGCGCGCGCGATGCTGCTCGCGGCGGAGGAGGGCGGCTTCGAGGCGGTGCGGGCCCTGGGCGCCACGGTCACGGAGATGGCCGAAGGCGAAGTCCTCCAGCTGAAGCGAGCCGGCGACCTGAGCACCTCGCTCGCCGACTACCTCGAGGTGATCGACCGCAAGTCGGCGGCGCTGATCGCGTGGTGCGCGGCGGCGGCGGCCTGGGCCAAGGGCGACGCGGCGGCAGCGGATGCCCTGCAGCGCTTCGGGCGTGGGGTGGGCGCTGCGTTCCAGATCACCGACGATGTGCTCGACTATGCGGAGGGCACGGGCAAGGCCCCAGGCGCCGATCTGCGCGAGCGCAAGGTGACGCTGCCGCTGGTGCTGGCCATGGAGGAGCTGCCCGAGCTCCGAGCGCGCCTCACCGCGGGCCCGCTGGAGGCCGACGAGCTCGACGAGTGGATGCGGCGCATCCGGTCTTCCTCGGCGCTGCGACGCAGCCTCGACCTGGCTCGGGCCCGTGCCGAGGCGGCGGTGTCGGCCCTCGATGAGCTGGCGCCCTCGCCGGCTCGTGACGGGCTGCAGGTGCTGGCGACCTACCTCGTCGAGCGCTCCACGTAGCGAGCCGCAGCCTCGCCCGTGTCGGTGAGGGCTGCCTCTCCGGTATCGACCGCCGAGATTGGTTCCGGCGCGGGGGAGAGGGTGCATGCCAGGAGGAGGGTGAGCAGGAGCGTCATGGGGGGCTTCCCGTGGTTTCGTGGGTTCGCGGATCGGCGGCTGTGAGGTCTGCACCGCTGTAGTAGAAGACGACGCGCTGGGGGGCGTCGGTGCCGAGGTCGGGGGGGGAGCCATAGGCGAGGTCGTCGTGGCCGTCGCCGTCGAAGTCGCCGTGGACCCAACCCGGGCCATGGAATCCCTGTCGGCTCAACCGTTCGATCTGGATGCCGCCGTCGAGGGCCAACGGCTCGACGTGGGGGGAAAGCAACACATAGGCCTTCGGCAGGGCGTCGGAAGGGTCGGCCAGCGAGGGCTCGATGTAGCCGAGCAGATCGGGGATGCCGTCGGCGTTGGCATCGCCGATGGTGCCGAGGAGGAGGCCGGGTGTGGTGGAGGTTGTCGCGATCAATGGCTGGAGTTGGCTGATGTCGTGGTGACCGTCGAAGGGGAAGGGCCAGATGCCGGAGGTGCGCCCATCCGCGTCGGTGGCGAACACCTCGGTGCGGCCGTCGCCGTCGAAGTCGAACGCCTGCAGGTAGCCGACGTCCATGTCGAGTGAGCTGGCGACACCGTTGTAGCCGGGGACGGGCTCGACCTCGAGGGGCATCAGGAACCAGTCGGGTGAGCACCAGCGAGCGAGATCTTGCCCGCCCATCAGCACCGCGTGCTCGCCCGGCCCGTAGGCATCGTCGAGGCGCACGGGGGGCTCCCGGCACTCGTCTGAGTCGCCGGTGCCGAGGTAGGTGGTGTCGTCAGGGGCGGCCTCGGCGACGTCGCCCTCGAAGGGCCCGAAGTAGACGTGGCGCAGGTTCCCGGACCCACTGTTGAGCAGCACGTCGGTGTGCCCGTCGGCGTTGGCATCGAAGCCGGCGAGCTCGACCTCACCGAAGCCCTGGTCGGGCTGGGTGGGGTCGCGGAAGGTCGCGATGGGGCTGGCGTGGAGGAAGGCCTCATGGGCGTTCTGGCCGAGCATCGGGCCGGGCAGGAGCTTCCAGTCGTACCAAAAGTCGTGGATACCGTCGCCGTCGGCATCGGACACGACGTGAGCTTCTTGCGCCCCGTAGCCTGTGACGGAGGTCTTGTCCCACGCATCCTCCGCAGATTGGTCACCCGACTCGAAAGGCCCCTGCAGGATGGCATGCGGGGTCCCCCGTGATGGGTTCAGTAGTGGGAGGACGAGAAGGTTGGTTCCATTGGGGAGGGAGACAAGATCGGGGCTGTCGACTATGGACCATGTCTGGCTGGGAAGGAAGCGGCTGGTCGGGACCAGCGCTCCGGGCGTAGGTTCCGGCAGCGCGAGGGTGAGCGGCGGCGCGGTGTCTGAAGTGTTGGTATCAGCCATGCCCGTTTGAGCCGGGGAGCTGCTGTCATCAGCTGGTGCCGTGTCTGGGCCCTCGGCCGTGCTCACCGGCGTCTGGCTGAGGCTCGTGGCGTTCGACACCTCGTCCGACGGCAGCGAGCAGCCGATAGCAAACACCAGGACGACTAGTTGGCTGTGCATGACGTCAGCCCGCTGTAGTCAGCACGCGCGAACACGACGTCGCCGTCGCTGCCCCCCTGCAAGTCCCAGACGGGTCCGTCGTCCCAGTTCGAAGCTTCGACGAAGCCGACCATCACCATGTCATTGACCTTGTCGAGGGCGATGGACGGCCGGCCATAGTTGAGCTTCTGGTCATCGCCGGGGCTTGCTGGCGAAGGCCGAACCTCATCGAATGCCCAGGCTTCTGCCGGGCTCTGGTCCATGCATCGAGTACCGAGAACCACCCGCGTGGTCGACCCAAAGAAGGGCGTTCTGCTGTCGTAGGAGAACACCACGAACTCACGGTTCGCCCCCGCGTCTGCTACGTGCTGTACCCGCTGAGCGTCGCGGTGGCTGTCGGTGATGGTCTCGGTGGACCAGCTGGTGTCGATGTCGCAGTCGGTGTGGCAGCTGGCGTACGTCAGCTCGGCGTCGGTGCCGTCGCCGACCTCCCACACGACCCGTAGGACGTGCTTGCCGAGGACGCCGTCGTAGTTGCGCGATGTGTTGGGAAAGTTCTTCCGGGTGTCGGTCCAGCTGTCGATGTCGACGATGCTGCTATCGGGGAACGTGACCTCGATGTTCTGCTTCTCACCCTGCGTGGGATGCACGTTGTGTCGGTGGGCGGCGACGATGCGGCCGTTCGGTGCGATCACGAAGGAGGGGTGATCCTCCTCTGCGTCCCATGAGCCTGGGAGGTTCTCGTCGTTCGAGAGGTCGTTGGCGCCAGTCCACTCACTGGTGCCTGTGCCGTCGTCGTCGTTGCACTGGATGAACTCTTCAGAACCCTCGATGGCCGTGTAGCACCCGTGTGGTGTGGCACCGTCGTAGGCCAGCTCTGTCATGCCGTAGTCGGCGCACTCAGCACTGGCGAAGGCCGCGTTGATCGGCAGGGTCGCCGTGATGTCGTTGCTGCCGCTGTGATCGGGCTCGAACAGGTAGGAGACCAAGTCCCATTGCTCCTCACCGTTGTTCGTCGGGCACGAGGCGCCTCCGTAGTTCTTGACGAGGCGTGACAGGGTGAGCTCGAGGTCGCCGCCGCCCTGGTGGCGGATGGCGGCCGCTGGATGCAGAAGGTGTGCGCCGGTGCTGGTGGCCCCGACGACCTCGTGGTTCTGGAGAAAGATGTTCTCGCAGTAGTCGTAGCCGCCGCCGGCGGGCAGACACTCCCACTCTTCGACCTCCGCGCTCTGTTCGTCGTCGTTGACGCCGTCGTCGGTGCCCTGCAGGTGGGTGTAGAGAAAGACACGCCCCTGTGGCCCCCACTGCCGAATGGAAACCCCACGCGCGGCCTGATCGGAGCTGGCGTAGCTGAACATGTTGGTGTGCCAATCGAGAGCCCATGCGGGCGAAGCCAGGGTGCTCAGCGATTCCAAAAGCAGCCATTTTGCGGGGGGGGGCCTAGCATTTATGGTACCTCACGGGTTCAGTTGTGGGTACTCTAGGCCACGTCGCCCCTGCTGGCAAGGCGATGGGCGAGGTTCGGGACATCCAGCGGAGCCTAGCCCGCCTCGGGGTCAACCTTGGGCGCTACCTCGGTCTCGACGAGGTCGTCGTCGGACAGCTCTCCCACGTCGTCGAGGTTGTCGAGGGTGGGCATCGGGTAGTCGAGGAACTTCAGGAAGGGCCGCCGCATGAAGCTGAGGGCCATGTCGGGCGCGAGGCCGTTGGTGAAGTCGCGCGCGAGCTCCTGGCCGACCGCGCGATGGGTCTTCTGCTCCTCCTTGTCGGTGACGTGGGCCATCAGCGAGCGGGCCTCCAGCGACACGAGCCGGAAGCCTCGGCTGCCCGCCGTCTGCAGCACCGTGCGGGCGGTCTGCTGGGCCGCCTCGCGCTCGCCGAGGTCGACCAGGGCCCACGCCAGGGCCAGCTGCACCTGGGTGCGACGCGGCACGGGCAGGCCTGGAAGGGCGGCCTTCGCCTTCGCCATGAGCGCGCGTGCAGCGGAGGGGTCGTCGGTCGCCTCGGCCCGGGCCAGCAGCGCCTGCACCATGGGCAGGTAGCGCTCGGGGTCGCGCCGCTGCACCACCTCGAGACCCTGCGCGCCGTGGCGGCGGGCGGTGGCGGTGTCGCCCTGCTCTAGCGCGAGCTGGGTGAGGGCCACGAGGCACGCGAGGACCTCTTCGGGCAGGTCGATCTCGCGGGCCAGGGTGAGGGCCTCTTCGAGCCCCGCGACGGCCTCGTCGCGGAAGCCGAGATCCATCGCGGCCACCGACATGGCGCGGGTGGCTGCGGTGCGGCCCAGCTTGTAGTCGAGCTCGCGGGCCAGCTCTACGGCGATGTGAGCGCGCTGGCGGGCCTGGAGGGGCTCACCCTGCCAGGTGAGGAGCTCGGCGATGTTGGCGAGGGCCAGGCAGCGGGGGCGCTTGCGGCGCAGCTCGCGGAAGATGCCCTCGGCCTCGGTGAGGCCGCTGGTGGCGGCGGCGAGGTGCCCGCGGGTGGCCTGGGCGGCGGTGAGGGCGAGGAGCAGCTCGGCCCGCCGGTCGGCCAGCTGGCTTCCCTGGGCGACGAGGAGCCCCTCGTTGGCCATGCGCTCGCACTCGTCGAGGTTGCCGCGCGTCCAGGCGAGGGCGGCCATGCAGTGCAGCGCTTCGGCGACGCCTTCCCGGTAGTGGAGGCGACGGCTGGCCTCGAGGGCCTGCTCGGCGAACCGGGCGCTGTCGTCGTGCTCGCCACGACGGCGCAGCACGGTGGCGAGGCGCAGACGTGACTCGGTGGCGGTTCGCGGGTCGCCGTCTTCCTCGGCGAGGGCGAGGACCGCCCGGTAGGTCTGCTCGGCCTCCGCCCACTCGGCCCGGTTGTAGAGCACCCCGGCACGGACCGACAGGTTGTCTCGGCGGAACGAGCGGAAGTCGCCGGACGACAGGTCGTCGCGGGCAGAGTCTTCCAGGGTGCCGGCCTTCTCAGTGAGGTCCCATGCTTCCTGCATGAGGGATCGGTCGGCGAGGCGCTTCGCGGCGGCGACCAGGTAGCGGTAGGCCCGGCCGGCATCGCCCGCGCGTCGGTAGTGCTCTCCGACGACCTCGAGGGCGGCGGGGTTGTTGGCGTAGTGCAGCTCGAGGGCCGCGGCCATCTTGCGGTGCAGGAACGCCCGCCGCTCGGCGTCGAGGTCGCGGTAGACCACGTCGGCGAACTTGCGGTGGGTGACGGCGTGCAGCACAGCGTCGCCGGCTCGGCGCTCCCGCACGATGCCCGACATCAGCAGCCGATCGACGCTGTCGAGCACCTCCTCCTCGTCGGCATCGAGGACGTCGAGCAGCACGTCGAGGTCGACCTCACGCCCGCCGACGGCCAGCACCTCCAGGACCCGGCGGTCGCCGGGCTCCACCGCGTCGAGGCGCGACTTCATCATCTGCCGCACGCCCAGCGGGATCTCGAGGTGCCCGGTGGCGATCTCCTCGGGCTCGATGGTGAGCTGGTGACGGTCGCCTTCGGCCTTGATGACGCCCTGAGCCAGCAGCGAGCGCAGGAACTCGGTGACGAAGTAGGCGTTGCCCTCCGTCTCCTTG
>Ga0070726_10004591_pt1 | contig 10925 bp, 10 predicted proteins | sample tdAd471_FD_67275 | JGI IMG/M metagenome (GOLD analysis project Ga0070726, IMG submission 67275) | Marine sediment microbial communities from the Atlantic coast under amendment with organic carbon and nitrate - tdAd47.1 | ecosystem: Environmental > Aquatic > Marine > Coastal > Sediment | place...
TCTTCGGCCGTTAATCAAGAAATTCAGATGCGAACCTTGGCGTAGGATCCCGGCGCGTCCTCAATGACCTTGAGTTTGCCGCCGCCGGGCTTGCGCGCATCGACGCTGCCGCCCGCGTACTTCTTCACCCATTTCTGCCAGTCGGGCCACCACGAGCCGTCGTGTTGGGTCGCGCCGTCGAAGAACGCATCCGCATCGGCGGGCGTTTTGCTGTTGGTCCAATAACAGTATTTGTTGGCCGCCGGGGGATTAATGACACCGGCGATATGACCGCTGGCGGACAGCACGAACCGCTTCGGTCCCTTGTAAAGCTGCGTCGCCATGTAGGTCGATTTCCAGGGCGCGATATGATCGTCCCTGGTCGACAGCCAATACACCGGCACCTTGATCTTCGTAAGATCAATGCCGACACCGTCGAGCGTGATTCCCCCCGCTTCCACCAGTTTGTTCTCCAGATACATTTTACGCAAATACAGCGAATGCATCATCTTCGGCATGCGTGTGTTGTCGGAATTCCAATACAGCAGATCGAACGCCATCGGCTCGCGGCCGAGCAGGTAGTTGTTGACCACGAACGACCAGATCAGATCGTTGTCGCGCATCATGTTGAAGACCTGGCTCATATACTGGCCGTCCAGATAGCCGGTCTTTTCCATGTGCTCGTCGAGTCGCTTCAACTGCGCTTCATCGATGAACACGCCCAACTCGCCGGGCTCGGAGAAATCGACCATGGTGGTGAAAAACGTCGCCGACTTGACGCGCTCGTCCTTTTTCTTGGCCATGTACGCGAGCGTCGCCGCCGTCAACGTGCCGCCGATGCAATAGCCGATGACATTGAATTCGTTTACGCCGGTGGCGTCCGTGATCGCGTCCATCGCCGCCAGCGGCCCTTCGAGCATATAGTCCTCGAAGCGCTTGTCGGCATAGCGCTGGTCCGGATTGATCCAGGAAATAACGAATACCGTCTGACCCTGATCGGTCGCCCATTTAATGAACGAATTCTTCGGTTGCAGATCGAGAATGTAATACTTGTTGATCCACGGCGGCACGATCAGCAAAGGCCGTTTCGCGACCTTTTCTGTCGTCGGCTCGTACTGCAGAAGTTGAATCAGGTCGTTCTGATAAACGACCTTGCCGGGCGTCACGGCGACGTTTTTGCCCAGCTCGAAAGCATCCGCGTCGGTCATGGAAATACGCAACTCGCCCTGGCCTCGCTCCAGATCCTTGAGCAGTTGGTCCAGCCCCTTGATCAGGTTTTCTCCCTTGGTCTCCGACGCCATTTTCAGAACCTTGGGATTGGTGGCGGCAAAGTTGGTCGGCGACAGCGCATCGACGAACTGACGCGTATAGAACTGCAGTTTCTCGCGGGTTTTCGGATCGGTGTCCTCGACGTCTTGCACCTGATTGTGCAGCCAGTCCGACGTCAGCAGATACGACTGTTTGATGAAGTCGAAAACAGTGTCCTCGCTCCAGGCGCTATCCTTGAAACGTTTGTCGTCCCGTGCCGGCTCGATCACCGGCTTCACGTCTTCCTCGCCGGCCATGCGCTTCGCCGTCGCCTGCCACAATTCGGCATAGCCCTGCATCAGCTTGGCCTGGGATTCAGCGAATTTCTGCGGGTTCGACATCATCTTCATGGATGCATCCATGAACATGCGACCGATCTCAACCGGATCGGTGACGGAATAGTTCTCGCCCGCCTGCTGACGCTCCAGGAAGGTATTGACGATGCGCTGGGCTCGCTCCGCGAAATCCGTATAAATCTTCGCGTTTTTCTCGGCATTGAAAAGCGCGTTCGTATCGTTGCCGTCTTCGGCCATGCGTCCCTCCCCGTCGGTTCGCCACATCATAGCCCAGCTTTCGCGATGATTTAAGTGTTGTCGGCACCAATGCGCGCTTTATAACGGAGCCATGTCGCGCATTCTCAATGGCATTGTCCGCTCGCCTTCCCACCTGATCGCCCTGGCCGCCGCCGCCGCCGCGGCCGCCTTGTTCGCGATGCCCGCGCCCGCCGGCGTACCGGCCAGTGCGGTGACGGGCGCGGCGCTCGGTCTGCTCGCGGTCGGCCTGTACGCAACGGTCGCGATCCCCGAGTTCCTGACGGCGCTGGTTTTCTTTACGTTGGCTATGATCATCGGTGCGGCACCGGCCAACGTGGTCTTTTCAGGATTTCATTCAACGGCGTTCTGGATGGTGTTCGGCGGCCTGATCATCGGGGTCGCCGTGCAGAAAACAGGTCTCGGCGCGCGGCTGGCGACGGTGATCACGGCGAAATTCGCCGGCAGCTATTTCCGCGCCGTCTGCGGTATTGCGCTGGTGTGCGCCGCTTTGGCGCTGCTGATGCCGTCCACCATGGGCCGCATCATTCTTTTGGCGCCCATCGTTTTCGCCTTGGCCGACAGACTGGGTTACGAAAAGGGCACGCCCGAACGGACGGGTCTCGTCATGACCCTCGCCTGCATAAGCTGGATGCCGGCGAGCGCGATCCTGCCGGCTAACGTGCCGAACATGGTGCTCGTCGGCGTTGCTGAAAATCTTTTCGGCATAACCTTCAATTACGGCGAATACATGCTGATGCAAATGCCGGTGAACGGGATATTGAAAAGCATCCTGATCGTGACGCTGGTGTTGGTGCTGTTCCGGTCCCGCGGCACGCAAAACATCGACACACCGCCCGTTGAGCCGGCCCAACCGCTCAGACCCGAAGGCCGCAGGCTGGCATTGATCCTCGCCGTAACCCTCGGTTTTTGGGTGACCGACTTCATCCACCATATTTCCCCGGCATGGGTCGCCATGACAGCCGCCGTGGTGTGCCTGATGCCGGGAATCGGCATCGTCGACGGCAACGACGTGAAGTCCAAGGTCAACTTCCCATCGGCGATTTACGTCGCGGGCATCCTCAGTCTCGGCGCAGTACTCGTCGAATCCGGGGCCGGCGAATGGATCGGCGGCTGGCTGCTGGCGCACGTGCCGCTGTCAAAGGACGCGCCGCTGATGTCGTTCTATTCGATCATCGGTCTCGGCACCGTCGTCAACATGGTGGCCACCGCGCCGAGCGTGCCGGCCGTGGTCGGCCCCATGGCCAGCGAACTCTCGAACCTGACCGGCTTTCCGCTGCGGACCGTCCTGATGAGCCAGGTGATCGCCTATTCCACCGTGATCCTGCCGTATCAGGTGCCGCCCTTGATCGTCGCCATGCAACTGGGCGGGGTCAGCCTCAGGGACGGTGCAAAAATGACCATCGCGCTGGCCGTCATATCGCTGCTGGCCCTGGTGCCGGTCAATTATCTGTGGTGGTCCTGGTTGGGAATATTCTGAGCCGAGCGGTCAAAGAAAAAGGCCGGAGCGAACCCCGGCCTTGATTTCTTGACGTCACGCCGACGCGTTAAGACGCCGGCACGCTCTAGAAGTCATAACCGAACGAACCCCACCAATAAACGGCGGTGAACAGGAACAGCCACACGACGTCAACGAAGTGCCAGTACCAGGCGGCGGCCTCGAAACCGATGTGGCCGTCCGGCGTGAAGTGGCCCTTCACCGCGCGGAAATAGCAGACCGCGAGGAAGATCGTCCCAACGATCACATGGAAGCCGTGGAAGCCCGTCGCCAGATAGAAGGTCGACGAGTAGATGCCGTCCTTGAAGCCGAACGTGGCGTGGCCATATTCGTACGCCTGGCAGGCCGTGAACAGCACGCCCAACAGAACGGTCAACAGGATGCTCGCCGCGCCTTTCTTGTTGTCGCCCAGACGGATCGCGTGGTGCGCGTAGGTCACGGTCACGCCCGACGTCAGCAGGATCAGCGTGTTCAGGAACGGCAGGTCCCAGGTTGGGAGCGGCACGACGCCTTCCGGCGGCCACGTCGGCGATGCAACAAAGCTGAGCGCCGGGATCGAGGCGTTGAAGTACGCCCAAAAGAACGCAAAGAAGAACATCACCTCGGAGACAATGAACAGCAGCATGCCCATACGCAGGCCATGGCGAACTTCCTCGGTGTGTTCGTGGCCGCTGCGGCCCTCGACGATCACATCCCGCCACCACAGCGTCGCGGTGATCACCAGCGCGGCAAGACAGACCAGCATGCCGATCGGCGACGAGCCGTGCATGAACTGGATCGCAAAGATCGCCATGGCGAACGCCGCGATGCTTGCCACGAACGGCCACGGGCTCGGATTGACGATATGATAGGGATGACTCTTCGCACCACTCATCGGTATTTTCCCCCTCGGGTTTTCAAAAACTCATGACAGAAGCAACCGCCACGGCGGCGCCTATATCAGCCCTTTTGCCCCGTTGACGGCGGAGCACGCAATTCCGAGACTTTTTCTCCGTCGACTTGCGGGAAGAAAGTATAGGACAGCGTGATCGTCTTGACGTCACGGGTATTCACTTCATCGTAGATCGCCGGATCAACATAGAACGAAACCGGCATCTGCACCGTTTCACCCGGTTGCAGAACCTGTTCGGTGAAACAGAAGCAGTCGATCTTGACGAAAAACTGCCCGGCCTTCAGCGGCGTCACATTGAACGTTGCTGTGCCGGTAATCGGTTTGTCGGAAACGTTGGTCGCTTCGAAGAACGCCAGACGCTCCTCGCCGAGTTTCAGCGTCACCTCACGCTGCAGCGGCTTGAAACGCCAGGGCAGCTTGGGACTGGTGTTGGCGTCGAAACGGACGTGAAAATCGATATCCGTCGCCGTTTCGGGCGCGCTTGCCTGCACACCCGGTGTCCCACCGAGGCCCGTCACCTGACAGAATATCCGGTAAAGCGGCACCGATGCGAACGCCAGCCCGATCATGCCGGCGACGACGGTGAATAACACCATCGCCGTCCGGACATTTTTGCGTTTGACGTTCGCCATCGTTGCGTTCCCGGAACCGGCCGCTTACTCGGCCGGTGCCTTGCCGGACATGTCCGGCTGGTCTTCGAAGGTGTGGAACGGCGCCGGGGAAGGCACGTGCCATTCCAGCGTCGTCGCCCCCTCGCCCCACGGATTCTGTTCGGCCTTGGCGCCGGAAGCGGCCGTGCGGAACAGGATCACGAAGAACAGGATTGTGCCGACAGCCGTGATCAGGGCGCCGACCGAGCTGACATAGTTCCAGCCCGCATAGGCATCCGGATAGTCGGGAATACGACGCGGCATCCCGGCAAGACCGGCAAAGTGTTGCGGGAAGAACAGCACGTTGACGCCGACGAAGAAGAGCCAGAACTGAATCTTGCCCATGGTTTCGTTGTACTGCTTACCCGACATCTTGCCGATCCAGTAATACCAGCCGCCAAACATCGCGAAGATCGCCGCGATCGCCATCACGTAGTGGAAGTGCGCGACAACATAGTAAGTGTCGTGGAACACCAAATCCGCCGACGAGTTGGCCAGCGTCACACCGGTGACACCGCCCATGACGAACAGGAAGATGAAGCCGAAGGCATACATCATCGGCACCTTGAAGTCGATGGAACCGCCCCACATCGTCGCCAGCCACGAGAAGATCTTAACGCCCGTGGGCACCGCGATGACCATGGTGGCCGCCGTGAAGTAGGCGCGCGTATCGACGTCGAGACCGACGGTATACATGTGGTGCGCCCAGACGACGAAGCCGACGACACCGATCGCCGCCATCGCGTAAGCCATGCCGAGATAACCGAACACCGGCTTCTTGGAGAACGTGGACACGATCTGCGAGATGATGCCGAACGCCGGCAGGATGATGATGTAGACTTCCGGGTGACCGAAGAACCAGAACAGGTGCTGCCACAGGATCGGGTCGCCGCCGCCGGCGGGATCGAAGAAGTGGGTGCCGAAGTTACGGTCGGTCAGAAGCATCGTCAGCGCGCCCGCCAGCACCGGCAGCGCCAGCAGAAGCAGGAACGCGGTCACCAGGATCGACCAGACGAACAGCGGCATCTTGTGGATGGTCATACCGGGTGCGCGCATGTTGAAGATGGTGACGATGAAGTTGATGGCCCCCAGGATCGACGCGGCACCGGCAAGGTGCAGCGACAGGATGCCGAAATCGACGGCCATGCCGGGGTGATAGATACTGCTCGAAAGCGGAGGATAAACCGTCCAGCCGGTGCCGACGCCGGAACCGACGAACGCCGAGATGACGAGCATGCAAAGCGCGACGATGGTCAGCCACAGGCTGATGTTGTTCATACGCGGGAACGCCATGTCCGGTGCACCGATCATCAGCGGTACGAACCAGTTGCCGAAGCCGCCGATCATCGCCGGCATGACGACGAAGAACACCATCAGGAAGCCGTGCGCGGTCAGCAGGACGTTATAGAACTGGAAATCCTCGATGTACTGGATGCCCGGCTCGGCCAGTTCGAGACGGATGTACCAGGACATGCCGCCGCCGATGATGGCTGCAACCATCGCCAGATAAAGATATACGGTGCCGATGTCCTTGTGGTTCGTCGAACAGAACCAGCGCGAGAAAAAGCCGGGATAATGGTCGTCGTGACCGTGTGCGTCGTGATGGGCGTCAGCTGGGTTCGCCATGTTACGTCCCTCTCCTCAAATATCTGTGCGGATGATCAACGGGTCACGCTGGCGTCGGCCAGGCGAACCTTGTCGTCCGTTTTGTTGTCATCCGATGCAAATTTCACCTGAGCTTCCTTGACCCACTTCGCGAAGTCTTCCTTCGAGACCGCCAGGATGGCGATCGGCATAAAGCCGTGGTTCACACCGCACAGTTCCGAGCACATGCCGTAAAGCGTCTTGCCGACGTACTTTTCGTGAATCCGCGTCCAGGTTTCGTTGGTGCGGCCGGGCATCGTGTCGATCTTGACCGAAAGCGACGGCAGCGCCCAGTTGTGGATCACGTCGGCGGACGTGAACAGGAGACGAATGTCGGTTTCGACCGGCAGCACGACCTTGTTGTCGACGGTCAGAAGCCGGGGTTGCCCCTCTTTCAGGTCCTCGTCGGCGACGATGATGCTGTCGAACGAGAAATCGCCCTGATCGGGATAGGCGTAGGTCCAGTACCATTGGTTGCCCGTGACCTTCAGCGTCATTTCTGCGTTCGGCGTGCGATCCGCGAAATACAGGTGTTTCAGCGACGGCACAGCGATCCCAATCAGAATGAAGATCGGAATGATCGTCCAGGCGACTTCAAGGCCGGTGTGGTGCGTCGTCTTCGACGGCACCGGATTGCGCTTGGCATTAAAGCGAACGGCGATATAAGCCATCAACGCCAGAACGAAGATTACGATCCCCGTTTCGATGACCATAAGCTGCACGTTGAAACCGACAATCCGGTCGGCCGTCGGCGAGGCCGGGTCCTGCAGCCACATCTGCCACGGCGCGGAGCGCGCTTCACCATTCGGTCCGGCCAGCGCCGGCCCCATGGTCAAAAACGCGCCGACAAGCGCGGGCACGAAAATCTTGAGCTTGTTTCGCATTCGTCTCACCTGATTGCTGGCCGCCCACAATAGAGCCGCCTTGGATTAATTATCTGACACTTCACACGGCGCGCAAAGTGCTAAGCGTGTTTTTAAAGCCGTGATTGCGACGGGGCAAGTCGCCAATCGCATTCCGCCTCTTTATTTTTACATTTTTCTCGCGTTGATTTTGAGCACGATCTCTTGCGATGACAAGAGGTTACATGGGAAAAATCCGAATGACACCCGCCAACGTACCATACAAAGTCCGTGCATTTTCGATGCTAAACGCCTAAATCCACGGCCATGAGCAGGGCGCACAGCGTGGCCCCCGCCGGACATGAAGCCCAACGGACATCGAGAGCAGGACCATGAACGAGCAAAACCACAACGGAAATAACACCGAATCTTCATCGAATCAGAAACGCAGAAACGTGATTCTCGGAGTCGTTCTGGCAGCCGGCGCGATCATTATGTATGTCAGCATCTTTTTCCGGCTGTCGGGCAATCCGCTGCAGTAACGCCGGCAAGGAACGTTCCGACATGAATTTCGACCAGCTTGTTCATACCAACGCGCTGTTCAACGGCGTGTCCGTGGTGTTTCTGTCGCTCGGCTACTACTTCATCAAATCCGGCGACCGGCGAAAACACCGCGCGATGATGATCTGCGCGCTGGCGGCGTCGGCACTGTTCCTGGTGTCGTACGTCATCTACAAGCTGAACGCGGGTTTCGCCCAGTTCGGCGGCGAAGGCACGATCCGCTATGTGTATTTCACAATTCTGTTCGTCCATGTGCTGGGCGCCATCGCCATTGTCCCGCTGGTGCCGATCACTGTGATGCGGGCGCTGCGCGAACGTTTCGACGCACATAAGAAGCTCGCACGCATAACCTGGCCGTTGTGGATGTACGTCGGCATTTCCGGCGTCGTCGTCTATGTCATGGCCGTGCACATGTACCCGTATCAAGGCGGCTAGGCGATGTTGCGTCCGGCTCAGGAACAGCGCTGGGACCCGGTCGAGGGATTCAGGCCGGCTCTTGCGTCGCCGTCCGCGCAAAAGGAACTCCGCACCTGGAGCCTGATCGCCGTCGGCGCTCTGGCACTGGCCGGTGTCTTCGCGTTTCTTTTGGTGCTGGGCCGGGTCATGCACGCCGACGATATCTATCCCTGGCTCGTCACCTACTTCGACAAGTTCCTGATCGTCCATGTGAACTTCTCCTTCATCGTCTGGTTCGTCGTCGCCGGCATTATCTTTATGCAGGTCGCCGCGCTGCGTTTGTCCGACGGCGCACCGCTGGCTGGTAATCTCGGGCGGATGGCGCTCGTGGGCGGACTGCTCGGCGTCGCCATGATCGCCGGGTCGGCCCTGACCGACGGGGCGCCGTCCAAGAACAATTACGTCCCGGCTATTCTGCATCCGGTATTTTATCTCGGCCTGCTGGCGTTCGCGTTCGCCGCCGCAACCGCCGCGGCCCGGACATTGGCCAACGGCATCGTCCGCAAAGGCCCGCTGGAGCCGGTCGGCGCGGTCGGCATCGCATCGGCCGTCATTACCCTTACCGCGATCGCCGCCTTCGCCGTTTCCTGGAACCGCGCCGGCGGCATGCCCGCCATCGCCGCCGACAACGAGGATATCTTCTGGGCCGGTGGGCACATCCTGCAGTTCCTGAACGTGGCCGTCATGCTGGGTGCGTGGGCGGTCCTGGGTGGACGCGCGCTCGGTCGGCCAGCGGTTGCGCCGCGCCTGACAATTACTGCTGCCGCGTTAATGGCCATATTGGCGGTCGCGGGATTCGGGCTGCTCTTCGCCGAAGCGCCCCTTTCCGCCGAGGAACGGCATCTGTTCACGCTGTATCAATACGCTCTCGCACCGGCACCGGTTGCCGTCGGGCTTCTCATGGCGCCGGCGCTGCTCGCAAACGCCGGTGCGACAGGTGGGCCGGCACGGTTGGCGCGCTGGACGGTTCTGGTGTCGCTCTGCGTATTCTTTACCGGCGGCATTCTCGGTATCTTCGTCGACGGTGCGGATACTCGCACCCCGGCACATTATCACGGCGTGATCGGCGGTGTGAACGTCGCCTTGATGGGGTTGTTCTATCTGTTCGTCCTGCCGCTGCTGGACCGGGGTCTCGTTCGGCTTCGCGGTGCATTGGCATCCATTGTCCTGTACGGCGCCGGGCAGTTTCTGCACAGCATCGGGCTGTTCATCACGGGCGGCTACGGCGCGCCCCGCAAAGTCGCCGGTGCGCTCGATATGAATACCGTCGGCAACTGGATCGGCCATGCCGGCATCGGAATCGGCGGGGCCATTGCCGTATTGGGCGGCATTCTGTTCATCTGGATCGCCGCGCGGCGTCTTTTGGCACGCGCGGCATAGGAAATTTCGGAAAGTCTGGAAGTTGTCGGGACAATCTTCTATAACCCGTCTCCTGCGGACACAGCACCAAGGCTGCCATTAAGGCTGACAAGCAATGAGCGATATCGGTCGCAACAACGTGACACTTGAAAATCTCAAAACGACGACGACGGAACCGCATGAGCCGCAGTTCCGGATCAACGATTTTGCCGTGCTTCTGAAGCCGAAAATCATGTCGCTCGTGGTGTTCACGGCGCTGGTCGGCATTCTCATGGCGCCGGGCGGCGCGGACGCGCAAACGGGCCTGATCTCGGTATTCTGTATCGCCATCGGCGCCGGTGCCGCGGGGGCCATCAACATGTGGTACGACCGCGACATCGACCGCATAATGCGCCGCACACAGGACCGCCCGATTCCCGCCGGACGCATGGATCCGAAACTGGCTTTGATCTATGGCGTCTTTCTCGCCGTCGGCTCCGTCGCCGTGATGACGGTGAATGTCAGCGCCGTCGCCGGCGGACTGCTGGCGATGACCATTTTCTATTACGTCTTTATCTATACCGCCTGGCTGAAGCGCCGCACGCCGCAAAACATCGTCATCGGCGGTGCCGCCGGCGCGTTTCCGCCGCTGGTCGGCTGGGCGTCGGTCACCGGCAGCATCGATCCCGGGGCCATCGCGCTGTTCATGATCATCTTTCTTTGGACGCCGCCGCATTCGTGGGCGCTGGCCCTGTTCCGGACCGGCGATTACGCCGCCGCCGGCGTGCCGATGATGCCGGTCGTCGCCGGCGAGCGCGAAACCAAGCGCCAGATGCTGATCTATACCGTGCTGATGATCGCCGCCACGCTGGCGCCCAGCTTCCTCGGTGTTTCCGGCTGGTTGTATCTGATCACCGCCGCCGTTCTCGGCGTCATGTTCTGGCAGCGCACATGGCGGCTGTGGAAGGTCGAAGGGACGGAACCGGCCAAGCCGTTGTTCCTGTTCTCGATCCTGTATCTGTTCATGATCTTCCTGGCGATGATCGCCGATCGGTTGCTGTTCGTCCCCGTCGTCTAGGGTTCGGCCCGGACCATGCCCGACGCACCTCTTGCCAACGCTTACGATCAACTGGAAGCCCGCTTCCGGCGCATTGCCCTGCTGGGCGAGGCCGAAGCCGTGCTGCACTGGGATTACGCCGCCGTCAT
>Ga0070726_10004593_pt1 | contig 10922 bp, 9 predicted proteins | sample tdAd471_FD_67275 | JGI IMG/M metagenome (GOLD analysis project Ga0070726, IMG submission 67275) | Marine sediment microbial communities from the Atlantic coast under amendment with organic carbon and nitrate - tdAd47.1 | ecosystem: Environmental > Aquatic > Marine > Coastal > Sediment | place...
GTAGGTGTTTTGGTCCGGTAATCTTGTGCGGACCATTCGCCATATCTCCGCATTTTATCCAAGAAATGGCTAGCATTTTTAAACGTATAGTGTTCCATTTTATTTTTGAGTCGATGGATACGCACTCCGGCCGTCTCTATCTCCTCATGCACCTGTTTTTCATTGTAGCGACAAACATCCCTCCGAATGAGGCGAATCACGGCATCTCCTTGCCATCCACTATAATGGATTTGCTGTCCCATGAAGTAATTTTGTCGGCCGATCCAAAAGCCATCATAGGGAATTTCGGCTTGGGAAAGTACCTGATCTATTTCTGCACGCAGGCTGGGTGTCACTCTTTCATCAGCATCCAATATAAGTACCCATTCGTTTCGTGCTTGTGGTATCGCCCAGTTTTTCTGATCTGCTGGGCCCGTGTATTTTCTTTGTAGCACTCTTGCGCCCAATGACTCCGCTTTCAACACTGTATCATCCTGGCTAAAAGAATCGACGACCAAAATTTCATCAACGCCCTGAATAGAGTCAATGACTCCAGCGATATTATCAGCTTCATCCAAAGTAGGAATGATGACAGAAAGTGGACGCATGCTTTTTATTTGTGGTGGCTAAGTAAAAGTAAACTCATCATGTATAGAGATCCAGGCTTATTTTAAATCTGCTGGAAAAACGGTCGGGTCAAATCCCCAAAATAAGGGTAATAAAAAATAAACCAGTAGTGTAATCAGTATGATGGACAGTATATTAAGCCAAATGCCAGCCTTCACCATGTCCGGAATTCGAAGATAGCCCGAGCCAAAAACCACGGCATTGGGCGGAGTGGCTACGGGTAGCATAAAGGCACAAGAGGCAGCGGTCGTAGCAGCTACCATTAAGATGTAAGGGTGAACATCTATCGTCATGGCCATGGGTGCCAAGATGGGCAGAAGCATCGAGGTAGTGGCCAGGTTGGAAGTAATCTCTGTCAAGAAATTCACTGCTGCAACCAAAACAAGTACTAAAACAATGATAGATACTCCTTGTAGCAGCGTCATTTGACTAGCGATCCATTCGGCCAAACCAGTCGTCTTAAAACCTTCGGCCAAAGCCAAACCACCACCAAAAAGCAAAAGAATACCCCAGGGCAATTTGACCGCCTCTTTCCATTTGAGAATTTTTCGATCCCCTTTACTCGTTGGCAGTAAAAATAAAATCACGCCACTAATAATCGCAATGATTGTATCGTCTAAGTTTGGGATAAATCGATTCAGCAAAAAAGAGCGAGTAATCCAGGCAAAAGCAGTTAGCACAAAGACTCCCAATACCATCTTTTCTTCATAGGTAATTTTCCCCAGCGCCGCCAGCTGCTTTTGGATTTCTTCCTTTCCCCCAGGAAAAGTCTTTTGTTTAAACGTAAAGGCAAATCGCACTAAATACTGCCAACAAAGGAATAATAAGAGAATAGAAATGGGGAGGCCATAAACAATCCATTTCGAAAAGGTAATTTCGATCCCATAGGTTTCTTGCACCACCCCAGCCAAAACCAAATTGGGCGGCGTACCTATCAGGGTAGCTATGCCACCAATCGAGGCACTATAGGCAATAGCCAGCATCAATGCCTTGCCAAAAATCCTGTTTTCATTCTCAATTGTATTGGGATTATCCTGCAATTGAGCGACGATGGCCATACCGATGGGCAGCATCATGACAGAAGTAGCAGTATTGGAAATCCACATGGACAAAAATGCCGTAGCGACCATGAAACCCAGAATGATACTTGTCACATTCGTCCCAATAAAATTGATAATATTCAAGGCGATTCTTCTGTGCAAGTTCCACCTTTCAATCGCAATGGCTAATATAAAGCCGCCGATGTAAAGGAAAATGTAACGATGTCCAAAGGAGGCCGTTGTCTGCTGTAAGCCTAAGGCCCCAGTCAGTGGAAATAAAATGATGGGTAACAAAGAAGTAACGGCTATCGGGATCGCTTCTGTGATCCACCAGACAGCGATCCAGGCTGTACTAGCCAGTACTGCGTTTGCACTCTCGCTCATCCCTGCTGGATGAATAAATAAGAGTACTAAAACAAAAGCCAAAGGGCCTCCTAATAGTCCTATATTTTTAGATGTCAATTGCATTTTCGTTTTAGGTTTGGCCTGTTCAATATAAGCAAGACTGCTGGACAAATGGGGTTTATCAGCTGAAAGTTGAAGGTTTATGCCAAGGAATTAAGCCCATAAACCCTAAACCCTAAACTTTTTAAGCCCAGATGGAGTAAAATGTCCAGGAATAGGATTAAACATAAGGCATTTGTACTGTTACTTGGCAAAGAAGTGGTTTAAAATTTAGTAGGAATTACTTTGATAGCGAACAAATAAGGTTGGCATGAGGTGATGTTGGTGTAAAACACGCAACATCGGCGGAGGCATCTTCGGATTATGGCTTGGTCTTCGCGAGAGAAACAATATATGATTGCTCTATTGGCAAAATTAAGTCATTTGATACCATTTGCTATTTTTGTAATTTGTGGTCTAAACTATTGGAGCCGAACCAGTAGCATCTACCCTGTAAATAAACTGACCCAATGGAAGAAAACTCGGAATTACCAAACCTTAATGAGGCGGATAAGGCCCAGGATTCACCTGAATCCATTGCAGCCGATGAGTCTGAAATAACAGCCAGAAACTGGTGGTCTATTTTACAGCTTTTAGGAGCTTATTTAGTCGGAGCCTGGACAATCCTGCAATTCCTGGATTGGATTTTTACCCGCAACCAGATTTCTCCCTATTGGGTAGATTTATTTATGTGGATATTCATCGGTCTATTGCCTGCCATTTTGTTTTATCTTTTTTACAAGGAGCGCATCGACCGATTTGGCTCCAATAGGAGGGATAAGTTTGTATTTTCCAGTAATTTGGTGATCCTCATTCTTGTATTGTTTTTCAGCTTCCGGAATACAGATTTAGGGGCTACTACTAAAGAAATCACCTTCGTTGATGCTAGCGGGGCCGCTCAGCATAAAACCATCCTCAAGCAGGAGTTTCGAAAAAAGATCATGATAGTCAATTTCGAACCTCAGGATGTAGATAGCAGTTTTTTGTGGCTCAATGGAGGAATCCGGACCTTACTGGCACTTGATGCCCAGCAGGATAAAGCCTTTTTGATTGGTAATCAAACTGGCAAAACAGCAGGCGAAATACAAAAGCATTTAGCCTCTACTGTTGGTCTGTACGGAGACCGAAGGTTTTGGTTGGAAGAAGGTCGGCTCTTTTACAAAAGAACGGCTCTAGATCAGACCTACTTTCCTCAAATGGAACTACTACCCATCTCCGAAGATCGCTACATCAACCTTAGCAGGCAATATATTCGGTATGGTTTTGACTATGAAAATGACCAGGCCATTGCTAGTTATTCTTATATATTTAACCGAGATTCCTCTACCTGGTCTCGAAATTCGTTGGAAGATGATTATATACTCAGACTGAAAAACTGATGATCTGGTATTATAAAACAACTTCTTATATTTGCAATCCAAAATTAAAATCCAATCCATGTCAGATAATAAGATCATCTTCTCGATGTCGGGCGTAAGCAAAACCTTCCCGCCTAACAAACAAGTACTCAAAAACATTTGGCTCTCCTTTTTTTATGGTGCCAAAATTGGTGTCTTGGGTCTAAATGGCTCGGGAAAATCTTCCCTCTTGAAGCTCATTGCTGGCTTGGATAAAAACTATGAAGGAAAGATTGAGTTTGATGGCAGTTTCAAGATCGGATATCTCGAACAAGAACCTCAACTGGACGAAAGTAAGACGGTTCGACAAGTGGTAGAAGAAGGGGTGCAGGAAATTGTGGATCTAATGGCGGAGTACGAAGCGATCAATCTCAAGCTAGCGGAGCCGATGGACAACGACGAGATGATGAAGGTGATTGAGAAGCAGGGAGAATTGATGGATAAACTGGACCATCACAATGCTTGGGAGTTGGACAATCGCTTGGAGACAGCCATGGATGCCTTGCGTTGTGCAGAGGGAGACACTTCCATCAAAGTCTTGTCTGGGGGAGAACGACGCAGGGTGGCATTGTGCCGTCTGCTATTAAGCAACCCAGATATCTTACTATTGGATGAACCGACCAACCACTTGGATGCAGAATCAGTGCATTGGCTAGAACAATATCTACAGAACTTCCCAGGTACGGTTATTGCTGTGACGCACGATCGTTACTTCTTGGATAATGTAGCGGGTTGGATTTTGGAACTGGATAGAGGCGAAGGTATTCCTTGGGAAGGAAATTATTCTTCTTGGTTGGAACAAAAAGCCAAGCGGATGGAGCAGGAGGAAAAAACGGCTTCCAAACGCAGAAAAACATTGGAGCGGGAATTGGAATGGATTCGAATGGCCCCAAAAGCCAAGCAGTCTAAAGGTAAAGCTCGTTTGAATGCCTATGATAAATTAGCCGATGAAGAGGTAAAGACGAAAGAGGCCAAGTTGGAACTATACATTCCCCCTGGCCCACGTTTGGGAGATGTAGTCATAGACGTGGAGGGATTAACGAAAGCGTACGATGGGCGCATCTTATTTGAAAACCTAGATATTTCGATCCCCAAAAATGCGATTGTTGGCATTGTAGGCCCCAATGGGGTAGGGAAAAGTACTTTTTTCCGCATCATCATGGGCAAGGAAACGCCTGATAAAGGAAACGTTACGATCGGTGACACGGTAGAATTAGCCTATGTGGATCAGTCGCATGAGGCCCTGCTGCCAGAAAAAACAGTTTATGAGGTAGTGTCGGAAGGCAATGAGTTGATTACCGTGGGCAATACGACGGTTAATGCCCGTGCTTATATCAGCAAATTCAATTTTGGCGGAACAGATCAGCAGAAGAAAATTGGATTACTCTCGGGTGGAGAAAGAAACCGCGTTCATTTAGCGATGACCTTGAAGGAAGGAGGCAATGTACTCCTGCTGGATGAGCCTACTAATGACATTGATGTGAATACCTTACGGGCCTTGGAGGATGCGCTGGATAGCTTTGCGGGTTGTGTGCTACTCATATCGCATGATCGTTGGTTTATTGATCGCTTGGCTACCCATATTCTTGCCTTTGAGGGAGATTCCGAGGTTATTTTCTTTGAAGGAAATTACTCTGATTATGAAAAGGCCAAGAAAGAACGATTGGGAGACGTACAACCTCGCCGGCCTCGCTTTAAGAATGTGATTAATCGATAGAGAGAAGACAGAGGTCAGAAGAGAGAGGACAGAGGTCAGAAGAGAGAGGACAGAGGTCAGAAGAGAGAGGACAGAGGTCAGTAGGTGGCTTCTAACTATTTAGTAGTGTGACAAGTATCTACTTTTCTGGTCCAGTTATCTAATTTGCGACGAGGCGAGCCATATTGTTTCCTAATTTAACCCCTGTGAAAATTAGGAAACGATTCTGGCTCTTGTATCCAATCAAAAATCACCCGACTATTTGACTCATCGAGTTGAGGAGTCGTTTCCTTTTTTATCCCCTTCTACGCGGCCCAGTACTTCTTCGGCATAATCCAACCATAGTTAGCTACCCAACCACCGACAAGAATTCCTAATAATAAAGAAGCACTCGCTATCATTTCAAACCAAATCGGATTGTCGGTAATCCCTTCAGCCATCAAATAGGTGCTTTCGGTAATGATTAATAGGCACATCAATACTTGCGGCCAGAGTTTTTTGCTTTTCTTGATGACCCCAGCGAGCCAGCCACCCGCTACAGCAGCCAGTGTACTGCCCACTCCCACCAGCAACAAGAGATAAAAAGGTGTCACCCCTAGTTCGGGCCGGCCTAATGTATAATCCTGAACCACGAATAATAGGAGGGCCATTGCTGCATAACCCAAGACTATGGCCAAAACATACCGCAACACATTGGTCAATTTATTCATAATTGATCTTATTAATTTCAAATAAAAAGAATGGTTTGGTTTCCCTTCCCGAAGCGATTCCAAATTAGCTCCAGCTGATGACTTGAGGCCTATTAATTAGATACCTCATCTTCAAAATTCGATCATTCTCTCCTTTATATTATCAACCGTCCAATAAAAAAGGCGGGCTATCTAAAATTTGGTTCAAATAATTAGCTAAATGATATCTTCAGAGATATGTCGACCTCATTAAAAGATACCTGGCGAAACGACCAATATATCCAAACCCTGATTTGGGTCGCTTTCCCGCTTATCGTATCCATTCCACTCTTTCGGAAATACTCCATAGAAGCTTCGCTTTGGGTGATGGTTTCCACTGCCATTTATATGTATTGGCTGATCTTTGGTCACTTCTATTTTGCATTCAGATATCTCATTGGTCAGCAAAAAAACATTTTTAAATATCTCACAAGACTACTAATGGTCATCGCCATTGGTATCCTTATCCATGCCGCCTTTGGTTTCAAAGTAAATGAAGTGATTGAAGAAAAAACGTATAATATTTGGGATCGGCCCTGGGCCTTTATGATCTGGACAGCAATAGAAGGCTTGATTTTTATTCTTTTGAGTAGTTTAGTTCGATTTTCATTCGACTACTTCAAACTCCAATCTCAGCAACAACAAATAGAAAATCAGCGCCTAGAAGCCGAACTTAAATACTTGAAATTACAGATCAACCCCCATTTCCTATTCAATACGCTTAATAATCTACTTCTATTGACGAATAAGCAGTCCCCACAAGCCTCTGCAGTGGTTGAGAAGTTGGCCTATATGATGCGATATCTGTTAGAAAAAGATCGAAAGAACAGGGTCCCCCTTCCTACGGAAATTGAGTTTCTCAACGCTTACATTGATCTGGAGAGGCTCAGAATGAAGGATATCGATATTAGTTTTGACATTGAAGGAGAGTGCCAACAGCATAGCATTCCACCTGCTTTGCTGATCACCTTAGTCGAGAATGCCTTTAAGCATGGCGTAAAAAAATCAATACCCACCAATTTTGTTCATATCGAATTGAAGGCTAGTCCCGATGAGCTTTTTTTCCAGGTTACCAATCCCATTCATAAGGACCGCTTGCCCTCCAATGCTTTACATTCCATTGGTTTAGATAATTTGCAAAAGCGATTAAATCTACTTTTTCCAGATCAACATCGACTTGAAGTCGGTCCTAAGAACGAAGCCATTTTTGAAGCGCAATTAAGTATCTACTCATGAATAAAATCCGCTGTATAATAGTTGATGATGAGCCTTTCGCTTTAGAATTATTAGAAGACTATATCCAACGAGTAGTGCAATTAGAACTCATAGAGAAGTTTGATAATCCACTGCATGCGATTTCTTTCTTGCGGGAAAATGACGTTGATTTACTATTCCTCGATATTGAAATGCCCGAGCTCAATGGCCTCCAATTTATGAATATTCAGCCCGGTATTACTCCTAAGGTTATCTTCACCACAGCCTATTCAGCATATGCTGCAGAAAGTTATGATCAGCATGCACTCGATTATTTATTAAAACCCATTTCATTCGAACGTTTCCTGATCGCTATTAACAAGTTTTCGATACCCGATCAAAAAGTTAATTTTGATGCCACCGAGCAAAGCATATATATCAAAACCAATGGTGGTTTTCGACAACTCGCCTATGCTGACATCGGTTATATCAAAGCCATCAAGGACTATGTCATGCTCTATACGGCTAGCGAACATTTCATGGTCTATCACAGTTTGAAAAAGCTAGAACAAGCCCTTCCTGCTAGTTTCAAAAGAATTCACCATTCCTTTATCGTCAATCTAGATAATACGCAACAAATAAAACATCATCATTGCTATATTTTTGACGACAGAATTCCCATTAGCAAAAAATACAGGCCTAGTGTTTATACAGAAATCGAAAAAAGAACACTCTGAATTGGAGGCTTGTTCTAGTTTTTTCAAATCACACGGCTAGCACTTCTCTAGCCGCTTGGGGAATTCGCTGCAAAGTTTCTTCTAAAATATACTTTTTTTGATCTGTTTGTTGGCCTTGATCTCCTCGGCAGAAGTAGCTATGGATGGCTTTTCGAGGATTTCCAGTCGTGTTGGTTGTCCCCCCATGCCATACATGAGAATTAAAAATAAATACACTTCCAGCTGGGGCTTCGATCACAATCTCATCGGGATGTTGTTTCAGTGGGTCCTCCATTACATTTTGTGGTAATTCTGCTTTTAGGTGAGTGCCAGGCACGAGGCGGGTGGCGCCATTGGCTTTGTAAAAGTCATCCAAAAGCCAGATCGAATTACACACCTTGTAGTCTCCAGGTTCGACTGCTTCATGCCAATCCACATGTAGTCCTTGCAAGCCCATGCCCGGTTTGGCGGCCCGATAATTCAGGGAAGAAAGTTTGAGCGCTTGTCCTACCACATGTGCAATGCCAGCTAGGACTTTCGGATGGGTGTAAAAAACATCAAATTCCTGCCCTTTATTTACCAGGTCAGCTAGGCGATCGGAGCCCAATTCCTTGGGGTATCGAATATTTCCGGAAGCCGCTAATTCGGAACCAGCCGCTTCCCCTTCTTGTGCTAGCAAAAATGAAATTCGTTGCTTAATCGTTTCTATTTCTGCTGGAGATAAAAGTTGGCCCAGGTTGAGGTAGCCATTTTGATCTAGAAAGTTTTTTTCTTCGGCAGATAGGGTGTCATCCCGTACGCCAAGTTGGTACAGTACATTTTGCATAGGTTGCTTGTTTTAAAGTGGTGTATATTTCAGGACAAACGCATCAGAATGCTAAGCTGCAGTAATGAAGTGGTGAAGAGGTGAAATGGTGAAGAGGTTGTATTAGTCATTCGATATCAAAAACATAAACCTGTGCTCGTTTTTAGTCAAAATGCCATTACTTCACTACTTCGCCATTTCACAAATTCGGCGCATAGTTTTGATGCGTTTACCCCAGTGTATATTTCGTTTTGTCTATAAAAGTCATAAGTCTCTATATGGTGATCATACTACTGGACATTTTACGCCAACCGAGTTTAAAAGTTTAGGGTGGAAGGTTTATTCTATGTAATTAGACTTTCAACTGATCAACCGTATTTGTCCAGTAGTATATGTTCTTCATATAGACAGATTGCCTATAAAAATACGATGAAAAACGTCTAAAAAGCAATAGGCCTCTCCATTTTTCTGCCTGTAATGATTACAAATATGCATTCTGAACGCTGATGATTTCAGCCATAATACTCAAGGCAATCTCTTTGGGTTTCTTGGCATTAATACCTAGACCTATGGGGCCCTTTATTTTGGCAATAGTCTCTTCAGAAAAACCTGCTTTGCGCATACGATTCACCCGTTTGGCCTGGTTTTTACTGCTTCCTAAAGCTCCAATATAAGCCACTTCCGATGGCAGCAACAAGTGGAGCGCATTATCATCTATTTTGGGGTCATGAGACAATACGACTGCATAGGTATAGGCATCGAGGGTAAACTGCGGTAATACATCAGCGGGGTATTCATCAAATAATTGATCGGGCGGATGAGGAAACTGGGTCTTATGTGTAAATACGCCTCGGGGATCGATGACAATAGTTTCGAAATCATACAAGGCAGCCAGACGGACTAAATCAGCGGTGATGTGCGCTGCACCAATAATCAACATCTGTGGCTTCCTGGCAAAAATCTGTAGAAAGTAAGATACATCCCCCTCCTCTACAATTTGATGCTTCCGTTCTTTATAAGCCCGTATAGCCTCTTCTTTTAAGTCTTCGCTGATCCCTTGCCCTGCCACCTCACCATTGGGTAACACCACCGCATGATAACCTTCGCCATCTTGCAGGCGACTCACCAAAACGCAGGCTTTGTTGTCGGCTAAACAAGTTGACAATTGTTTCCATGCCGCTTTTTCTGCCGGCCTTTCATCGAAGGCCAGGAAGCGTTCTGCAAATACTTGCATTTTCCCCCCACAACTAAGGCCCACTCCCCAGGCATCTTCGTCCGTAACACCATAAGCCAGCTTTTGACTGGTTCCTGCAGCAATCAAATCTACCGATGCCTTTACTACGGCACCTTCCACGCATCCTCCACTGACTGAGCCTGCCATTTCCATATCTTCTGAGATGAGCATCGTTGAGCCTATTGGTCGTGGCGATGATCCCCAGGTTCTTATAACGGTGGCGGTGGCGAAGGTTTTGTTACTATTGGTCCAGTCTGATAGGATAGTCAGTAATTCTTTCATCGATTATTATTTTCATACTAGACTTCAGAAGTTTCGCGGGCCTGCCTTGGGAAACTTCTGAAGTCTGGAATATATTGTCTAATACCTAAAAATACAATCCTCTCAGGTGAATCGCTAAAAAATAGGCACTGAAGTAGGGATGGCATCTTTGTTTAGGCGAAGTTGTTTTAAAATTGAACAAAAGCAAGCGCATCTGCCTTTTATTATTGAGGTGGATCAAAAGTACTGAAGAGAAGCTGAGTCTTCCATAGTGGACTACATTCGGAGCCGAATACAAAAATGGCCAGATAAGGTATAAGTTTTTCCGTAAATTCAACCCGCATAGGACAAGACAACAGGAGGATTTTTTTCTGACAGCAAAAAGAGCGATCATGCAAACGATAAAGTGTACAGGGGCGCTGCGCCGGTTTTTCCCCACCTTAAAGGATGAGGCAGTGAAAGGCGATACGGTTGCGGACGCCATCGCTCAATTTGAGCAAAGTTACCCGGGTATTAGTGATTACCTCTTGGATGAACAAGGAGCGCTGCGAAAGCATGTCAATATTTTTATTGGGGGGCAGTTGATTCAAGATCGAATCCACTTGAAGGATAAATTAGAGGAAGGGAGTGAGATTTTGATTTTTCAGGCGCTATCTGGGGGATAATTTATTTGATGTTCGCTGGGGTTGTGTAAAAAGGGCTATTGAAAAACAGAGCAGAGGGAGTTATCTTTGAGTCGACAAAAACCAAAGGCAAAGCCCCCCCTGCTCATGAGTACAAAGATAAAAGAAAAAGGAGAAA
>Ga0070726_10004594_pt1 | contig 10920 bp, 7 predicted proteins | sample tdAd471_FD_67275 | JGI IMG/M metagenome (GOLD analysis project Ga0070726, IMG submission 67275) | Marine sediment microbial communities from the Atlantic coast under amendment with organic carbon and nitrate - tdAd47.1 | ecosystem: Environmental > Aquatic > Marine > Coastal > Sediment | place...
CATGATTTCGCGTTCTATCGGAGCCGGTCAGATCGAAATTTTAACCGGTGATGTCCTTTTAATTAGATAATTTTTGCAAAGACCCAACCTTTTTGCCCCTGGGCCTGTCTTACCCAGTAGTTATGTAATTGATCTTATGAAAACAAGCTATGAAAATTAGGCAAGTTTGAAGTGGTTTGGACAACCCGAGCCATCTTCATCCAGGCCCATTCAGACTGGCCCTTATGTTCAGTCAAAATTCACTGATAATCAGTTTTGCATCCCCATAATATCCAAAATGAAGCAGAGGCCATGGCATAAGCGATGGCCTTTTTGCTTAATGATTAACACAGCGTTTGAGCCCCGCCATTTCTTCCTTTGTTCATTTTAATTTCGGAATGACAGCAGGAGCTCGTGTACCAAGGACGGAAGCTGCTAGGGAGGGTGCCTACTGTCCCAGCGGCAAACGCGGCGATGGCCCCGCCTTTACATTTTGATTTAAATTTTCATTTTCATTTTGATTCCCATTTTCATTCTCATTCCTCTACCACCCTTTCCTTTCCTTCAATTGCAAGACGTGATGAAGGTGATGCCTAGAGTGCCAAGCGTATAGCGCAATGTTATGATCCAATGGAATTTGCTCGCCACTTTCTGGGTGCACAAAGTAGCGCTTGAGGTCGCTTTCAGATAGGTTTTTCAGTACCATCACCCATCTGGTATGCAAGGCGGTCAATAGGTCCAGAGAGATAGCTACCGGTGCCGACTTCGCTTCTGGTAATTCGGCCCATGCTTTTTCATCATAAGCCTTGATAGTGGGGCTGTCTTCGGTTAAGGCCCATTTGAACCGGATGTAGCTATTCATATGGCTATCTGCCACATGATGGATGAGTTGACGAACCGTCCAGCCTCCTTCTCGATAAGGAGTGTTGAGTTGTTCATCGGTCCATCCTGCGACGGCAGTTTTTAACTGTTCTGGAAAAGCGGCTATCTCTGTCATCCATCGTTCAATCATGCCTGCGTCTATAGCTTCGGAAGGTTTGAATTGGCCTATGGGATATTTAGCTTTTTCGGTCATGTGTAAGATTTTGTAAGTCTAAGTTCAAATGTATGAAACTTATTTATTACGGTAAACTTAGAATTCTATTAAAAGCTCGCTAATTTTGCGGGCAAAAAGTATGATAGTTGTCACAGGTGCCGCAGGGTTTATTGGAAGTTGTTTGGTACGCCAGCTGAATGCAGCAGGGCTTGATGAATTATTGTTGGTAGATGACTTTAGCCGAGCGGATAAGAAGCGGAACTTGGAGGCCAAAAAGGCTGTTCAGCAAATGGATCGAGAAATCTTTCCAGCTTGGTTGATGGAAAATGGAGCCACGGTTTCTTTTGTCTTCCATTTGGGGGCTCGGACGGATACGACCGAGATGGATACCGAAATCTTTGATCACTTGAATCTCAATTATAGTAAAGCGGTTTGGCAAGCCTGTACTACGCATCAGATTCCACTCGTCTACGCCTCCAGCGCAGCTACCTATGGCATAGGAGATCAGGGCTATGAAGATCGACATGACATTGTCGGACAATTGGAACCCTTAAACCCCTACGGCCGCTCCAAAAATGATTTTGACAGCTGGGCCTTGCAACAAGATAAAATGCCACCTCGGTGGGCGGGTCTGAAGTTTTTTAATGTTTATGGCCCTAATGAATACCATAAAGGACGAATGGCCTCGGTTATTTTTCACACCGTCCGACAAATCAAGAAAACGGGAGGAATGAAATTATTCCGTTCTCACAAGGCAGGCATTGCTGATGGCCATCAGAGCCGCGATTTCGTCTATGTGAAAGATGTGGTGGAGGTGTGTGATTTTCTCTACCAAAATGAGTTCCCCAATGGCCTTTACAACTTGGGAACCGGACAGGCCCGCACCTTCCTGGACCTGGCGACTAACACTTTCCTCGCCATGAACCTGACCCCCAACATTACTTTTATTGATACGCCCGTTGACATCAGAGACACCTATCAATACTTTACGGAAGCCGATATGACTAAGTTGAGAAGTATCGGGTATGATCGCCCCTTCCATTCTTTAGAAGAGGGAGTGAAGGATTATGTGTCACAGTATTTGGTGGAGGAGAAAATTTGGTAGGGAAATATAAGTCATCTTCTATTTCTGAGTTTATCTCAAACATGCTCTGAGAGAGGCAGTACAGCTATTGTTTACTCCGATATCACCGTCTTAACGAAACAGCAGGAAAGGGGTTTCTTAGGTATTTGGCATCCCAATCCTGAATAGTACATGGAAGCAACAGGAGAATCTTCAGAAGTCTAGTCATTCTAAAACAAGCTCAGCTGTGGTGTTCTAAACCGCTCAAACAATTCCATATTAAAAGGAGGAGCACTTTTATCTTGAAAATACAGCTTCTTCGCTAAGGCAAACTGTTGTTTGACCATAGCGGCAATTTTTCCTTCCCCTCGCATTCGTACCCTCGATCGCGTATCGCTCAATTGACCATTGTGACAGGCTTTGATTTTATTCAGCACTTTGTCGGCGCGATCAGGATAAGTACGTCTAAGCCAATCTTCAAAGATGGGACCGATATCGCCATTGAGCCTCACCATGGTATAACCCAGACTATACGCACCAGCTTCGGAAGAACGCCTGGCTAAAGGCAAGATTTCATGCTCATTTAAGCCCGGAATGATGGGCGCAGTCATGACCATGACCGGGATTTTATGCGCACTGAGTGTTTCTACCGTCTGGAATCGCTGTTTGATACTGCTGGTTCTAGGCTCCAGGAATCGTCGCAGGTCTTCATCTTGGGTCGTAATAGATAAGCAGACCTTCACCAGATTGTGCTCGGCTAATTGAGAAAGAATATCCAAGTCTTTGAGGATATAGCTGTTTTTGGTAATGATGCTAACTGGGTGTCGGTATTTCCAAAGCACTTGTAATAAGGCGCGTGTTATGCCATATTTTTGCTCAGCCGGTTGATATGGATCTGTATTACCAGATAACATGATGGGTTTGGCCATGTATTTTTTCTTTTTCAACTGTGCTTCCAAAAGCCTTGGGGCATCCTGCTTCACTAAAATCTTTTGTTCAAATTCTATTCCCGCACTATAGCCCCAATAGTTGTGCGACTCACGGGCATAGCAATAGACACAACCATGCTCACATCCTTGATAAGGATTAATGGAGTATTCAAATGGAATATCAGGACTATTAACCTTGGTGATAATGGTTTTGGGCTGAACCGTGATATACTGGGTAGCGGTATTCTCTTCGCTTATTTCTAGCGGATGTATATCATAGCTATGGTGGTCAAATCGATTGGCAGGGTTAATTTGAGCGCCGCGTCCTTTTTGATAAATAGGATTGACCATTTGTTGGTATTGTTTTTTATTTACGTAAAAATAAACAAAAAGTTTTAAAATTAAAACATTCTTGCTTCCTACTTTTGGACTCGCCAACTGAGCCCCATATTTCCCAGTACTTTCTGGAGATTTTATTTACATTTGGGAAACTTTGAACTTTCTCAGGCAAATTCACATACAGATATGGAATGGTTAACTAGTATAGGTCGCGGCTCATTGGGCATTATTGTTTTGTTGGGTATTTGTTATCTGCTGAGCAATGATAGAAAAGCCATCAATTGGCGACTAGTAGGAATAGGTACAGCCATGCAACTTGTATTGGCGATACTGATTCTTAAGGTGCCATTTGTACGTTATATTTTTGATTTTTTGGCGTCCTTTTTTGTGGTGGTTTTAGAGTTTACTGAAGCCGGGGCGGAATTTGTATTGGGAAGTTGGCCCGAAGTAGCTCAAATCAATGATGGAATATCAGGTGATGCTTTTACGGTAGGTTATGTATTTGCCTTTAAGGTACTACCCACTATTATTTTCTTCTCAGCCTTATCCTCTCTTCTCTACTACGTGGGTATTCTGCAATTTATCATCAAAGGCTTTGCCTGGGTGATGAGCAATACTATGCAGTTGACTGGTGCGGAGAGTTTAGCGGCTGCAGCCAATGTTTTTATTGGGCAAACGGAGGCCCCTTTAGTGGTTAAGCCTTATTTGGAGGGAATGTCAAAGTCGGAAATGCTGTGTTTGATGACGGGAGGAATGGCGACCATTGCTGGTGGCGTCTTTGCGGCTTACGTTGGTTTTTTAGGCGGATCGGATCCCGAGGTTCAACAGATTTTTGCCACTCACTTGCTGACCGCCTCAATTATGTCTGCTCCAGCGGCAATTGTGGCAGCCAAAATGTTGTATCCGGAAAGTAGAGAGATTGATCTTGAAAAACAAAAATTGGATATTCCTCGCCAAGAAGTGGGTTCCAATGTATTAGATGCCATTTCTCGAGGAACGACTGATGGAATAAAGCTAGCCGTAAATGTCGGTGCCATGCTGCTCGTATTTACTGCCTTTGTATCTATGATCAATTACATATTGATTAACGGCCTAGGAGGATGGACCGGGCTAAATGACTATGTAGTGGAAAGTACAAATGGCCGTTTGGAAGGTTTTAGTTTGGAATATATACTCGGCCTTATGTTTGCCCCAATAGCTTGGTTATTGGGGGTCTCTAGTGCAGATACTTTAGTGGTGGGACAATTGCTAGGCTTGAAAACTACCTTGAATGAGTTTTTTGCCTATACTGCACTGGAAGGAGTAAAGGATCAGATGACTACCAAATCTCTATTGATTACAACTTATGCCCTCTGTGGATTTGCCAACTTTGCGTCGATTGGTATTCAGATTGGAGGAATTGGCGCTATTGCCCCCGGGCAGAGAACCAATTTAACGGAATTAGGCATAAAAGCCCTGATCGGCGGGACGGTTGCCTGTTTTCTTACCGCCGCTCTTGCTGGAATGCTAGCTACTTAAAGCCAATTGTTGCGGGTTATAGTATTCTGCCAAAGCAGTGACTACAACCCGCAATAGTTAAACCGTTTATTGAATAGTTACAGGCCAACTCAAATCTAAATCTGTACTACCATCCCCACTTCCGGAAGTAGCTGATTTAATGTCAGGCTGATGCTTCAATACCACCTTAAAACTAGCGCCAGTAGTGGCATCTCCAGTGGTCCAGGTCGTTGAAAGCCCAATAGGGTAACCATTCTTATCGGTATCATTATAGTTGAGATCATCTGCTCTATTATCCAAATTACCATCTCCACTAGGATCGCTGAATATCCCATCAGTAAAAGCAAAAAATAGCATATGTTCATCTCCCTCTTCTTCCACTTCCGTCGTGATATCCTCCATTTCTATACTGTTTTCCAGACTAATTGTCATGGTGTAAACCGTATTGGCTGCTAGCTCAATCTCCTTCGTAATCTGCAAATCCTGGATGCCTTCTCCGTCAGGATCTTGTGCGGTAGCTGTGATAGGGGTACCTCCTCCTTGTGGACTAAAAGTCAAGATAATATCAGTGATGATTTCCTCTTCATTTTCTTCCGGTGGAGCTTCATCGTCATCTTTCTTACAGCTACTAACAAGTACGAGTGCGCTTGCTAGGAGTACGAATGAGAACAAAAACCTGAATTTGGTCATAGCTTGATATTTATTTTATGCAACAATGCTGCAAATATATAAAAACTACAGAAGATTTGCTGCTGTGCCTTCTACTTTTGAATACTATAAAGACGATATATAATGGTAGAAGTGTCATAAGTTTTTGACTAATAATACTTTAGTATGTAGTTGTTTATAGCAACATTGTTGCAAAAAAAATGAAGACCTCCTAAATAATCTCTTCTACTTGTCGGAAGAAGGCTATCTCTTGGAAAAATTGGCGGGGCCCTCACAAGAATGCTTATCTTGGAATGGTAATAGGAAGCATGCCCCATTTCATACTACTAGGCATTTTACGCCAACTGGGTTTAAAAGTTTAGGGTTGAAGATTTATGCTAAGGAATTATGCTCTTAACTTATCATCTGATAAACCCTAAATGTCTAGTAGTACGATCTGGGATGACTCATTTTTCTGTGCCTAGTTTGTACGAGCTAATCCAAACATTATGCCTGTCGAAAATCTACTCAAATCTATCTTTATTAGCACCTTGCCCTTGCTGGGGCTTTACTTAGCTATCGATAGTGGTATCCGACTAATCAATGGTTTTAGTTTTACCACGCTCAGTTTATGGATTGCTTCGATGACCCTAGTGGCTTTTTTTAGCCTGCTATTTCTCTTTAAACGGGCTCGAACAGATGAAAACCTCAAAGGGTATTCTCTGATCATCTTATTCAGCATGGGGTTGAGTATGTATGGCTATGTGCAGACGAAGAGTATGACGAAAGACGTCTTATTGTTAGCCTTAGTTGTGGTCGCTTGGGCTGCCTATGTACGCTGGTATTCTCGGTTTTCCTCACGAGACCGTGGTTTATTAAGGGTAGGTCAATCCTTACCTGCTTTTGAAATAGAGGATATCGAACAAAACCGACTCTCCTCCCAAGATTTTAAAGGACATATGAGCCTCCTTTTATTTTATCGTGGAAATTGGTGTCCACTTTGTATGGCCCAAATCAAAGAGGTGGCAGAAGCCTATCAGCAACTCGCAGCAATGGGCGTAAAAACCTACCTGATCAGTCCACAATCTGCTAAGCACTCCTCCTCCCTCTCCCGGAAATTTAAATTGGATTTTAATTACTTGGTGGACAAAGGGAACAAGGTGGCCAAGGGCTTGGGTATCTATGCGCAAAATGGGCTGCCCATGGGCTTACAGGTACTGGGATACGATAGTGATACGGTTTTACCGACGGTCTTAATCCTAGATAAAGAAGGAAAAATAATTTTTGCTGATCTAACCGATAATTATAGGGTCCGACCCGAGCCCGCCACTTTCATGAAAATCATTAAGGCAAATCTGAAGTAAATCTGAAGTCTCACCCAAAAATCTTGCTTTTTTCGTACTTAGTCAGGCATTGTTTACGGCAATGGCTACATTTGGTAGAGGTATGACCAAGTACAAGCAGGTTCGTGCCTTCCATTGCCTTAATCAATTAAAATTGGACCTATGAAAAACATCCTTTTATCACTACTCTTTTTGGGCTTGTTGATGCCTAGTCTGCAGGCACAAGACAAATCAGATACCTTACTAACAGAAAGTATTTTCTCTGGCATGAAGTTGCGAAATATTGGCCCGGCCTTTGCTTCTGGCCGAATCGCAGACATCGCCATTCATCCCGATGATGACAACGTTTGGTACGCCGCGATTGGCTCCGGAGGAGTTTGGAAGACCACCAATGCAGGGGTAACCTGGGAATCGATTTTCGATAGCCAAGAATCCTATTCTATTGGCTGTTTGACGATTGATCCTAATAACCCTCATACGATTTGGGTCGGCACGGGAGAGAATGTCGGTGGCCGGCATGTCGGTTTCGGTGATGGTATCTATAAGAGTATGGATGGCGGAAAGAGTTGGAAAAATATGGGTTTGAAGAAGTCAGAGCATATTTCAAAAATTATTGTTCATCCTTCTAATCCTGATGTACTCTGGGTAGCTGCGCAAGGACCACTTTGGAGTAAAGGCGACGAGCGCGGTTTATATAAGTCGACAGATGGAGGCGAGAACTGGAAAAAAGTTTTGGGGGATGAAGAGTGGACGGGAGTGACAGATATCGCGATTGATCCTCGAAATCCCGACTGGCTGTACGCGGCTACTTGGCAAAGACACCGCACGATCGCGGCCTATATGGGCGGTGGACCTGGCTCCGGTTTACACCGAAGTAAGGATGGCGGAGAGACCTGGGAGAAATTAAAGAAAGGATTACCAGGTGGTAATATGGGTAAGATTGGATTGGCCATTTCCCCTCAACAGCCTGATATCCTATATGCAGCCATAGAGTTGAATCGAAAACAAGGTGCGATCTATCGCTCGACGGATCGTGGTTCTTCCTGGGAAAAACGTTCCAACGCAGTTTCAGGGGCTACAGGACCTCATTACTACCAAGAATTATACGCTTCTCCGCATGCCTTCGACCGTTTATATTTGATGGATGTGCGCATCCAAGTATCGGACGATGGAGGTTCGAATTTCCGTAGACTGAGTGAAAGAGATAAGCATTCGGATAACCATGCCATTGCTTTCCGTGCCGATGATCCTGATTATTTATTGATCGGTACAGATGCGGGTATTTATGAAAGCTTTGACCTGGCCGAAAATTGGCGATTCATTGGTAATTTGCCACTTACACAGTATTACAAAGTAGCCGTTGATGATGCCGAACCCTTCTACAATATATTTGGAGGAACACAGGACAATGGTTCACACGGCGGCCCTTCTCGCACCGATCTAGAGGAAGGAATTAGTAACCGAGAATGGTATAAAACCCTGGGTGCAGATGGACACCAATCCGCTACCGAACCTGGCAATCCGAATATTATTTATGCTGAAACCCAGCAAGGGGGGCTGCACCGGATAGATCGAATTACTGGTGAACAAGTCTACATTCAGCCACAAGCTGGTGAGGGAGAAGGTTTTGAGCGTTTCAATTGGGATGCACCGATTGTGGTGAGTCCACATAAACCCTCTCGACTGTATTTTGCCTCCTATCGCGTTTGGCGTTCCGAAGATCGAGGAGATAGCTGGACGGCCATCTCTGGCGACTTGACGCGCAACCAAGAAAGAATCAGCCTCCCTATTATGGGTAAAGTGCAAAGCTGGGACTCTCCTTGGGATGTCAATGCCATGTCGAATTACAATACGATAACTTCTTTATCAGAATCTCCACTGCAAGCAGGCTTGCTGTATGTGGGGACGGATGATGGGATTATCCAGGTATCTGAAGATGATGGGAAAAGCTGGCGAAAAGTAGAAGTAGGTAGCCTACCCGGTGTACCTGCTACGGCATTTGTCAATGATATCAAGGCCGATCAACATGATGTGAATACGGTTTATATTTCTCTTGATAACCACAAGTATGGGGACTTCAAGCCCTATTTGCTCAAGAGTACCAATAAAGGGAAAAGCTGGAAATCCATTGCTAGCAACCTTCCGGAGCGAAACCTAGTATGGCGATTGGTGCAGGATCATGAAAAAGCCAACTTACTATTTACTGCGACCGAAAAAGGAATTTTCTTCACCATTGATGGAGGAGGAAAATGGATTAAACTAGCTAGCGATGCCAATATTCCCTTCCGTGACTTAGCCATTCAGAAACGCGAAAATGACCTTGTAGGCGCTTCTTTTGGCCGTGGCTTCTTTGTGCTGGACGATTATAGTCCATTACGAGATATTACCAAGGAGCAACTCGGAGAGGAGGCGACATTGTTTGCTAGTCGCAAAGCCTGGTGGTACCAGCCCCGCTCTGTAGTTGGTAATCAAGGTGCATCATTCTATACTGCTCCTAATCCCGATTTTGGAGCCGTATTTACCTATTACCTTTCTGAAGGGTATACGACTAAAATGGCCGAACGGAAGAAAGCCGAGCGAAAGCTAGCTAAAGGTGATAAGGATATTCCCTTCCCAGGCTGGGACGCCTTAACGGAAGAAATGCAAGAGAGCAAACCTAAGATTTGGTTGACAGTCAAAAATACTGATGGCACAGTGGTGAAGCGAATTAGTGGTCCTACGAGCAAAGGTATACATCGGGTAGCTTGGGATTTGCGCTATTCGCCTCAGGGGGCAGTTCGCTTGGGTAATAATCGAGGTGGAGGCTTCGGAGGCGGAGGCTTTATGGCTTCGCCTGGTACCTACACGGTTACGCTGACCAAAGAAGTAGATGGTGTACAGACTACGCTATCTTATGCGCAGGCATTTGAAGTGGTGCCACTGCGCAAAGGGGCGTTGAAAGGGGCTTCACCCGAACAACTTAGTGCTTTCCGTCAAGAAATGGAAAAATTGCAGGGTGCCATGTCTGCGACTTCGTATTTGTTAGACAATAGCATGCAGAAAGTGAATGCCATGCAATTGGCCCTACAGAGAAGTCGAACGGAATCTCCTGGCTTGACCAGTCAATTACACGACTTGAAGCAAAATCTATATCAATTACAAGAGAAGATGAATGGTAATCCGGCCAAGAATGAAATCGGCGAGCGCTCGGATCCAACGATTCGCTCTCGAATGTTTATCGGCTTCAGAGGGATGAGCACAACTTATGGTCCAACGCCAACCCATAAGGCAAGTGTCGCCATCGCCATGTCTGAGTTAGAAACGATGAACAGCCAGTTGGAAAAAATAAGTAATACAGATATTCCGGCGCTCGAAAAAGCATTGGCTAAAACGGGTGCGCCATGGATTGAAGGGCAAGCTTTGCCGAAAGAGAAATAGTCCTTCCTACACTTCAGAAGTTTTCTCTGGTGTGACCAGGGAAGCTTCTGAAGTGGGTTGGTCGATACTGTGGAAAATATTCTTCTTGGGCGTACCATTTTTGGATATAAATATTCCATATGATCATCCATTGCGGCGATTAGGTTTCACTTATTTGTGCGGTTTTTCAATCACTGAATTGTTCGTGAAAGCTTGGGGTTTACCTTCGGTGACCTACTTTTTTTCATTGCCAAAAAAAGTAGGCAAAAAACGCTAGGCAAAACGAAACTCGTCCCTTAAACAGTGTTTTGCCGAGCCACCCGCATATGGCGTAGCCTAGCGGCTACAATCGTAGTGGTTGGCTGTCGCCAAGGGCTTAGTAGCCCCGGAAGGTGCAGCTGTTGTAATATAAATTTAATGATTAACAATAATTTGTTTTTTTAAAGATCAGGAAGGTTTAAGGTGATGGGCATTATTCATTTTAGTGAAGAGTCAGCCCAAAATTCGTTAAAAACGGTACATTGTTTGAGCTTCTATAAGGCTAGATTTGAAGTACAGCTGCTCAGCAATCAAAGTCGACAAAAGTAGGAACTAATGATATAGCGAGTTTGTAACGTTTAGGATTTTGGGCTGACTCTTCGCGTTAAGAAATGAATACAGCCCTGACTTTTGCTTCTTTGTGTCAAGACA
>Ga0070726_10004595_pt1 | contig 10920 bp, 11 predicted proteins | sample tdAd471_FD_67275 | JGI IMG/M metagenome (GOLD analysis project Ga0070726, IMG submission 67275) | Marine sediment microbial communities from the Atlantic coast under amendment with organic carbon and nitrate - tdAd47.1 | ecosystem: Environmental > Aquatic > Marine > Coastal > Sediment | place...
CGCCATCGTGACACACGAACACGACAGAATCGAACCAGCTAGCCGATCTTTGAAGCGATGATGAGTCCGATGCGTTCATGGCCTCGTTCATCAGGGTGTGGCCAACCGCCCCAATCCTGGGTTGCCACCGTCCCGAGATCGATATCGATCCAAGATGCTTGGTCGCCGAGACCACGCTTGAGTGTGTCGTGGAGGAGCGCCATGGCCGTCGACATCTCATCGTTGCACTCCGTGCCGATCGGCGTCCAACCGGGTGCCAGCTTCGATCCGTTGAGGGTGTAGTAGCTCGTCCAGAAGAGCGATGCGTTGGTGCGCTCGCTGAGGGTCGAGGCAATCCTCGATGCGGCCTGTGCGACGGAATCCGTCTTATCAGGGAGGTCCCATTTGTCCGAAACAGCTGCGGAGCATGCCTGTTGGTCACCGCGTTCTGAGAACGAGAACGCAGTGTCCTTGGTCAATCCGGCAACGACGCGGGACCAGTTGGTTGAGTTGATGCCACCGGTTGCAACCACGATGTTCCATGTGGAGGGGTCAGCCGCATTCACAATCGCATCGAGTTGACTCTCGTGATGGTCGCCACAGCTGTCGGACCCACCGTTCGCCATCGAGTGAAGCCCTGCACCGGCCCACGCCACGTTGCGATAGGTCGGCGCCCATTGCGAAGGCAACGAGTCGGACAGTTCGCGATGAACCGTTGACCCGTAGGAGTACTCGCGATCGAGGCAATCGCCCTTTGATGTGAACCATTGTCTCTGGTAGCCGGATGCGACTGAGTCGCCAGCGATGATCAACGCCGGCGGCTTCGGAGATACCACATCGGCCCCAAACACCCAGTCCGAAGCCCATCCGTTGATGTCAACAGCTCGTACTTCAAGGACGTAGCGAGTCTCTGGCTGGAGCGACGCAAAGCTGACGGTCGCGTCCGCCGCTGGTGTTGAGGCAGTGGAGCCAACCGTCGATCTGTTCCACCGGTACTCGTACCGGTCAACGCCATCGGCGTCATGCGCCAACACTTCAAGATCGGCCTCAAGCAGTTCGTTGTGAGCCTGCGGATCGCTCAGGTGCACCGAGTAGATGACCGGTGCGACTTCCCCGTCAGGAAGCTGCCGCGCAGCGGCTTCGGCATTCGACCACGCGATGGACGCTGGCAGAGCCACAAGCAACGCGGCGGTAAGGAGTAGCAATGTTCTGAAGTTCACGGTGCCTACAAGGCTAGGGAGTCACCCTGTATGACGCCGCAACTCCCTGCCGAGTTCCCTGAGCCGTCGACGTGGGGTCAGCTGTAGATGTCCTCGATGACCGCTGCGTTCCGACTCGCGACAACTGAACGCTTGACTTTGAGCGTCGGCGTGAGCTCGCCGCCATCGATGCTGAAGTCGTTTGGCAGAATGCGGTAGACCTTGATTGCCTCCGCCTTTGACACCATCTTGTTGGCATAGGCGACCGCCTTGTCGACCTCAGCCACGACCTTGTCGTGTGCGGCGAGTTCGTCAGCAGGCACATCCTCAAGCCCGTTCGCTGCCGCCCAGGCAGGGAGAGATTCGTCATCGAGGGTCACGAGCGCGGCGATAAACGGTCGGGCATCACCAACGACCATCACCTGCGAAACGATGGCGTTGGACCGCATGCGATCCTCAAGCACAGCCGGCGCGACGTTCTTGCCGGCGGCCGTGACAATGATTTCCTTCTTTCGGCCGGTGATCGACAGAAACCCGTCAGCGTCCAAAGCCCCGAGGTCGCCCGTCGCAAACCAACCGTCCTCCGTCAGGACTTCCGATGTTGCCTTCTCATTGTTCCAATACCCGCGGAACACCTGACCGCCCTTGATGAAGACCTCGCCATCGTCCCCGATCCTGATGGAACACCCGGCAACGGGACGGCCGACACTTCCTATCCGAATTGCATCGGGTCGGTTCACCGTCGCCCCGGCTGTGGTCTCTGTGAGCCCATAACCCTCGAGCGCAATGATGCCAATGCCACGGAAGAAGTGGCCGAGCCTCTCGCCGAGGGCCGCACCGCCCGAAACGGCATACGTAACATCGCCACCAAACGCAGCCCGAAGCTTCGAATAGACGAGTCTGTCAAACACAGAATGGAGCGTCTTGGTTCCGAACCCGATCTTTCCACGCTCAATCCCCTGGGAGTAGGCGATCGCTACCGCCGCTGCTTTGTCAAAGATCCTGCCCTTGCCCTCGGCATCGGCCTTCTGCTTTGCGCCGTTGTAGATCTTCTCGAACACTCTTGGCACCGAGAACACCCACGTGGGTCTGAACATCCCTAGTTCCTCGAGAAGCTGGGGGATGCCCGTGGAGAATCCGAGCTTCACACCGTTCGATACGCACGCGGACTGAACTGCCCTTGCGAAGATGTGCGCAAGAGGAAGAAACATCAGTGTCCTATTGCTCGGTTCCATGAGGGCAGCCAGAGAGCCATCGAGCTGTTCGACCTCCCATGCGAAGTTGTAATGAGTCAGGGCGCAGCCCTTCGGCATCCCTGTGGTCCCAGACGTGTACACCAGCGTTGCGAGGTCGTCATGGCGGATTGACGCGATCCTCCGTGCTACCTCGGACCTTGACTCTTCGGTTGCAAGGGCAGTGAGATCTGCAACGGCGCCGTCAGCAATCACATAGGCCGACCGGCACGCGGGGACCGCGTTCGCCACCTCGTCAAACACCGACTTCGTCTCAGCGTTCTCTGTGACAATCGCGACGGAACCAGAGTCGGACAGTATCCACTTGATCTGCTCAGCCGATGACGTCTCATAGATCGTCGTGGTTGCGGCCCCTGCAGCCCAAATGGCGTAATCGAAATAGGTGAACTCGATACGGGTCGCAGAGTGCAAGGCGACGCGATCGCCCTTCTGAACACCGGATGCCACGAGTCCAGCTGCGATATCGAGGACTGTTTCCCACAGATGCGAGGTTGAGACATCGACAAACACATCGCCGTCTCGATACGCAAGCGCAGCGTGATCAGGGGCCGCCGCTGCTCGACGCTGGAGGAGTGACACCGCGTTTGTGTCGGTGGCGACCGTCTTCTCTCCTGGGGTGGTGTACGTCTGCATGGAACTCCTTGCTGTTCTTATTGGCGATGCTACTTCCCGTCGCAACCGCTCACATCGGGAACGAGGAGATCACGGGACCTGAACGACCTCGTCCCTTACAACCGTTCCTCCGATGCTCGCACCGAAATCGCCCCACGACAGGTTGATCGTCGACGGGTGACCAATCACATCACCTTGAGAGACGGTCACCGCTCCCTCCGACTCGCCTCTGGTTTTGAACTCGTGTGAAAGCGCAACGGCGGCAGAGCCAGTGGCTGGGTCTTCTGGGATTCCCGCGCTCGGAACGAAGAACCGCGCCGTGACATCCGCGCCGTCGCGGGCGAAGGTCAAGAGCCCAAAGTGGCTTTGGAGCCGATCAAGGTCCGGTCGAAGCGCAAGCACCTCAGTGGCCGTGTCATATTCTGCGAGCAGGTAATGCTTCGGAAGTCCGATCGTGCGGACGGCCATTGGGGTCGGGAGACCGGCATCGGCCACGGCAGCACCAACCTCATCCGGTTCGATGACGCTCATGGGGATGTCGGCGGTCACGATCACCGCTTCACCGTCGACTTCGTAGGACACTGACCCGACGGGGGTTCGAATACGTCCGGTGGACGCTGGGCCGAGCATGCTGAGCACCCATGCAGAACCGACGAGAGGATGACCGGCAAAGGGGAGTTCCTGCTTGGGCGTGAAGATCCGGACGGCAGGGTCCTCACGCGGATTGACCCAGTCGACGAACACGGTTTCTGAAAACCCGAGGTCGCGAGCGATCGACTGCATCTCCTCGTCCGATACACCGACGACATCGTTCACAACACCAAGGTGGTTTCCACCACTGAAGCCTCTGGTGAAGACTCGGAGCACATGACACGGTCGGGACATGGCGGCATCGTACTTGCGTTCGAACCGTCGGGGTTCAGACGGTCACGAACTCCTTGGTGTCGTCGTCAACCAATGCTGATGACTGGGGCGCATCGGCGTTCGATTGTGCCACTCCGGGCTGACGAGCTGGAAGAGTCATCGCTCTGGCAGCGACCTTCCGATTCCAGGCCACCCATGCACCGACCGCTCCGACCATTGTTGCGATGATTGCTATCACCAGGAAGATGTGGCCATTGGACCCGAGGACTATGGAGCCCCCTGCCGCGATCGGGGACCGTCCGCCATCAGGGTCGAGAGCCCATGACCCCAATCTGAAAAGGACCGCAAACGAGACCGCAGACAGGGCGACGCGAATCGCAAGTGTTCTGAGCATGGCGTAGTTCTCCTCGGCAAGGATCAGCGCGGCAATGCCTGAGATCACCATCATGACGAGGGAAAGGACGACAACCCGGCTCAGCATCGTTCTGGCTTCCTGCACAACGGCCGCCACGTTGCCAGCACCGCCAGTGTCCAGTTGGATCGCAGAGGCATCATCGAGGGCAGCGACCACCGTTGACTCATCGACAGGCAGATTCTGGTTTGCAAGCTCCTCAAGAATGACGGGCACGGCAGGCGCAACTGCCTCGCGAATGTCCACAGCCGGTTCCGACCCAGGGGCTGCAAAAAGTGCTCCAACGAAGCTACCGATGATGTTGTCAATCGCCTCGTCGAACTCAGGACGTTCCTTCCACGTGTCGATGAGGAGGGCAGCCTGCTCCGACCCGATCTCCTCGGTGCCGGCGATTGCGCCTTCAAGCCATTCGTAGATTCGATCCTGCGCTACGTCGGCATCGACGACCGCCTGCGCAGAGGCTGCAACTGTCGACTGGTCAACGGTCACGGCCCTGCCCCACAGACCGACGAGAAGCAGGGTTGTTGACAGACCGAACACCCACATGGCAATCGAGAGTGCTCCGCGTCGCGTCGGACTGGGCGCGGCGAGCCGATAGGAGTGATTCGGAGGGGTCATAGCCCATCAGCCTATCTGTGCCCTGATTTACGCAAGGACTGAAGTACCTTGGCGTCGTGGAGGAAATTCTCGACCTGAACCTGCTGATCAAGCAGCTTGCCCTTGCCCTCGGTCTTGCGATGCTGATTGGGAACCTGTACGCCATCTACAAGCACAGGAAAGGCGACAAACCCAAGGACGAGGAAGGCGAATTCAGAGCTGGGCGCGCCTATTGGTTGATCACTGTTGGTGTGCTGATATCCGCATGGGGAGCGATTTCTCTCCTCGCGTAGGAACGGCAACGCTCTGGCTTAATGTGACCTGATGCGCATTGGACTCATAACACCCCTTCACGGTCGACCCGACGGCGACACGCCCCCTCCCACATGGGATTCCGTGCGTTCCCTGGTTCAAGCAGCCGAGGTCGTCGGTTTCGACTCGTTCGTGTTCGAAGACGCCCTCCTCTACCGATCGGAATCGGCGACGGACGGTACATGGGAGTCCATGACGATGGCGGCGGCACTGGCAACGGCAACCCAAAGCATTCACGTTGGACAGTCGGTCGTCAACTCTCCGTACCGGCACCCCGCTCTTGTCGCCAAGACTGCTGTCACCCTCGACGAGATCTCAGGTGGTCGGTACATCTTCGGGATCGGTGCTGGTAACACATCCGATTCGGACTACCGGGCCTTTGGAGCTCCAACCGACATGAGGTACTCACGGTTCGCCGAGGCGATTGCCATCATCCACGCTCTTCTCAAGACGGGATTCGTCGACTTCGAGGGCACGTTCTACTCAGCGAAAGACTCCGAGTTGGTTCTTACGGGTCCGAGGACAGGCGGTCCGCCGATCAACATCGCAGGCGCTGGGCCGAAAATGCTTCGACTCGTTGCCCAGTACGCAGACGCTTGGAACTGGTGGGCCTACAACGAGACAATCGACGATCTGAAGGCTCGCGTTGGTCCGCTCGTTGAGGAGTTGGAACGAGCGTGCGGGGAGCTGGACCGAGATCCATCGACCGTCGAGAGGACCATTGACGTCTACTCGCTCGCACCGCCGGGATCGGAACCGTCAAATGGTGCCATTGCAGGCTCATCCGAGGAACTGGCAGCCTATCTACTGGCGTTGCAGGACATGGGATTCAGCGAGGCACGGTGTGATCTGACCGGCGCTTCCGTGGAAGCCGTTGAAGCGATGGCTGAGGTCGTCGAAATGGTGCACGCCGGCTGACGTCAGCGACGAGCCTCAACAAAGTAGAAGTGCCAGTGCTTTGTGTCACCTTCTAGACCGAAGGGTCCATCGGCATCGGTTTCTGTGACCGTCACTTCCGAAAACTCAGCGAACGTCCGGTCAATCCATGTGCGGTCGACGGTCCGGAGAATCGGGTCTCTTGCCCATTCGTCATTGTGGCCAAAGAAATTGCCAAAGAACACACCCTCTGGAGTGAGCGCCGCGAACGCGTTCGCCACGGCAGCGTCGAGCGCTTGTCCAGCAAACGGCAGTGAGAACGAGGCATATACGAGGTCGGTTGGCGGAAGGTCGACTTCGTGAAACGCTCCGATTTCAACGGTGAGGCGATCACGCAGATCGGGCGGCGTTCGTGACAGCAAGGCAGCGGCGGCGCCCGGTGTGACATCAACGGCAAACACCGTCCATCCTCGTCTGAGGAACGATCTCGTCTGTGCCCCGCCACCGAACCCGTAGTCGACCACAGTGCGACCGGTTCCGTCCTCGCCATCCACAATGTCGATGCATCGAAGAAAGTGTTCAGGCTCTTCTCTGTCTGCCGTGGCTTCGATGTATGCGGTCCAGCCGAAGTCATCACCAAATGGATTCTCCGCGGGGTTCTGGTCGGTCACCCTCTGACCCTACCTTCGATCACGGGCGACGGTGCGAGCGGTGGCGACCCTGCGGTATCGGTACAATCCAACCTGCGCGGGTGTAGTTCAATGGCAGAACATCAGCTTCCCAAGCTGAATACGGGGGTTCGATTCCCCTCACCCGCTCCACAGGGAGATTCGGGAAAGCAGCCCGTTTCGTTCGGGAAAGTGGTTCCACTGGGCCCGAACGCTTCCCATCGGTCATAGCAGGGGCTTCTCCGTCAGCGAACTGGCTGGAATAGCACCTGACCCGCTCCTTCAGACACCAAGAACGCCTGCCGTGCCTGGCCTCAGGCGCGACAAATACCGACCGCACCTACATACCCAGTGTCGCCTGCATCTTGTCAATCCGGGGGGCCACGGTCACTGGCCGTGTCAGTCAGAGCTTGGAGGACTGGATTCTTAAGATCCAGCCACGGAAACCGACTCGAGAGTTGCCGCGGTGTGTCGGATAGATGTGCTTTCAATTTCGAGAGCGCTCGCCGCACATTCTCAGCAGCCAGAATGCAGCCGAATAGCATCGCGAACTTGACCAGTCCGCGCACGGCGACGGCATCTCTAGTTAGCCCACCCGATGACAGAGACTTGAGTTGGCGATAACTCGACTCAACAGGTTGTCGATATCCAACACGTTCTGAGTGGTCCACTGAGCCGAACGGACGCTCTTGCAGAAACGACAGCATGTGCTGTGGCACAGTCACCGTTTCTTGTTCACATATCTTGTGCTGCACGCCTGGAGGGCTGAGCACCGTCGGAAGAGAGGTAGGCAGTCTCATACTCGGGCTGTACAGGGGGCACCGGACCCGCTTCGCCCTCGCCGGGCAGGTGAATCGCTGAGAGCTCTCCCCTGCTGGTGCGCCATGCCGTCTGAGCTCGTATGCGGCGCGTTCACTGACGAGGGAAGCGAGCTCATCACCGCCGACACCCTTGATTGACAGGAGCGTCTCTGGTGCACCCGGGCAAACAAGCACATCCGCCGAGGCGATGATTCCGTCCCATATGTCGTGCGATGACTGATGGATCGGATGGAGGGGCATGTGCGGCCGCATGTCATTCCGTCGAACGGCTGCACGAAAGTCGGCGTGGATCGAGTAGCCAGTGTCCATATATATCTCGTCGACCGAAGAAGTGCGGCCGAGGAAGTCAACAAGAGGTGCACCGAGCACATGTTCTTCCGTGTAGGTCATAGTCATGTCGGCAACGTTGAACGCCGCTGTCGTCAGGGGCAGCCCGTTGCCGGTATCGACGTTGACTACCGTGGTTGCGCCATATCCCTGAGAGCTGTTGTATTCCGTCCGACCGTCGTTGCTTTTCGGCATCGCATGGAATGTGATGTCGGGATCGGCATATATCGCCCGCTTCTTCTTGCCCTTCTGAACTACCCACTTGAGCGGTTTCGCGGGAATCGAGATCCGGGTGCCGTCGATCGCAACGCTCCTCGGGTAGCTGTTCGCGACCACGTCTGACGTTGATGCGAACTGATCCATCAAGAGCTGAAGCTCAGCGCTGAGATTGGTCGACTTGCCTGGATGGTTGGGCTCGATGTCAGTGGTCAGCGCTAGGTATTCGTCGAGTCGATCAAAGAGATATCGGACCTGATTGGTGGTGAGCCTCTCTAGGCCCAGTTGCTTCACGTCCCCCCAATGTAGATCCTCGTACATCGTCACTACGCCCTCCAGATGGGGTGCACGCTTCGTCAGTTGCATGGTCAGCAACAGTGTGAACAATTGTTCGACATTCAATCCTCGAGGCCGCCCTGGCCGCAAGTTCTCGGCGTGAAGTCCTGCTTCGATCGTCTTGAACGAAGCCATTCGGTCGACCAACCCGACAGCGACACGGAACGCTCGACGGATGTTCACTTCGTCGCTCCGTGAGCGGACCGCATCCTCAAGAGATCATCGATGACGCGTACAGACCCGAGACCTGACAACTCCATCAGTTCCACCACGGTCAGTCGATCGAGTTGGTTGGAGATCCAGGTATTCCGTAGTCGCCGAATCTTCAGCGGTGGAAGAGACGAATCGAAACGGAGTCGACGATATGCGTCGTTCAAAGCGTTCTTGTGATCAGCGAACACTCTGCCTGGCTCCTCACCGATTCCCTCAACAAGGGCATCGAGGAGACCCGACGAGACTGGCACTGTGCGGGGACGATCCCCACCCACAGCAACATGACCATGTCGATCCAAGTGTCGTCCTTGAAACGACCGTATTTCGCCCGGGCGCAAGCCTGCGCCTGCACCGAGGCCGACGATGACGAGTGGCTGGTTCTGACGTAGAAGAGTGCTCTGGGCCGATGCGTTCCGAATGTACCCGTCGATTACTCGCTGCTCATAGGGAGGTGGCGTGTTGGTGCGCCCATGGGGTACCGGACGCTTCCAAGGCGCCACAACCGTGACCCTCGGTCCAATCACCCGGAGGACGCTGTGATACGTACCAACGGTCCCGGTGCTCTTCCCCACAGTTTCGAGGTGATGGACGAAGCGTTCGACAAAATCCGGGCTGAGAATCGCTTCACGGTCGAGCGGCAGGTGACAGTCGATCGCGTATGCCACGATCTGGCCGACTATACGGAGGGCCGACTGCGCCGCTTGGCAGGAATCTGGTGCATGGTCGGTGACGATGCCGCGGATGAAGTCGCAGCTGGCTTCCCAGCGATGAGCGGGCACGCTCCTAGGGGTGAACTCGCTGATTACCCGACGAACGTCTTCGCGAAGTTGAGTGCTAGTCACAGCGGTTCGGGAGTGTTGCGACGTCCCAATAACACTTGACAACTCGGGCCGTGTCTCGCCTTGGAATGCTAGATCCAATTGGCGAAATTCGGCCATATCTGAAGAAGCTATTAGCGCCAGTGTTGTACCTCGAGGATTCTCCGAGCATGTCAACTCGGACAACAAGTCCGATGCGCGTTGCCTCGATGTCCGACGCGACAGGTATCGTCAGACCATGGGTCGAAACGTTGATGCCGAACAACTCGTAGGTGCCGCAGAGATTGCGCGTCGCCTGCCTGGAATCGCTCGGCCTCAGGTGGTTCATGATTGGCGGAGACGGCATGATGACTTTCCCGATCCGGTCGCCCACCTCGACGCCGCCATGATTTGGTATTGGCCAGACGTCGAGGCATGGGCTCGGAAGACGGGTCGCCTCTAGAAGGGAGTCGGTGCCGCACCTCCCTTGAATCGGATCCAGACAAACCATTCGTCGCCAACCTGGCCGTGGGTTGTCTCCCACCTCTCCCACGAGGCGATTCCGAATCTCGTGTTGCCTCGTCTGGCGGCGTTTCGAACGTCGCTCGCAGTTTGTCGGGCCGAAGATTCGGCGAGGGGACGGAGGACTTTCATCCACCTACCCCGATTTGCTCGAGCCTCGATGATGGCGCTGCGCCATGGTGAGCGTCTCGGGGGCGATGTTTGTGCCGTGAACGGCGGTTCGCTCGCTTGTACATACAGCATTACCGTGTTTCCAATCTGTTGCGTACGGTCTTACTCACACAAGATACCACTGCGTACGACCTAACGCACGGATTTAGTCAGGATTTCTTCCGGTGGTTGCCAGAAGAGAAATCGATGCCTCAGATTGCTAGCGTCGCTTGGCCTGAGATGAGTCCGCTCACATGTGTGCGGCGCAGTCTTGGAGCCGTGCATAATGCCGGATATGCGCACGAAGCCTCCGGCGGCATTCTTGTGATTTCTTGTCCCGATTGTTGGACTCCCGTGGCTTTACTAGATGAGAACCCTGGGAGCTAATGCTTGAGGACACAGCGAAGGTCGATACCTTCACGAGCTTTGTGAGAGAAGTCGAATCGCGGCTACGACACGCGCTAATCCCTGCGGTTGGGTTGGAGGCTGCAACTGAAGCGACGGCGGAGGCTTTGGCGTACGGATGGGAGAATTGGGATCGTTTGCGACTCATGGACAACCCTGCGGGCTATCTGTATCGGGTGGCGCGAACCAAGGCTCGTTCTGCTCGGAGTCGCATGCCTGTGCTCCCAGAGGCGTCTGCCACGCGACTGCCGCATGTTGAGCCCGGTCTTCCGGCAGCATTAGAGCGACTGTCGGAGAAGCAACGGACGGTGGTGTGGTTGGTTCATGGCTTGGAATGGCGTCAGAAGGAGGTCGCTGATCT
>Ga0070726_10004599_pt1 | contig 10911 bp, 9 predicted proteins | sample tdAd471_FD_67275 | JGI IMG/M metagenome (GOLD analysis project Ga0070726, IMG submission 67275) | Marine sediment microbial communities from the Atlantic coast under amendment with organic carbon and nitrate - tdAd47.1 | ecosystem: Environmental > Aquatic > Marine > Coastal > Sediment | place...
TGGCGTGGTCAAATAGCGCCGGATCAGCCTGACCATAGATGAACGGATAGCGATAGCTTTGCCAGTCACGTGGTTTTTGCGGGGTGTCGCCGCCGGTAAACCGATGCGCAATGGCCTGATCCCAGTCAACTGTATCGCGTGATTTATGAGGCGGCGTATAGACCGGCGGCACCGGGGCGTTTTCGGATACGAAATAACCCGACCGCCCGCGCGAGGACAGATAGTCATTCGCCAGCAGCTCGGTATAGGCCAGCGTTACGGTGATGCGACTGATGCCCAGATGCGCCGCCAGCTTGCGCGACGACGGCAGCTTTTCACCCCGGTGAAACCGGCCCGACAGGATGCCTTCGGCAATCATCTGCTGAATCTGCGCCTGCAGGGTGCCCTGCGCATCGGGGCTGAGGAAAAAGGTTTCGACGGATATGGCCATGCGCGCACCGTACGCTGGACTTATCTTGGGTGCAATCTGGACTTAGGGTGTGCGGTCAGCAAGCGCTGTTCTCAACCGGTCTTCTTCCAGATATCCGGCGCGCTGACCATCGCGTCCAGATCGGGATACAGCGACAGATCATAGGGCAACGGTGCCAAAAGATAGGCAGTGGGGCGCATGGTGGCGACCATCTGCGCCTCCAGCTGTTGCTGCAGGTCCAGGTCGGAAAACGGGCGATAGCAGAACACCACGTCGTAATCGCCATAATCAAAGGTCATCGCATCCGCGACGATCAGCTCGTCCTGCAGGTTGAACATGCGCTGGCCGTCCTCGACCTGGGCCGGGTTGATGTCGAACCCGGTGAAGGACGCGCAATTCAGCAGGCGTGCGGCGCGGGCCAGAACGATGTTGCGCCCGGTGCCACAGCCGACCTCCAGAAACGACACCGGCCGATAGCGCCCATCCGGGTCGCTGTAATCCGGGTCCAGCGTCAAAAGCGCATCCAGATCGATCAGCAGGTCCAGGAACAGCCGGATGTTCAGCGGGATGTAACGATGCGATCCGACCGGGACGAAATCGGCGCTCTTGGCGGTGTCGGGGTCATCCGCCAGGTCCTCCATCCGCGTCATCAGCGCCTGTAGGGTGCGTTGCAACGCACCATTGCGCCGGTCCTGCCGGGCGGTTTCCTGTTGCAGGCGATTGCGGTCGTCATCATGCATCGCGTGGGCTGTGTGGAATATCTCCAGCTGACCCAGATAGGCCCGGTGCGCGGTCGCAAAGCTGCGCTGCGCCTTGCTCATCGACAGTTGCAGCGCGGTCAGGTTGGCCTGATGACGGCGCAGTTCCGATTGCCGAGACGGTGTCAGGCTTTCGGGCGGTGTGCGTGACAGCGCAATGATCTGGCGGATCACCGCATCCGCGCGATTTTGCAGAATGTTCTGATGGTGCAGCGCGCGTTCCAGCGTGCTGAGCGTGGTTTCGAACTTGTCGGCGGCGTCTGAGACCATCGGCATAGGGGTCGGCGGTTGCATCACAATGGCTCCTGAATCAGCGGCCAGTGTGCACGTTTCACCCGATTTCACCAAAGGCCAAAGAAAAGGGGTTGCGGAATCTCATCATAACTATAAAACTAGTTATATCGAATCAAACGAGGTGCAACATGACCTGGGAAGAAGCAGCGCAAGGATTTGCGGCAATGGGATCAGAGGCCAGGTTGCAGGTGCTGCGCGCCCTTGTGCGCGCCGGTGATCCGGGGCTGACGGTGGGCGAAATTCAGGACCGCACCGGCATCGCGCCGTCCACATTGGCGCATCATCTGAAATTCCTGGCCGGTGCCGGGGTCGTGGAACAGGAAAAGGTCGGGCGCATGACGCTGAACCGGGCCTGTTTCGATCAATTGCAATTCCTGGCGGATTTCATCCTCAGCGAATGCTGTTCCGAGAAAACAAGAAAGGCCGCGAACGATGGCTGATACAACGCAAAACCTGTCGGGCGGGCTGCGCTCGGTCACCGATTTTCTGAAAACGCCCTGGGCGTTCATCATCGCGGTGCTAGGCGCGGTGGCGGTGCTGGACCCGGGCAACCTGCAAAACACCATTGAGTTTGCGATTGGCGCGCTGGGACATACGCTGCCCTATATCCTGTTTGCGGTGCTGTTGCTGGCCTATCTCAAGGCGACGGGGGCCGAGGTGATGGTCGCCCGCGCGTTCCAGGGGCGCGAGCGGCGGATGATCGTGCTGGCGGCCCTGTTTGGCGGGCTGGCGCCGTTCTGTTCCTGCGAGGTGATCCCGTTCATCGCCGGTCTGCTGGCGCTGGGTGCGCCGCTGTCCGCGGTGATGGCATTCTGGCTGTCCTCGCCGCTGATCGACCCGCCCACCCTGCTGATCACGGCGGGTGCGCTGGGGTGGGATTTCGCCATCGGCAAGGCGATTGCCGCTGTCGGGCTGGGGCTGTTTGGGGGGTTCGTCATCAAGGGGCTGATGCGCTATGGCGCGTTTGCAAGCCCGCTGAAAACCTATCAGCGCTCGGGCTGCTGTGGGTCGGGTCCGAAAATGGACGGCAAGCCGCAGTGGACATTCTGGACCGAAGAACCCCGCCGCGCGCATTTCCGGGCTGAATTCCTGAGCAACGGTGTGTTCCTGCTGAAATGGCTGGCGCTGGCCTATACGCTGGAGGCGCTGTTGGTGCATTACGTGCCCGCCGACCTGATTGCCCGCGTTGTGGGCGGCGAAGGCATCGTGCCGATTGCGATTGCGGCGGTTGTGGGCATGCCTGCCTATCTGAACAGCTATATCGCGCCGCCGCTGCTGGCCGGTCTGACCGAACAGGGGATGAGTGCCGGGGCCGCGATGTCGTTCATGATCGCAGGCGCGGTCAGCTCGATCCCGGCGATGGCGGCGGTCTGGTCGTTGGTCAAACCACGGGTCTTTGCCGCCTATCTGGGGCTGGGTGTTTCAGGCGCGATCCTGACCGGGGTGTTGTTCCAGATGGTTGTCTGAACCAAAAGCACGGAATCAAGGCCCATAGGGCCGCCGTGCCAGCGCCGGACCGGCCCAATGGGCCGGCGCTTTGGCAGGCTGCGGCGCCCCTTTCCACATGAAAAGGAACTTGGCTGGTATAAATTGCCCCGAACGGATGTTGGAGGCGCCGTCCCCCGGTCCGGCGCTAGCACGGCTACGAAAAAGCCCCGGAGCGTGTCCGGGGCTTTGATCTGTCTGTGGGAGGCGTGAAGCTTAGCCAAATACCTTGGTCAGCGCCTTGTCGACCGCATCGGTGATATGGTCGATATCGTCCGGCGTCGCGATCAGCGCGGGCGAGAAGCACAGCGTGTTGTTGTACCCCGGCACCGAGCGGTTGGTGACACCGATAATGACCCCCTGCGCCATGCACTCGGCGGTGACGGCAGCGGCCAGTTTTTCGTCAACCGGCGCGCGGCTGTCGCGATCCGCGACCAGCTCGGCACCGCAGAACAGGCCCGCGCCGCGCACATCGCCGATAACGGCGTGCTTGTCCTGAAGCGCGGCCAGGTTGTCCATCATGCGCGCGCCCATCGCCAGCGTGTTGTCCAGCAGGTTCTCGTCTTCGATGATGCGCATGTTTTCCAGCGCCGCCGCCGGGCCAGCCGTGCAGCCGCCAAAGGTCGAGATGTCGCGGAAATAGTTCATCGGGTCGGCGGCGTTGTCCTTGAACTGGTCGAACACGCCTTCGGTGGTGACCAGACAGGCAATCGCGGCATAGCCCGAGGCGACGCCCTTGGCCATCGTGACCATATCGGGTTTCACGCCATAGTTCTGATAGCCGAACCATTTGCCGGTGCGACCCACCCCACAGACGACCTCGTCGATATGCAGCAACACGTCGTACTTGGTGCAGATTTCCTGCACGCGTTCCCAGTAGCCCTGTGGCGGGGTGATGACACCGCCACCCGCGGTCACCGGTTCCAGGCACAGCGCGCCGACGGTGTCGGGACCTTCGGCCAGGATGACCTTTTCGATCTGGTCGGCGGCCCAGACGCCATAGTTTTCCTGCGGCGCGCCTTCCTGTTCGAAGGCACGGTATTCCAGGCAGTGCGGCACGCGCACGAAACCGGGGGCGAAGGGGCCGTATTGCGCGTTGCGCTCGTCCTGACCGCCCGCCGACAGGGCACCGATGGTGGTGCCGTGATAGTCGCGATCGCGATACAGGATCTTGTATTTCTTGCCACCGTATTTCGCATGCGAGAGCTGGCGGACCATTTTAAAGGCTTTCTCGTTCGCCTCGGAGCCCGAATTACAGTAATAGACCCGGCTCATGCCCGGCATCTTTTCGATCAGGCGTTTGGCGAACATCGCGCCGGGGATCGATCCGGCGGCGCCGGCAAAATAGTTCAGCTTGACCAGCTGGTCGCGCACGGCGTTGGCGATGCTTTCGCGGCCATAGCCCACATTCACGGTCCAGACCGCGCCGGACACAGCATCCAGATGCTCTTTGCCTTTTTGGTCCCAGACGCGCATGCCCTTGCCTTCGACAATGATGCGCGGATCCGATGTTTCATACGCCTTGTGCTGGGTCAGGTGATGCCAGATATGGGCTTTGTCTGCCTCGACGACATGACTGATATCATTTTCGCTGAACGTGCCGTCCATGACGATCCCTTTCAAAACGGAGATGCGCACGCCCCAAGCTGCCCCTGAAGGGGCTGGTCGTGTCACGTTAAGCAGAGCCTGAAATCCGTGCTTTCAATAGGGCCAGTCGACATATCAAGATGAGTCCAGTCAATCCTGCGGAAACGGGCGATTCCCACGCGGATTGCGAGAAAACCGTGTAAACACTAGTATTGGCATATCGAAATCGGCAGTTTGCCGTCTGCTTTGAATTGGCCGGGCAAACAAAAAACATTGATCGAAGGTTTGTTTTCGGCTCCGATTACCGACGACGCCGGATATCCGGATAAGTCACGCGTAAACCAGAGGCGGCGTACCGCCCGGGAAATCTATGTCGACGCCTTTGGCGGCGACTAACAGGGAGACGATCATGAAATTGAAATCCAAGCTGATGAGCGCGGTTGCTGGTGCGGCCATGCTGGCGGGCGCCTTGCCTGCGATGGCCGCCGACGAGATTACGGTAGGCTACTTCCTGGAATGGCCGATGCCGTTTCAGTACGCCAAAGTTATGGGCACCTATGACGAAGCGCTGGGTGTGAAGGTCAACTGGGTCAGCTTCGATGCCGGCACCGCGATGAGCGCCGCGATGGCCTCGGGCGACGTGCAGATGTCGGTCAGCCAGGGTGTACCGCCCTTCGTGGTGGCGACCAGCGCCGGTCAGGATCTGCAGATCCTGGATGTGGCGGTCAGCTATTCCGAGAATGACAACTGTGTCGTGCATGCCGATCTGGAGATCGACAAGGACAGCGCTGGTGAATTGACAGGCAAGAAAGTCGCCGTACCGCTGGGCACCGCCGCGCATTACGGTTTCCTAAAACAGATGAGCCATTTCGGCGTTGATCTGGCCAGCTTGGACGTCGTCGACATGGCGCCGCCCGATGGCGCGGCTGCGATTGCACAGGGTGCGGTCGACATGGCCTGTGGCTGGGGCGGTTCGCTGCGCCGGATGAAAGAGCATGGCAACATCCTGCTGACCGGTGCCGAGAAAGAAGAACTGGGCATTCTGGTGTTTGACGTCACATCCGGCCCTGCCGGCTGGGTCGCGGAAAACAGCGACATGGTTGCCAAGTTCCTGAAGGTAACCGCCGATGCCAACGCCATGTGGGCAGATTCCGCGATGCAGGGCAAAATGCTGCCGGTGATCGCCAAGGATGCCGGTATGGACGAAGCCGCGACGATGGAGACCATCTCGACCTTCATTTTCCCGACAGTTGCTGATCAGCTGACAGGCAAATGGCTGGATGGTGGCGCACAGAGCTTCATGAAAGGCGTGGCCGAAGTGTTCGTGAACGCGGGCAGCATCGATTCCGCGTTGGATTCGTATGAAAATGCGGTCAACACCGGACCGCTGACATCCGCATCAGGCATGTAAGACACGACTGACCGAACCCGCTGATACGGCGGGTTCGGTTACATTTGAGGCGGGCATACCCGTCCGGTCCCGCGACGGACCAAACCCAGGGGACGTGACCATGACCGGACTTTCCATTGAAAATATCTCCATGCGATTTGATCTGCCGAACGGGTCTTCCGTTCAGGCGCTGAAAGACGTGACGCTGCACCTGAAAGAAGGTGAACTGATGAGCGTCCTTGGACCGTCGGGCTGTGGCAAGACAACTTTGCTGAACATCCTGGCCGGGTTCCTGGCCCCGACAGAAGGCAAGATCGTGATGAACGGTCACACGGTCATGGGGCCGGACGCCGAACGCGGCATGGTGTTCCAGCAGGGCGCGCTGTTTGAATGGATGAGCGTGCGCGAAAACGTCGGCTTTGGCCCCTCGATGAAGGGCATGCCCAAGATCGACAAGGCCCGCACCGTCGACCACCTGCTGGATGTCGTTGGATTGCAGGATTTCAAGGAAAAGGCGGTTTACGAACTGTCGGGTGGCATGCAGCAGCGCGTGGCGCTGGCGCGGTGCCTGGCCAATGATCCGGATGTGATCCTGATGGATGAACCGCTGGGCGCGCTGGATGCGCTGACCCGCGAAAAGATGCAAAGCCTGGTTCTGCAATTGTGGAAAGAGACCGGCAAGACGATCATTTTGATCACCCACTCGGTCGAAGAGGCGCTGTTGCTGGGCGAACGCCTGTTGGTGATGGCACCGCGACCGGGCCGCATCCACAAGGAATACCGATTGCCCTTTGCCGATCTGGGTGTCGGAGCCGACCTGCGCGAGGTCAAGAAACATCCCGACTATAACGTCAAACGCGAAGAAATCCTGAACATGATCTGGAATATGGAAGAAGAGATCATGGGCCGGACGGAGGAAAGCGCATGATCCCGTTTCTGATCTACATCGCAATCTTTGTCGGGTCGCTTTACGTCATCAAGTTTATCCGGCGCAGCACGTCACGCACGGATTACACATCGCTGAAAACCGTAACCTTTGGCGACGAAAGCGCCGTCATTTCGGACCGGATGGCCAGCGTCATATCAATCGTAACGATTTTTGTGCTGTGGGGGATGTTCACCGGATCGAACCTGATCCCGTCCTTTCTGCATGCGCCCGGGCCATTCGAGGGCGAAGCAACTTTTGAATACACCGCCAAATTGCCTACGGGAGAACGCGACTCGGCAACAGTGACTGTTCTTGTGCACCCCATCGACAAGGAGGTCGCTGCGCCAGAAGTCGAACCGGGTGATGGCTGGGCCAAGAATGATGCGGCAACTGTGGGCATGTGGCGCAGCGGGCTGATCCGTGTCGACAAGAACGACGAATTCGGTCGCGCCGAAGAAGCGGTGATCGTCGAGGTCAACGGCGAGCCGATCAAACCCGGTGGCGAAGTTCAGACCGAATTTGGCCGCGTTGGCATGTCGCCCAAGGGCACGTTGAATTTCGAACCGGCCAAGGGCTGGCAGATGGAGCCGATCTGGCTGCCGTCACCCGAAGCTGTGGTCGCCCGGTTTGTCGAGATTTCGAACGAAGGGTTCCGGGGGTCCACCCTGTGGGAACACCTGGGCTATTCGCTGATGCGGGTGGTTGTCGGTTTCTTCTGCGGCGCGCTGGTTGGCATTCCGCTGGGCTATGCAATGGGGCTCAGCAACTGGTTCCGGGGCTGGTTCGATCCGATTGTTGAATTCATGCGCCCCGTACCACCGCTGGCCCTTATCCCGCTGGTGATCATCTGGGCCGGGATCGGCGAAACGGGCAAGATCATCCTGCTGTTCCTGGCGGCGTTGTGGATCATGGCGATTGCCGCGCGATCCGGGGTGTCCGGTGTGCGGATTTCCAAAGTCCACGCCGCCTATTCGTTGGGCGCGAGCAAGGCGCAGATCATGCGCTATGTGATCGTGCCCAATTCGCTGCCGGAAATCTTTACCGGCGCGCGGGTTGCGATGGGCGTTTGTTGGGGCACGGTTGTGGCCGCCGAACTGGTCGCCGCCGAAAAGGGTGCCGGCATGATGATCATGGTCGCGTCCAAGTTCCAGAACACCGATATCGTGATCATGGGCATCATCCTGATCGGCGTGATCGGGTTTGGCATCGACATGCTGATGCGCTGGGCCGAACGCATCCTGGTGCCTTGGAAAGGCAAAGGCTGATCAGGTTTCCGGCAGACCGGCCTGTGTCAGCGCGCTGACCAGCCGGTCGCGTTCCGTCCGCTGGGGATAGGGGAACATCCGTTTCGCGTTCAGCATCCGGTAATTCGGGGCCGCCTTGCGGATTTTCGCGACCGTTTCAGTTGCGCGGCCGATGTCGCCGCTTTCGACATAGCCGCGCGCCAGTTGCACCAGTGCGGGCACAAACCCCGGGATTTTGTCCAGAACCGGCAGGATATGCTCCTGTGCGGCCTCGAAATCACCCAGCAGGAGCTGTGAATGCCCGCGCGCCCAATCCCAACTAGGAGGCGCGAACCGCTCTATGCGCATTGCCCGGTCCAGCAATACCAGGGCGCGTTCGGGCTGGCCCAGACGGTTCATCGTCTCGCCATAGGCATGCAACACATCGCTATTTGCCGGATCCAGCGCGATGGCCTGATCAAACGCGGCAACAGTCAGGTCCGTATCCCCAAGAAACCCCAAAACCCAGCCCAGCCGCGACTGCGCAATGGCCGAATCCGGGTCCAACGCGACGGCACGCTCCGCGAGCGCACGCGACGGGCCCAGCGTCGTATCCGCCCCCGGCATCGCAAAAACATAAATCGAGGTCTGGCAATAGGACTGAAAGGCCAGAACCTCGCCATATTCAGGATCAATCGCGGCCGCCTGACGGAAATAATCCAGCGCGCTGGCCAGATGCCGTGGCGTGTACTGATAATATTCGCGCCGCCCGCGCAGGCACAGATCATAGGCACGCGGATCGGGCGCGCGGCGTTTCGTGCGGTTCGGGTCCAGTTCCAGCTGAAGCGATTGAACGAGACGGGCAATGATATCGTCCTGAACCGCAAAGCTGCCATCGCCAAGCCCGTCGAACCGCTGTGCCCAAATCTGCGTGCCGTTGGCAACATCACGCAACTGGGCATTGACCCGCAATGCGCCGTCCATCCGGCGGATCGAGCCTTGCAGGCTTCGTGTCACGCCATGGGTCTGATGCAGGACCGCGTCGTCCGGGCGCTGGCCACGCAACGAAAACGACGCGTTGCGTGATGCCGTGTCCAGACCGGCAACCTGGGACAGTTCGGTGATCACATCCTCGCTGAACCCATCCGCGAAATAGGCGTCAGCAGGATCGCCGGACAACATTTCAAACGGGACGACAATCAACGATGCCTCTGCGTTTTCGCGCTGTGTGGCGGGCAGGTCGACCTGGGCGACAAAGCGGAACCCTTTGCCGTGGACGGTGTCGATATAGCGGCGCGGTGTCTGGCCGTCATCCAGCACCTGGCGCGCGGATTTGATCGCAGCAGAAACCGCCCAATCCGACACAACCCGGCCTTGCCAGACAGCGGTGATCAGATCGTCACGGGTCACCAAACGGTGCCGGTTTTCCAGCAGGTACTGGATCACCGACAGGGTTTGCGGCTCGACCGGAACCGGTGTTCCGGCACGCGACAACTGGAACCGGACCGGGTCCAGTTCGAATGCGCCGAACCGATATCCTAGCTGCAAATCCGTCACCTGCGCATCCTCTGAAAATCCTCCCAATAATCTCTTTGGATACTCAAGCACATGGGCTTTTGCGTGGCTAGCGTGGTGACAGGCATAACAGGAGGCCCAGATGAAGAAACTTGTTTCAATGATTGCAGCGGCGTGGCTGGCGGTTCCCGGGCTGGCGCAGGCCGAGCAGGTCCGCATCCAGAGCATGGTGCCGGTTGACAGCGCCGTTGCCAACATGACAGCCGCGATCAGCGCAGCCGGGGCGCGGGTGTTCACCACGGTGGATTTCGCGAAAGGATCGGCCTCGGTCGGCGAAACGCTGCGCCCGACGACGCTGATCATCTTTGGCAGCCCAAAAATTGGTGCAGGCGCATTGCAGGACGGGCAGACGATGGGTCTGTACCTGCCGCTCAAGGTGCTGGCCTACGAGGATGCGGATGGCGATGTCTGGCTCAGCTATGAATCTCCGGCATCGGCGGCGGCGGAACACGGCATCGCGCCGGATCACCCTGCGGTCAAAAGCATGGCCAAGGCGCTGGCCAGTGTGACCGCAAAGGCAAACGGCGGCAGCTGAGCCGCGATCAGAGCTGTTCGCGCAACGTTCGTTTCAGCACCTTGCCGGTGGCGTTGCGCGGCAGCTCGTCGATAAAGACCACGCGCGCCGGGATCTTGAACCGGGCGACCTTGCCCTGGAACCACGCGATCACGTCATCTTCGTCCAGCGTCGCCCCCTCGGCACGCACGACGAAGGCCACGCCAACCTCGCCCCAGCGGTCATCGGGCGCGCCGACAATGGCGCCGTCCGCCACCCCCTCCAGCGCGAACAGGGTGTTTTCAACCTCGGCCGGGTACACGTTTTCGCCGCCCGAGATGTACATGTCCTTCCAGCGGTCCACGATCCACAGGTCGCCATCCGCATCCAGCCGCGCCGCATCGCCGGTTTTGAACCAGTCGCCGTCCCAATCGGTTTCGTTGGCAACGGGGCGGTTCCAGTAGCCGGGCGTGATGTTGGGCCCGCGCACCCAGAGTTCACCGACCTCGTCTGCGGCTGCTTCGTCGCCGTCTTCGCGTATAATCTTCAATTCGCAATGCAGCCCGCAACGCCCCGCGCTGCCGGGTTTGGCGCGCCCAAGCTCGATCGTTTGCATGCTGACCAGCGGACTGGTTTCGGACATGCCAAACCCCTGCACCAGCGATATGCCCTTGGCGACATAGGTCTGCGCCAGCGGCACAGGGGTCGGGGCACCACCAACGCCACAACTGGTCAGGCGTGAAAAATCGGTGGTTTCAAAGGCGGGATG
>Ga0070726_10004600_pt1 | contig 10911 bp, 6 predicted proteins | sample tdAd471_FD_67275 | JGI IMG/M metagenome (GOLD analysis project Ga0070726, IMG submission 67275) | Marine sediment microbial communities from the Atlantic coast under amendment with organic carbon and nitrate - tdAd47.1 | ecosystem: Environmental > Aquatic > Marine > Coastal > Sediment | place...
TTACTTTGCAGTTTTACTAAAATAGCGGTGAGACGATCGATGCGATTCATTCCACCAAATTATAAATTTATGGTGACTTGTCAAATAGTAGAACCTCACGATCCAAGATATGTTCTCTTTAAAAAACTCCTATAGCTCTGGCAAATCGTCTTTCACCTTCTCCCAGAAACTTTCATCCAACAAACGGGCACTGCCAATCAAAGCAGCGTCTTCCATGAGTTTTGATACCTCTACCTTTAATTCAATGCCATTCTCTTCTAACTTCACTTTGAAAGAAGGATAGAAAAGCTCAAAAGCACGGGAAACATTTCCGCCGATCACCAAAACCTCAGGCTTGAATTTTTTAAGCCATGGAATCATGAAGTCTGCCATGTTTTCTCCAAATTCAATAAACAATGCATCGAATTGGTTGCCTTTTTCTGCCTTCATGGCCACTTCCTTCACTCCTTTTACTTTCTCTCCAGTCAATTTTTCATAAGCATTGACAAACCAACGGGTAGAAAAGTAATCATCTGCTATACCTTCTTTATAAGGGATAGGCCAAAAACAACCGTGTTCAGGTGCATCTTCTCTTACTACCACAGGCAAATCATTGTCAACTAAGGCAGAGCCGAAACCTGTTCCTAAAGTAATGGAAATCGACCGATTGGAGTCCTTCGCTTCTCCAAACCATGCTGTCCCTACGGCAAAAGCACTTGCATCATTAATGAAGCGCATTTCTATATTTTGAACACTCAAAAAAGGACTTAAATGGGCTTTTATGTCAACATTGTACAGTTCCTCGTATTTGTCGGTACCTTCAAACATCGCCACTCCAACTTTATACCTGAAAGGGCCGGGCATGGCAAAGCCTATACCTGCCAATGAGGCCACATCAATTGTTGCAATTGTTTTGTTTATTGCCTTGGCCCAGGTTTCGAGTATTTCATCTCTGGTACCTTTGTTGTTTACTTTTTCCTCTGCGTGGGTATCTCCTATAGGCTGTCCGGATGCCATGTCAATGGCACAACATACAATGTGACTTCCACCTATATCTACTCCTATCCCTATTTTACTCATTAATACTTGTATTGTAATCGTTGAAAAATTGGTATTGACTAACTATTTTTTGGTAAGTGAATAAGGTCTTGCAGCCGCTTTTTCTCCCCATTTCTTATTTGGCATGCTCACCATGTCAAATGTCAACTTACCACCTTGTTGAATCGTATTGTGGTCTATCCAGGTCTTTTCAAAAGGTTGATTGCCTAATGAAGCACTCTGAATGTATTTGTTCTGATCGCTGTTGTTCTTTGCTTCCAATGTAAATGTATTTCCGTTTTGCAAGGTCATCGTTACCTTGTCAAACAAAGGACTTCCAAATACATATTGGGTAGTCGCTGGAGTTACAGGATAAAATCCCAAAGCACTGAACACATACCAGGCGGAAGTTTGCCCATTGTCTTCATCACCACAGTAGCCATCAGGGGCTGAAGAATAAAGTTTCTTCATTACTTCACGAGCCTTTTCTTGTGACTTCCATGATTGCCCAGCATAATTGTACAAGTAAATCAGATGTTGAATAGGCTGATTGCCATGTGCATAGTTGCCCATATTGGCAATTTGCATTTCCCTGATTTCATGAATGGTAAAACCATAGTAGGAATCGTCAAACTCTGGTGGCATGGTAAATACGGTATCAAGCATTTGGATAAACTCCTGATCACCACCCATAAGATTGATCAGACCTTGCACGTCATGAAACACAGACCATGAATAGTGCAAGCTGTTTCCTTCTGTAAAAGCATCCCCCCATTTCAATGGATTAAATGGCGACTGAAAAGTACCATCTTCATTTTTCCCACGCATGAGTTTACTTTCTGGATCATACAATTTCTCGTAGTTTTTTGACTGTTTGTAAAACCTTTCGGCTTCTTTTGTTTTGCCCATTTTGTCCGCCATTTGTGCAATAGCAAAATCAGCATAGGCATACTCCAGAGAGCGGGCTGCATTTTCATTTACACCTACATTGTAGGGCACATATCCCAATTCATTGTAATAATTCAATCCTTCTCTACCTACCGATTGCTCTGGTCTTCCTTCTTCTACATTCGCATTTTTCAAAACTGCCTCGAATAATTTTTCAGCATCGAAACCCCTCACTCCTTTTACATAAGCATCTGCGATCAAAGAAGCGGAATTGGAACCAATCATACAACCTCTATGTCCTGGGCTTGCCCACTCAGGCAACCAACCAGACTCATTGTAAGTATTGACCAGCCCTTGCATGATTTGAGAATTGAGTTCTGGATACATTAGGTTGAAAAATGGGAATACCGCTCTAAATGTATCCCAAAAACCATTGTCGGTAAACATATAGCCCGGCAACACCTTACCATTGTACGGACTGTAATGCACTACTTCATTGTCTTTGTCTAGCTCGTAAAACGTCCTTGGAAACAATAACAATCGATACAAGCAAGAATAAAAAGTACGTACATTGTCGATGTTATCGTCTTCTACCAACAGTCGTTGAAATTCTTTTTCCCAAGTAGCTTTCGCCGATGATTTTACCTGTTCAAATGATTGTTTGCCAATTTCCCTATTCAAATTAAGTTCCGCTTGCTCCGGGCTAATGAACGACGATGCTATTTTCACATTTACCTGCTCACCAGCATCCGTTTCAAAACCGATAATGGCTCCTACATGATCGCCTTCACTAGAAGTTGAGTTTTCTTTCAATTCCCATTTGTCACCCCAGGTATGTTTCCATTTGAAATCTTTGTCAAAAACAGCAACAAAATAGTTGTGAAAATTGTCAGGGACACCTCCACTATTGTTCCTACAATAGCCAATAATTTTCCTTTCCTCAGGAATTATTTTCACCATCGACCCCTCATTAAAAGCATCTAAAATGATATGTGATTGATCGTTTTCAGGAAAAGTAAACCTAAACATTGCGGCCCTTTCGGTGGGAGCCATTTCAACCGTCACATCATAGTCGGCCAGGTAAGTTTTGTAGTGGTATGGTTTTACTTCTTCTGCCTTATGAGAAAAATAAGAAGCCCTTTCTTCTTCTTTGTATTTCATTTTACCCGTAACGGCCATCAATGAAAAAGCAGCATAGTCGTTGATCCATGGACTAGGTTGATGTGTCTGCTTGATGCCTCTTATTGTTTTGTCGTCGTATTTATAGGCCCAACCATCACCCATTTTTGAAGTTTGAGGAGTCCAGAAGTTCATTCCCCAAGGAAGCGCAATCGCAGGATAGGTATTGCCATTGGACAAACTGAAGTCAGAATCAGTGCCCATCAAAGGGTTGGCATGGTCAACCAGATTGGCAGTCGAAACCTTCGGAGTTGATGTATTGGTTACTGATTGTTTTTGTTCGCACGAAAAAACAGCAGTCAATAGGACTGCTAATGTAAAAGCTGCTCTTTTAGTTATATTCATTTATTTTGATTTATGTACTTCCATTAAAAATGGTAATACTCTTTCTCTATCGGGCCAACTGCCCATCACCAACTGCGGAATCAGCTGCCCTTTGCTTTGAGGGATATATACCTTTTCCATCCTATATTCTTTTAAGCTTGCATCCGTCACCTTGACAGAATGTAATACGGTTCCGATTTGAATCTTTATCAATCCACCTGCTGAAACGTCCATTTCTTCGGCAAATTTAAAAACGAAATCATAATATCCAGCTTTTGGAAACTCAACTTCCCATAAGCCATAAACCCCGGCACTTGCATACCAAACGCCTTCCTGACCAGCTGCATCGTTTCTGCTAAGTATTGTTGGATCTTCAAATTCAGGATTGATAACCGCTCCTGGCTGATTGACTAAATTGGGACTGGTAATGATGTCTTGATACCATTCGTCCATATTTGATTTCAATTCGGAAAATTTATCAGGCAATGAGGTAGATAGGTCGTTTTGTTCATAAGGATCTTTAGACAAATCAAACAGCTCAAAAACCGATTCTGAGTCGGAATCAGGATTTTGCCCTACCAACTTGTAATCTCCTTGCACTATTGTCATATTTTGGTAGCGCACGGGGTACCTGCGGTTCCAATACAGGTTGATCTCTCTGTCTTTCCATTCAGGAGTTTGGCCTTCTATTACCGGTAATAAATTTTTACCATCTATTTCAACATTTTCCGGCATTGTTGCTCCACACAGTGCTGCCAATGTAGGCATCACGTCCATGTGTGTGGCATTAACTGTAATGTCTCTGTTGCCCTCAAATTTCGAAGGCAAACTCCAAAAACTGGGCACTTTTACACCACCCTGAAAAACAGAACCCTTGTTGCTCCTAAGACCAGCCCTATACCTCTGACCCCAAGGACCATTGTCAGTCATGAAAATTACAAGCGTATTATCTTCCAAGCCAGACTGTTCCAGTTTGTCCAGCACTTTCTTCACATTGTCGTCGATATTGGTGACCATGCCATATACTTTACGAGCAATTTCCTTGTTTCTTTCATCCATTTCAGGAAATGGGCGCTTGTCATTTTCAAATCCCGTACTTGGATCAATGTCTTTGTACATGTCGTAATATTCATCAGGAAGTTGAAGAGGATTATGAGGGGCATTAAAAGCCAGGTACACAAAAAACGGATCGTTTTTGTGGTTGCCAATAAAATCAACCGCCGCATCGGCAAATACATCTGAGCAGTAACCTTTGGTTTCTACCATTTCACCATTTTTCCATAGTGTCGGATCAAAATAGCTCCTGTCTTTTTTAGGGAAATTAGGCCAATCTCCAGGCTGACCAATACCTCCTCCCAAATGATTTAGTGTTTCTTGAAACCCCTGATCGTGAGGACGGCTAGGGTAATTGTCACCCAAATGCCACTTCCCAAACATACCTGTAGCATAGCCAGCTTCACTCAATATCTCTGCAATGGTCACTTCATTTCCAGCCATAATTGCTCCACCATTGTATGTGTCATGGATGCCTGTGCGTAGTGAGTGCCTGCCAGTCATCAGACTAGATCGTGTCGGCGCACAAACTGGAGAAACAAAAAACCGTTCAAACCTGACGCTTTTTTTTGCCAACGCATCAATATTTGGCGTTTTGACATGAGGATTGCCATAGAATCCCAAATCTCCATACCCTTGATCATCGGTCATGATCAAAACTACATTCGGTCTATCTTCTACTTTTTTCTCTGCCTGTTCGACCTTGGGCGAGCAAGAATAAATTGATACAGATAAAACAAGTATTAGTCTGTAAATATGCATGGTACTGTTCGTTTGGTTCTGATTAATTTTTCATCGGCTTATATCCATTTACTGCATAAAAAACGATGTATATGTAACAAATCACAGGCAGCAGAAAAGACATTTGAATACCAACCACGTCAGCCATCAATCCTTGTATTGGTGGTACAAGTGCTCCACCTACTATCATCATTACCAGTAAAGATGACCCCTGACTGGTATGCTCTCCCAAGTCTTTGATGGCAAGGGTGAAAATATTAGACCACATGATAGAATTGAATAAGCCAATGGCGATTGCTGACCAGAATGCAATGTAACCGTCAGTAAATACAACCAGCATCAACATGATAATGATGATCGAAGCAAATATTGCTAATATTCTTGATGGACTGGACTTTCCTATAAAAAATGCTGCGTAATTGATCAATGCAAAAAGTAGAAACAGACCAATTTTAGAAAAACTTAAAAACTCCATGTGGAATAGTCCATTTTCGTTTTTGATACTTGTCACCAGGTAAACCAATACAAATGCTGCAATGGCTACAGCAGCCATTAAACCATATTTCTTAGCTGTGCTGGTTATCGATCCCATTGAAATCGAACCCATAAACCTACCAATCATGGCTCCACCCCAGTAGTAGGACAAATAAACTCCCGCTTCAGCTTCTCCAAAGCCCATGATATTTTCCAATCCAAAGTAATTGATCAGAAAACTACCAATAGCTACTTCAGCACCTACATAAGCGAAGATGGCAAACATCCCAAACCTCAGCTGACGAAACTTCAATGCCCCTGCTCCTTTCAATATTTTTTCCTTGTTCACAAAAGAAGGAAGGTTGACTCCCCTTACCAACAATGCCAATACAATAAAAGCACCCCCATATATTACATAAGGTAATTTCAATGAATCAACAGTGATGTTTCCATCTGAAAACACTTTGTAAATCAGCAAGGCTCCAATAAATGGCGCCAGTGTTGTGCCAATCGAATTGTATCCTTGCGCCAGGTTCAACCGACTCGAAGCAGTTTCGGGTTTCCCTAAAATAGCTGCATATGGGTTTGCGGCAATTTGCAAAATGGTAACCCCAGTAGCCAATACAAAAAGAGCACTCAGGAAAAACCCATAAGCTTGAAACTGAGCCGCAGGATAAAACAAACAACAACCAATCCCGCAAATCACAAGACCTATTACAATGCCATTTTTATAACCAATTTTAGTAATCGGATCTCCTTTGGATACTGAAATCAAGAAATATATAAGTGAGACAATAAAAAAAGCCCCAAAAAATGCAAATTGCACCAATGCCGCTTGGAAATAGGTCAATTCAAATGCCGCCTTTAAATGAGGGATCAATACATCGTTCATCACGGTGATAAATCCCCACATGAAAAACAAAAATGAAATGGTAATGAATGGTTTAGTATAATTCTGAGAATTATTCTCGTCGTTAGAAGATTCTGCCATCACGTTTGGTTGTGCGCCTGCCATAGTTTTAATAGTATGTTGATAGTTTAAAGGGCAATTATATCTCAGAATAATCAATATCCGGTAAAAAAGGATTAATTGCTTTCCAACTTATAAGAAAATCCACATTTTTCATATTGATAAAACTATTTTGACACTGGTTACAATTCTTTAATGAAAAAATGTTCATGGTGGCCATTCGTTCGGCACTGTTATTGCCAATGAAAAATTCCCACTGCTAAGTGAAATATCCTATTGATTTAACCAAAAAAATCGCATGTCAAAAAGCATACTTAACAAATTTAGTTTTTCAGTTTTCTTTTTTATACTTCTTTATGCAAACTCCTATGGTCAGAAGCAGGGCCCGGAGCGTTATATAGCCACTCGGACAATAGACAAGATGGTAATCGATGGAAAGCTTGATGAAGAATCATGGAAAAAAGCAGAATGGACTCAAAAATTTGTAGACATTGAGGGAGATGCTAAGCCAAAACCATTGTACGATACCCAAGCCAAAATGCTCTGGGATGATGACTTTTTCTATATCTCCGCAAAAATATATGAACCACATATTTGGGCTGAATATACGGAAAGAGATGCCGTCATCTTTCATCAAAATGATTTTGAGGTTTTCATAGACCCTGATGGAGATACCCATAAGTATTATGAATTTGAAATCAATGCCCTAGGTACCATATGGGATTTGATGCTGATAAAGCCCTACCGAGATGGAGGTCCTGCCATCAATGCATGGGACATCAAAGGCATGAAAAAAGGCATCTACATTGATGGCACAATCAACAACCCAAATGACATTGACAACTATTGGACTGTTGAGTTGGCTTTTCCATGGAAAGTGCTGAAAGAAGCTGCCAGAAGAGTGCCTAAAAATGATGACCAATGGAGGGTAAATTTCTCAAGAGTTAACTGGCGATTGGATACTGATGGAAAATACACCAAATCAATAAATCCCGACACAGGAAAAGGATATCCTGAATTCAACTGGGTGTGGTCTCCTCAAGGACGTATTAGCATGCACATGCCCGAGCAATGGGGAGTGGTACAGTTTTCGGATAAACCTGCTGGTAGTAAAGACATCCCTTTTATCGAACCTGATGGTGAAATGGAAAAACAGCTCTTGAGAAAGGTGTATTATGCGCAAAAGAAATTTCGTTCTAAAAACAGGCGCTACAGTGCAGATGTCAATGACTTAGACTTGACAGAATTGGAACAAAGTAAAGTCAGCAAAATAAAAATCGAAGCTACTTCATCCCAGTTTCAAGCCTCTTATCAATCTGAAAACAGTGATGTTTGGCACATTGTGCAAGATGGTAAAGTGTGGAAAAGTAGAGCAAGGAAAGATTAATATTCGGTTCATACTTAGAGTATTCCTTTACAGAACCTCTAGAAATTTCATTTAAAGGACAACTTTCGGAGTTAGGGTATAAAACTCCTATATCATTCGAAAAATTTATTGTTTGTCCAGCTTTGGTTGCAGGTTAGTTTCTTGTTATTCCTCAAGTTCTGGCATAGAATTCCACCAGTCAACCAGTTGCTTCGTCATAGATGAAACTATCTGTGGGTCAGACACTGCTCGGTTGGTAGATTCACCTGGGTCCGAAATGATATCATAAAGTTCTGGTCGGCTGCCATCATAATCACATAAAAGCTTCCATTTACCCTCTCGCATGGCAAGATCTGGCAGGTTCTCAAAGCCATAATAGTTCTTCCTGTCCGGTGGACGGCTGAAGAAAATAGGAGAATTTCGAGATGAAGTTGATTTGCCCAGTAGGGTTTCGATTTTGTTTTCTCCATCATAAGTTACGTTTTCTGGAGGTGTCGTACCTGTAAAATCCAATAAGGAAGGAGTCAAATCAATGGCTGAAAAAACAGATGCCGTATTGCGCGTTCCCTTCACTTTTTTACTCATAAATCCTGAACCCCAGACTATCAAAGACGAGCGAATCCCTCCTTCATACAAATGAGTTTTATATCCTTTCAAAATCCCAGCCCTGCCTGCACCAAGTTCTGGTCCATTGTCCGAGCAAATTAAGATCAACGTGTTTTCTCTTAGCTTTTCATTCTTCTTTATGAAATCGAACAATTTACCGAACTGGGCATCCATGGATTTCAACACTGCCAGGTATAACCCCCTTTTACCGGCTTCTTTCGCCAATCCATAATCTTCATAAGGTGGCCAATAGGGACTATGCACATCATCGGGCCAGATATTTACATAAAATGGTTTCTCCTCTTTTTGAGCTTTTTCCATAAAAGGTATTGCTGCATCGATAAAACCATTTGTGATTTCAGATCGCTGCATCCACTTCACAGGTTTGCCAAGGATTTCTGCATCCTTCCAAATCCGCCCGACTTTACCGGTTTCGTCTTTTGTAAGCGGTAGCAACTTGGCTCCCAATCCTTCAAAATTGGTGAGCGACTCATCAAAACCATAAGCTGTAATTTCAGGAGCATCCGTTACATCCCTTTGTCCGCCCATGTGCCACTTTCCAAAATGTCCTGTGGCATAACCAGCATTTTTGAGGCTTCTTGCCAACATAGGAGCTTTGGGATCGAGCCAGTTGGCTATGCCACGTTCGGCATTTAAATTTCTGTTGCTCAGATAAGAAGTAATATTGTAACGCTGTGGGTATTGCCCTGTAGAAATAGCTACTCGTGAAGGAGAGCAAATTGGTGAGTTGACATAAAACTGCTCAAATGAAATGCCTTCTGCGGCCAGCCTGTCTATGTTGGGGGTTTGTACATCAGTGTTTCCAAAACATGAAAAATCTGCCCAGCCCATGTCATCAATAAACACCAGTATGACGTTTGGCTTTTGTTCTCTTTCTGTTGAGGCACAACCCATTATTAGAAAAGAAAAAACACCAAGCACTAATTGTATTATTCTTGCCATATTAAAATTTTTCTTTATTCGTAAGGTAGAGGAAATTGACAATACAGAAAAAACAAACATTAATAATTAGTCAACTCCTCAATTGGTCCTTTCAAATACCATCACCCAATCCTGAGGTGAAGGAACATTTCTTTGGTAATCAACATATTTTTTCGGATCATTTTTATCCTTCTGCTCGGCTTTGATCATATCCTGTTCGAACTTTCTCCCTGTGGCAGGGTCAAAGTAATATACCCGCCAATCAACGGTCGCATCTAGGTTTTTGACCATTGGTCCTTCCCAGTTGTAGATATTTCTTCTTGGGAGGTAAATGAAACGAACTTCTCCTGGTATCCCAGCAGCAAAGCTGGTAGTATCTGACCATTCAGGATGAGTTTCAAACTGTGACCAGTTGTACTTTTCCAGCAGTCTTTTGCCTATTCCCAGTTGTGTGGAACCAGGATAATTCATCCCTTCTTTCCAAGTGGTCCAATCGTATTCTTGTCCCCAATAACCCGTATGTCCTGCATCGCCCTCTATACCAGCATGCCAGATTCCGGCTGCTCCATACGTATGCCCTGCGGCACCACTGAGTATAAAGCTCCAAAACATGTGACGCTGTATGTATTGAAAGTTAGTTTGCATGTGGCCTTCGTAACAGGCCTCTCCACTTAGTACTGGTCTTTTGGGAGAAGTGTCAAAACAAGAATTCATCAAATCAAAAGTACGATTTACAGTTTTCATCCCATCATGACCAATGGCGAGCATGTCAAAATCAAACATAGAATTATCCTGCAACATCTCGCGAGGATGCCCAGGAGCATGGTAACACATTATATGATTGTATGGGTCTGTGTCTTTTAGGTATTGGGCCAATTCTGACCAAGGACCATAGGAATCCTGCGCCTCTCCTCCCACCATCCACACCGTAGGATATGCGCCGTACCTGGCAATTAGGTTTCGCCAATGTCTCATGTAACCTTCCAATCCAACTTGCATCAAAGTACTTTCTCCTCCACCCTGTGGACGTCCCCAACCGCCTACAATTACTGGAACTATCCCAGCCTCAATTAAATGTTCAATACGTCTATCAGCAAAATCAAAGTACTTAGGATTGACAATACTGAAGTCCTTGGTTTCGTAAGGCAATCCACCTTCGTTCTCCCACCGTGCTTCCATCATGTTCTCATCAGGATAAGGACCACAAACAATCTGCACTACATTAAAGCCCTTTGCCTTTCGATCGGCAGTCAATTCCTGAAAACCTTCCCAAGTCATTCGCTTGCATAAGTTTTTCCACCAAGTATCTGCCAGCCAAAGAAACGGTGTACCATCGGCATGGGCAAAATGA
>Ga0070726_10004602_pt1 | contig 10907 bp, 6 predicted proteins | sample tdAd471_FD_67275 | JGI IMG/M metagenome (GOLD analysis project Ga0070726, IMG submission 67275) | Marine sediment microbial communities from the Atlantic coast under amendment with organic carbon and nitrate - tdAd47.1 | ecosystem: Environmental > Aquatic > Marine > Coastal > Sediment | place...
GCCCGCTGATGCCCTCGAAGCCCCAGGTGGGGTCGGTGTCGTCGACCGGCGAAGCGCAGCCACGCAGGGCCAGGCGGAGGTAGCCGTCTTCCTCGGTCAGGGCCGCGAAGGCCTCGCGGGCCCGCCCCCGGAGGTAGCCGAGCTTGTCGCGGCCGGCCCGCAGCGCCCGCAGGTAGGTGAGCGAGACATCCGGCTCGAAGGCGAGAAGCCGCTGCTGGCCATAGCGGAAGGCCGCGAGCAGCTCAGCGAGGCGCTCGGCCGCATCCGGCACCGGTGCGAAGCGGACCACGATGGCGCGATTCGCCCGATGATGGCGCCCGATCAGCACCGTCGAGCGCGACGGGCCGCCCGAGGCACACAGCGCCAGGTGCCGAATCCAGGCCGCCAGCTCGTGCTTTCCCTTCACCCGGCTGAACTGGTGCAGCAGCTGCGTGTCGCCCCACACCCCGTCGAGCCATCCCTCCAGCCTCCCCCCCTCGAGGTCGAGGTCGACCCGCAGGGCGGGTTGCCGCGATGCCTGCATCCGTGGCCGCACGGCCTCCGCCACATCGCGCACCAGGGGCGTCAGCTCCTCGAACACACAGCGGCCGGCGACCCCCGCCGGCAGCTGACCGCTGGCCCTCAACGGCGCCCACAGCGCCTCCATGGGCGTGCCCTCTATGGCCGGCTGGAGAAGGGACGCAGCAATCTGGTAGCGCTCCAGCGCATCGGGCAGCAGGGGCTCGCGCTCGGCCAGTGCCTCGACCTCGGACGCCGCCCGCAGCCCGAGGCGTGTCGTGAGCAGCGCACGCGCGGGCGACGCGAAGAAGCGCACGACCTGTTCCAGGTCGACCGCCTCGACCTGCTCCGGCGCAGGGAGGATGTGGCCCAGGAACGGCTGCGGTGCCTGCCGCACCCCGAGCATCGCCATCGCGCCCCGGGCGTAGGGCCCCGACGTGGACAGCAGCCCATCGGTGCCATCGAAGTAGGCGGGCGAGAACGGCTGCAGCGGGTGGTTGGTGACCAGCCGGGCAGAGGCCGACGCGCCCTCGTGCTCCTGGAAGGCCTCGTCGAGCCAGTCGACGAGCTCGGCCACCACCACGGAGGGAGGCAGCACCGCCTGGTCGCGGATCGACTGCCCCACCCAGCTCACATGCAGGTGCTCGCGAGCCGAAAGCAGCGCCTCGAGGAACAGCGTGCGGTCTTCCTCACGCAGCGACCGATCCCCCGGACGCGGCAGCTGCGCCACCCGATCGAAGGCCGGTCGTGACTCGCTACGGGGGAAGGCCTCGACCCCCATTCCCAGCAGGGCCACCAGCCGGAAGGGCACACTGCGCATCGGCAGCAACGCGCAGAAGGTGATGCCGCCGGACAGGTAGCGGTGCCCCGAGCGCTCTCCCGCGAGGCGCCCCTCCAGCCACCACGTCAGCACGTCGAGCCCCAGCTCGTCGTCGAAGCCGCCGCGAGTCGCGTCGTCGGCCAGCGCCAGCAGTTCCTCCCGGAGCCGCTGCCAGCCCCACAGCTCGTCGTCGTCGGGGGCGACGAAAGCATCGAGGAGGGCCAGCAACCGCGCCGACCATGCCAATGGGGAGGCAGGCTGTGCGACGGCACGGCGGAAGCGGAACAGGCGTTCGACGTAGTCGGCCAGCTTGCCTACCCGCTCGGCGGCGTCGCCCTCGATCTCGCCGTAGGGCAGCACGCCGGCGACCAGCTCCGTCGGCGGGGGCGACGCGGCCCAGCCCGCCAGCATCCGGTCGAGGCCGAAACGCCAGGTGTGGTCGTCGTAGCTGGGCTGGCCCTCGGCAACGCGGTGTGCGGCGTCTTCGCCCCACCGGATGCCCGACTCCCGCACGTAGCGCTCCAGGTAGACCAGATCGTCAGGATCGAGCTCGAAGCGGCGTGCGACGGGCGGGCGCGACAGCTCGTCGACTACCTGCGGAGCCTCGAGCCGACCCGACACGACCCGCAGCAACGACAGGAAGGCCTCGATGACCGAGCTGTCGTCGCGCAGCGACCGGTCGGACACCGCATAGGGGATGTGGCCGGGGTCGGCCGGATCGACCCCGAACACCGCGTGGATGAGCGGCGCGTAGGCCTCGATGTCGGGGGCCATGACCACGATGTCGCGAGGCTGAAGCGACGGGTCGGCGTCGAGTCGGCGTCGCAGCTCGTCGCGCAGCACCTCCACCTCCCGCATGGGGCTGTGACAGCGGTGCAGTCGCAGCGAGTGGAGGTCGGGCAGCGCCAAGGGGGAGGCCAGCTCGTGGAAGCCGGCGAACATCGACGGCTGAGCGGAGCCCGTCTCGGGCTTGCGGCTGATGATCTTGTACAGGTCGTGCTGTAGAAGCTGCAGCGTGGAGCACGAGGCCTCGGGGGTCGGCTCCTCGAAGGCTGGCAGGTCGTGGACTTCGAGATCGAGGAGCACCTGTTGGAGCTCTCGACCCAGGCGCCCCAAGCTGGCCAGCAGCGGGTTGCCCTCCTCGAGGTGGAGGTCGGCCGGGCGCTGGCGGGCTTTGCGGGCTCGCCGGGCGATGGCCCGCCGGGGCATCAGCTCGCCCGTGTAGTCGGGGGTCGCCGTGAGCAGGAACAGGTGCACCGGCACCCGCTGGCCGACGGCGGCGAGCATGCGCAGGAACAACGGAGGGAGGGCGCTGACCCCGAACACCGAGAGGCGCTCGGGGAGGTGCTCATCGGGCGCGCCGGGCAAGGCGGCCAGGAAGCGGTGCACCCGACGAGCCAGGTGATCCCCGGGCAGCTGGGCCCGCACCGTGCGCCACAGCCCTGCCTGCCAGTCTTCGCTGCCCTCCCCTGCCTCCCAGCCGAGCACCATCTCTGGGCGGTACACCACGTAGTGATCGAACATCCAGCCCAGCTGACGGGCGAGCTGGTGCAGCTTCAGGCCGTGGGGGTCGTCGTCGAGGTAGTTGGCCACCACCTCGAAGCCCGGCAGGGCGGCACACTCGGGAAGGCGAGCCGCCACCGCCCAGCGCAGGCGCTCGGGCTCGAAGGCCTCCGACACGTCGGCGGGCTCGCGGAGCACGCCATGAAGCAACGACTCCACCAGCGCCCGCGGGAACGGGTGCCGCGCGTGGGCCCACACCCCGAGCCGCTCGCTGAGCTGCTGGGCGAGCCACCGCTCCATCCCGCGGGACTGCACGGCGACCCACTCCTCGGCGAACGGATCCGCCAGCGGCTGGGCACACACGGCAGCGAGGCGGTCGACGAGCGCCTCGGCGAGGTTGGAGCGATGGACGAGCATGCGACGGGTACCCTAGCAGGCGACCTGGACAGGATCTGACCGTCGCGCCCCCCTCACGGGAGGTCCTCCGCTCCCCCGCCACCGCTTCGCGCGCTACACGGTGCACCTGCGTCCCGCGGAAGGGCTTGCCCCATCGCGGGGTTGTCGCTGCGCTGCCCCCCGGAGTCCCCATGCGCTGGCTGTTCCTGCTCGCCGTCGCCCACGCCAACACCGCCGACACCACCAAGCTCGGCGAGGTCGTGATGCCCCTCACCCCGTCGGATGGCTACGACACCTACGTCGGCGTGTTCGACCACGAGGGTGCCAGCCACAAGTCGTGGGTGTCCGACACCGCCGGCTTCCAGTGCGTCCCTCGCGGCGACTTGCTCGAGGTCGTGGTCGACAAGGCCAGCTGGCCCCGCGAGGTGCCCAAGAAGGTCACCTGCACGGCCGACGACGGAAAGAAGGTCAAGGCGTCGGTGCGCATCGAGGCGTCGAAGCACGTCGCGATGTTCCTGCACGATGGCACGCTGCTCATGCCGAGGGGCAAGGGCGCCTCGGTCACCTTCAGCGGCCCACCGCCCAAGCCCGACTTGATCGTGCAGCAGGGGCAGACCGGCTCGCTGACCATCCGGTGCGACGTGGAGCCAGGCCCGTTGCTGAAGGTCAGCGTCAACGCCGACACGCCCGACAGCGAGGGCATGTGCGCCCTCAAAGACAAGGCGGGTCAGGTGCTGCGGGTGCCCATCAAGGTGGTCACTGCGCGATAGCGCGCAGCGCCCCGGCCGAGGGCGCTTGCTCCCAGGTGGCCGACGGCAGCTGTGGCGCGGCCGAGACGCACACCTGGTCCCGCCCCTCCTGCTTCGCGCGCAGCAAGGCCCGATCAGCGGCTCGGAGCACGATCTCGGGGGTCGAGCCTCGGTCCGCCACGGCCACCCCCGCCGACATGGTCACCTCCGGGGTCGACCCGTCGCGCGCGCGAACCGCCATGCTGTGCAGCCGCAGCCGTAGCTCCTCTGCCCTCTGGGTCGCCAGCGCCAGCGTCGCGCCCGGCAGGATGGCAACGAACTCCTCACCGCCGTAGCGACACACCACGTCTTCTGAGCGAACGCCCCGGCCCAGCTCGGTCGCCACCGCCTGCAGCACGTCGTCACCCACGTCGTGGCCGTACTGGTCGTTGAGGCGCTTGAAGTGGTCCACGTCCATCATCACCACGGCGACGCTCTCCGCGGCCCGCCGCGCCCGCGCGAGCTCCCGCTCCAGGGTCTCCACCATGTAGCGACGGTTGAACAGCCCGGTCAGGGGGTCTCGGATGGACTCCTGCTGCAGCCGGTCGCGCAGCTTGAGGTTGGTCAGGCAGGCACCCAGACGGTCGGCCACTGCGCCCAGCATCCGCAGCACGCTGCGGTCGGCCTCGCCCTGGGCCGGAACCTCTACGTGGATGAGTCCCACGGGCCCTTCGCGACTCACCACGGGCACACAGAAGCCGCGCCCCTGCACCGCTGCGAGGCAGTGCGGGCAGCTCAGGTCGGCCGCGCCATGCACCACGTGGGGCTCGCCCCGACGCAAGGCCCAGCAGTCATCGACACCGTGCACCGCAGACCCCGCGCCGCGGCCCCAGCCCACCTCCTGCTCGAGGAGGGTGCCAGCGCGAGCGAAGTAGGCCCCCGAGGAGCCCTCGAACAGTGCTGGTAGAAAGCGCTGCAGCACTTCGTGCGCATCGGACACCCCATGGCAGGCGCCTAGGAAGCTGGCGAAGTCGGCCAGCAGCTTGTGTTCCCGGTCGAGGCGCGCCAGCTCGCCGACCCGTCGACGCAGCTCGTCGTTGAGACGCTGCAGCTCCACCACCTGGCCTGCGTCGCGTGCCTCTTGGGCGTCGTCGAGCCAGGAGCTCACGATCGACCACGCCCACCGCACCGGCTCCCGCAGCTCTGCGCCGTCCACATCCCCCGCGACCAAGGCGCCGCGCGGCTCTCCATCGACCCACAGGGGTACCACCTGGCCCATTGTCGTCGCGGGCTGGCCCGCGCACAGCTGCACGGCGGGCCCGTCATGGCGCAGCACCTCGCCGCCGAGCACCGCAGACACGGCCTCCGCGTGCAGGTGGACTCCCCTCCCCGGGTCGCCCGGGCCGGCAACCTGACGCCACGTGATGTCGCCGAGCTCGGAGGGCACGAGCTCCGCCACCACCAGCCACCGACAGCCCAGGGCCTGGCGGGTCTGCGTCAGCAACGGCTGCAGGCACGTCGCGAGGGACCGCCCCTCGCTCCGCAGAGCATGGGCATCGGACAGCGCCTGGAGCAGGCGATGACTGGGAGACATGGGGACTCCGGAAGCGCGGGGGCGGGGCGGGGGGACGAGGGGGAGGGATGCTCCCGTCTCGGTCATGGCTCCGGCGACTTGAGCTCCTTTTCGTCGTCTCCCTCACCCTGGGCATAGCCGAGGGCCTCCAGCTGCTCGCGCAAGGCGTTGTCGACCTCGACCACACCGAGCTCTCCCAGCGCTTCGAAGGCCGCCACCCGCTCGGCCCGCCAGCGCAGCAGCCCCTCGATCGCCCCGTGGGGGCTAGGCTCCAGAGGCTGCATCGCGTCGGGGTCGACCCTGCGGTCGTAGCAGGCGGTCGGCGGCCTGAGCCCCCCGCTGGCCGCGGGTGTCGCGTCGTGGTGGCACGCCAGCTCGGCGTCGTACGAAGCGACGCGAGACGCATCCTGGAACCAGGTGTCGACGTAGGCCACCTGTCGGTCGGTGCGGCCCCCTTCCGTCACCAGCGCCGACCAGTCCCGCCCGACGTCGTCGGGGCGACTCAGGCCCAGCACGCCCAGCAGGGTAGGCATCACGTCGACCTGGCTGGCCACCCCGTCGATGACGGCGCCCCGCCCCACCCCAGGCCCCCGCATCAGCCACGGCATCGCCACCGTGCTCGGGTAGGTGAACACCCCGTGGCCGCGGCCGTGATGCATGGGGTACAGCAGCCCCTCACCGTGGTCACTGACTACCACCAGCAGGGGATCGTGGACTCCCCTCGCCGCGAGCCCGTCGACCAGCGCTCGTACGGACTCGTCGAAGCGACGGAGGTTGTAGCGGTACAGCGCGACCCGCCTCGGCACGTCGGGACTCGTGAGGTGCTCAATGGCCGCCATCGGCGCATGGCGCGGCTCGTGGGCATCGATGAGCATCGCCTGCAGGTACAGAGGGGTGGCGCCGTCCCAGTGGGTGTCCACCGAGGCCAGCAGGCCGCTCACGACCTCGGCACCGTCGACCTTGATCATGCCGACCTGGCCCCATGGGGCCGTGACCTCCAGGTAGTCGTCGAAGCCCTGGGCAAAGCCGAACACCGCGTTGAGGTTGGGGTTGGCCGTGGTTCCCAGCGTCTGGTAGCCGGCAGCTTGGAGCAGCTCTGCGAGGGTGACGGCCGTCGACGGGAGGGCTCGCTCGTTCGGCCCATCGCCGGGCTCGATCATGCCGAGATCGATGGGGTGCCGCCCCGTGAGCAGCGCCGTCGAGGCGGCCCGTGTCCACGGTGCCGCCGCGACCGCATCGTCGAACCGCACCCCAGTGGCTGCCAGCTCGTCGAGAAACGGCGTCGCCCGCGGATGGCCGCCGTACACGCCGATCTGGTCGCGCCGCACCGTGCAGCCGATGACGAGCACGACATGGGGCGGCCCCGACCGAGGCGTCGGCGCGTCGGCGCGGCCGGGCGGAGACGGGGCGGGCGGAGCCGAGCGCGCCCACCACCCCGCGACGGCCCCGACCAGCAGGCCCATCCCGACCAGCCCCAGGGCGCCCCGCGCGTTCACTCCTCGTCGCCCTCGGCGTAGCCGAGCGCCTCCAGCTGCCGGTCAAGGTCGTCGTCGACCTCGACGCTGCCCACGTCCCCGCGGGCGGACGCCGCCGCGAGCTGGGCGGAGCGCCAGGCTACGATCGCCCGCTCGCCCGAGCCGTCGCGGCTCGCCTCGCGATGGTCGGGATCGGCCCGGCGGTCGAAGCAGCCCTCGTCGAAGCGATGGCCGTGCCGATCGACCACGTCGGCCTTGTTGAAGTTGAGCTGGCAGGCCTGGCCCTCGGTGTAGCGCGCCGTGCGCTGCGACTTGCGGAACCAGGTGTCAGCGTAGGCCTCGGTGCGTGGCGTACCAGCCGCCTGCCCACGCAGTGCTGGGGCCAGGTCGTAGCCGGGGCCCTCCCACCCGCTGATCCCCGCAAGCGACAGCAGCGTCGGCGCCAGGTCGACCTGAGAGGCCAGTCCGGGCACCCGCCGCCCGGCGGGGAGGCCCACCCCCCAGAACACCCCCACCCCGCCGACCGCCGAGGGCGTGAGGTAGCGCCCGTGGCCCTTGCCGTGGTGCGTGGGCCACTCGAGCCCTTCCCCGTGGTCGTTGACCACCACCACTACCGTGTCGTCGCCATGACCTGCCTCGCGCAGGCCCTCCACCAGCCGCTCGATCTCCCGGTCGAGCTTCGTCAGCCCCGCTCGGTAGCGCCCCACGAGTTCGGGCACGCCCTGATCGGTGGCCATGGGCTCCTTGGGGAACGGTGCATGGGCGTCGACGAGGAGGACCTGCAGGTAGAACGGCGTGTCGCCGGCCCCACCCACCCACTCCAGGGCCTGATGCACGGCGACCCGGCCGGGGGCCTTGGCCATGTGCTCGCGCCACAGCTGGGCGGGCTCGCCGTAGTGATCGAAGCCCTGCGCGAAACCCATGCGGGAGTGCACGTTGGGGTTCGTGGTCACCCCGAAGGTGCGGTAGCCCGCCGCCCGGAAGGCCTCGGCGACGGTGACCACCTCGTCGGGAAGCACCTTGGCATTGCGGTTGGCCCCATCTTCCACCATGCCCAGGGTCACAGCGTGGTGCCCGGTGACGATGGCCGTCGAGGCTGCCTTCGTCCACGGGGCGGCGTTGACCAGGTCGTCGAGGACCACCCCTTCACGAGCCAGGCTCGCCAGGTAGGGCGTGGTGTCAGCCAGCTCCGGCGTGTAGACGCTCGTCTGGTCGCGGCGGAAGGTGCAGCCGATGATCAACACCACGTTGGGCGCTCCCGAGGCCGCCGTCGCCGATGGCGGCACCGGGTCGTCAACCACCGACAGAATCCGCTTGCGCTCCCGGGGGTCGTCGGCGCCGTCGGCTTCGTCGGCCGAGATGACCGACCACAGCACGCCGCCGCCGACCAGGGCGCCGAGCAGCACCCCGCCCGCGGCGAGCCACGGCAGCGCCCGCCGCACTCAGTTCACCAAGGTGGAGCTGAGCGGCGGCGGCGCGGGCGCCTGCCGGCGGAGGTGGAGCTGCAGGTTGTGGCGCCGAGCCGTGCTCCACCACCGCCCCAGGCCCTTGGGGAGTGGGTCGCCGTCGCGGGCCGACTGCACCGTCACCGTGTCTTGCACCACCTCACCGTCGGCGTCGAGCAGGGCGCGCCAGTGCCACCAGGAGCAGTCGGGCCACTCCAGGAACACCTGCACCAACGGGGCCCCGGCGTCGTCGGGTCGTTGCTTGAGCCGGAAGGTGCCCAGCACACCGACAGCCTGGGGGCGATCGGGCGCGTCGTCGAAGCGAGCCCGGGTGAGCCCGGCGAGGAGCCGCCCCACCGCGACCTTCTGCGCGGCCGCGGGTCGCACGTCGATGAGATGCACCACCTCGTCGCGGACCACGACCCCCACCGGTGGCGCAGCCCCCCGAGCCACGCCGCGCAGGACGAGCCCCACCAGCTGCTCCTCGTGGGAGGCATCGTCGGGCGGGGGCTTCAGATCCTGGATGCGCAAGTTCATCCATCGCCCCCTATCCGATCGCAGCCGCCCCGATGTCGGTCCGCCACTGCGCCCCCGCGAACGACACCTCCGGTAGGGCGGCGTAGGCACGGTCGCGCGCGGCGGACAGCGTCGGCGCCACCGCGCACACCGCCAGCACCCGCCCCCCGGCGGTGCGTAGCACCCCGTCGGCATCACGCTGCGCTCCCGCCAGGAACACCTCGACCCCCGACAACTCCGGCTCCGGCAGGACCACCCCTACTTCCTTGCTCTGCGGGTAGCCCTTGCTCGCCAGCACCACCGCACAGGCGGACTGCTCGCCGAAGTCGGGGCGCCCCGCCGGCAGCTGCCCGGTCGCCGCCCCCAGCAGCCACGGCAGCGGGTCGTCGCCCCACAGCATCATCAGGGGCTGGCACTCCGGGTCGCCGAAGCGCACGTTGAACTCCAGCACCTTGGGCCCGTCGGGCGTCATCATCAAGCCCGCGTACAGCAGCCCGCGGAAGGGCGTGCCACGCCGGGCCATCTCTGCGACGACCGGCGCGTGGATCGCCTGCACCAGCCGCTCCCCCTCGTCCACATCGAGCAGCGGGCAGGGCGCGATGGCTCCCATCCCTCCCGTGTTCGGCCCCCGCCCGCCATCGAGGAGCTGCTTGTGATCCTGCGCCGAGGGCAGCGCGACCACCCGCTCCCCGTCACTGAGGGCGAACAGGCTCACCTCGGGCCCGGTCAGGAGGTCTTCGAGGACCAGGCGCGGGCCGTAGCGACGCAGCTCGCCCAGAGCCGCCAGCGCCTGTTGGCCATCGGGGCACACCACCACGCCCTTGCCTGCAGCCAGGGCATCCGCCTTCACCACGACCTGCCCCCTCGCCGCCCTCGCCTCCGCCGCGGCACGCTGCGCGTCATCATCGAGATCGACGACGAGCGCCCCCGCCGTCGGCACCCCAGCGGCAGCCATCACTTCCTTCGCGAAGGCCTTGCTTCCCTCCAGCTGCGCTGCCGCCGCGCTCGGCCCGAAACAAGGGATCCCCAGCTCGGCCAGCTGGTCTGCCAGGCCTTCGGTAAGGGGCTGCTCGGGGCCGACGACCACCAGGCCCACCCCCTCCCGCACCGCGCGGCTCACCCAGTCTCCCTTCCAGTGGACCACGGCTTCGGGCCACGCAGGGCTGACGCCCGTGACCACCAACTCCGTCACCGAAGGCGACTGCGCCAGGCGCCAAGCCAGCGCCGCCTCCCGACCGCCTGCGCCCACCATCACCACCCGCATCGTCGCCTCCGGACGCCTCGCCTAACGCCCCCGGCGAGCCCCCTCCTGTCACGACTCGGTGACGCACATTGACCGTCGTGGGTGAAGCCCATGCCGCGGGCGTGCGTACGTAGATCGTAGTCCACACAAGGAGCCCCCATGCTTCCCCTGTTCCGTCGCCCCCGTCACGCAGCCGCCGCCCTCGCCGAGGGGCTCTTCGTGCGCACGTGGCCCGACGGCTCGCCCCGCCAGCGCGGCAGCATCGGGGCAGGCCGCCGCGAGGGCACCTGGGAGCGCTGGTACGACAACGGCCAGCTCGCCGCCGAGTCCACCTACCGCAAGGGGGTGCTCCACGGCCCGGTGACGCGCTGGTACCCGACCGGGGTGCTGTGCGAGGAAGCACAGCGGCTGCATGGCGCGCTGCATGGGCCCTTCGCCCGCTTCCACCCCAACGGCAGCCTCGCCGAAGACGGCGAGTACATCGAGGGCCTCGCGCACCGGGCCTACTGCCGCTGGTACCCCAACGGTCGAAAGCGCATCGAGGGCCCCTTTCATCACGGCCAGCCCGTGGGCACATGGCGTGCCTGGGACGAGCAGGGCAACCACCTGTACGAGGGCCCGTGGCGAGCCGACCTCATCGAGCACCTGCCCGCCCCCACCCGCGACGCGATGGTGCGCCGCGCCGTCGACCCCCAGGTCAACACCATCGA
>Ga0070726_10004604_pt1 | contig 10902 bp, 16 predicted proteins | sample tdAd471_FD_67275 | JGI IMG/M metagenome (GOLD analysis project Ga0070726, IMG submission 67275) | Marine sediment microbial communities from the Atlantic coast under amendment with organic carbon and nitrate - tdAd47.1 | ecosystem: Environmental > Aquatic > Marine > Coastal > Sediment | place...
CGCCCTGGCGTTCCAGCTCAACATTGATCGCCTGCGTTGAAGGAGAAGACATGCGGGCCCCCAAGAGAGTCGAGACAGAAATCCGGATGTCGTGCTGGACTCCCATAGAAAGGCTAACTCGTTTTTCGTCCTTTCGAAACAATAATCTATGACCAGATTGGTCTTCCCGGTCGCCGTGGCCCCATTAACCCCCCGGCAACTCTGCTCCCGACGAATTGTTTAAAATACGTACTAAATGCCGTAGGTACCGGCTCTCTCTTGACGAAAGGGTCGCACTTGCGGGCGGATGTGCAGCACTATTACGACCGGGTCGAAGTCCTGGTCCGGGGTGACTTCGGCTTGCTGAAGCCCGAGGCGCTGCGCGAGGCTGTCGGCCGGATCCGCGCGCATCCGGGCGCATTCGTCGTCGTCGACATGAAAAGCGTCGGTACGCACGACGTCACCAGCATCGCCTTGCTCCTCTTTCTGCGCGACGTTGCCCGCAAGGGCGGCGGTGATCTCTCCGTCCGCCACCTGCCGGATGTTCTCGGGCGCATCATGGATGGCGCCGTAGCGCGCGATGCCCTGAAACTCGACCGTGCCGAGGACGTTGCCCGGCACGTGTGATCCCGAATTCCGTCCCGATCCGGGGACAGGGCGGGGCTTGTCCCGCCGTCCCCGGAGAAATTTCCACACCCCGCCCGAGCGTTGAAAGAAAACCGTCCGCGCCAATCCGGTGCGGACGGGGCCGGGCTAATGTTCGGTATGGCCGGAAAACTACGACATCGACAGCTCGACCCGGCTGACTGGGCGGGGCTGTTCATCGAACATCTCAACGGCAAGTCCGCCGCACAAATCGCCACGGAGCGAGGCCTCAACGCGGCCTATGTCGCCACGCGTCTGAGGGCACAGCGCCTGCGGACACAGGATGATGTGACGGCCCAGACGCGGCAGGCGATGTGGTGTCAGCTTAATCGCGTCCGGGCGGCGCTGGAGACCGGCCATGCCGACGAGGCCGACCGCTCAGCCAACCTGCTGATCAAATGCCTCAAGGTCGCACGGGAAATGGGAGAGATCATGACAGAGAAAGACACACGGAATGACGGGGATAAGCGCGCCATGGATGACATGCCCGATCCCCGGGTCGAACTGCTCGAAAGATACAATGGTCTCGCTGCCGCCCGGGATCAGAAATGCCTGGGTGCAGCACCGGAGTCCCGAGGAGGTGCTGAACCTTCTGAATGACTTCACGCACTGGGCCGGGGAGGGGCAATTGCCGCCGCCGGGCGACTGGCTCATCTGGCTTTTCCTGGGCGGACGCGGTGCGGGCAAGACCCGGGCGGGTGCGGAATGGATCCGCGCAAGGGTCCGGGCCGGGGCGGAGCGCGTCGCGCTCGTCGGTCCGACTTTCTCCGACGTGCGGGAGGTGATGATCGAGGGCCCGTCCGGCCTGCGCGCCATCGCCCCCGGCGACGAACGGCCCCGCTATGAAGCCAGTCGCAAACGGCTGGTCTGGCCCTGCGGTGCCGTGGGCTATGCCTTCTCGGCAGAAGACCCGGACGGGCTGCGGGGCCCGCAATACGAGGCCTGCTGGGGCGATGAATTCGCCGCCTGGGCCAAGCCGCAGGACACGCTCGATACGCTGCGCATGGGACTCCGTCTCGGAGACCGGCCCCAGCTCATGCTGACGACCACGCCGCGTCCCATCCCGGCACTCAAGGCCCTGCTCGACCTGCCGGGCCTGGTCACCACGCGCCGACGGACGGCGGACAACGCCGCCAATCTCGGCACCGGTTTCGTGTCGGCCATGCAATCCGCCTACGGCGCGTCGCGCCTGGGCCGACAGGAATTGCTCGGCGAGCTGATCGCCGATCCGCCCGGCGCGCTCTGGCAACGGGACGCGCTGGAGACTTGCCTGATCAATCCGGTCCCGGAGCTGGACCGGATTGTCGTCGCTGTGGATCCGCCCGCCAGCGCCCACGCCCGCTCGGATGAGTGCGGCATCGTCGTCGCTGGACGTCTGGGAGACCAGGCAGTGGTTCTGGCGGACAGGTCTTTCGGACCGGCCCGGCCGGCGGACTGGGCGGGCGAGGTCGCACGGTCCTACGCGCAATTCGAGGCGGATATCGTCGTTGCGGAGGCCAATCAGGGCGGGGACATGGTCGCCTCCGTGCTCGGGTCGACCGGGGCGGAGCTGCCCGTACGCCTGGTCCGCGCCAGTCGTGGCAAGGCGGTCCGCGCCGAACCCGTCGCCGCGCTCTACGCAGCCGGGCGGGTGCGCCATGCCGGGCATTTCCCGGCGCTGGTCGACCAGATGTGCGCCTTCGGTTCGCCGGAGGCGCGTCAGGGCAGTCCGGACCGGGTAGACGCCCTGGTCTGGGCGCTGAGTGAACTTCTGCTCGGGCGTCGTCATGCGCCGAGCCTGCGCGCGCTCTGAAGCGCCGCACACCTGACCATCAACACAGGAGGGCCCCATGCCCCATTGGTTCGACCGGCTGCTGGGCCGGGAGACGAAAACCTCTGCCTCGCTGGCGCTGCTGGCTCTGCCCAGTGGCGTGTCCGGCGCGCGAGACATTCCGTCGCTCGTCCGCGAAGGCTATGAGCGCAATGCGATCGCCCACCGCTGTATCCGCCTGATCGCCGAGGCATCGGCTGCGATTTCGCTCGATACTTCGCATGCGCAAGTACAGGCGCTGCTGGACTCGCCGGAGGGAAGCCGCTCGGGGGCCGAGTTCCGCGAGGCCCTCTTCGGTTATCTGATGATTGCCGGGAATGCCTATGCCGAACTGCGGGTCCTGGATGGTGAACCGCGCGCGCTGGAGCTGATGCGGCCGGACCGGATGCGACTGCGTCCGGGCAAGCCGGGGCAGGGCGTCATCCATGAATACAGCGTGGGCGGCGAACGGCGGACTTTCCTGCGCGACCCGGTGAGCGGGCGCTCGCCCGTCTTCCATCTGCGTCTGTTCAATCCCGCCGACGATCTTTACGGCCTGTCCCCGCTGACGGCGGCGGGCAGCGCGCTTGACCTGCACAATGCCGGTGGTCGCTGGGCCCGGGCGCTGCTGGAGAATTCGGCGCGCCCGTCCGGGGCGCTGGTCGTGTCGGGCGAGGAGGGACGGCTCAGCGAGGACCAGTTTTCGCGGCTCAAGGCGCAGCTCTCGGAGAACTATGCCGGCTCGGGCAATGCCGGGCGCCCCCTGCTGCTGGAAGGCGGTCTGGACTGGAAGCCGATGGCGCTCAGTCCCGCGGACATGGACTTCACCGGCGCCCGCCGCGAGGCGGCCCGGGAGATCGCCCTGGCCCTTGGCGTGCCGCCGCTTCTGCTCGGACTTCCCGGTGATAATACGTATGCGAATTACAAGGAGGCCAATCGGGCCTTCCAGGTTCAGACCGTCCAGCCGCTGGTGCGCAAGACGGCCGCCGCGCTGGGCGTCTGGCTCGCACCCTGGTTCGGAACCTCGCTGAGCATCACGCCGCGCTTCGAGGAGATTGACGCATGAGCGGTCTCCTCGTGGAGGGCTATGCCAGCCTGTTCGATCTGGAGGATCTCGGCGGCGATGTCGTGGTCCGGGGCGCCTTCGCCGACAGCCTCGCGAAGGGGCGCACAGTCCCCATGCTGTTCCAGCACGAGGCCGCCGACCCGATCGGTGTCTGGACCGATCTCGTCGAGGACCCGCGCGGTCTCTTTGTACGGGGCGAGATCCTCGATGTGACGCCAAAGGGCCGGTCCACGCGCGGTCTGGTCGAACGCGGCGTGCTGGACGGGCTCTCCATCGGTTTTCGCACCCGTGGCTTCACGCCGCGCCGCCCGCGCGGACGGCATCTCACGGCGATCGATCTCTGGGAGATCTCAATCGTCACCTTCCCGATGTTGCCGCAGGCGCGGCTGCAGCTTTTCCAACCGGCCGTCAAAGCGGCCTGAACCCCAGGAGACAGTATGACCAAGGAAACCAAGATGACGGCTGTTTCGGCAGAAACCCGCGCAGCGCTGGGCGAGGTGCTCTGTGCCTTCGAGCAGTTCAAGTCTGCCAATGATGAACGCCTCGGCGAGATCGAGAAACGCGCCAGCGCGGACGTCCTACTCGAGGAGAAGGTCAACCGGATTGACCGGGCCCTGACGGACCAGAAATCCGCGCTCGACCGTCTGCGCCTCGATGCGGCCCGCCTGCCGCTGGAGGCCAGCGAGGCGCCGGCGCGCGGTGCGTTTGACCGCTATATGCGCACCGGTGACCCGGCGGCGCTGGCCGAGGCCAAGTCCGCCAGTGCCGGGACGGCCGCGGATGGCGGCTATGTCGTCCCGGCGGAAACCGAAAACCAGATCGACCTCATGCTGGCGGGCATCTCCCCGATGCGCATGCTGGCCAGCGTCCGCCAGACCGCGTCCGGCCTTTTCCGCAAGCCGGTCTCCCGGGGCGGTGCCGCGACGGGCTGGGTCGGCGAGACGGATGCGCGTCCGGAGACCGATACGCCGACGCTGGATCTGCTCGATTTTCCCTCTGCCGAGCTCTACGCCATGCCGGCGGCGACGCAGCAATTGCTGGATGACGCCGCTATCGACATCGACCAGTGGCTGGCCGAGGAGGTGCGCGATGTTTTCTCCGCCCAGGAAAGTGCGGCCTTCATCTCCGGCAATGGTACGGACCGCCCCAAGGGTTTGCTGAGCTACACCATCGCCTCGGAAGGCACCCAGACCTGGGGGCAGATGGGTTATGTGGCGACGGGGACGGATGGCGGTTTCGACGCGGCCGACCCGGCCGACGCGCTGATCGACCTCGTTTATGCGCCGAAAAATGCCTATCGCGCCCGCGGTCGTTTCCTGATGAACCGCCGGACGGTCTCCGCCGTGCGCCGCTTCAAGGATGCGGACGGCAATTATCTCTGGCAGCCCTCCCTGTCCGAGGCCGGCGGCTCGACCCTGCTGGGCTATCCGGTCGCCGAGGCGGAGGACATGCCGGACATCGGTGTCGGCTCGCTGTCGATTGCCTTTGGTGACTTCCGCAAGGGCTATCTCATTCTCGACCGCCAGGGCGTCGAGGTGCTGCGCGACCCCTATAGCGCCAAACCCTATGTGCTCTTTTACACGACCAAGCGTGTCGGTGGCGGCGTCCAGGATTTCGACGCGGTGAAATTCCTGAAATTCGCGGCCAGCTAGGGCCGTTCGATCTCGGAGCGGACCTGGTCGGCAAGCGCGGCTTCGGCCGCCTCGCTGACCCGGTCCGTTTCCGCGTCCAGCCCGGTCACATCCTCGACCCGGTCAAGCTTGTAGCCGTGCCGGCGGACCAGGTTTTCCAGTGGCCGGACGCCAACGCCCGCAATCACCAGTGATGCACTCGCCCAGGCCCGGACCGGCCAGCCGAACTGGCTGAGCAGGGCGGCAGCGAGCAGGGCGATCAGCCCGAAGGCCAGCACCCAGGCCAGGAAGGCGTTGATCAGCCGGTGCGTCATCGGCGCTCACTCCAGGAGAAAGACATGTCACTCATCCTCGTCTCGCCGCCCGCCGGCGAGCCGGTTTCGCTCGACCAGCTGAAGGCGCGCCTGCGGATCACCCACGGCGATTTCGATCAGCGTCTGACCCATCTGATAACGGCTGCCCGCGAACGCGTCGAGCGCGAAGCGGGGCTGGTCTGCCTGACGCAGACCTGGCTGGAACGTCGCGATGACTGGGATGGCGATGGACGGCTGACCGCGTTCCGCACCCAGTTCCGTCTGCTCAATCCGCCGCTGCAGACCCTGCTCAAGGTGACGCTCTACGACGCCGAGGATCACAGCGCGCTGTGGGATAGCGACAACTACTACACGGACACACAGGGCATTCCGGCCCGCATCATCACGCGTCCCGGAGTGAGTTTCCCACAGCCTGGCAGGGCTGCCAGCGGTTTGGAACTCCGATTTGTCTGCGGGTTTGGCGACCAGGCCGAAGACGTCCCCGCGCCGATCTGCGAGGCCATCGAACGTTATGCCGCGCACCTGTTCGGGCAGGGCGCCCAGGCGGGGCTGCCGCCGGAAGTGCGGACCTTGCTGGCGCCCTGGCGGAGGCTGTCGCTGTGAGCGGGGCCGAGGCGGTCCTGCGAGACGCGCTCACAAGCTGGCTCGAGGCGGATGCGGGCGTTCAGGCGGTGCTGGGCAATCCGGTCCGTATCAATCTGACGCCGGAGGATGAGCGGATCCGTCCCTTCGCGGCCTGGGGCCGCTGCGAGACCCGGCCTCTGGATGCGCAGGATGTGCGGCTGGAAGAAGTGCGGCTGACCTTGCAGCTCAGCGTACGGGCCGAAGACGGGCTGGAGGCGACCGGAGCCTTGCGCGAGGCGCTCGGCCACGCGGCTCCGGTCTTGCCTGCGCCCTGGCGGCTGGTCCGCATCCAGCCTGTGTTTTCAGATGTATTGCGCACACGAAGTATTGGGTTGATGCGAGGCGTCATTCGCCTCCTCGCCCTGGTCGAACACGAGATGGAAGGAGCGAATTGATGGGTGTTGAGGCAGGAAAGGATCTGTTGCTGAAGCTGGGGGATGACGGCGCGCCGGAGAGTTTCTCCAGCATGGCCGGGCTGAGGATGAAAAGCATCTCGCTCAATGCCCGCACGATTGACGTCACCCATGCCGACAGTCTCGGCGGCTGGCGCGAACTGCTCGGTGGTGGCGGGGTGAAGTCCTGCTCGGTCAGCGGCGCTGGCGTCTTCGTCCACGCGGCGGCGGACGCTGAGGTGCGGACCCTCTTCTTCGAGCAGGCGCTTCGGAACTGGCAGCTTGTCCTGCCGGGGTTTGGCACGATTTCCGGCCCGTTCCTCGTGGCCGCGCTGGACTATTCCGGACGTTATGACGGCGAGGCGGCCTGGTCGCTGACCCTGTCCTCCGCCGGACAACTCGGCTTCGAGGGGGTCTAGATGGTCAACCCGGCACGCGGCGAAATCGCCCTCGAGATCAATGGCCAGTCCTACGCGCTCTGCCTCACCCTGGGCGGGTTGGCCGAGTTTGAAACCTGGGACGACGCCCCGGTCAGTGCTGCCCGCCTGTTGGATGCGCTGGAACTCCTTCTGCGCGGCGGGGGCAACCCGCTCTCCCGCGAAACCCTGCGCGACGCCGAGCTGGATATCGCTCATGTCGCCACAGCGATTGCTCAGTGCTTCGCATGCGTAAAATAGCCTCGCAGCCGTGGTCGACCCTGATCGCCGCAGCGCACCGCCTGGGGCTCTCGCCGAGCGAATTCTGGTCGCTGAGCCTGGTGGAATGGCAGGCGCTGACCGGCGCGAACGTCCAAACCGTCATGACGCGGCAGGATCTCGCCACCTTGATGAAAACCTATCCGGATCAAACCCATGAGACATGATGAAACGCACCCCTTCGCGGAGGTGGACGGGGCAGACGCGCAGGCGGACGCCATGGCGGAAGCCTGGGAACAGGCTGGACGACGGATCGAGGATGCGATGTCCCGAGCGGCGCTCTCCGGTGAACTCGACTTCCGCCGCATGACAGACGCCATTCTGCAGGATCTGGCGCGCCTGGCCGTCGACTGTCTGATTGCGCGCCCGCTGGAAAACCTGTTGAGCGACGGGCTGTCCCGTCTGCCCTTCATGGGGGGACGCGCAGCGGGCGGGCCGGTTTTGCCGGGCGGGGCCTATCTGGTCGGAGAGCACGGGCCGGAGGTTTTCACGCCCGCCACCAGCGGCGCCATTGAACCCTCGACATCGCCCGTCACCGTCAACATCCAGGCGGGCGCGGCCTCCCGGATCGCCGGGGCCGATCGTGTCAGCGCGCGGCGTCTGGCGCGATCCCTGGCCCGGGCGGTGCAGCAGGGAGGGCGACGCCTGTGAGCGATTTTCATGAGGTGAGCTTTCCCTTTCCGGTCGCCCTCGGTGCCAGTGGCGGCCCGGAGCGGCGCACGGATATTGTCACGCGCGTCTCCGGCCGTGAGGAGCGCAACACGCCCTGGGCAGACAGCCGACGCCGCTGGGATGCCGGGCCGGGCGTCCGCTCGCTCGATGATGTCGAGACCCTGCTGGCCTTTTTCGAGGCGCGTCGCGGGCCGCTCCATGGCTTCCGTTTTCGCGATCCCCTGGACCATCGTTCCTGCGCGCCGTCGGTCCTGCCGTCGGCCATGGATCAAACAATCGGCTCCGGAGATGGCGTGACGACACGCTTTGCCCTGACCAAGACCTATGAAAGCGGTGGGGAGCACTGGATACGGCGCATCTCCAAACCGGTCGCCGACAGTCTCCTCATTGCTCTCGACGGGGTCGAGACGCCTGTCTCGCTTGAGGCTGTGACGGGCGAGATCGTCTTCGATACACCGCCGGTGCCCGGTGCCGTCATCAGCGCAGGTTTTCTTTTCGATTGCCCGGTCCGTTTCGACAGCGACCGGCTTGAGATCGCGCTGGATCATGTGGCGGCAGGCTCTGCCTTCATCCCGCTCATCGAACTGAGGCTCTGACATGCGCACGCTTCCCGAGACCATGCAGGCCGCGTTGACGCGCGGGCTGACAACGCATTGCTGGTGCTGGCGGATTGAACGGTCCGACGGGCTGGTCATCGGCTCGACGGATCACGACCGGACGCTGAGCTTCGACGGGACCGATTACGCGCCGGGGCTCGGCTTTGGCGGAGCCGCGTCGGACACCGGACAGGCGCTCGCCGCGGGGCAGGGCGATCTGGACGGGGCTGTCGATAACAGCTTGCTCACGCAGGCGGACCTGGAGGCAGGGCTCTGGTCCGGCGCGCGGATTGAAACCTGGCGGGTCGACTGGGGCGATGTCAGCCAGCGCGTGCGGACGGCGACCGGAACGCTCGGGGATGTCCAGCTGAACGGGGCCCGGTTCGAGGCCGAATGGCTCGGTCCGGCCCACCCGCTCTCCCGCGCCATTGGCCGGAGTTTCACGCGGGAATGTGATGCCGTGCTGGGCGATGTACGCTGTGGCGTCTCGACCGGTCACGCGGATTTCGAGCTCGGTTGCGACCAGCGCTTGTCCACCTGTCGAGACCGCTTCGCCAACAGTCTCAACTTCCGGGGCTTTCCCTACATGGTCGGCAATGACGTTCTCCTCGCCGGAGCGGAGGCGGAGACGCGACGCGATGGCTCCAGCCGGGGGCTGGGCTCATGACGGGCCGTGACGCGGTCCGCCAGGCCGCGCTGGCGGAGGCGCGGCGCTGGCTGGGGACACCCTATCAGCATCAACAGTCCTGCCAGGGAGCGGGAACGGATTGCCTCGGTCTGGTGCGCGGCGTCTGGCGGCATCTTCATGGTACCGAACCGGCCGTTTTGCCGGCCTATACCCCGGACTGGAGTGAACGCGCCGGCGGCGAGATCCTGCTGGAGGCGGCGCAGTGCTACCTCGAGCCGGTCAGCGAGGCCCGGCCGGGTGACGTCCTGCTGTTTCGGCCGGATCGCCAGGGCGCGGCGCGCCATTGCGCCATCCTCGCAGCGCCGGACCGCATCATCCACGCCTATTGGGGCCGCGCGGTGGCCGAGACGGCCCTGACACCCTGGTGGCAGACGCGCCGCGTCGCCGATTTCGCCTTTCCCTTGCCGGAGGATATCCATGGCTGAGCTTGCCATTCAGGGCGGCCGCGCGCTGCTCTCCCAGGCGCCTCGCGCGCTCGCCACGGCGGCCAGCCGGGCGGTCATGTCCAGCCTGTTCGGCGAGGACCGGGAGGGGCCGCGCCTAAGCGAAATCCCTGTCCAGACCTCCACGGACGGTGCGGCCATGCCGCGCCTCTGGGGACGGATGCGTCTGGCGGGTCAGGTGATCTGGGCCGCGCGCTTCACCGAGTCGACCACCGAGCACGGCGGCAAGGGCGGTCCGACCGTCACCGAGTACAGCTATGCGGTGAGTTTTGCCGTTGGCCTGTGCGAAGGCGTGATCTCCGGAATTGGCCGCGTCTGGGCGAACGGCGCCCTGCTCGACCAGTCAGCCTGCACGATGCGGGTTTATCGTGGCGACGAGAGCCAGCTGCCTGACGCTCTGGTCCAGGCGGTTGAAGGCGCGGAGGCGCCGGCCTTTCGGGGCACGGCCTATGTCCTTTTCGAGGACTTGCCGCTGGACGCCTATGGCGGCCGGATTCCCAACCTGTCTTTCGAGGTCTTTCGTGCCGAGGCGCGGGAGGGGGCGCTGGAGCAACAGGTTCGCGGCGTCAATCTCATCCCGGGATCCGGAGAATTTGCCCTGCACCCGGACACTGTCATGCGGCAGATCGGGGCCGGACACGAGATTGCGGAAAACCGGAACACGGCCCGAGGGGTCACGGATTTCGAGGCCGCGCTGGACGATCTGGCGCGCGACCTGCCGGAGTGTCGTTCGGTCCAGCTGGTGGTGAGCTGGTTCGGAACGGATCTGCGCTGCGATGCGTGTGAGGTCCGGCCGGGTGTGGAGACACGGGACAAGCAGACTGACCCGGTGAGCTGGCGCGTCACCGGCGAGACGCGCGCCACCGCCTGGCTTGTCAGTCAGACAGAGGGGCGGCCCAACTACGGCGGCACGCCCTGCGATGAGAGCGTCATCGCAGCGATCCGGGCGTTGAAGGCGCGCGGCTATTCCGTCACGCTCTACCCCTTCATTCTCATGGACATTCCGGCCGGTAACGGGTTTGACGACCCCTATGGCGACGCCGAACAGGCCGCATTCCCCTGGCGGGGACGGATCACGCTGCCGACCGCAGCGGCTCCCGGTTCGGCAGCAGCAGACACCGCAGTGGACGCCTTTTTCGGAGCGGCGCGGGCGAGCGATTTCATCCTTTCGGGAGAGAGCGTCTCCTATAGCGGTCCGGCAGGTTGGGGGTTCAATCGCTTCATCCTGCACTGCGCCGCGCTTGCGCAGGCCGCGGGCGGGGTGGACGGGTTCCTGATCGGCTCCGAACTGGTGTCCCTGACCACCATCCGGGGCGCATCAGGCTTTCCGGCGGTCGATGCGCTGATCGCGCTCGCCGGGGAGGCGCG
>Ga0070726_10004605_pt1 | contig 10897 bp, 10 predicted proteins | sample tdAd471_FD_67275 | JGI IMG/M metagenome (GOLD analysis project Ga0070726, IMG submission 67275) | Marine sediment microbial communities from the Atlantic coast under amendment with organic carbon and nitrate - tdAd47.1 | ecosystem: Environmental > Aquatic > Marine > Coastal > Sediment | place...
GATTGTGTTAACCCCCGGGACGAAATTCGACAAAGAGGGTGTTCGGGATTACGGTCATCACCGTGTCCAGATGACCTTTCAGCGTCTCTGGGGCCCGATGCCAGAGTTTCGTGCTGATCAGTGGAACACGATATTTGAAGTGGTTCATGGCTGGAATACCAGCATGCCAGGTCAGAGCACTTTTAATCGCTTTGACGAAAATATCAGCAATAACTACCAGGGCTTTCGCGGTCGTTCTAGTATGACTTATAACAACGCACTGTTTAATAGTGTAAACGTGACTTTCAAACAGGCGTTTAACTGGGATATCCGTGGAAATGCGCCGACCTTCGGCGGTAACAAGGAGTTTATCGAAGATCGTAAGGTCTTCTCCCTGGGTCTGGATTTCGACTACGCCCTGCGCTGGAAATGGGGTGTATCCCATACCTGGTTCTTTGATGGTGTCGATGATTACACTACCTACCAGGGTACCCGGGCTGAGCAGAATAATGCGTCGAAAGACCGTGATTTTCTCTCCTTCTTTGCAAGTTATGTCTTCTAGTTAACGGCTGGTTTGACGAAACCCGCCTGGGCGTAGCTCAGGCGGGTTTTTTTTTGCAAATGAGTGCCGCTGGAAAGGGCTAACGTGCTGGACGAACTACAATGAGACCGCTATGCTACGCCCCTGAGTTAGCAGGATAGCCATAGCGAAGACTGGGCGTCCGGGATACAGACCCATCAACCCTTAACCCACTGCTGGACATCGGGAATTGGTTCACGCTTAAAGGCTACCTAGCGTGAATGAAGATCGGTGCCTGAATGAGGAGGACTATGAATTTTCAACACTTAAACAGCCGATGGCGCGCCATTGTGTTGCCTGCGCTTGCAATCCTGGCGGCACACATGCCGGCAAACGCAGGTATTGCGCAAGAAGATCAGATGCTGAGGCCGGCATTTTCGGGTCCGCGTGTAGCTGAGGCGTTCCTGATCGCTCTTACCCAGCAGGACGAGCGCATATTTGCCGCCGGTCAGGGTGGCATCATTATCTATAGTGATGATCAGGCAGAAACCTGGCAGCAGAGCGATGTTCCGATCGCTGTGACCATAACGGCCATCGATTTTGCTGATAAGGACAATGGCTGGGCCGTTGGCCACGATATGACCATCCTTAACACGAGTGATGGGGGTAAAAGCTGGCAGTTACAGAACTTTGAACCGGAAATGGACACGCCACTGCTCGATGTCTGGTTTATAGACAAAAACAACGGTTATGCCGTTGGTGGACGTGGCAATTTTATGTGGACCACCGATGGCGGTAAGGTCTGGAATTTGAAAGAGGTCTGGACCGACGATGAGCTGGTACCGGACGCCCATATTTTTGCCATAAAGCAGGCGCCTAATGGGGACCTGTACATGGTTGCAGAGGTGGGAACCCTGTTTCGCTCCAAAGACATGGGCGAGACCTGGGAAACCCTGGATTCGCCCTACCGTGGTTCTTTTTTTGGGGTGGCATTTCCTACCGATGACCGAGCAATTGCCTATGCGATGCTAGGTAATGCGGCCGTCAGTGATGATCAGGGTGATACCTGGTCTTCAATAGAATCCGGCGTTAATAAATCCCTGTTAACCAGCTACCTGACGGACGATGGCACTTTGGTGTTAGCCGGTATGTCCGGCGCACTAATTGTTAGTGAGGATGGTGGTCAGACTTTTGAAGATCGCTCCATTGAACAGCGCGTAGATATTACCGGGTTGTTACCGCTAGCGAGCGGTAAATGGCTCATCGCTACCAGTCGGGGCGTGCTGAAGGTCGATATTTAGTTAACCAACCTCATCATGTTTTTGTTATCCAGAGTAGTGAATTGAGACCGGCGATAGAACCGGTCGTCATTCTATAGAGGAACTATCCATGTCTACGGACAACAATCAGGGCATCCTTGCCCGCATTTCTAGTTTTTTAGCGGACTGGCAGATCAAGTACCGTTGGCCGCTGTTGCTCCTTTTTGTTGCGATTACCGGTGTGCTCGGCTATCAGGCGTCGTTTCTGCGCATGGATCCCGGGTTTGATAAATCCATCCCGGTGAATCATGACTATATGAAGGTTTATCATGAATTTAGCCCGGTATTTGGCGGGGCTAATGTCGTAATAATTTCCATGATGGTGAAGGAAGGCGACATCTTTACCGAAGAGTTCATGGATGCACTGGCAGCAGCCACCCAGGACACACTGTTTATCCGCGGTGTTGATCGATCGTCGGTTACCTCAATTTTCTCGCCGCAGGTTAATTTTGTGGCGGTGGATGAGGATGGCTTTGTCGGCTATCGGGTTGTTAAGCCCGATTTCGCTAATACGCCCGAGGATCGGGAAGAAATTTATCGAAACCTGCTGCAGTCCGATGAGATGGGCCGCCTGGTAACCAACGATTACAAGGGAGCGCTGATTCGGGCGGAACTGGTTGAGGTTGACCCAACCACGGGTGAAGCCCTGAATTACAGTGACGTGGCCGCTGCGCTTGACGAGATCCGCGCCAAATATCAGAACGACAACGTCAGCGTCCATGTCATAGGCTTTTCGAAATTTATCGATCTGGTGATCGACGCGGCTTTAGGCGTGGTCTGGTTTTTCGTAATCGCGCTGGCAATCACCGCGATAATGCTCTATTTCTATTCCTCTTCCCTGCAAATTACCTTTTTGGCAATCCTGGTTGCGGTCACGGCGGTGGTCTGGCAGCTCGGACTGGTCCACACCATGGGTTACGGTATTGACCCGCTATCGATACTGGTGCCGTTTCTGATTATGTCGATAGGGGTGAGTCATGCGATTCAGATGACCAACGCCTGGAAGCTGGAAATGATGAACGGGGCGACTAACAAGCAGGCTGCCCGCGAATCGTTCAACAAGTTGTTTATACCTGGCGCGACCGCGTTGTTAACCCTGGCCGTTGGCTTTGCGGTTATCTCCTTGATCGACATCCAGATACTGTTTGAGTTGGCGATTACTGCCAGTATCGGTACTGGTGTCATGATTCTTACCAACAAATTCATGTTGCCCGGACTGCTCTCTTTTGCGCGGATGAGCCCGGCAAAAATCGAGAAGCTGAAAGCGGGGGTGGACGGTGACCGTCCCTTCTGGCGTTTTCTGTCAACGTTTGCAGACCGAAAACGGGGTAGCTATGTGTTAGTGGTCGCTGTTTTCGCGCTGATATTTGGGGTCTGGAAAGGTAGCGACCTGATCATTGGTGATAGCGAAGCAGGGGCACCGGAGTTCTGGCCCGATGCGCTTTACAACCAGGACATCAATTCGATTATCAGTAATTTCAATATTGGTATCGACGAAGTGACTGTCATCGTGGACATGGCCAAAGATGGTTGTGTGAATCATGCGATTATGGAAACGGCAGATCATTTCGTCTGGGAAATGTCCAACGTGCCCGGGGTGCAGGCGATCAAATCGCTCTCTACCATTGTCAAGGTGCGTACGGTTGGCAATAACGAGGGTCACCCGAAGTTTTTTGCCATGCCGCGTGATCAGTATTCCCTTAGCTCTGCGTTACGGAATATGGAGTTAAATCAGAAAGTTTTTAATGACAAGTGTGATGCGATTCCGGTTCGGTTGTTCTTGAGCGATCACAAGGCTGATACCTTGCAGCGCGTGACCGATGCGGTAAAAGCTTTTGAAGCCGAGAACGGTCGAGACGAAGTTCACTTTCTGTTGGCTTCCGGTTCTGCCGGGGTGATGGCGGCAATCAATGAAGCGGTGACCGACGCGGAAATGACCATGCTGATTGCGCTCTTTACCGCAACGGGCATCCTGACCTACCTCACCTTTTTCTCGTTGCGCGGTGCGCTTTGCGTGCTGATACCGTTGGGACTGGTGTCCTATCTTGGCAATGCAGTCATGGTGCTCATGGGCATCGGCCTGAAGGTCTCCACGCTACCGGTGGTAGCACTTGGCGTTGGTGTGGGTGTTGACTACGGTATTTATCTTTTCTCCCGTATGCAGTCTGCGCTGAGAGAGGGTAAGGAGCTGAAAGAGGCCTATTACTACGCGCTCACTTCATCGGGTACGGCGGTGGTCTTTACCGCTTCAACCATGAGTATTGGTGTTGCAACCTGGTACTTCTCCGAGTTGAAGTTTCAGGCCGATATGGGGCTGTTACTGGCCTATATGTTCTTCGTTAATATGGTGGCGGCTATCTTCGTATTGCCGGCGCTGGCCGCATGGATCGTCAATGTGGACGCGGAACGTGCATCGACTGCAGGGGTGTCTCACTAGCAGCCGGTAAAATCACGATTTAAGACCGGTCATCCTGTGGGTGGCCGGTCTTTTTTTTGTCTCAGCTACAATGACTGAACACTATTTAATTTGACGATCTTCAGGAGTCTCCATGTCTACCAGCTTGCCATTTATTCCCGTCAATATTGCGGTGCTTACCATTTCGGACAGCCGCACCGAAGAGAATGACACCTCCGGGAAGGTGCTAGTGGAAAGGGCAGAGGCGGCGGGTCATCGTATCGTCGACAAACGAATTGTCGCTGACGATATCTATCAGATTCGCGCGGCCCTCTCGACCTGGATTGCCGATGATGAGGTGAACGCCATTATCACCACTGGAGGGACCGGCGTCACCGGACGCGATGGCACGCCAGAAGCGGTAAAACCGTTGCTGGACAAGGAAATAGAAGGGTTCGGTGAGTTGTTTAGAATGATTTCGTATGAGGAAATCAAGACGTCGACAGTACAGTCGAGAGCCCTGAGCGGAGTGGCCAACGGTACTTATCTGTTCTGTTTACCCGGATCTTCCGGGGCCTGTCGGACTGGCTGGGACCGATTGATTAATGATCAGTTAGATTCCCGGCATCGACCCTGCAATCTGGTCGAGCTAATGCCCCGTCTGCTGGAAAAATAGGTGCAGTGATTAAATTACTGCTCGGAGATATCACGCAGTTAAGCGTCGATGCCATCGTTAACGCCGCTAACTCCAGCCTGCTAGGTGGCGGGGGAGTGGATGGCGCTATTCATCGAGCGGCGGGACCCAGGCTGTTAGCTGCCTGTGAATTACTCGGCGGTTGTGAGGTGGGTCAGGCGAAGATTACGGCCGGTTTTGATCTGCCAGCCCGTTGGGTGATCCACACAGTCGGACCAGTCTGGCGCGGTGGGGAAAACGGCGAGCCAGAGTTGTTGGCGAGCTGCTATCGGAACAGTTTACAGCTCGCCGCTGAGAACGACTGCCGATCCATAGCCTATCCGGCCATCAGCACCGGCGTTTATGGATATCCAAAGGCACCGGCAGGGCGGATCGCACTGGCCACGTTAAAGCAGGGCCTTGAATCCCTGCCTGGTATGACAGTTACGCTGGTGAGCTTTTGTCAGGCGGACTATCGCCTGCAGGAAGCCTTGCTGGAGAGTGGTTAGTTGGGGCGTGGAGAAGGTCGTCCAACGGTGGCGGTGGGTTGCTTCGTTTTTAATGCGGCGACCGAACTACTGATGATTCAGCGGGGTAAGGAACCGGGTCTTGGTCTCTGGACGATTCCGGGTGGTCGAGTCGAATTTGGTGAATCGCTAGCAACCGCCTGTCAGCGCGAGGTAAAGGAAGAGACGGGAATTGACGTGAAAATCGGCGACATGGTGACCGTGTTTGAACCGGTTTTTGGCGATTACCATTACGTGATCATCGACTATCTGGGGACGCCGGTTCCGGGTACCAGTCTGATCCCCGAAAGTGGCGACGATGCCAGTGATGCGCGTTGGGTTGCCATCGACCAGTTGAGCGAATTGCCGCTGACCAGCAACCTCCTGCCAGTGGTGAATCAGGCGCTGGAGGTCGCCAACCGGGGCGGTGCTGGAAGCAGCGGTGATGGCGACTGTTGATCCTGGCGGGGTCCGCTCAGGCGATGACGGTTTTGCCGGGTTCATGGGCGGTTTCAACCACGAGTCTGGGTACCAGATAACCGGGAAGCTGGCTTCGCATTTCTTTGATAATTTGCTCACCCCGTTGCCGATCCACCTGAAAATGAGCCGTGCCGGTTACCGGGTCGGGCAGGTGCAGGTAATAGGGTAAGGTTCTGGCATCGAACAGAGTCTGGCTCAGCCTAATCAGGGTATCGCTGGTATCGTTGACACCAGCCAGCAGGACGGATTGATTTAGAAGTTGCACGCCTGCGGCAGAAAGGGTTTCCAGTGCTTGCCGACTGGGTTCATCGAGTTCATCGGGGTGGTTGACGTGAAGCACCAGGACCGTGCGCAGTCGGCTGTCGGTCAGTAGCTCGGTTAGTTCATCGGTAAGCCGTTCCGGGAACAGCGCCGCCGTGCGGCTGTGGAGTCGAAGGGTTCGTAGATGAGGAATGGACTCCAGTCGGGATATCAGGCGACCCAGTCGATTATCCGACAGAGATAGGGGATCGCCACCGCTCAGAATCACCTCGTGAATGTCTGAGTGGTTCTCAATGTAAGTCAGCGCTGCCTGCCAGTCATCCTGCTCTCCGCGTTGTTCAGCGTAGGGAAAATGGCGGCGGAAGCAGTAGCGACAGTGAACCGCGCAGGCGGCGGTGGTGATTAGCAACACACGGCCCGAATATTTGTGCAGCAGGCCGGGAGCGACCTGGGCCTCTGCCTCCGCCAGGGGATCCACCTGGTAGCCGAGGTGAGATTGAGACTCCTCCGCTAGCGGTAAAAACTGGCGCAGAACAGGATCGTCCGGCTGATTATGCTCAATTCTGTCTAACAGCCGACGCGGAAATTTGAGGGCGAAAAGCGTTGCTGCCTGCTCGGCATCTGGCAACTGCGCCTTCGGTAGATCGAGTGCTGCGAATAATTCTGCGGGGCTTGAAATGGCGTCGGCGACCAGCGGCTGCCATTTTTTCGGGGTGTCTATCTTGTCTCTTCGCGCTACCATGTGCGGCCATATCGTATCGCCGCAGCCAACTGGCGCGGCAAGTTAGTTTGAGGGAAGGCATGGCATCTTACAGCACCAATGAGTTTCGTAGCGGCTTGAAAGTAATGATTGAGAATGACCCCTGCGAAATTGTCGAAAATGAATTTGTAAAGCCGGGCAAAGGTCAGGCATTCAGTCGGGTTAGACTGCGCAACCTGAAGACCGGCCGCATGTGGGAACGGACCTATAAATCGGGTGAGTCGGTGGAAGCTGCCGATGTGCTCGATACCGACATGGAGTTTCTCTACAGCGATGACGATGCCTGGTGGTTCATGAATCCGGCGACTTATGATCAGGTGAGCGCCGATAGCGCCGCCGTGGGTGACAATGCCGTCTGGCTAAAACCGCAGGATAGCTGCACGGTAACACTCTGGAACGATGTGCCGATTGCGATTTCACCGCCCAATCACGTTGTGCTCAAGGTGGTGGAAACCGATCCTGGCCTCAAGGGCGATACGGCCCAGGGCGGCAGCAAGCCAGCGACACTGGAAACCGGTGCGGTGGTGCGGGTGCCCCTGTTTGTCGAAGAGGGTGACCTGCTTAAAGTTGATACCCGCAAAGGTGAATATATTTCCCGCGCTAAAGAGTGACCAGCCCGGATTTACTGGATGCGCTACGAGAGTGGGCGACACTGCTCGCCCGATTACGTCAATTTTTTGATGAGCGTGGCCTGCTGGAAGTGCAGACGCCGTTAGCGCGTGCCTATGCGGTGACCGATCCCTATCAGCGCTGTTTTTCGGTGATAGACCCGGCCAATGAGGGGGTGGTTGCCGGGTATCTGCAACCGTCACCGGAATCGGCGATGAAACAGCTGTTAGCGGCGGGTAGTGGCAGTATCTACCAGATATGCAAAGCCTTCAGGGCCGGCGAGTCAGGTTCTAATCACCGCACTGAATTCACCCTGCTGGAATGGTACCGGGTGGGCTATGACCATCGGCAGTTAATGGAAGAGGTGGCCGAACTGGTGAACCAGCTGCTGGGTCCGCTACCTGTTGAACGAATCACCTGGCGCGAATCCTTTGTTCGTTACGCTGATATTGATCCGGTGGTCGCGGAGCCGGAAGCGTTAAATGCCCGACTGCCGGGTTCAATGAGAATAACAACCCTGGACGTCAGCGACGAAGGCCAGCGTCGCAAATTGCTTGATCGCCTGCTGGTAAGCCGGATTGAACCCAATCTAGGGCGAAATTGCATGACCTTTCTGTATGACTATCCTGCTGATCAGGCAGCGCTTGCGAGGGTGCGCTCAGAACCCTGGCCAGTTGCCTCACGGTTTGAGCTCTACATTGACGGGTTGGAAATTGCTAACGGCTTCCATGAACTGAAGGACTCGGCAGAACAGCGGCAGCGGTTTGAATACGATAACCGCCAGCGCCAGCGCGACGCCAATGTCGAAGTCGCGCTCGATGAACCATTACTCAGCTGTCTGGATCGGTTGCCTGACTGTGCCGGAGTCGCCCTGGGAGTTGATCGGCTAATGAAGATTAGCACTGGAGCGGATTCACTGGTGGCCGGTAGCCCGCCTTAGGCTGAGTGGTGGTTTCCTGCTTTGATGAGGGCATCTATTTGAGCGATATGCGCGTATAATTCTCCGCCAGATTATTGGGTCAGTTGCACTTGCCTGGAGCCAAATAACGGATTCAGGCGGCCGAATCGACAACGCGTAAGTCATTGGTTTTCCAATACTTCCATGGATGGAGCAGAATTGAGTATCCAGACGTTAATGCTTTTTAGGGCGGTGCGCTGAAATGAGCGTCACCATCGGCGTTCTACGCGAGCAAAAACCAAACGAGACTCGAGTGGCGACCACGCCGGCCGAGGTAAAGCGCCTGCATAAACTGGGCGTAACTTTTCTGGTTGAAAAAGAGGCCGGTGCTGCCGCTGGTTATGACGATCAGTCCTACGCGGATGAAGGGGCAAGCCTAGTTGATCGGTCGACGGCGCTGGCTGCAAAAATCATTCTGACGGTACAGCCTCCCGAAGTGGCAGACCTGGACCTGATCAAACGTGGTTCGCTGCTGATTGGCTTTCTGAATCCCCTCGCTGATCCAGCGTTGCTGGAACAACTTGCTCGGCGTGGCGTGGACGGTTGTGCCGTCGAGTTAATTCCCCGCATCTCCCGTGCTCAGTCGATGGATGCACTCTCATCGCAGGCAAACATAGCCGGTTATCGGGCAGTTATTGAGGCGCTTTATCAATACGGCCGCTTTGTCCCGCTGATGATGACCTCTGCCGGTACCGCCAAACCGGCACGCATCGTCGTCCTTGGCGTGGGCGTGGCCGGTTTGCAGGCGATTGCGACGGCTCGCCGTCTTGGGGGTCAGGTAGAGGCCTTTGATGTGCGCTCGGAAACCCGCGAGCAGGTGACCTCACTGGGCGCAAAGTTTATAGACATCGATCTGGGTGAGCAGGGTGATGGCGAAGGCGGCTATGCCCAGGAACTTTCCGCTGAGGCTAAACAGCGCCAGCAGGAAGGTCTATCCAAACGGCTGCAACAGGCCGACATTATCATTACCACGGCGCAGATTCCCGGTAAGGCGGCGCCGATACTGGTGACGGAAGAGACCGTGAAAGGTATGCGCCCGGGTAGCGTGATTGTCGATATGGCAGCCGCTAACGGTGGAAACTGCCCGCTTAGTGAGGCAGACAAGGTGGTCACCCGTCACGGCGTGACCCTGGTGGGTGATACCAATCTGCCGGCACACCTGGCGAGCGACGCCAGCAGCTTTTATGGCCGAAACCTGACCCATTTGCTGGAATTATTATTACCGGCCGTCGAATCAGGTTCGGTAAAGATAGCGCTTGATCTTGAGGATGAAATCATCGCCGGCTGCCTGGCAGTGCACGAAGGTGAGTTACGTTTTGGACAGGGAGGCTAGGTCGCCGTTATGTCGGTTATTCTGTTTTCGATTTATATCTTTGTGCTGGCCTGCTTTGTGGGCTATCAGGTGGTCTGGGGAGTTACTCCGGCACTGCATACACCGCTAATGTCGCTCACTAATGCGATTTCCGGAATCATTGTTGTGGGTGCCATTCTGGTTGCCGGCGCCGGTGAGGCGGACACGCTGACCAAATTTATCGGGTTTGTTGCGGTAACACTGGCCTCCATCAATATTTTTGGTGGCTTTATGGTTACCCAGCGCATGCTCGCCATGTTCAAGAAGAAAGAACGATGATCGGTGCGGATATTCTGGCCGTCGCCTACCTGCTGGCGGCGGTGCTCTTCATTCTGGGTCTGAAAGGATTATCAGCGCCAAAAACAGCCCGACGTGGCAACCTGCTGGCCATCCTCGGAATGGCGGTGGCGCTGGTGGCGGTGCTCGCCTCCCCGGCGGTCAGTGAATACGGCTGGATTATCGCCGGCGTGGTGATCGGCGGGTTGATTGGTAGTCAGATGGCCAGCCGGGTAGAGATGACCAGCATGCCGCAGCTGGTGGCGGCGTTGCACAGTTTCGTTGGTCTGGCAGCGGTATTGGTAGCACTGGGTACCTTCCTTAATCACCGTGCCATGGGCGGACTGAATCCGGTGCTCATGGCAGAGCTGGGTATCGGTAGTTTTATCGGCGCGATTACCTTTACCGGTTCGGTGGTGGCCTTTGCCAAATTACAGGGCCTGATGGGCTCTGCGCCCCTGCAGTTTCGGGGTCAGCACCTGTTAAACGCGTTGCTGGCGCTGGCCATGATTGGCCTGACTGTTTATTTCTGTATTACCGGTGAGCTCGGGGTCTGGGTAGCAATGACCGTTGCCGCGCTACTGCTGGGCTGGCTCCTGATTACGCCGATCGGTGGTGCTGACATGCCGGTGGTGGTCTCCATGCTTAATTCCTACTCGGGCTGGGCGGCTTCTGCAACCGGGTTTACTCTGGAAAACGAACTCCTGATTATCACCGGTGCCCTGGTGGGGGCCTCTGGCGCGATTCTTTCCTACATCATGTGTCGGGCGATGAACCGGTCAATTATTAGTGTCATCTTTGGTGGCTTTG
>Ga0070726_10004609_pt1 | contig 10891 bp, 5 predicted proteins | sample tdAd471_FD_67275 | JGI IMG/M metagenome (GOLD analysis project Ga0070726, IMG submission 67275) | Marine sediment microbial communities from the Atlantic coast under amendment with organic carbon and nitrate - tdAd47.1 | ecosystem: Environmental > Aquatic > Marine > Coastal > Sediment | place...
TACATCCCTCGCCGAGACGCACGACCCGCACATCCACCAGCTTGAGCACTACGAGGCCCAGGTCGAATCGGGCGAGATGCTGCCCGAAACGTTTGCCAAGGTGGAAAAAGAAGTCGAGCAGTACACCAACGCCTCGATGCGCGTGATCGCTGAGGAGGGCGGCAAGAAAATGCTGGGCGAGGGCCCCGGTAAAGTCGCGGGGAATGTCGCGGGCATCGCGTTCGGGCTGCTGCTCTTGAGCGCAACGAACACGGCGGTCATGGCGATGGTCTCGGTGCTCTTTGCGATGGCGCAGGACAAAGAGCTGCCTCGCAAACTGACCAAGCTCAACTATTCGGGCGTGCCCTGGGTGGGGCTGCTCGTGGCGCTGGTTATACCTGCGGGCGTTCTGATCATCGAGCAGGATGTGACAGTGCTGGCCAAACTGTATGTGCTGGGTGTCTGCGGCGCGATCACGGTGACGATGAGCTCGGTCGCGCTCAACAAAGAAATCAAGATCAAGAAAATCAGCCGGATCGGGATCGCGCTGATCGCGGTCTTTCTGCTGGCGATCTCGGTCACCATCGGTGTGACGCAATGGGTTTCGACGGCTTTCAGCGGCGGGCTCGTGGCGGTCGCGCTCGGCTCGCGGTGGGCGCTCTCGATGCAGAAAGCCAGGGTTGTCGAGCCGCTCACCGCGCCGGAAACGGGCTGGCTGGCTGAGCTTGAGAAACCGACGATCACCATCGACGCGAGCAGGCCGGCGATCATGCTCGCCGCGCGTGGTAGAAACCAGTCCGAGTTTGCGGTGGACATGGCCAAACGCCGCGGCGCGACGCTGTACGCGATCTATGTCCGCTCGCTGCGCGTGATGGACATCTCGCCCGGACGCGTGCCCGATGTCGCCGAGGATGCGCAGGCTCAGGAAGCGCTCGGGACGACGGCTGTGCTGGCTCGCGAGGCCGGTGTGCCGTTCGTGCCAATCTATGTCACCAGCCCCGAGATCACCGAGGAGATCCTCGATTACACGGTCACGCACGGCTGCGACACGCTGATCATGGGTAAGACGCAGCGCTCGTTCTTCGCCCGCAAGCTGGACGTGGACGTCGTCAGCACGGTCGCGTCGATGCTGCCCGAGAGCGTCGCGTTGATAACGCGATCGGCAACCACGCCGCACGTCGCCGGCAGGGGCTGATCGTTCCTACGCTCACCTGATGCCCGACCTCGATCAAAGCACACAGAACGGATCACCACTCCTAGAGGGGCTCACTGATGCGCAGCGGGCCGCGGCCTCGGCTCTCGAAGGCCCGGTGCTCGTATTGGCGGCGGCGGGCTCGGGCAAGACGCGCGTCATCACGCGGCGGATCGCGTACCTCATGGAGCAGGGCGTGCCGGCGTGGTCGATTCTGGCGCTCACCTTCACGAACAAAGCCGCCGCCGAGATGCGTGAACGCATCGAGAAAGTCCTGTCACCGGCCGGTGGTGAAAGCCGGCACGCACGCGGGCTGGTTGTCACGACGTTCCACAGCCTGTGCGCCCGGCTCCTGCGCCGGTACGCGGAAGTCCTCGGGCTCAACCCGGATTACTCGATCTACGACACCTCGGATCAGCTCTCGCTCGTCAAGCGTTTGATCGGCGAGCTGGATCTCTCGACGAGCAACTTCCCGCCGAGGCAGGTGCTGAGCGTCATCAGCAATTCCAAGAATCAGCTCGTCGATGCGGAGATGTTCGCGGCCTCGGCGATGGACTTTTCAACACGCAACATCGCCAAGATATTCACGGCCTATCAACGGGGCCTTAAGAAAGCCGGCGCGGTGGACTTCGATGATCTCCTGCTGCTGACCGCCAAGCTCCTGCGCGAGCACGCCCAGGTGCGGCGTGAGTGTCAGGATCGCTGGCAGTGGATGATGATCGACGAGTATCAGGACACGAACCGGGCGCAGTTCGAGATCGCCTCGCTGCTTGCGGGCACACCCGAGGAACGCGGCGCCAAGCCGAACATCTTTGTCGTGGGCGATCCGGATCAGGCGATCTACGGCTGGCGCGGCGCGGACATTTCCAACATCCTTGATTTCGAGGAGCGCTTCCAGGGCGCCAGGGTCATCGCCCTGGGCGAGAATTTCCGATCGACCGCGCCGATCCTGAGCGCCGCCGACACACTGATCCGCAACAACCGGCAGCGCAAGCACAAGGACCTCTTCACGAAGCGCCCGGGCGGCGAGCGGGTGACCGTGACTCTCACCCGTGACGAACGCCACGAGGCGGAGATCCTGACCGACTGGATGCGTGATCTGATCCAGGCCAGCGCCGACGGCGACAGGCCGATGACGTGGAACGACTGCGCGGTGTTCTATCGCACCAATGCGCTGTCACGCGTCGTCGAGGACCAGCTCCGCCGGGCGCAGGTGCCCTACGTCGTCGTGCGGGGCACGGCGTTCTACCAGCGTGAGGAGATCAAGACTGCGCTTGCGTACCTCCGCGTCGTGGCCAACTCGGACGACGACGTGTCGCTTCTGCGCGTGATCAATACGCCCACGCGCGGCATCGGCAAGGCGGCGCTCGGGCTGCTGCAGAACTTCGCGGCCGGTCACGGGCTCTCGCTCTTTGCGGCTCTTCGCCGGGCGGATGAGATCTCGGCGCTCTCGCCCCGCGCCCGTAACTCTGTGCGTGAGTTTGTCTCGACGGTCGATCACTGGAACGGCGCGGGCAGCTTTATGGGCGCCAGTCTCCCCGGATCGCTGCGCGACCTGGCCGAGCGTGTGATCACTGAGTCGGGGCTGGAGTCGCATTACAAGGCGCAGGCGGCTAAGAACGAGGCGGAAGAGGATCGGCTCGACAACCTGGCCGAGCTTGTATCCTCGGCCGCGGAGTTCGAGGAGAACTACGACCCCGCCGACGATCCGATGCAGTTCGACGCGGCCGTGGCGGGTGTGGGCACGGATGAGCCGCACATGCTGGCGCTCCTGCGTGCGTATCTCGAATCCGTCGCGCTTGTCGCCGACGCGGACGCTGTCGACTCGGAGACGGGCGCGGTGACACTCATGACGCTGCACGCGGCCAAGGGGCTGGAGTTCCCGATCGTCGGCATGGTCGGGCTGGAAGAGAACGTGCTCCCCCACTCGCGGGCGCATACTTCTGATCAGGAGCTCGAAGAAGAACGCCGGCTCTGCTTCGTGGGCATCACCCGCGCGATGGAGCACCTGCATATGACCGCGGCCAAGTACCGCACGGTCCGCGGCATCTCGGAGCGCACCATCGCCAGCCGATTCCTCGAAGAACTCGGCAGCGAGCACGTACACATGACCGATCGCTCCGACTCGCTCGGAGGCTACGGCCCATCAACTGGGACGGGCGAGAGCTGGGAAGACAGCGCCAACCAGTTTCCTCAAACGCGTTCCATCTCGAGCTCGGCTCGTCAGTCCCAGCGCGCCGACGAGGGCAGTCAGATGGCGGCCGGTTTACGCGAGGGCGCGATGGTGCGCCACCCGCGCTTCGGTGCGGGCAAGGTCATGAGCGTGATGGGCGGCTCCAACGCCCGAGCCAAGATCGATTTCCGCACCGTGGGCGTCAAAACGCTCGTGCTGGAATACGCGAGACTCGAGCCGTTGGATTAGTAAGAACCCTGCCGGGTGCCACGGCTTGTCCGCCTTCGGCAAGCCGTGCGATGTGTGAGCGAGTGGGCTCAGAGCACGGGTTGCCCTTCGGGACAACCCGTGGCACCCGGATCACTTGGTCATTGCAGCCTGAACAGCATCAACAAACGCACGCTGAGCATCTTCGGATTGCATCAGAAAGAGCGATGGCTCGATGAGCTCGAACTCTGAGATCAGACGCGAGCCGTCATCCGAGAGCATCGTGTCCAGGCGTGCGTACAGGACAGGCTCTGGGAGCAGCCCGAGCAGACGCTGCATCATGCCGAATTCCTCGGCCGACACGGGCTTGGCATCCGAGACGCTCTCGTCCTGATCGTGGAAGCGTGGCTCTTTCTCGATGACGTGCGTGCACGAGCCATTGATGAAAATGACGGACCGCTCGCCGCCGGATTCAACGCTCTTGAGGTAGGGCTGGATCATCATGTCGCGGTGCGGCGTGTACCGGAGCAGGAACGCATCCGCATCGTCGAACGCATCGGCTTGGAACCGGCGCGTGTTGCTGCTGCCGGCCGAGATGCAGGGCTTGATGACCACGTCGGCCCAGCCTTTGCCCTCAAGCAGCGCTTCCAGCGGCAACTCGTCGCCGCGTTCAACAAAGACCGTCGGCACGATGGTCAGGCCCGCCTCTTCGAGATCGGTCAGGTACCCTTTGTGGATGTTCCAGCGCACGATCTCGGGGTGGTTTTCAAGACGTGTCTGGCTCTCGGCGAGGTCGACCCACTGCAGAAAGAGATCTGCGTCGTCGTGGTAATTCCAGGACGAACGCAGCACACACAGCTCAAACCTGCTCGGTTTGATCGATTCATCGTCCCACGGGTAAAGCTCGGCATCGATGCCCCGATCCGCGAGCAAGCGCATCATGAGCTCCTGATCCGGGTCGGGCTCGGGGAGCACCTTGCACGTCACGATCCCGACGGGCTTACTCATGCCGGGCCGATGCCCCGGTAGAGTTGCTGCACGCGCTCGGCCTGCTGGCGACGGACCGATTCGAGCACGAGCCTGGGCACACGAAACGACTGCTCCTGCGAGGTCACGTTCGAGCAATGCTCGTTCAGGCAGGCGTACAGAAACTTGAACGCGTCCCGTGGCTGGTGCATCTGCTCGAGCGCATCGACCAGATCCTGGCGTGTCACGTCCTCGGCGAAGAGATCCAGGAGCGCGATCGGCTCGGCGCCATCGGCAAGGCACGTCGCAAGGCGCGCCTCACACAGGTCGTAGAGCGTCGGGCCCGACCATGTGAGGCGCTCGACGAGGTTCTGCTTGTCGAGCCGCGCTTCCTGGAAGAAGCTCGACGACTCCTTGAAGAGCGCGTGCCGCAGCTCGATCGGCAGCAGCATCTTGATGCCCAGCCCCTCCTGCTGGAGGAACTTGTTGTTGAACATGGGCCAGACGACCGCGCGCATGCGGTTGGCGTCGCCGTTGATCAGCGTGGGCTCGTCGACGCGATCCACGACCACGACGATCGCTGTGTACCCAAAGCCCGCGATTGCGTGGCGGAACTTTGCCAGCAGCGCGTAGCGGGTGTCGTCGGAATCCGATGTCGGCAGCGAGCCGCTGCGGAGCACCGCCGGGTCGATCTGCCTGAGCGATTGGATATAGCCGAGATCCGAACGCGTCGAGGAGCGGATCTGCCTGCGGACGCGCCGGGCCAGACGCTTCATCGCGATCGAATCCCAGACGAAACGCTTGATCAGGAACGCGAACCAGATCACGACCGAGCCGAAGAACAGCGACTTCCAGAAGAGGCTGTCGACGTTGCCGTTCATCAGCATGAACGCGACGAGCACGCCCGCGGGCAGCAGCCAGCCCGCGTAGGCGAGTGAACTGGAGATGAGTCTTGCCATCGGCAGCGGCAGACGCAGGGCGCGCCGAAGCTTTGCCGTGCGTTCGTGCGCACGGTCCGGCCTGTCGTAGAGCGACTGGAGCAGCAGAAGGTCTTTGCGGCTGGTCGGGTCGAGCCCCCGCGCTGTGCGCTTGACGTGCTCGCCCATGTCCTGAGCACGCCCGGAGGCGGTCTCGCCGATGATGCCATCAACGACGCCCGGCACGCTGCGCATCAAGATGCCGTCGATGTGATCGACGAGGCGGATGCGCGAGAAGCAATCCTGGATGTCGCCACCCCCGCCGTAGCGCTGGTGGAACTGATCCAGGAGCGTGTTGAGCTCGTCGTAGGCGACGAGCATGACCTTGCGCTCGGGGTGCTCTTTGTTGTGCTCGGCGATCCGCCTTGCGATCTGCATGCGGATGGCGGTCTTGCCCGAGCCCTTCTCGCCGAAAACGATCGAGGTGGACGGGTACTCGAGCCTGCCGATGATTTTCTCGAAGTCGGAGTGCGCCGCCTTGGGCCTGCCCGCGGCATCGAGCTGCGAGAGCCTGCTGAACACCGCGTCCTGGCGTGCTTCCTCGCCCCGGAACGGGTTCTCAACGATGGACCAGTGATCGAAGAACTGCTGCAGATTCATGCCGCGTTCGCCTCCGTTGGTTCCCGCTCCCAGTTACAGCGTACTCAGTGCGCCACGCGCGTGCCGAGCAGGGGCTCGATCATGGCCAATGTCTTCTCAAGAGTCGCCGCGTCGCGGGCCTCGGCGTTCAGACGCAGGAGCGGCTCGGTGTTGCTCTTGCGAATATTGCACCACCACCCCTCCTTCTCGAAGCAGTCGAGCGTGATGCCGTCGAGTTCCTCGATATCCGCGTCCACGTCGCTGCCCGGGCCGAGTTCCTCGATCGCGTTGGCGAGCGCCTCGTCCGGATTCTCGTTCTCGAAATTGATCTCGCCCGACTGGGCGTACCGGGCGACAGGCGCGACCAACTCGCTGAGCTTCTTGCCGGTCTGCGCCAGCTGTGAGAGCAGCGAGCACATGGCGATCGCGCCCGAGTCTGCGTTGAAGTTCTCGCGGAAGTAGAAGTGCCCAGAGAGCTCGCCGCCGAAGATGCCCTCGGAGTCGGCCAGTTCCTGCTTCATGAAGACGTGCCCGACGCGCCCCTTGATGGGCTCGCCGCCGGCCTTCAGGATCTCTTCCTCGACCGCCTTGCTCGATCGCAGGTCGTAGACAACAGCCGCCCCGGGCGCTTCTTCGAGGAAGAAGGGCGCCATAACCGCCGTCAGGTGATCGCAGCCGACGATCTTGCCCTTCTCGTCCACCGCGACACACCGGTCGGCGTCGCCGTCGTAGCAGAAGCCCACGTCCGCGCCGTGCTCGACGACCGCGTCCTGGAGCTGGCGGACGTTCGACGCGACGAGCGGGTTGGGCTCGTGCACGAACTCGCCCTTGGAGTTGTCGAAGTTGAGCTCGATGATCTCAAGTCCCGGGACGTTCTCGCCTTTTTTGCCGAAGATTTTGGGGATCATCGTGCCGGCCATGCCGTTGGACGCGTCAATCACGATCTTGAGCTCTTTGCCCGCAAGGTCGAGGAACCCGAGCACGTGCTTGGAATACGGACCCCAGAGATCGCGCGGCTCGGACTTGCCCGCGTGCGCCGGCGGCGGCGCAACAGCCCCGGTACGGTCAACCATCGCCGCGTGTTTGCGGATGAGCGCCAGCCCGGTCTCCTCACCCACGGGCTTGGCGCGGCGTTTGGAGATCTTGAATCCGTTGTACTGCGGCGGGTTGTGGCTGGCCGTCACCATCACGCCGCCGGCGCAGTCGAAGTAATTGACCGCAAAGTAAATCATCGAGGTATCGATCATGCCCAGGTCGATGACCGAGCCGCCCTGATCGGTGATGCCCTTAATCAGGCGCTCGGTGAGCGTGGGGCTCGACAGACGCATGTCGCGCCCGACGACGACGTTTTTCATCATGGGCGTCGTGTCACCGTCGGCCTCTGCGTCGTTCAGCAGAAACTGCGACGAGCCGAAGCCGATCTGCCAGGCCATCTGGTCGGTGAGAAGGTCGGGGTAGGTGCCACGGATGTCGTACGCCTTGAAGACTCGGCCAAGCATGAATTGATTCCTCCGGGAAGACCCCATCTCCGAAGCGGATGGGGACGTAGAGCGTAGCGCTCCACCGCCAAAATGCCAGTCTTGAACGGACAATGTTTGGGTATTCGGTTGTTCAGAATTCAGAAAGGCAGGTCATCAGGCTCGAAACGCTGCACGTACCGTTTCGCCTGACCGCTGTCAGGTGCCGCCGACCCTTCAGGCCTCGCTCCGGGCAGCGGTTTGCTGCCATCGATCCGGATCGGCTTGACGCCTTCGGGCAGGGCAGCAAGGAACTGTTTGCCGTAGCCAGATGTCATGAGCCTCGGGTCGAGCACAACGACCCGGCCCTTGTCAGAGCGGCTGCGGATGAGTCTGCCAAATCCCTGCTTGAACCGGATAATCGCGCGCGGCAGGGACTCTTCGCGGAACGGGTCACGCCCTTGCTCCTTGATGCGCTCGAGCCTCGCCTCGGTCAGCGGACGGCCGGGCGGGTCGAAGGGCAGCCGCGTGATGATCACGCTGCGCAGTGCATCGCCCCGCACATCGACACCCTGCCAGAAGCTCGCTGCCCCGAGCAAGACCGATCGCGGGTCACCCTTGAAACGCTCGAGGATCTGCGTGCGTGAGCCGTCACGCCCCTGTGCCAGAAGCGGGATGTCCAGTTCGAGCAGATCCTGTCGCAGCGCATCGGCCACGGCGTACAGCGAAGCGAAGCTGGTAAAGAGCACGAACGCGCCGCCATCGGTCTGCTCAACGTGCGCCAGAATCCGGCGCGAGAGCTCGACGTGATACCCCCCGGCCTGCGCTGAAGGGCGCTCACTCGGCGCGGTATACGTTGGGTTTGGCATCGTTGTGTCGACATACAGCTCGACCTGTGACCCGTGATCGAAAGGGCTGCCCGCCTGCATGACGCCGGCACCCTCGCACCCGAGACGGTCGATGATGTGCGCAAAGGCAAGCTCGGCCCGCTCGCTCGGCTCGTCCGAAGCGATCGCCCGCGTGGTCAGCGTGGCGCTGGTCAGCGTGACGGATTTCGGGCCGGCCGCTTCGCCCTCTTCGGCGACCTCCCGGAAGAGCGCGTCACGCAGTATGGGCCCCACCTCTACGGGCGAGCACGCGAACGCGATGCTCGGCGAGCGCCGGGCGGGCGAACGCGTGACCTCGACCCAGTACGCGCAGCCCTTGATCGTCTGCTCTACCAGCGCGTGGGCCGCCTCGGCGATGTCGCTTGCGCGCTCGGCGTACGAGGCCAGCTCGAACTTGTCCGCTTCCTGCGTGCACATGTCCCGCAAAAGCCGCAAACGCGTGGCGAGCTGGGCAAAGATGGGCGAAAGGATGTTCTCGACGATCCCCGCCTCGCGCACGCGCCCGCCTGAGCCGCGGTGCCTGTCGTGCCAGAAGAGAAGCGACTCGAAGAACGCCCCGCTGGCATCGCGTGCATCCGCAACCGCAGCCAGCGCCTTGTTCACCGGCTCCAGATCGCCCGTCAGCAGACTCAATTGCGGCAAAAACCCTTTCGCTCCCCGCTCCATAAACAGCAGGCTGAGCAGGTGGTTCACCCGACCTTCCGTCAGCGACACACCAAAGTGCTCGCTGGCGACATCCTCGACCATGTGCGCCTCATCGAGGATGACGTGGTCGTAGCGTGGCAGGAAACCGACGCCCCGCGTGCGTAGCGCCAGATCACTGAAAAACAGCGCATGATTGCAGACGAGCAGATTCGACCGCTCCATCTTTCGGCGGGCCTTCTGGTAGAAACAGATCTCGTAGTTCGGGCACCGCCGACCCATGCAGTTGGCCGAGTCGGACCGAACGTGATCCCACACACCCGGTCGATCGAGCTGTGGCAGACTCGTCAGCGTGCCATCGCGTGTTTCTTGCGCCCAGTCCTCGATAACATGCAATGAGCCGCGCGCGACGCCATCAATGAAGAGCTTGTCCTGGCGTTTGCTCGCCTGCTCGAGCCTGCGGATGCTCATGTAGTTGCCGCGACCCTTGACGAGCGCGGGGCGGAGCGTCGCCATCGGATCGTGCTCACCGGGCCCCTCCGCGTCGGCCTCGCCCAGACCCAGCGCTTTCATGAGCATCGGGATGTCTTTGCGGACGATCTGCTCCTGAAGCGCGATGGTGTTGGTCGTCACGACAACCGTTTCGCCGAAGTCCACGCAGCGCTGGATGGCGGGCAGGAGATAGGCGTAGCTCTTGCCCACGCCCGTGCCCGCCTCGGCCAGCAGCCGCCCGCCGCGGTCCATCGCTCTGGCGACCGCCGAGGCCATCTGCGTCTGTTCGGGGCGCGCCTCGTAGCTCTCGCCAAGCATCTGGGCGATCGGGCCGGCGTTCGAGAGTGCATCCGCGGGTGACAACACGTGTAGAGTGTACGAGGGCTGTTCGCCCCGATAGGGAGAATCTCGTGCGCCAAATCACTGCACTCACCGCTCTTCTGCTCGCCCTGCCCGTGTTCGCTCAGCCGGACTCGATCTCGGTCACGTTCGACGAGGGCGTGCTCGAATCGCCCTACACCGGCCGCATTTACCTGGTGCTGGGCCCGAAAGAGAGCGAGCCGATCGGTCGCATGAACGCGTGGTTCAACCCGCCACCCCTCGTCGCCTGGGACGTGCGCAACGTGCAGCCCGGCGAGCCGATCGTTTTGGAAGGCTTCGATCTTTCGCACGCGCCCGAAAGCGTGGGCGACGCCTGGCGCACCGGCGAGTGGTCGGCTCAGGTCGTGGCGCGGCTCAACCCCGATTCTGCGAAACCCGGCGAAGGCGCGGGCGATCTTTATTCAGAGCCGATGCTCGTCGATATGGGCGAGGCAAACGAAGACGGCTTCATCGGTTCATTCACACTCGATCAGACGATCGGTGAGGCCGCATTCGAAGAAACAGACCAGACCAAGCACTTTGTGACCCAGAGCAAGCTGCTCAGCGATTTCCACCATCGGCCTGTCGAGATGCGCGCATCGGTGACGCTGCCCGAATCATGGGAAGCCGACGGCGAGCGCACGTACCCGGTCGTCTATTACGTCACCGGCTTCGGGGGCGACGAGTCCGAAGTCCTGCGCTATTTACAGGGCATGCCCCACAAAGAGCTCGTCGGCGACACGATCGTCGTCGGGCTCGACGCGACGAACTATTGGGGGCACTCGGTGTTCGCCGACAGCGCGACTACCGGCCCGTGGGGCGAAGCGCTGACGGCCGAACTCATCCCCGCGATCGAGGCCAAGTACCGCGGCCCGCAGGACCCCGAGCACCGGTACGTCACGGGCATCAGCTCCGGCGGCTGGGGGAGCCTCTGGCTCCAGGTCGAGTACCCCGATGTCTTTGCGGGCACGTGGAGTCAT
>Ga0070726_10004611_pt1 | contig 10887 bp, 9 predicted proteins | sample tdAd471_FD_67275 | JGI IMG/M metagenome (GOLD analysis project Ga0070726, IMG submission 67275) | Marine sediment microbial communities from the Atlantic coast under amendment with organic carbon and nitrate - tdAd47.1 | ecosystem: Environmental > Aquatic > Marine > Coastal > Sediment | place...
ATCATCAATTAATCACTCACAACACTTTCAGAACACAAGACATCAGTGCTCTTCTGTTACTTCGCAAGCTTTGCCTGCTCCGCCGCATAATCTTCCATAGCTCCTTCTTTCATCAGTTCATTCGGGTCTGGAGTAACCTCACCTGATTCCGATCCCTTGGGATCATCCACGTATCGAGCCTGAGGGTCCTCAGCACATCCAGGAGCAACTACGACAAGAAGTGCAAACAGCAGGAAGAAGCGAGTCATCGATTTGTCTCCAGATAAAACGCCAGCATCAGGAATTCGACCGCACTCCGGTCGAGCCCACGGATTTGCGAGTATGATCGAGTCGTGATGGAAACTGAAGCGAAGGATCGAATGCAGAATGTCCCACCAGCCAACTCTCAGCGTCACCGGCGTCGCTGGTGGTTGTCGGCAATCGCCGCGATTGCGCTCGGCGGCATTGTCTATTTCGGACTCAGCTGGCGGCACGCCTCTCAAACAGAGTCCTACTTCAATCTGTGTCGACAGGCCGCTGCCACGGACGACTGGCAGACTCTTGGCAAAGTTGCCGCATCCTGGCGGCAATCTGACCCCGACAATGTCGACGCGGCAATCTTTCTGGCCGAATTCAAAAGTCACCAGGGACTGCTGGATGAAGCGATCCAGATCCTGTCATCGTTGCCGGATCAGAATGAAAAGACTCCGGCAGCACTTCTCATCGCCGTTGACCTGATTTTCAAGGAGCTTAACCAGCCTAGAAGAGCCATCGGCCTGCTGGAGCGTCTGAAGAAAATTGCTCCAGAGATTACCGGCGTCCGGCAACGCCTGATCTTCTTTTACGCGCTGACGCTCCAACGCCGCACGCTGATCGAAGAGGTTCAGCAGGCCATTGCTGACAACGCAGAGCCTCCCGACGCCTACGTGTACCTCATACTGGCCAGCCATCTGACCTTCACCAACGGCCCACAGCTCAATGCCATGTGGTCTCAGGGCGCACCAGACGATCTTGACTATCAAGCCGCCTATCTCGCTCAAATGGCGGACGCTCTGGCAACGACCGATTCTCCCAGTGACGAAAAGGCCGACCGCCTGTCTCGTATCCGGGCAGAAATCGAATCTCTTTCCGGGGAGCATCCAGCGCATGAAGTGCTGCTGGCTGACCAGCTCTTCTGGGCCGCAAGGGATGACGATGTCGGCCGCGTTGGCGAGTTGCTCAACACTGTGACTGCCGACGGATGGAAGAACAGCCTCTTCTGGAGATATCGAGGCTGGTTCCACCATCGCAATGGAGAACTCGCCGAGGCGCATGCAGCCTACAGTAAAGCACGAGACATTTTTCCGCTCGACTGGCAAACCTGGCAGGGGCTGGCCGAGGTGCAGAGAATGCAGGGCAACCTCGACGACGCGGAAAGGTCTCAGCAGATCGCTCTTGAAGGAAAAGAGCTGCGCAGGCATCTGCTGCAATTACCGGACGTGAGCAACATCGATCTCGATACACTGCATCGAATCGGTTTGTATGCTGATCATTGCGGGGATCGGCAGGTTTCGGATGCCATCTCTGCGCGTCTCGCAGCGATGAATTACTCGCAGCCAATGGCCGATTGATACCGCGAATGGTCAACGGAATGTGCTCACGGTGACGGGTTCTGGCGTCAGCGTCGGGGAGCCGGGGCTGGCATCAAACAGCCTTACCGGATCACGCCCATGCTTCGAGTTGTTCCTGGAGGTCGCACCAGCGGTTTTCGGCTTCGGTCAGCTGTTCGGTGACTTCCGTCAGTTCGTTGTGCAGCCGCAGGGCTTCGTCGGGGTCGGTCTCTGACAGCAGCTGCGAGTTCAATTCGGTTTTCCTGTCGTCAAGCCGCGCGACTGCCTTCTCGGCTTTCGAAAGCTCCTTGCGAAGCTTTCGTTCGTCCATGCGCGCCTCGTTAACCGATGCCTTGCCCGGCAGGGGCTGGCCGCCGGATCCGCCCTTCTTTGCGTGCCGTTCACGCTCGCCGTCGTCGATCTCCTTGTTGACTGCATACAGATAGGCGTCGTAATCACCGTTGTAGTTCCGAACGTGACCATCACGAACTTCGATGACGCACGTCGCAACACGTTTCATGAAATGCCGGTCGTGACTCGTGAAGATCACCGTGCCCTTGTACTCGACGAGTGCCGACGCCAGCGCTTCAATGGTTTCGACGTCCAGATGGTTGCCCGGTTCGTCGAGAATCAGAATGTTGTGCTCGTTGAGCAGGATGCCCGCCATGCAGAGGCGCGCCCGTTCGCCACCGGACAGCACGCTGATTTTCTTTTTGACCGCCCCGCCACGAAACAGCATGGCGCCGGCCACTTTCAGTATCTGCTGCGTCGTCGTGCCGGGCAGCGAGTTGTACTCCAGAAACTCCAGCACGGTCTGGTCTTCCGGCAGACTTGTATAAACATGCTGCGCGTAAACTCCGAGATCGCAACCGTGCCCCCAGCGAAGACTTCCGGAAACCGGCTGCAGGGAATCGACAATTGTCCGCAGGAACGTCGTCTTTCCCTGGCCGTTGTCACCGACGATTGCAGCCCGCTCGCCGTGTTCAATCTCGACGTCGATCTCCCGGGCGACGGTGTGATCCGGGTATCCGATCGCCAGATTGTGACACCGCACGGCGGGACCTCGTCGCGGCTCGACAACGGGCGTCCGGATAAATGCCGTCGCTTCATCTTCGGCGATTTCGGTCGTCTGCAGGCGTTCGAGCTGCTTGGCCTTTGAGCGGGCCTGTGAAGCCGTATTCGCGTTCGCCCGGTTCTTGTCGATAAACCGCTGCAACTGTTTCTGCTTGGCGACGATCGCCGCGTTCGTCTTCTCGTCGCGTTCCTTCTGTTCGGCAACATTGTCGAGATACGCGTCGATCTGGCCGGGGTACATGGTCAGCTTGCCGCGCGCCAGATCGAGCGTGTGGCTGCAGGTCGCTTTCAGAAACGCGCGGTCGTGCGACACGATCAACGCCGCCTGCCGGAAGTTCCGCAGAAAGTGCTCCAGCAGAATCTGAGTTCGCAGGTCGAGAAAGTTCGTCGGTTCGTCGAGCAGCAGCAGATTCGGTTCGTGCAACAGCAGCGCTGCCAGCTTCACGCGCGTCTGCCAGCCACCGGAAAGAGCCTTGACGGGGCCTTCGAGATACGCGCCCTTCAGTTCGAACTCGCCCGCAACCTCGCCGCACTTCCAGTCCGGCTGGCCACTGTCCCGCATCAGGAAGTCCAGCGCCGATTCACCCGCCTTGAATGGATCGTGCTGTCGCAGGTAACCGATTTTCAATCGCGGGTGACGGATCACTTCGCCCCGATCAAGTTCCTCTTCGCCGAGCAGAACGCGCAGCAGCGTTGACTTGCCAGCCCCATTCCGCCCGATGAAGCCGACTTTGACATCCTCGGTGAGCGTCGTTTCCGCCCCGTCAAGCAGCACCTGCTCGCCATAACTCTTGTGAGCATCTCGAATCTGCAGCAGCACAGCCATCGGGTCGCCAATCCTCGTTCTTTTCGAAGCCTGATCAGGAACAGAAATCCGCAATTCGCGGCGGATCGTAGAGACTGCCGAAACGGCTTTGAACCTGATGGCATCAGACTGAGCATCACTGATGCGTTAACTGCCGGTCATGGACAAACTTGCGACGCGAAACCGGCTCCGGTAAATTCCCGGCCTTCACCCGATCCGAACATCACAACCCATCAGGTGTGACCATGGTCCAGCGACCTCGAACAAAACTGCACAAATCCCGCAGCACTGCCCGTTGCCCGAAATGCGGCAAAGTGGTGCGCCGCCGCGTTCGCTGCAAAACCTGCCACAAGAAGCTCCGTTAGGCAGGCAGCAGCTGGCTTCGGTCGGCGATGGCGAACTGACACGACGAAACCGGACCAGCGATCAGAGTCATTCGCTGGTCCGGTTTTCTGCTGCGCGGTGAGGCAGATCCGTCAGACGCCAACGAGGCGAGATTCGCAGAAAACCGACGCCGCCGCAGCGGAACTCTGAATCGCACTGGCGATCCGACCCGTCCCGCAATGCGAGCGCCCAGCTCGGACTACTCGCCGACGGACAAGATCCGGTCCAGAGTGAATGGCCCCTCGCCGTCGACATTGAACGACAGCCGGCCATTGCCGGACGACGTCACGAACGGCACTCCGGAGAGTTTCTGGCCATTGCGGTCAACAACCGTCACCGGCACGCCCGCTGCGACCATGTTCGTCAGGAAGTTCGTGACCTGTGTCGACGGGTACTGACTGCTTTCCAGGCCACCACTTTCATTCGGATGCTGCAGCGTAATGACCGGTGGATTCACCGACTGATCGACGGCACTCACGACACCGTACTCGATCAGGCGATCGCCGGTCGGCGTTCTCTCGCCGGTATCGACCGCGACCAGCTGGTTGAGAAACGAAACCGGCGTGTTCACTGAGACCACCCGGGACAGCGGCACGTCCAAACCGTTCACCCCGACCAGAATCTCGCCCCCTTCCGAGAGAGCCCGGTCGACCACTCCGACGGACGAATCATCGAGCGTGACCGACTTACCGATGTACGACGCTCCGATCGAAAGCTGCTCGGTCCGTTGCGACTCGACCGTGCCGAGCGAATCGGCCAGACGCTTGAGCGTGTCACCGAGTTCCGTGTTGGACTGCAGGTTTCTCATTGTCGCCAGTTGCTGCAGCAGTTCATCGTTGCCGACCGGCTCGGACGGATCCTGATTCTGCAGCTGAGCGATGAGCAGTTTGAAGAAGTCGTCCGCGGTCAGGCCGTTGAAGCCCTGCGTGCTGGCGTCGACCAGACCGGACGAGCTGGAAACGTTGCCGACTGACATGAGAGGCTCCAGTGGAATTCGAGAGGCGGAGTTCGGTATGCGGTTTGAGATTCGTGATCAGGCGGCTTCGACCCGCGACTCGCCGCCGTCCGGGTTGCCATCGGCATCGTGTTTCGCCCGCTCATCGCGCCGGCGGCGCCGTTCAGACTCAGCATCGCCACGCTGCTGCTGGCCACGCTGCTCAGGCTGGTCGCGTTGCTGTCCCTGCTCGCGCTGCTGCCGCGATGTTTCGGTCCGGTTTTCGGTCAGGACAACGTCAATCCGGTCAACCGGCGAATGACTGCGACTGAGCGACTGCTGCAAATCGGCCAGCGAATCGACGAGCAGTGAATGGGCGGCTGCGTTGCCGACTTCGAGCCGCGCAACAATCCCCTGCGGCGTCTGTTCGATCTCGACCAGCAGCGCACCGAGTTCGACCGGATTGAGCTGCACTCGCAACCGGCTTCCGCCTTCCGCCGCCGACCGAATGGCCGACAATGCCCGCTGCACATTCGGAGACAGAAATCGATCCGGCCCGCCGATCACTGGCGCATCGGCCTCGCCCCCCGAAGGATTCACGGCTGCCTCACCGGCGGAAACGCTCGTCCCACCGGTTGCAACGGTCGAGGTTTCCGTCGCCAACGAGCCACCGGTTGACGGGGAATCGACGCTCGCCCGTTCCGCATTCCCACCTTGAGCCGGCGATGGAGATGCAACCGCGACTTCATTGGGCGATGACGGTGCGACCGGAGTTTCCGCCGACGCAACTCCACCGACAGCGGCCAAGCGGGCTGCCGTGCTTGGCGCGAGGTCGGCGGCTGCATCGCGCTGTGCAACTGTGTCGGTGCCCGCGTCGGTGCCCAACCGCGAGCCACCATCGCCTCCAACCGAACTCTGATCTCCGGAAGCCGAATGGCTGGCAGCCGACGTCGCTCCCGCTCCCGCTTTCGTGCGAACCGTCTGAGCGCTCGCTTCAACAGCCGCCGCCGAGCGTCTCACACTTGAATCATCTCCGGCAGGGTTCAGTGCAACACTGGAACTGCCCTCTGCCTCGGCAGCCACACTGGCCCCCGAGGCCTCATTCCTGACCGATCTCGCGGCGGCCCTCAGCTGCAAACGAACTTCCCCTTCGCGACCGTCGTCAGCGGTGCTTGCCAGGTCAGTGCCTTTCGGAGGCAGCTCGACTACTTCAGCAATGCGTCCCGCCGAAGCCTTGCTGGGAACGTCGGCGTCTGCACGGAACTGGTCGACGCTCGTGGACGAGGCCGTCGCGGAACGCGATTGAGAAGTCTGTGGGCGCTCAACCGCTTCCGAGTCCGAGTCCTCGGTCGCGCGGCGAACAATTGACAGCTTCTCGCGACCTGCTGCAGATTCCTGGTCGCCAGTACGTCTCAAGCTGTCGCGCAGCGAATCGTCCGCCTGCGGCGTCGACTCTGCAGCCTCACTCGCCGACAACTCTTCAGCCGCAACATCAGAATCCGAAATGACAGTCTTCACCCGCCGCGCAGGCTCACCGTCGACGGACGCTGACTCGGTCTTACCGTCCTGCTGAACAGCAACTTCGGAGTCCGCAGCCGGGACCTCCTCAACGGGCTTGCCGGCTGACGGAGACCGAACGGCGAGTTGGTCAACCGTCAGTCCCTGCGGTGTCACTTCGGACCGCGACCGAACGTCCCCCGAACCGCCCCTTCCCTGTTCGACGGCATCGTCGCCAACGGCTGTTTGTGACGGTGATTTCTGAACGGGCTGATCAGCTCGATGGCCTGTCCTCGCGGCGACAAGCGACGGCAAAACCGGGTTCTCAACATCAGCCCGAACTCGATCAATCGGCAATCCAGAGACGCCCGCCGAATTACCGTCCGACGGACTTCCTGATTGCTGCGGCGAATTGAGCTGGGCTGTGTCTCCAGCCTGCTTCTGGTTCGTACCGTCCTGAGCAACGTGTGCCTGCTGTCGTCGCAACAATGCCGATTCCGCCACAGCGATCGACACCAGCGACGAAAGTACAAATGGCTGCGATGCGTCCCCAGTCTGTCCCGCTCCGACCTCAACATGCGCAAATTGAGACTCGTCGCCAATCGCCGAACCAGCAGTCTCACTCTTTGAATCCACTTCGTCGGCAACGTCCAGCTGCAGACCGTCGTCCGTCACGGTCGTTGCCTCGACCTCCGTCGAGAACGCATCGACGAGGATCACCCGACTGTCTACTGGCGGTCGGCCACCAGACTCAGCATCGGCCACATTGTCAATCGCTGTGTCTCGAGAAAGATTTGTGTGGCCGGACAGATCTTTCCCGCCCCCCTCAGACTCAGCATTCGGTGAGGTGGAATCGGTCGCACCGCCAGACGCCGCCGGCGCGTGATCCGTCGCGTTATCCGGCGAGCGACTGCCCGAGTCACCATTCAATGACGCGAGTTTCGAGTCCTCACCGGTTCGAGCCACAGCGCGCTCATCAGTCGCCCCTCGCGTCGCATCCGCCGGTGACGCCCCGGCGCGCAGGTCCGACCTCGACGCGTTTGATGTTTCGCTGGAGCGACCGGACTGAGCATCCGCCTTCGATTTCGATCCGCCCGGATCCGATGCAGCAGGCGACTCACTGCGTCGCGAATCGTCTCCGTTGTCGACAGAGTCCGCCTGAGGAGTCGATCCGTCGGCTCGAGATTTCTGCTGCTCGCGAAGCGCTCGCGCGAACTCGTCGCCAGCCAGTTCCGGCTCGGCAGAGCGTCCCGAATCAGCTCCGTTTGATCGACCTGGTGGTTTCGGCAGGCCGCCGGGATTCTGCAGAAAGTCAGGAATCATCACAGAGCCTCCTCGGTTCCGGAATCGGCACTGGCGGAGAGTGCGCCGCGCGAGATCGCCTGAAAGATCTCCGTGCCGCGCGCCTGAGCTTCCTTGTCACCGGCGTCGAAAGCTCCCAGCAGTTCCGCGATCTTCTTTTCCGGCATTCCCTGAACAATGACGAGGCTCTCGTCGAGTGGCAGTTCCATCAATTGTTTCACTGCCATCTCAATCTCGGCCTTCGTGATCACTGCGCGCGCCTGTTCGACCGCCTCGGACTCTCGTTTCTTTCGCAGCTCTTCCTGCTGCCGAGCGAACTCGTCCTTCGCCGCTTTCAACGTTGTCTGCTCGGCAATGACATTGAAACGTGAATCGGCAATCAGTGCGGTGAGCAGTTCCTGCTCGCGTTCCCGTTCTTCAATCTGCAGAACCCGCATCGCCCGAGCCGCGATGACGTCTTCCGTCGACACGGCAGGCACCTTGTTGTCGAGTTCGCTGTCGTCTTCGAGTGACGATGACTCGCGCAGAATCGCGCGGATTTCGCGCACGGCGTCGGCATTCAGCCGCCCCTGCGACCACAACAGCGCGGCGGCCAGCCCTTCGCCCAGCAGTATCAGAATCGCCAGGCCTGACAAGCCCATCAGAATGATGCGTCCCATGTGTCTGCCTCCGTGCAGTCACCTGCGTTACCAGTTCCAGTTCGCCGACTGCCACTGTTCTGTCAGTACGATTTCGTTGCGACGATTCTCCGCGTACACCTGCTCGGCGAGATGTTGCTCCCGCAACTTCTCCAGCGCTTTGACGTCCTGGTCGGCGGTGATCAGAGCCGACCGAGCCTGCTCGACGATCTGCCGCGCTTCATCAATCTGCTGGTCGATCACCATGATCTGAATGTCGATCTGCCCGACGAAGTACCGCCTCCGGGCCGCCGCTTCGACGTTCAGCGCCTCCTCCTGAGACAGGCTGGCCAGCTCGTCGAGCAACTGCTGCTTCTGCCGCTCACGCTGCGTTTTCAAATCAACCAGCTGCTGCTCATCCGCCATCGCCGCCGCCAGCGCATGCCGCCGCTCCTGACGCGCATGGCGCCGAACGTCGAGCACTTTCTCCAGCGGAAACGGTTTCACGAATTACCTGTCGTTACTGGTTGGTTACTGGTTGGTTACTGGTTGGTTACTGGTTGCCGGCCATCACAGCCGCCGGTCGCTGCTGGTTCGATGCCGCGCCGTTCTGAACCAGCTGCGTGATCACAGCCGCCAGTTCGAGCAACTGCTGCCGCGTCGTATCGAGTGCCGATCGTTCATCGCGATGCTGTCGCAGAAAGCCGAAGATCTGCTCGCGCAACTGCAGGGCAACATCGACGAACGGATTGGTCCCCGGTCGATACGCACCGATTGAAACGAGGTCTTCCGAGTCGCGCCAGGCAGCCAGGACACGCCGCAGGACTCCCGCCGCGGCCTGATGCTCGTCCGACGCCACGTCGGGCATCGACCGGCTGATGCTGCTCAGCACGTCGATCGCCGGCCAGTGGTTTTCGTGCGCCAGCTTTCGCGACAGCACCAGATGGCCATCGAGGATCCCGCGAACAGTGTCAGACACCGGCTCGTTGGTGTCGTCGCCTTCGACCAGCACGGTGTAGAAGCCGGTAATACTGCCGTTCGCTGTCAGCCCGCTGCGTTCGAGCAGTCTGGGCATCAGCGAGAAAACGCTCGGAGGATAACCGCGAGTCGCCGGAGGCTCGCCGGCCGCCAGCCCGATCTCACGCTGAGCCGTCGCGAATCGAGTCACGCTGTCCATCATCAGCAGAACGTGCCGGCCACGCTCGCGATAAAAGTCTGCGATCGCCGTTCCCAGCCAGGCCGCCCGGATCCGCATCAGTGCCGGTTCGTCACTCGTCGCAACAACCACGACACTCCGCCGCAGGCCTTCCTCACCAAGTTCGCGTTCGATGAACTCGCGAACCTCACGACCTCGCTCACCAACCAGAACGACAACGTTGACGTCCGCCGAACTGCTGCGCGCCATCTGTCCCAGCAGGACGCTCTTCCCGACGCCGCTGCCCGCAAAGATGCCCAGTCGCTGGCCGAGCCCGCAGGTCACGAGTCCGTCGATCGCGCGAATACCCGTCGAAAGCGGCTGCTCGATGCGCGGCCGATTCAGTGGAGACACCGGCTCGCCAGACAGACTCGCACATTCGGTCAGAACTTCCGGAGGCTTGCCATCGAGGTACCGACCGCGCGCATCGATCACGCGTCCCAGCAGAGATTCGCCCACCCGCACCGTCGGCACCGAGCATGTCATCTCGACCGAATTCCCGCGTCGAACTCCGCGCAGATCGCCGTACGGCAACACGAGTGTCTCGTCGCCGGTAAACCCGATCACTTCGCCATCGATCGAAGCGTCGCTGTCACGATGGATGCGGCAACGCGCTCCCAGCGGCGCGGGAAAGTCGTCGACAGCGGCCGCCAGCCCGACAATGCGGCTCGTACTGCCGACGATCCGCTGTGGGAGAATCCGTCGCACCTGTTCGGCTCGTCGGTTCATCAGCCGATCCCTTCCAGCAGCTCCGCCGCAATCCGATCAAGCATCGTCTCAATCCGCGCGTCAATCCGACCGCTCTCCGTGACAGCAATGCAGCCACCCGGCTGCACGGTGTCGTCGGCGATCAACCGGCAGGTGACGCCATGCGATGCGTGTTCAACGGCCTGACGGACACGATCTCCAAACGCGTCAAGATCCTGCGGGGACAGTCGCAGTTCGAGCGACGTCTTGCCGACGACCAGCCCAACGGATTCGCGAACGACGTCGATCACCCGATCCGGTTCGGCCTGCAGTGTCTGCCCGATCACTCGCTGGGCCACCGCGAGAGAAATGCCGACCAGCTCGCGTTCCCACTCGGCCTGGCACTGCTGCCGCGCCGCCGAGAGTCCGTCGAGCAGTTCGGAAACCGTCGGCAGCACCGTCTGCAGTCGCTCTTCGACGAGCTGCTCGGCCAGTTGCTGAGCTTTCTGCTGAATCTCTTCTTCGGCCTGTCGCAGACCGTTGCGATAGCCCTCAGCGTGTCCGGCTTCGCGAGCCTGTGCGCGTTCGCGTTCGGCTTCCTGACGCGCTTCGGACAACTGCCGCACACAGTCCTGGCGAGTCTGCTCACGGTAATCGTCGCACCGCTGCTTCACGTCCTCATAGTTGAACGCCACATGCTGCATGGCAGCCGCGGATCCGTGACGTTTCATGATTCGTGAGGCTTCGGCCGTCATGCTTCAGAGTTTCCGGAATCCAATAGAGTTTCTGCCCACGTTTAACCGCAAGCCGCAGGCGTGCGCGAA
>Ga0070726_10004619_pt1 | contig 10876 bp, 5 predicted proteins | sample tdAd471_FD_67275 | JGI IMG/M metagenome (GOLD analysis project Ga0070726, IMG submission 67275) | Marine sediment microbial communities from the Atlantic coast under amendment with organic carbon and nitrate - tdAd47.1 | ecosystem: Environmental > Aquatic > Marine > Coastal > Sediment | place...
GAGGACGTGCGCCTCGAGCTCTACCCCAAGGGTTGGGATCGATTCGTCGTCAAGCGGATCACCAAGGGCCGCTCCGGCGCCCCCGATCAGATCCTCGTCGGCGCGGCGCGGGTCCAGGGCCGCTACCTGGGCGTGCGCTTCGCCATGCGCGAGGGCGTTGAGAACAAGCTCGCCGGGACCGACGGCGCCTCGGACATTACCGGGGTCTACCGGATCAGCGGGCGCCAGATCCTGGGCGTGCTGCAGAACCCGACCAACGTCAACGGCTGGTCGCAGTGCTACGACAAGGGCTTCGTCGTCCCCGCCAACCAGACCCCGGCGCGCCCCGCCGAGTTCTCCCCCGCCGGCCAGGCGCCGTTCAAGCGCGTCGTGCTCGGCATGGACGGGCTCCCCTGGCGGATCGTGAAGCCCCTGATGGAGCGCGAGGGCCTGTTCAAGGGGTTCCACACCCCGGCGCGCATGATCTCGGTCTACCCGTCGCTGTCGAGTATCTCCTGGAACACGCTGCTCGGGCTCCCGGCGGAGCCCGGCTACCAGGCGGTCTACTTCTCCAACCGCCAGTCCAAGACCATGGGCGTGACCCTGCGCAAGATGAAGGGCAGCCGCTTCCAGACCCGCATGCACCACCGGCACAAGGGGATCGTTGGGCACGCGCTGGCCTACGTCTTGCCCTATCGCCTGGGCACGCGGCAGATCGAGCACATGCTGCACGAGATGGTCGAGCACGAGGGCTCGCGCACGGCCTTCCTCTACGCCTACCAGACCGACCCGATCGCCCACATGGACGGCCAGGAGAACCTGGAGAAGGTGATCCGGGATATCGACCGCTACGTCACCGAGCTCTGCGCCAACTACGAGGCGAAGTACGGCGAGAAGCTCGAGGTCGTGATCGTCTCCGACCACGGGCACACCCTGGTCAGCGGTGAGCTGGTCAAGCTCAGCAAGCACCTGAAGCAGTTCGGCTGGGAGGTGAAGAAGAAGGTCGAGGCCGACAACCACTGCGCGTTCTCGACGGCCGGGATCCTCAGCTCGATCGCGCTGCACTGCCGCGAGGCCATGGAGGACGACCTCGCCGCCAAGGTGGTGAGCATGGAGGGCGTCGACGTGGCGACCTTCGACCGCCACGGTCGCTTCCAGTACATCTACTCCAGCCGCGGCGTGGGGCGCTTCACCTACGACCCCAGCCTCGACGGCTACGCCTACCAGGTGCTCATGGGGCGCGACCCGATCGGCTACCAGGCGGTCTACGCCCGGCTCGCCGAGGAGGGCAAGGTCACCCAGCTCGGCTTCGCCAGCGGGCGTGACCTGCTGGCCGCGACCATGGACCACGCCTACCCCGACGCCGCCCACCGGATCCGGGTCGGCCACAACACCCTCGTGCGCAACCCGGCCAACGTGGTCGTCAGCCTGCGCCCGGGCTTCGAGAACGGCGCCGGGCTGGTGAAGTTCACCGCCGGCATGCGCGGGCGCAGCGGGACCCACGGCGGCCTCGACGACGTGAACTCGGTGGGCACGTTCATGACGAACTACCTCAGCGACCCCCCGGAGGTGATCCGCGCCGAGGACGTGCGCCACTACGTCGACCTCTCCGACTACCTGAGCAACGACCCCTCGATCGAGGCCACGATCCTGCCCAACCCCGCGCCCGGCAACAGCGGCGGGCAAATGTGGGTCGAGTTCAAGGACGACACCCTCAACTCGCCGGCGGGCAACCTCCAGCGCCGCTTCACCGTCGAGGTCAAGCGCGCGCGGCTGCTGTGGCGCGACAAGCGCCTGTTCGAGGGCAGCTTCGAGCAGGGCCAGCTCAAGCGCGAGCACGACACCTGGCTGATCCCCCTCGACGAGGTCTTCGCCGAGTTCCAGAACGGCAAGAGCTATAAGGTCAAGGTCACCATGGAGCTGCTCAGCCGCGAGGGCAACGTCGTCGACACCCGCGAGCGCAAGCTGAAGATCGCCTACCGCGGCAGCCACCAGACGTTCGATTGATTCGCGGCTTCGCCGCTCATGACGCTAGGTTTCGCGGCTGCACGTAGGCTTGGGGCATGACGTTGGTTGATCGCGAGCTGTGGACCCTCGACCCCGAGGTGTGCTTCTTGAACCACGGGTCGTTCGGGGCGTGTCCGCGGGCGGTGCTCGAGGAGCAGTCGCGGCTGCGGGCGGAGCTCGAGCGGGAGCCGGTGCGGTTCATGCTCGAGTCGCTGCAGGGGCGCGTGCGCGGCGCGGCGGAGGCGCTGGCGGCGTTTCTCGGGGCGCAAGGGCCGGACCTCGTGTTCGTGGCCAACGCGACCTACGGGGTCAACAGCGTGCTGCGCTCGCTAGAGCTGGCGCCCGGCGACGAGCTGCTGGTCACCGACCACGAGTATGCCGCCAGCCGCAACGCGCTGGACTTCGTCGCCGCGCGGGCGGGTGCCAAGGTCGAGGTGGTCGACCTCCCGTTTCCGGGGCTGACTCCCGAGGCCGTGGAAGCCGCCGTGCTCGCGCGGGTCACCGACAGCACGCGGCTGTTCCTGATCGACCACGTGACCAGCCCCACCGGGCTGGTGATGCCGCTGGAGCGGCTGGTGCCGGCGCTGCGCGAGCGCGGGGTCGAGACCCTCGTCGACGGCGCCCACGCGCCGGGCATGCTCGCCCTCGACCTCGACGCGCTGGGAGCCGGCTACTACACGGGCAACTGCCACAAGTGGCTCTGTACGCCCAAGGGCTCGGCGTTCCTCCACGTGCGCCGCGACCTGCAGCCCGGGGTGCGCCCGCTGGCGATCAGCCACGGGGCGGGCCTCTCCAGCGACACGCTGAGCAAGTTCCTGCTCGAGTTCGACTGGACCGGGACCGACGACTTCACCCCCGCGCTGACCGTGCCCTTCGCCTTGCGCTACCTCGCGGGGCTGCTGCCCGGCGGCTGGGACGAGATCCGTCGACGCAACCACGAGCTGGTGTGCGCCGGGCGGCGGGTGCTGTGCGAGGCGCTCGGCGTCGAGCCGCCTTGCCCCGAGTCCATGCTCGGCAGCCTGGCCAGCGTGCCCCTCCCCGACGACCCGCACCCCGAGGCCCCGGTCGAGCCCTTGCTGCGGCAGCCCGCGATCCAGGCCGACCTGCGCGCGCGCGGGTTCCAGGTCCCGGTGGTCTCCTGGCCCCGGCGGCCGAGTCGCCTGGTGCGGATCAGCGCCCAGCTCTACAACCGCCTCGAGGACTACGAGCGGCTGGCCGCGACCCTGGTCGAGCTCCTGGGAGCCGAGCGTGGCTGAGGGCTGGTCCTGGCGTGACCGCGACCCCTCGCGGCACGCGGGGCTGCGTTACGAGCCGGGCAACTGGGGCGACGCGCTCAAGGGCGAGTGGGCGTTGATCGCCGTCGAGGCGTTGCTCGCGCGGGGCGCGGTGCGGGTGCTCGACCCCTTCGCCGGGGCGCCGCGCTACCCGCTCTCGCCGGCCAGCGCCGCGCGGCTCGCGGCGCTGCCCTCCGAATGCGCGCGCTACCCCGCGGCCCAGGCGCCGCACGTGGCCGCGCAGCAGCTGGCCTCGACGGCGACCCTCCTCGGGGAGCGCGGCGCGACCCTGCACGTGTTCGACGCCGACGACGCGCGGCGCGGCGCGTGGACGGGGGTCCGGGTGCTCGACCAGACCGACGGCGCGGCGGCGCTGCGCGCCGCGCGGGGCGCCGACTACGAGCTCGTCCACGTCGACCCCTACGACCTGCAGTCCGAGTGGGGCACGCTCCTGCCCCCGGCCCTCGAGGCCCTCGCCCCGGCCGGGGTGCTGCTGGCCTACCTGTTCAACAAGGCGCCGCGCGGCGGCGGCCACGTCGAACAGTACGCCAGCCTGCGCAAGGGGCTGGAGGGCCGGCTGCGCCCGGACCAGCGCCTGCTCGTCGGGCGCGTGCCCGCCGACCCGGTGCTGCCCCGGGCCCACCACGAGCTGCTGCTGGTGGCCCCAGCCGCCCTGGCCGCTGCGCTGGAGCCCGCCCTGCGCGAGACCGCGCGGGCTCTGGCGGCCTCCGTCGCGGCGGACGGAGCCTTCGAGGCCTGGGAGGCCGACCCTTGAGCGAGATTTCATGGGCCAGGGGGTGGTGGCGCGGAGGGGCATGCTTCGGCTAACTTCAATGCGTGGTTGATCCAGGAAGGGTGAGACGCTGGAAGACCCGGTCGAAAAGAAGCGACGCCAACTAAGCGAGCGACTCGCTCGGATCCGCGCGAAGGCCGAGGCCAAGGCTCGGGGCGAAGAGCTGCCGCCGGAGCCGAAGCCCGAGCCCGTGGCGGCGCCGGCCGCCACCGCGGACAAGGACAAGTCGACGGCGGACTGGCTCGAGGACCTGGCCAAGAAGACCGACGAGACCGGGGTCGGGTCGGCGATCGAGCTGTTGCAGGTCGACGACGACACCGCGAAGTCGGCCTCGGACGAAGTGATCCACGTGGGTGAGATCCTGATTCGCCCCGAGCCGATCCCCGATATCGAGGACATCGAGCGGGCCGCCGCCATGGGCACCGCCGACTCGGGCGAGATCGGGCCGGCGCCCGCGCTCAGCGAGCCGCCCGTGACCGACTCGGGCGAGATCGGGCCGGCGCATGCGCTCAGTGAGCCAGAGCCCGAACCAGAGCTTGAGCCCGAACCGGCGGTGGCCGACTCGGGCGAGATCGGGCCGGCGCCCGCGCTCAGCGAGCCAGAGCCAGAGCCGGAGCCGGAGCCGGAGCCCGAACCGGCTGTCGCGGACTCGGGGGAGATCGGCCCCGCGCCTGCGGAGCCGGAGCCGATCGCCGAGGACGAGATCGGCCCCGCTCCTGCGGAGCCGGAGCCGATCGCCGAGGACGAGATCGGCCCCGCTCCTGCGGAGCCGGAGCCGCTCCCCGAGCCTGCGCCCATGCCCGAGCCGGCCCCGGCCCTCGACACCGAGGAGCTGCTCGAGGAGGGTCCGCTCAGCCTCGAGGACATCATGGGCGATCTGGGCGTCGACCTCGGCGGCAGCGCGCTGGCGGATCCCGAGCCGCTGCCCGAGCCCGAGCCGACGCCGGCGCCTGTGGCCGACGCTGGCCCGATCCTGGGCGCTGACGCCCTCGCCGACGACTTCACCGCCCCCGCCGGCAGCGGGATCGGCGCGGTGATCAGCGAAACCGAGATCCTCGGCGCGACCGCCTACGACGACGACGACTTCACCCACCGCAGCGGCGAGATCATTCCTCCGCCGGCGGTCACGCCCCAGCCCCGACTGGAGGACCCCTCGGGCGGGTTGACCTTCGGCGGCGAGGCGCTGGGCGCCGGGCTGACCCAGCCCAGCGACGCGGGCACGGTGACCTTCGAGAGCGGGGACATCCTCGGCGGCGACGTGTTCAGCTCCGAGTCGATCACCGCAGCCGCCGAGAGCACCAGCAGCGCGAGCACCACGAGCTCGGCGTCGGACGTGGGCACCGACTCCGGGTCGGGGATCGCCGACCTCGACCTGCCCCCGGACCTCGACGACCCCGAGCCCGACCTCGACGTGCCGGTCCCCAGCCTGGGCGCCCCGCCGCTGCCCGAGCCGACGCCGGTCGAGGTCACCCCGGTCCAGGCCTCCTCGTCTGCGCTGGCCGAGGACGACGGGCTGGTGCCCCTGGAGGTCATGCAGAGCTCGGGGCTGCTCGACGCCTCCGACGACGGCCTGCTCGAGGACGACCCCCTGCTGGGCGACGTGGGCATGGTCCCCACCCCGGCGATCGGCTTCGACAACCCTGGGGTGCAGGAGCTCTCGGGTACCTCGTCGGACTTCACCAGCAGCGAGGACATGGTCCCCGCCTCGGCGATCGAGTCGGCCTCCTCCGACAGCGTCGGCACCTCGTCGGACTTCGACCTCGAGGCCGCCGTCGAGGGCTCGAGCGCGCCGACCCAGACCGCGCTCCCGACCCCCAAGCCCCACTGGATCGACGTGATCTGCACGGGCTGCGCCGAGGAGTCCAAGGTCCCCCGCCACTTCGCGGGGGGGATCGTGCGCTGCAAGAGCTGCCAGGCCACGACCAAGGTCCCGAACCCGGACGCCCCCGACGGGGGCGATCGCCCGGTGGCGCGCCGGCGCGCGTCGAAGCCGCCCGCGGACCCCGAGTTCAAGCGCGCGGTGACGATCACGATCGCGCTCTGCCTGATGGCGTTCGTGGTGCTCGCGGTCGGGCTCAAGCTCGCGTTCAGCAGCGGCGGCTAGCGCCCGGGGCGTGGAGCACGTCGCACATGAAGTCGTGACCCCCGAGGAGCGATTGCTGCTCCTCATGAGCCTCGCGCACCCCACCGCGGAGGAGCTGGCCGAGGCCGAGGCCGAGGCCGAGCGCGTGCGCGACTGGCACGAGTTCGTGGTCCTCGCCGAGGACAACGCCACCGTGCCCCTCGCGGTTACGAGCCTGCGCCGCGCGGGCCTCTTCGAGCAGGTCCCCGAGCACCTTCGTCGCCGCTTGCTCGAGCGTAGCGAGCGGATCGCCGCGGCGAACCAGGCCCGGCTCGAGGTCGCGCGGACCTTCCTCCAGCGCTTCGCCGACGCCGGGATCGACGTGGTGATCCTCAAGGGCGTGCTCTTCGCCGAGACGATCTACGGCGACGCCAACTACAAGCGAATGAACGATATCGACATCCTCATTCGCAAGCGGGACCTCGACGCGATCTTCGGGATCTACGACGACCTGGGCTTCTTCTCAGCGGCCGAGCTGCTGGGCGGCGAGCCGCGCAAGCAGGAGAAGTTCTCGCACCACGCGCCGCCCTACTTCAGCCGCGACCTGAACTGCATGATCGGCACCCACTGGGGTCTGATCACGCCGCTCTCCCCGCTGACCATCGACTACGACGGGATCTGGTCGCGGGTCCAGCCGCTGGACTTCTACGGGATCCCCTGCCTCGCGATGAGCCCCGAGGACAACCTGCACCACCTCTGCGTGCACCTGCCCTACTACAAGACCGGCGTGCGCGAGCTGGCCGACCTCTACAACCTGGTCCGACATGCGGGCGCGGCCTTCGATTGGGCGCTGTTCCGCGACGCCATGGCGCGGGCCGGGAGCCAGGACTGGGTCTACCACGCGCTCTCGCTGGCCAACCGGCTGTGCCCGATCCCGGCGGTGAGCGCGCTGCTGGCGGAGCTCCAGCCCCAGGTCTCCGGCGGGATTCGCCGCGACACCGCGCGCAAGACGCGGCGCCTGGCGCGGCTGCTGCGCAGCCGGGTGACGCACCTCTCCACGATCGAGAAGCTGTTCACCGAGGTCAACAGCACCAGCGCGCCGGCGGAGAAGCGCCGCGCCTACCTCGACATGTGGCGCCACATTCTGTTCCCGCCCGCCAAGGCGGTCGAGCGTATGAACGCGCTCTGGCGCCCGGCGAGCTGGCAGCGCGCGCTGGGGCGGGTGATCACGCCCCGGCGGATCCTGGGTCGCTTCGTGCGCGACCTGGGCCCCAAGATCTTCGCCCTCGTGCTGGTCAAGACCTTCGCCGACGTGACCCTCAGCTCGCTCAAGGCGCCGTTCAGCCCCGCCGATCAGCAGGTCGACCTCGCCGAGTTGGCGGGCCGGCTGGGGCTGACCGTCGCCGACCTCGAGCGGCTGAAGGACTCGCTCGAGTGAGCTGGCTCGTCGACCTGCTGCGGCTGAAACACGCCGACGCGGCGCAGGTCGGCGGAAAGGCCGCCGGCCTCGTGCGCTTGCGCCGCGCGGGCTACCCACTGCCCCGGACCCAGATCCTGACCGGCGCCGCCTACCGACGAGCCCTCGACGCCTGCGGGGTGCTCGCCGAGCGCGACGCGCTGGTGGAGCGCTTCGCCGAGGTCGACGACCCGGAGGCGCTGCGCGAGCCGTGCGAGGCCCTCGCGGCCCGGGTGCGGAGCCCCGCCTGGGAGCTCCCGCCGGAGGTCGCGGGGGCCCTCGACGAGGCGTGCCTGCGCGCCCAGGGGCGCCTCGCCGTGCGCAGCTCGTCGACCCTGGAGGACGGGATGCAGAGCTCCTTCGCCGGGGTGTTCCACTCGGAGTTGGGGGTCGTCGGGCGGCCCGAGCTCGAGCGCGCCGTGCGCGAGGTGTGGGCCAGCGCGCTGAGCTACGGGGCCACGCTGCACGCGCTGACCCACGGGCAGGACCCGCGGGCGCAGCGGATGGCGGTCCTGATCCAGAAGCAGATCAGCGCGGAGTGGGCGGGGGTGTTCTTCACCCGCGAGCCCACCGGGCTGCGCCCCGACGACGCCTACGTCATGTGCACCGAAGGGACGGCGGAGCTCCTGCTCGAAGGTCAGGAGAGCGGGCACGCCTGGCACGTGCCCCGCGACTTCAGCCAGCTCGAGCCGCCGCCCGAGGCGCAGGGCCTGCCCACGCGGGTGGTCGACACCCTCCTGCGCTGGGGGCGCCGCCTCGAGCAGGCCTGGGGGGTGCCCCTCGACCTGGAGTGGGCCGCGGTGGGCGGGCAGGTGACCCTGCTCCAGGCGCGGCCGATCACGACCCTGACCCGCTGCGAGGACCCGCCGATCCACTGGACGCGCGAGCTGAGCGAGGAGCGCTTCCCCAAGCCGATCTCGCCCTTCGGCTGGTCGGCGCTGGCCGAGCTCCTGCCCTCGAACACGCTGACCCTCAAGCGCAGGTTCGGGCTCTCGTCGCGCCGGGGCCCCAAGGTGGCGACGACCATCGACCACTACGTCTACAGCGACAAGGACTACTTCGACCTCCGGCGCAACGTGCGCGTGAACCCGCTGGGCCAGCTGCGCTACTTCGCCGCCTACCTGCGCGAGGCCGGAGACGCCGTGCGCTGGCTGCCGGCGCTGTTCGGCGGCGGCAAGCTGGGGCTGCGCTGGTTGGCGCTCAGCCGCCTGTTCCGCGCCTTCGTGTTCCCCCACGCGCGCGAGGTCAGCGGCTCGTGGACCAAGCACGTGCGCGGGATCCTCGCCCAGGCCGACGCCTTCAACGCGATCGACTGGCGGGCCTGCACGCCGCAGGAGCTGTGGGAGCACAAGCAGGCCATGGAGCAGGTCGCCCGCGACTACATGGAGCCCGACCTCGCGATCTACGTCGTCAAAATGCTCTGCAAGCTGATCCTGGTCGAGCTGGGCAAGGCCCTCGAGGGCGAGGAGCGTGCGGCGTTCCTCACCGACCTCACCAGCGGGGTCGAGAACTGCACCCTGACCATGAACGCCGAGCTCGAGGCGCTCTACCGCGCGCTGGAGCAGGTGCCCGGCGCCCGCGATCAGCTGCGTCAGGGCGAGCTGGCGCAGCTGCTCGAGCGCCTCGACGCCGCCGACGACGACGCGACCCGCGCCGCCGCGCGCGAGCTGGCCGCCTTCGTGCACGCCAACGGCCACAACACCAACAACTGGGACGTGCAGCAGCCAACCTGGGGCGAGGACCGTCGGCAGATCCTCGCGCTGCTGGTCAGCTACAGCCACGTCGGCCAGCGCCAGACCGCGGCCGAGCTCCACGCCCAGCAGGTGGCGCGCTACGCCCGGGCGCGCGAGGCGCTCCTCGGTCGGCTCCGCCGCGAGGCGCCGTTCCTCGTGGGCTTCGCCGAAGACCTGCTGGACACCCTGCGCGAGTTCATGGCGATCGACGAGGAGCACCACTTCTACTGCTCGCGGCTCTACGCCCCGGTCCGCCAGCTCCTGTTCGAGCTGGCCGGGCGCTTCGTCCGCGACCGGGTGCTGGAGCAGCCGAGCGACGTGTTCTACCTGACCAACGCCGAGATTCGCGGCGTGCTCGCCCAGGCCGCGCCGCACACCCGCAAGCTGCTCGTCCGCGCGCGCCGGCGGAGCTTCGAGCGCGCCCTCGCCCAGCGCCCGCCCCACGCCTACCTCAACGCGAAGCCCCTCGAGCCCGAGGCCCCCGTCCCCGACGGCGAGGGGACCCTCACGGGCACGGGGGCCAGCCCCGGGCGCGCGCGGGGCAAGGTGCGGGTGGTGATCGACCCCGAGGACGCCGCCGCCTTCCAGCCGGGGGAGATCCTCGTCGTGCCCACGCCAAACCCGGTGTGGACCCCGCTCTACGCGGTGGCCGGAGCCCTGGTCACGACCACCGGCGGCGCGCTCTCCCACGGGCTGGTCACCGCCCGGGAATACGGCCTCCCCGCGGTGGTCGGGATCGGCGACGTGACCCGCACGCTGCACACCGGCGACGAGGTCCTGGTCGACGGCACCCGCGGCACGGTGACCGTGCACCCCGAGCCGGTCGCGTCGAGCTGAGGCCCGCGTGCTGATCGTGGTCAACGCCAACGCGCGGGGTGGGCGCGGCCACGGGCGCTGGCCCAAGGTACGCGCGGCCCTCGAGGCGGAGGGGGTCGCCTTCGACGCCTGCGAGACCCAGAGCGCGGCCGAGGCGCGGGAGCGGGTGCTCGAGGCCTGGGCCCAGGGCGAGCGCCGCTTCGTGGCGGCCGGCGGGGACGGCACCGTGAACGCGCTGGCGAGCCTGCTCGTGGAGCAGGGAGCCGGCGCGGAGCTCGGCGCGATCGGCCTCGGGAGCTCCAACGACTTCCACAAGCCCGTCGAGCGCGCCCACACCCTGGCGAACTGTCCGGCGCGGCTGGGGCCGGCGCAGCCGGCGGACGTGGGGGTCGCGCGCTACCTCGACCCTCAGGGACAGGCACAGCTCGGGCACTTCCTGATCAACGCCAGCCTCGGCGCCACCGCCACGGCCAACGGGCGCTTCAACCAGGCCGGGCCCGGCCTGCGCGCGCTGAAGCGGGTCCACGTCGAGCTCGCGATCCTGGCCTGCGCGGGGCAGGCGCTGCTCGGCCTGCGCGCGCTGCCTCTGCGCCTGACCCGCGACGGCGGCTCGAGCGCGCTGCTGCCGACGACCAACCTCGCCGTGCTCAAGCGGGTGCACGTGGCCGGCGGCATGCGCTACGACACCCCGGTCGCCCTCGACGACGGGCTGCTGGCGGTGAACTGGATCGGCGACGTCGGCCGCTGGCAGCTGGT
>Ga0070726_10004620_pt1 | contig 10873 bp, 8 predicted proteins | sample tdAd471_FD_67275 | JGI IMG/M metagenome (GOLD analysis project Ga0070726, IMG submission 67275) | Marine sediment microbial communities from the Atlantic coast under amendment with organic carbon and nitrate - tdAd47.1 | ecosystem: Environmental > Aquatic > Marine > Coastal > Sediment | place...
CGTGGATTCCGCGACCGCACTAGTTCGAGTGCGCGCAAGAGGCTCGAGCCCGTGTTGAGTACCGCGTCGACCAGAATGACGGGGCGGTCCTTGAGCGGCACATCGGCCAGCTCGTCGTGGTCGGCGTTCCACGGCACGAGCGCGGCGCCGGGGATGCACGACCAGATACCTTCCGCGAGGAAGAGCCCGGATCGCATCATCGCAAGGACAACCGGAGCGCGTGCCGCTCGCAGAGCGACACCAGAAGATAGCCCGGCAACGTGGTCGATGCTCACCTCATCGAGTTCGATCCCGGCACCAACCGACCTCGCGAGAAGGATGCCAACGCGACGGTGCGCCTCGGCGAGTTCGGCACCTCGCACGTGGGCGAGCCGGGTGTGGTTCACCGCGAGTTGGACGACGGGATCGCTGCTGTAGTCAGCATTCATCGGTGAACTCCTGCAGCCGCGCGGAGTTCGCGCAGCAGTTGTTTGGGGGTCATCGGCGCGAGGCCCGCGAAGCGCCGGTGGTCGGTGACGAAGTGACGGGTGCCGCTCCAGCCCTCGAGGCGTTCGCGCAGGCGTCTGCTACCCTTCGCGTCAGCGACGAAAAGGCGCACATCAGCGGCCTCGAGCATCGCGAGATCGATTGGCGAATCGCCAGCCACGAACACGTAGGCCCCAGCTGCACGGAGTCGTTCAACGAAGTCGGACTTGCAGAGCGGCGTCACATAGACGTGATCGAGGTCGGTGTGGCAGCCCCCGAACAGGTGGACGTGTGCCAGTCCGTTGCGGTCGAGTATGGCTCGCCAGACATGACCGATCCCCGACGTGATGACCAACGGAGTCACCTCGGATGGCAGGTGATGAAGGACATCGTTCCAGGCCGCGTGCAACTGCACCTCTCGGGCGACTTCGTCACAGGCAGCGCGAAACGACTCGACCGGCACCGCTGACCAGATGTCGACGACTCTGGCAAATGCCTCATCAGTGTAGTCCAGCCGCTCGAACACGGCGCGAATCCGGTCGTTGAGACCGAGTCGGCCACCGACTGCGCGACCTGTGTCGGTCGGTGTCAGAGTACGATCGGCGTCGAGGAGCAACACGACGCGAGCGGTGGAGACCATCGGAAACGGTTCCATCAGCCGAAGAGGCCTCATGCCCCCCCCCGAAGGCTATCTAGGAATCTGAGCACATCGTCAGCGCGGGCGTCGACAGATGGCGCAGAGACCACGTGCACAGGTCGGCCAGTCAACCGGTGAGTGGCCTCCGCAAGGCTGCGCTCGAGCAACAGATGCTCGTGGACCTCATCGACGTCATCGCCGCGGCAGCGGTCGCCGTCCCCAACTCTCTGTACGACGACCTGCTCCGGTGTACTATCGATGAGAACCCACGCGTCGTAGAAGTTGCGATCCGTGTCGCCGATCACCGACTCGAGAACCCCCGTCCGTCGGTTGCGCAAGCTGAAGTGCCCGTCGACCAGCAGTAGGCCATCGAAGGCCCGCCGCTCGACCTCCAGACGCTCGATTGCGGCATCGCGAACCGCTTCGCGACGGGCCGGCGACCAGCGGTCGAGATCATCGAAGCTCGCGGGGGCAATTACCTCGCGAACAACCGCCGAACCGAGGATCTGGCGCAGGTCTCGGCGGACGCTGACGAGCCGCCGGGTGAGCGTCGACTTCCCGACGCCGGGGACACCGTAGATTCCGACCGCAAGTCCCATCACTCACCTCCCTCGACGCGAGCAAACCAGCCTAGCGTTCTTTCGCGTAGTACGGCCAGACGGCCGTCGGGCTGGCGGCCAGGGCTGACCGGCGGGAGGCCCGCGACCAACGAACAGGTGCGACAACTCGCGAGCGGCTCACTCCCGTTCAAGTAGGCAGCAAGCTCGGCGCGGTCGCGAATGTCGGCCAGACGCAACCCCTCGGTGTCGCGTCCACGCTTGGCCACGCGAGAGCAGGCGAAAATACGCTCGCGCTCGAGCGTCACACAGTGACGACGGTACCAGCACGTGCTCCACACGGAGCTCGCACCAGCTTCGCCGAGATCGACATCGTCCAGATTGTTTGCCCAGGTGTCGTGACGCCTCACGACGAGTTCCACCGATGGCGCGAATCGGCGCATCCATGATTGCCACGCGTCAGCCAGCGCAGAGTCATGCGTGTAGTCGCTTAGCGAGATCCTGTCGACGCGGCGAGCGGTCTCTGGCGGTAGCCCCTGGGGCGTCAGCCCATTGGTGACGAGCTCGAGGCGGCCGACCGTTGGGCTGCTGCGGGCGGCTGCGATGGCATGGTTCAGCTCGCGCGGTGCCAGCGTGGCTTCGCCACCGAGCAGCGCGAGGCTATCGATGCGCACGCCGATCCGCTCGAGCTGGGAAAGCATGTGTCCCAGCGCGCCGCCGGCATCTCCATCGTGGGGGTTCGGCTGCTCGGGCACGTAGAATCCGCAGTGTTCGCAGCGTAGGGTACAGGCGGCCGTGATGGAGAACTCTGCTTCACGGATTCGGCCATCTCGAGAGAGGATGTTCTGATTTGGCACTCTGAATCTCACTCCGTCTCTGGGAAGTGCGTCCACTGCTCGCCCCTCCGGATCGCGTGTCAGGACCACCGAACTTTGCTTGGGTCCAAGCTCTGAAGCTGTTCGCGAACATCAAATGCAAATTTGTCGCACTTCGTCGAGCACTGCAACGTCTTTCGAGCATCGGTTACCCAATCCGCGCGGTTTCCGGCGTGTCCGGTGGCATTGCCACGTCGTTCGGCGCTCCGGGTGGATCTGGAGTCGTCAAAGCACTGATGCGGATGCTGTCGGCACGGCACCCGCCGCCGGACGATCGCAGCTCACCATCCCGACGACCAGCAACACCTGCGCATCGAGGTTCTCGTTTCGATGCGACCACCGGCTGGACCGTACGACTCCACGGTGTCGACATCTGTATTCCGTCGAGTAACCTTGCGACGAAACGGCCAATGCCTGCGGACCCAGCCTCCGGATGACACACTCCCCGCCAACCAGCGTGACCGATGCCCTCCGCGAGATGCATCGTGGCTCGGCGCTCAGCGTTCGTGCAGAGGTCTGTCGCGCGGCTGGAGTAGCACTCGAAGCCGCCATCGACGACAGGCTGGAGGCGGCCCTACGAGACCTCCAGGGTACCGACGCTGGCCGTGCGCTGTACGACGCCATCGGGCACGCTCGCCGTGAGGCGGGCGGTGGCGGGGGGCGACTCACCCTTGGCCCCCTGTGCGTGCTCGCGAGTGAGCACCTGGGGAATCGAGTCAGCGGTCGACGGGAGAGCTTCGAGCGTTCGCTCCATGTCGTGCGACGTGCGCGCAACGCTGCGGTGCACGCCGACCAGACACCGCACGAGCCAGTAGTCCCTGTGCAGGAGGTCGTCGACGCGACGTGGACCGCTGTCGGGGCGCTCTACCGAATGGGGCGCGAAGCGCGACGGACCCTTCGCTCGCACATCGAGTCCGATTCGCGCATCGACAGTCCCGTGCCTCCGCAGAAGCGCTCCAACCTCCGTGTGTTCGCCGTTCTGCTGGTGGGGGCCGGCGCGATCGCAGGCGCCATCGCATTTGGCGTGTCTGCGGGCTACGTGACATGGCCGTCCGGAAGCGCAGACTCCGCCCAGACGTCGCCCGACCCGTCTTCACAAGATGCCCGCGCAACCACCAGCGCCGCTGCGGCAGACAGCGACGAGGCGAACGCTGACGTGGACACCGACTCCTTCTCCGGTAGGGCTGAAGATGCCGCAACACTGGAGCCGACGCCGACGACAGCGTCCGCGGCAGCCGGTGCAGAGCAACCGGAGCCTGCAGTTCAGCACCACGTCCCGGACGAAGCCGCGGCCGTTGAAGAGCCCGTCGATCCGTGTACCGCATGGCGGACCGGTCAGGCAGGAAAGGACGAAGAGCCTCAGCTTGAAGGAGCGGTCATGGCGTACTGCGACGCAATCGACGCGTTCAATGACATGGAGGGTGGCGTCTACCTTGCCACGTTCTCTGCGCCTCTGCTCTGGTATAGTACCCCAGATCCTCTGACCCGTGCCGACTTGCGCAATGCGCGCGGCGCTCGGTTTCGCGAGGACCGAGCGTTCTCCAGGTACCTGATTGACGAGCTACGGATCGTGTCGGCGCTCTCGGATGCTGACACGGTCGTGTTCTTCGAAGAGGGGCGGTTGCTGCACCACCGAGGCGGATGCCGCACCCACAACAAGGCAATCCGAATGCGTCGTTCGAGCAATGCCCCGTTCGAGTGGGCCGTCGATGCAGAAGTTTCGGCGTTCTCTCACCAGGCATGGCCAGATGCCTACGATGCGACGTCGCGATTCCTGACCACGCACACGGGGACGATCGCCGACACGTGCTCCGGCCTCGAATGGTGGACGGGGCCCCTCGAGTCCATGCCGCCGGAATCGACGTGCGGAGGGGTCGAAGCATGGCACGTCGAATCCCGGGTCGGCGACGATCCCCTGCTGCCACGACTGACCGAGTGGCGCGCGCCCACGGTCGTCGAGCTCGGAACTCTCCGGGACTCGGAATGCGCGCGACGAGGTGGCTCGCCCCCCGACGTCGATGCCGTGGTCGTCCGAGACGGCACGGTGCGACGAATCGTGAGCCCGGGCGCACCTGGCTCGATCCGGGCGACGCATGCGCTGCTCGTACGTCGGGCCGCTCACGAGAACCCTCGCGTGGACATCGACCTGCCTACGCAACCAACGGTCTTCCAGGCGCGGCCGACGCTCGATGTCTCGGTACGGCGCCCGGTCCTCGCTGGCGACGTCGCGCCGACCCGGTCCAGCGACGACGACGCGCCGGACAGAGAGCCGGGCGCGCTGCAGCGCGCGCCACTTGATGGAGCGCGACCCGGCACGCCTTCGATTCGCCCGATCCGACCAACCGCCACGCCCAACCTACGCCGACCCGGCACCTCGGACGATCGGTAGAGGGACAATCAACCGTTCACTCCGCTCACGGAGAGCGCGGCTCCGCGCAGGCTCGACTCGCCCGCAGGTGTCAGTACGGGAAGGCCTCTGCAATCTCGGAGGCCGACCGTCCGCGTTCGCGCCACCGAACTGCGAACGTCGCCGTATCGTTCGCACAGACTCGATCGAGCGCAGCGTCGATCGGTTCGCGGTCGAGCGTCGTCGGTGCGCTGCCCACCGCCGCATCGAGCAGATGCAGGGCAGCAAAGAGCTGCTTCGTCGAGGCGGGCCGCTGTCGAAGAGTGTGACACGCGTTTGTGGGTTCCAGCCCATCCGCGAGGGCTCCGAGTTCGGCGCGCGCGCCCTCGCCGTCTGGCCCATCGAGTCGTGCGAGCCACCTCAGCGCAGAGCATCGCACGTGCACCGGACCGGTGCCATCGCGCGCAGCCACCAGCCATCGACCGGCCGCGTCGAGATCACCCAGCTGCAAGGCGCTGCGACCACGCGCGAGGGCCACGAACGGGCTGCCGACCTCGTCGAAGTCGCCCCCCGAAGTCGCGGCGTCGATGACGCGGCCGGCGCGCGACCAGGCTTCACGGTCCAGCGCGGCACCTGCGGAGAGCAACCACTGCGAGAGTGGAAAGCTCGCCTGCTTCGCGTGCCCATCACCAGACTTCAGCCAGCTCGCGGTGGCCAACTCGGAGGCGGCGATCGCGTGCGAGAAGTCGCCGATCGCGTGCCGGAGTCGGCCGAGCGCCCCCAGCTGCTTGCGGTCGCCGACCTCGAGCTCGAAAACGCGTCTGGCCATCAACCCCGTACCAACTGCATCGGCCATCGCGCGCTGTTCGGCCTCCGACTCGGCGGTGTCGGTCACGTGTTGGATCAGCTGCGCCCCGATGGCCCGCCGCCAGAGCGGCGATACTGCTCGTTCGATGGCCGCCCGATCCACCTTCTCCAGCCAGTCTCTCGCATCGCTGTGGGCGCCTGCGTGACGAAACGCGAACGACGCTGCATACCCGAGCAACCCGGCGGTCACGACATCGTCGTCGAGCACCCTGCCCGCAAGGGCGGTGGCGGACCGAGCCACCGGCAGCCACGTCCTGGTCGTGTAGTGCCCGCCGAGGACCTGCCCCAGCAATCGCCGGGCCGCAGCCGGTACGTCCCGCACCTGGGCGACCGTTCGCTTCACCAGCTCTGGCCACAGCACTGGCCAGACTTCGGCAAGATGAGCGCAACCGATGACCTCGATGTGATCGTGTCGGCCCTTCACCAGATCGACCTGAGATTCACAAACGACGAATCGACCGACGTCGCCCACGTCACGTGCAAGGGCATCGACCTTGGCTTCGAGCCCATGCACGGGGGCGAGTGTCCCGTCGTCGAGCACCTCGGCCGAGGCCGCAACATCCATCGGCACAGACAGGCCGAGGCGAACCGACGCCATCGCCATCGCCATCGACAGCCCATATGACGCGCCGTCCACCGGGGTGGTTCCGACCTTTGCGAACGGTCGGAACACTCGAACCCCGGCGAGCGTGGGAGCAGGATGCACCAGCATCGGCAGTGTCCGCTCGACCGCCGTACTCGCCGTCGACCACGCGAGAGTGGCGCGAGGCAGCACGGGATTCGAGCGCCCCTGTGGTGCTCCTGTAGCGACCCGCAGGCACCACACGGAGCCCTTGTTGCCGCGCTCGTACGCGACCAGCAGCACATCCCCGGGGCGCATGGCCGTACGCGTCGCTCCCACGGCGCAAGCGCGAGCCGCGAGGTCCGCGTCGCGCGGCCATGTCCACGGACAAGCGCTCGCAGCGTCACGAGCCGCGGCACCCAACGAGTCCGTTTCGTTCAGCAGCAGGGCGACCCATTCTTGCCACGTCATGCGAACCGGCCCCACCACGACAGCGGCGCCGAGGCCGCCAGCGCGTGACGGCGTCGAACGGGTACATTGGCTAGATCGGCCTCGCCCAGCACTGCGATGCGACCCTGGTGGTCGAGTGCCTCGAGAGCACCCGCCATCGCCGAATCCGTGCTCCGCTCATCCAGCAACCCACACACGCCGGCAATGGCGTCTCGACGCTCGGCTGCTTCGCCGAGCGCCCGTCGCCGCGCGGCGTCGGAAGCGAACGCCCGCGGTGCGTCGAGCTCGCCCGCTTCGACCTCGTGATCTTCGGCGATCCGCGCGAGCTGTTGGTGGAGCGCGTCGATCTCCATGGCGAGTTCCTCGACCACCTGACCCGTCGCTTCGTCCGACCAGGTGATTGCCCACGTCCTACACGCTGCCGTCACGGGATTGTCGCCACCCCCGAGAACCGCCTGCACCGCGCCCGCCGTGTCCGCCGGCCGCGCGTGCAGATAGACCGCACCGGCCCAGGCGACCGCGTCCCAGATCGAACCATCCGTCGCCAGCGGCGGTGGCGGTCCCAACTCGGTCGGCACGACGAGTCCCGCAGCGAGCCCGTCGAGAGCCGGCAGCGCGGCCGCCGCGTCGATGCCCTCGGCGAAGTCCCACGACACGGTCGCGTCCCGCGCGGTGCCGATGCGCCCATCGGTCGTGATGACGTCGACCTGGCCGTCCAGCACGATGCCGATGCAGTCCGCGTCCGGCCCGATGGTCACCGTGAGCAACGCGCCGTGTCGTTGCACGTCGCCCCCGGGAACAACGATGTCGCAGCCGTCGGGCAGGTCGCTGAAGATCAATTGATGCCCGTGCACCATCGGCTCGGGCACCTCACCCGCGCCGCCGAGCGACGCCGTCACGGCGAGAATCAACGCGCCGATCGAGTCCCGCACAGCCCCCTCCGCCACCTCTTCGAGCAGAAGTTCAGTGTCGGGCACGGGCTCGAACCGGTCGGCGAGGCCGAGCCGTTCGAGTGCCGTGTGCATGTCGAGGATTCGAGTCATGTCTTGTCCGGGTCCGTGATCGGCGCGGCGACGCTGCGGCCACGTGCCGGTTCGCATCCGCAATCCATCGGGGGTACGTGTGAGCGAAGGTCCGGTGACAGTTTCACGCCGATCCCGATTCGACTTCGTGGCCCGGCAGGATAACGGGCTCGCCGTCGTCGGCCCAGCTGGCCAACCCCTCGGGCGACGCCATCCAGGCAACGAAGTCCGGCATCGCGGCATGCTGCCAGGGTTCGATCCGCTCATCGCGCAGCGCGACGTCGCGCCGCTTCTCGACGTCGACCCGCAGCCGCCGGTGTCGCTGATTCACCCGGTTGCGCGCCTGCTTCGATCTCCCGCTGTCTTCGGCCTCGTAGATATCCGCGAGCGTCGTCCGCGCTCGCATGAGGTGACCATGGTCATCCAACGCCATGCGCCGGTTTGCCACCGCCTGCGGCCGCGCCAGGCGCACGACCACTTCGCCGACAGATTCGAACGCCAGACCGAGCCGCGAGACCCGACGTCGCCCTTCGAGCACGATCTCGTCGGTCGCAGACCGGCCATCGCCCGGCCCGTCGAGGTCGAACCGCACGCGCGCATCCCAGTCGTCCATCGAAGCGGTGACCGTACCCGCCTCGACCCGGTTCTCGGATGCACCCACTGCGACCGACGGCCTGGGCGAGAGGGGCGACGACATCGAGAAGGCGGCGCGTTCGGCGGCTTCTTCGTCAGTATCCGTCGGTTTCGATCCCGTACGTCCCTGTGCTTTTGCAATGTCTCGGAGCTGACTCACCGCTTCGTTGCGCAGCGACCGGCGAATCACCATCCGTACGTGCAGATCCGACTGCGGAGCCCGCCCCGCGTCGAGAGACCGGTCGAGACGACGCAAAAACCAGGCATTCAGCGCATCGGCCTCGAGAGATTCGCGGTCTGTGCCACGCACGGACAGACTCGCCGTCGCCCCATGGACGATTCGCAGTGCTGCCTCGTAGAGCACGCTTCGAGCCTCGCGCAACTTGCCCGGGTCCGTTCCATCGTCGCGTACGAATGCGACATGCCATGCTTCGACGAGTGTCATGCCGTCCCCTCCCACTGCATCGGCGCCTGCTCGTACCACTTCATCCACGCCTCGGCCTGCGCTCTGGCAAGCGGTCGTGCGCACTCCATGCTGGGACCAGCCCCGGCACCCACACGAGCCCGGGCCACGCAGGCGCCGGGCGTCCCGCCGGTCGCCACGTTGGGCAGGGACTCGACCCGCAGGTACAGCCCCATGCGCCGCTGTGCGCTCTCGGCCATCGCCGCCAGGTCCGTCCTTCGAATCGCCCCCCGCATCGTGTTCGCGGCGACGTCGGCGCACACGTGGAGAGGATGCACGTCCGCCGTCCACGACTCACATGGCCCGATGTGTACGGTCACCTGCGAGTCGCCGTCCGCGCGTCGAATACGAAACGCCCCATCCGTGCCGGGCGCACCGAGTCGCGGCACCAACTGGCGCCGGACGACGTCTGCGTGCAGCCGCCGGCGAAGCCCGGTGCCTGCATCGAACACGTCACGGGTCAGTGCCGAGACGTGCAGCGTGTGCTCGCCCCCGCTCGCGGTCAGTTGGTCTGCGCACCGCGCGACCAACTCGACGAGAAGCCCCAGATAGCGGTCGGAAACCTCGTCGCCGCGGATGCGGTCCCCCCCGGGCACGGCCTCGGTGGCGACGACCCAATGGCCGTGCTCCTGCGCGATCGCGTCCCCGATGGCAGCGCGAATCCGCGCCTGTAGCGTGCGCTGCGTCGACCTGACCAGACGCATGATCGCCTTGCGGTCCGCGGACTCGACCTCATCGACGAAGCGGTCGAGTGCCACGACCTCGCCGATGCGCGGTGTTTCGCCCTTGCGCACCCGAGCAGCGACTCTGCGATAGAGGTCGCCGTCGCCAGAGCGCATCGCGTCGACACAACGTTTCGCCGCCGCAATCGTCTCGTCGTCCGGCCCGTCCACCCGCCGTCGCGCCGCAACGAGCGCGACAGCGTGCATGGCGCACCGATTCACGTGCGCCATGTGAAGTGGACGTGGCAACCACGGCGCAACCCCGACGAGTGACCGTCGAAGGGCCTTCTCGCTCCATGTCTCGGAAGTGCGGTCCATGAGCACCCCAGCGACGACGACGTCGTCGTCGCCGGGGCGGCGTCGGTCTATTGGCGTGTCTGCCAGCGAACCGAAATCGCCCGACTCGTCGATATAGAGATCCCAGTGTTGCATACGCGCTCCATTCGGTGCGCCAGACATCGTCGCCCGAGGGCATCGAAACGTAAAGCACGTCGGCTGCCCAGACCTCGCGCAATTCGACATCGTCTGGCCACGGGACGCCGCCGGCATGTGGTCGTCGTTACGCAAGCGCACGGCTCGCCTGCCCATGGGAACGCACGTTGCGTGACGCGCGCGCACACGACAGCTACGCTACATACACACCGCACCGCGAGTCTCCGACATGACTTTCGATCTGCGCGACGCTGCGTTCCTGCCGACGCCGCTCGCCGAGCTCGCCGAAGAGCTGGCCACGATGGACCTCGAAGACGAGGTTCGAGCGCTCGAACGTGGTCGTCTGCTGCTAAGCCTCACCCTGCGCACGAGCTGCGCCGTCGCGCTCGCCGGATCGGCGACGATCACCGGCATGACGCTTGGCGAAGACCGCCTGAACGAGAAGATGGGGGACGGCCGATGGTTGAACCTCCTGCAGCGTCTTGCCCGAGCAAAGGGGCAGGCCGTCGAGGGCCTCGCAGCATGGCTCGACGCCGACATCGACGGATGGCCGGTTCGCGAGGCTCTCAATCAGCTCGTGGCGCAGCGCAATCGTGATGCTCACCCGGAGCGTCGCGGTGCCGATGTCGACGCGCTGCTGCGGGGACTCGCAGGCGTGCTTCGCGAGGCCGCATGGATGCGAAAGTGGCGCATCGCCCGGGTCGTACACGTCACCGGCAGCGTCACCGATCCGATGCGATCCGTCGGTCTCCGATGGATGACCGGTGGCTCGAGCGCGTCGGGTGTGGTGACCGCCCGGTCGCAGGTGGCCGCGTGCGAATGCGACGAACTGGTCCTCGTG
>Ga0070726_10004628_pt1 | contig 10860 bp, 9 predicted proteins | sample tdAd471_FD_67275 | JGI IMG/M metagenome (GOLD analysis project Ga0070726, IMG submission 67275) | Marine sediment microbial communities from the Atlantic coast under amendment with organic carbon and nitrate - tdAd47.1 | ecosystem: Environmental > Aquatic > Marine > Coastal > Sediment | place...
GAAGGCACGCGGTTCTTTTTTTGGGTGAGTAAAGTGGGGGCATGAGCGCCGAAACCGAGTCCAACGAGCAGCCGACCGACCTTCACCCGCTGATCCAGCAGCGGATCGCCAACCGCGAGGCCCTGCGCCAGGCGGGGCAGGATCCGTACGGGTCGGGCGAGCCGGGGCTGATGAGTCTGGCGGCTGCTCACGGGCGGTACGACGAGGCCGCCGACGAGGACCAGAAGGCCAACGGCAAGAGCGAGGGGTTCGCTGACAAGCGGCCTGTGGTGACGGTCGCAGGGCGCGTGATGCTGAGCCGGGACAATGGCAAGCTGATCTGGCTCAACCTGCGCGACGACTCGGGCGATCTGCAGGTCGCCGTCAGCAAGCGCGAGTGCGACGAGGCGGGTTTCGCGGCGGCCAAGCTGCTGGACAACGCGGACATCGTGATCGCGACGGGGCCCCTGACCAAGACGCGGACGGGCGAGGTGACAGTGTGGGCGAGCGGGCTTCGGCTTGCGAGCAAGAGCATCGTGCCGCCGCCGGAGAAGTGGGCTGGTCTGACGGATGTGGAGGCGCGGTACCGCAAGCGGTACGTGGATCTGTGGGCGAACCCGGAGGCGATGAAGGTATTTCAGCTCCGGTCAAAGATACTCGCGGGGATTCGGCGTTTGATGGATGCGCGTGGGTTCATTGAGGTCGAGACGCCGATGCTTCAGGCGCAGGCGGGCGGGGCGGCTGCCCGGCCTTTCGTCACGCACATGAACGCGCTGGATATCGATCTCTCGATGCGGATCGCGCCGGAGCTGTATCTCAAGCGGCTTTTGGTTGGCGGGATGCGCAAGGTGTACGAGATCAACCGCAACTTCCGCAACGAGGGCGTGGACAAGCAGCACAACCCGGAGTTCACGGCGATCGAGGCGTACGAGGCGTTTGGGAACTATCACAGCGTGATGGAGCTGTCCGAGGCGATCGTGCGTCATGCCGCTTCGATCGTGTCGGGCTCGGATCAGAATCTGGCGTTGCCATATGGCGAGCTGACGATCGACTACGCCAAGCCGTTTGCGCGCGTGACGTACGCGGAACTCTTTGAGAAGGCGCTCGGCTTTGCGGTCAGTGATGTTTCCAAGGCGCGCGAGGCGGCCAGGAAGCATCACATCAAGACAGAGGCCGAGGACGGCACGCCGCTGGATGACGTGTGGGTCGTGAATGAATTGTTCGAAGAGGTCGCCGAGCGCGCGATCGATCCGAGTGTGCCGACGTGGGTCATGGATTATCCGGCTTCGCTCAGCCCGTTGACGCGGCCCAAGTCGGACGATCCGACAAACGCCGAGCGCGCGGACTTGTTCATCGCGGGCATGGAGGTCGGGCCGCACTACACGGAGTTGAACGATCCGGATATCCAGCTTGAGCGGTTCCGGGAGCAGCTCTCGGGGATCGACGACGAGGAGTCGACGTTCCGCACGCTTGATGAGGACTTTGTTGAGGCGCTGCGAGTGGGCATGCCGCCGGCGGGCGGGATGGGGCTTGGGATCGACCGGCTGGTGATGCTTGTGACGAACAGCCAGACGATTCGGGACGTGATCCTGTTCCCGCAGTTGCGATCCGCGGAGTAGGCAATCGAGAGTGCAAAAAAGAGAAAGCCCACGGAGCCTGTGCCGTGGGCTTTGGTGTATTCGTAGGTTGTAATTACTTGATCACGGGGCCGTGCTCGCTTTCGTAGGCCTCGGTGATGACGCGGGCGAGCTCTTCATCGCTCAGCGGGGCCAGCGCCCACGCGGCGGCTTCATCAAACTCGTCGCCTTGCTTGGCGAGAAGATCTTCAGGATTTTCGACGAGCGACGGGTCGGCCTCGATTGCCCGGCGGGCGAGGCGTCCAAAGCCCATAAGCGGCTCGGCCAGGCCCTGACGCATAAGGAAGCGGCTCTGGGCGCTGGTGATGTCGTCGTTGCTGGTGCCTTCTGGCTGAGACGTGGCGATGTTGGCCATCTTGTTGCGGGTGTAGTCCATGGCGATGTGGTGCGTCATCATGTTCATCTCTTCTGAGATGACACCCTGCTCGGCGAGGTAGCCGATGATGCCGTCGGGCTGGTTGAGTACCAGGGCGATGTCGCCCAGGGGGATGCGCGTGGACTCGTCGGCGATGTCGAAGTCCCGGATTACGGTGGTGAGTGCGCTGACGCAGGCGCGGGGGTGGGCCTGTGCAACGAGTTCCATTTCACGCTCGCGGTCTTCGAGGAGGACTTCGATGAAGTCCCACTGGTCGTCCTGGACCATCGGGTTGGCTTTGAGGGCGGCGATCTCGTAGTGCTCTTTGGGGTCTACGACAGAGCCGTCGTCCGCGGTGTGCCAGATCGGCTCGAATTCGACGGTGTTCGGATCGAACTTGGGCTGCTGGTTGGCGCGGGGGTTCTGCGCAGCGGGGGCGCGGGGCGCAGGGCGTTCTGCTGGCGGAACATACTCGGGCAGGGGCGGCCGCTTGGGTGGAGGCGGGAGCGTCGACTGGGCGCTGGCGCCGAGCGAGGAGCCGACGCCGATCGTGAGAGCGATGAAGCTGCGAAGGAAGATGGACATCTCTGATCTGCTCCTGCTGGAGGACTGGATTTGTTCTTGACGGGGCACCACCACGCCCGGGTGATTGTAGAAGGTGTTGCGGCGACGGGTTGCGTTGGGCTCGATGGTGGCCCTACTCTCGGACCATGAGCCAGACATTGCCTGACAGGGCGGCCCTTGCGCGCCAGATCGCGGATTTATCGCTCTTGCGCGGGAGGTTCACGCTGCGTTCGGGGCGGACGAGTTCGTACTACCTGGACAAGTACTTGTTCTCGACGCGGCCCGAGGTGCTCTCACAGATCGGGCTGCTTCTGGGTGAGGCGATCGAGAGGGTCGAGCGCGAGCTGGGCGTGAAGGCGGACCGCCTGGCGGGGGCGGAGCTTGGCGGGATCCCGCTGGTGACATCGGCCTCGCTCGTGACGGGCAGGCCGTGCGTGTTTTTGCGGAATCAGAAGAAGGACTACGGCACGGCTCGTCAGCTCGAAGGGAAACTCGAGAAGGGCGAGAAGGTGATCATCGTCGAGGATGTGGCGACGACGGCGGGCCAGACGATTGAGGCGTGCAAGACGCTCGAGGCCGAGGGCGCGACGGTGCTGGCTGCGGTGGTCGTGATCGATCGCCAGGAGGGCGCCAGCGAGAACATGGCCAGTGCGGGCTATCGGATGGAGCGGCTGTTCACGAAGGCCGACCTTGGCATCGATGAATAGAGCGATTGCGACGAGCGTACTCGTGTGGGCGACTTTGCTGTGTGGGTGCGCGGTTTTGCCGCACAGGCCCATGCGAGCGGTGACGGAGTACGGCGCGAGCACCGAGGGGCGCACGATCGCGGTGCACTTTATTGGGAGTCAGGGGCCGAGCGTTCTGGTGATCGGCGGCATCCACGGCTCGGAGCCCGAGGGGCTTGCGCCGGCCAAGGCGCTACTCGAGCGGCTCCGGCGCGAGCAGATGCGTGCGAGGTTTGCGCATGTTGAGGATCTGAACCCGGACGGGTCGCTGGCGCTCTCGCGGTACAACGCGCGCGGTGTGGACCTGAACCGCAACTGGCCCGCCAGCAGCTTTCGGGCGGGCGCGTCGCGGGGCGCAGCGGCGCTCTCCGAGGTGGAAACGCGGTTTGGTGATGACCTGATCCGTCGGGTGGAGCCAGAACTCGTGATTGTGCTGCACTCGATCCAGACGGGGCCGTTCGTGAATTACGACGGCCCGGCCCGGGATCTGGCGGCGATCTTTGCGCAGGCGGCCAACGAGGCGGACGAGCGTCATCTGTGGGATGTGCAGAGCGAGATGGGCTACGCGACCCCGGGCTCGATTGGGAGTTACCTCGGTGTGGACCGTGGCGTTGCAGTGCTGACGATCGAATTCGATCGCGGGCACGACGAGCGCGATGCGACAGCGGCGCTCATTGCGGGTTTCGAGGCGGTTGTGAGCGAATTGATCCGCCGGCGGGAGAGGTAGAAGAGGTGATAAGCACGGCTGACACAGCCGTGGCACGGGGGAGCGAGGAGCCCTTCTGCCCAGAGGGGTGAGGGAGGTCAGAGTGCTTCGACGAGTTGGCGCGCCAGTTCGTGGTTGAGTGCGTGGCCCGAGCGGGTGGCGGTGATCTTGGCGCGGATCGGACGGCCGGCGAGGGCGAGGTCGCCGACGAGATCGAGGAGCTTGTGGCGGGCGGGCTCGTTGTCGAATCGGAGTGCGTTGTCGATGGGCGAGCCGTCGTTGTCGTCCAGGACGAGCAGGTCGCGCGGCGTGAAGGACACAAATAGGCCGAGAGCTTGCGCGCGGTTGGCTTCACTGAGCATCGAGAATGTGCGAGCGGGGGCGATGTTTGCTTTGTAGTCGTTTGATGAGCCGTCCCATGTTGCGGACTGGGGCTTAAGCGGCGAGCCCTCGGGCGGTTCGAAGTGGTAGGTGTAGCTGGGCGTGGAAGCGGGCTCGGCGGTGATGGTCGCGCCGCCGGATGTGACGCTGATTTTTTCTTTGAGTGTGATTGGTGTGACGGTGTCCGCGAATTCGCGCAGGCCGACGGCGGTGATGGCGTCGGTGAAGGGCTTGGCTGAGCCGTCGCCGATGGGCAGTTCGCCGGAGCCGCCGAGGGTGATGTGTGCGTCTGTGATGCCAAGGCCGACGAGGGCGCTGAGCACATGTTCGCAGGTGATGACGGCTGCGTGGCCCAGAGCGAGGCAGGTGTGGCGTGGTGGGAGCGAAGCGAACGCGGGGATGGGCGAGGGCGCGAGGTGGGCGGCGGTTGCGGGGATGTGGGTTTGGTTGTGGATGAAGACGAGGCCGGTGTGCGCTGGGGCGGGCTGGATGGTGCAACTGGCGGGTGAGCCGGTGAAGAGGCCTGTGCCCTTGATGGTGACCGGCGCGGCGGGAGTGCGGCGCTGGGCGGGGGCGGGGTTCACGGCTTGGGCTTCTTGCGTTTGGGGTCGGCGAGTCGTTTGAGTGCGGCGAATTCGCGGAAGGCCTGTGATCGTTCGCGCGCGGGGCTGCCGACATAGATGCCGCCGGCGGGGATGTCGGAGAGGATGCCGCCGCGGGCGGCGAGCTGGGCGCCTTTGCCGACGGTGATGTTGTCGGCCAGGCCGGTCTGTCCGCCGATGACGACGCCGTCTTCAATGATGGCAGAGCCCCCGATGCCGACGAGGCCGCAGATGAGGCAGTCTTTGCCGATGGTGACGTTGTGTCCGATCTGGCAGAGGTTGTCGATTTTGGTGCCCTGGCCGATGCGTGTGGTGCCGAATTTGGCGCGGTCGATGCAGGTGCCGGGCCCTATCTCGACGTTGTCTTCGACGACGACGATGCCGACGTGTGGCAGGTGCGTGTGTGTGCCCGTGGACTTGTCGGTGATGTAGCCGAAGCCCTCGCCGCCGAGCACGACGTTGGCGCCGACGCGGCAGTTGTTGCCGATGGTGCAGCCGGCGGAGATGACGGCCCCGGCATCGATACGTGTATTGGCGCCGATGGTGACGCTGCGCTCGATGACGGCGTTTGGGCCGACGATGGCGGTCGGGTCGAGGGTTGCGGAGGGGTCGATGACCGCGGAGGGGTGGACGCCGGTGGTTTCGGCGCCCAGGCGCTGGGTGCGGAGAGAGAGGAGCAGACCCACGAGCGATTGGTCGGGGTCGTCGACGAAGATGAGGGCTTTGTCGGTTTCTGGGATCTTGATGCCACGGGCGACGAGGATCGCGCCGGCGGCCGAGGTCACGGCTTCTTTGGCGTAGCTGGCCGAGCGGATGAAGCTGAGGTCGCTCGGGCAGGCGCTGGCGAGCGATTCGATGCCGGTGAGCGTGATGTCGGACGGGCCGACGAGATCGCCAGTGAGGAACGAGGCCAGCTCGCCCGAGGTGATGCTGAGCTGGTGGTCGGCGGTTTGTGTCATTACTTGCCTGCGCTGAATTCGTTGTTGAGCATGGTCAGGAGCTCGTCGGTCAGATCGACGGTTTCGGAGGCGAAGAGGATTTTCTTGCTTTCGAGCATTTGGGACTGGGCGGCTCGGTTTGTAGCGGGGATGGCGAAGATGCGGTCGTCGACGATCATGATGTCGACGCCGTCACGCTTGGCGATACGGGTCGCGCCGTCGGCGATCTTGTCGTACATGCGCTTGAAGAGCTTGGCCTGGTCGAGGTCGGAGGCCTGCTGAAAGAGCTGGCCCTTGGTTTTGATCTCGCTCTCGATGGTTGTGCGCTGGATGATTTTGTTGATGCGGGCGTCGGTGTTGTCTTCGGGGATGAGTTCGAGCTCTTCGGTGAGGCTTGCCAGTCGCGTCTGGAGGCCCCGGAGTTCCTCGGACCAGGCGTTCTGCTTGGCGATGAACTGCTCGCGGGGGACTTTGAACTCCTCGAGCGAGGTGCTGAGCTTGTCGATGTCGACAACCGCGACGGTGGTCGGGGCTGCCTGCCTGCTTGTGGCGACGCCGGCTCCCAGTGCGGCTGCGATGGCGGCGACGAGTGTGACGCCGACGGTGATGGCGGCAAAGCGTGTGTTGGTTTTCATGCGGGCCTCCGTGTCCTTGTGCGTGTCGTTCCGGTGATTGTACCGGTCGGGCGGCGGCTGGTTTGGGCGCGGGGTTCGGCGGGTTTAGAGGGGCAGATCGATGTCGAATGTAAAGAGCCGTTCCTCGTCGGTGTCTTCTTTGAGGATTGGGAAGCCGAAGTCGAAGGCGAGCGGCGCGGGGCTGAGCTGGGGCACATAGAGGCGTAGGCCGGTGCCGATGCTGACGCGGTAGTTGTCGAAGGAGAATTCGTCGTTGACCGTGCCGGTGTCGATGAAGAAGGCGAGGGCGAGGCCGTCACCCAGGATCGGTTGCTGGATCTCGGCGCCCCAGAAGAATGACCACGTGCCGCCGATGGCGTCTGGGCTGGGCTGGCCGTTGTCGTTGCGTAGGCCGCGGGGTCCGACGGTTCGGTAGTCGAAGCCTCGGAAGGACTTGCCGCCGAGGTAGTAGCGTTCGAAGGTTGGGACGTCGCCCGAATCCTGCGGGATGAAGGAGGCGCGGGTGTTGAGTCGCAGTACGGTGTTGGTGCCGAGGTAGTCCTCGTTGATTGAGAGGAAGACGGAATGCTCGGCGGAGAGTTTGGTGAAGTCGAAGTCGCCGCCGAGGGCCCCGACTTGTTCGACGCCGATCTCGGTGATCGAGCCGCGTGTCGGGCGGAAGACTTCCTGAGGCGGGACGGTGGTGCGGCGGAGCCCGAAGCCGATGCCGGAGAGGAGGTTTTCGCCTTCAGAGGCGAAGACGTCCGTTGGCGAGGAGGCCTCGATGTCGGTGATCTCGATGGACTGGTAGCGGAGGTCGAGCGAGCCGCGCCAGCGTTCGCCGAATCGCCGGGTGATGGCGGCGTTGATGCCGCGCCTTTCTTCATCGAATTCGTCGTAGTCATTCGTTCGGAGGGAGCCGGAGATGCTGCCGCCGATGGTGGAGTCGTTGATGGAGTTGTCGCTCAGGGAAACGGAGTATCTGCTGGTTCTTGTGCCGGGTTGGACAGCGATGTTGAAAGTTTGCCCGCCGCCGCGGAAGGATTTGCCGGAGAAGAGATCGCCGATGGAGTCGGGTGTGTCGGTGACGTCGAAGTTGCGCTGGGTGAAGCTGAACTGGCCGATGAGGCCCGCGTCTGAGTTGACGGCGGCTCCGAAGCCCAGCGAGCCCGTGTTGGTCTCTGTGATCTCGACGACCACGTCGCGGTAATCGGGGTTCTGGGGATCTGGCTGGAGGATCGCGGTGCGCGGGGCAGAGTCTTGAATGTCGAAGAGTCGCGATGAAGTGAGGATACCTGCGGTGCGGTCGACGGCGGTTTTGTCGAGCGGGCGACCGGGGCGGACCTGCGTGAGTTTGCGGATCTCTTCGTGGCGTGTCGTGGAGTTGCCGGTGATCTGCACGAGGCCCGTGCGGAAGCTCTGGCCTTGGCGAATAAACAGTACGAGATCGACGAGGGGTCTTGCGGGGTCGCGGACTTCCTGGCGCTGGACACTGGCGTCGACGTAGCCGAGCTGGCCGTAGGCGCCCTCGATGAGGTCGACGGCTTTCTGGACCTTGATGTGGCTGTAGGTATCGCCCGGTTTCATCTCGATGAGGCCGACGATCTGTTCTTCGGTGAGGACGGGCGCGCCTTCGGCGTCGGCGTACCGCGCGACGACGTTGCGGAGTGTGTAGAGGGGGCCTTCTTCGATGTAGAAGGTGACGATGGCTTCGCGGCTGTCGGGGCTGGTGGTGACGAGGCTGCCGGCCCGCGCGTCGAGGTAGCCGCGGTCCTTGTAGAAACGGGCCAGCGCTCGCTCGTCGGCCCGGAGGACGTTGTCGTCGAGGGCGCCCGAGCGGAAGATGTTGGACTCACGGGTTTCGATCTCGCGCCTGAGCAGGCTGGGCCTGAATGAGAGATTGCCCTCGAAGCGGATATCGGTGATGCGCGTGCGCAGGCCCTCTCGGATTTCGAACAGGACGACGCCGGTGTCGCGGAGTTCTTCGAGGTTGACGCTCACGCCGGCGAGGTGGAAGCCCTTGTCGCGGTAGAGGTCTTCGATGGCGCGGGCGGCCCGGTCGAGTTCGAACTGGTCGACGGGCGTGCCGGCCAGGAAGTCGACCTGCCTGGCGATGCGCACGGTGTCGATGCGGCGGTTCCCGGTGACCTGGACGTCTGCGATGATGGGCTGGCGCTCAAGTCGGAAGGTGACATCGACCGAGCCGTTGTCCTGGAAATTGAGCATGTGCTCGACGCGGGAGAAGCGGCCCAGGCGGTTCAGGCGGGCGATGTCGTTTGCGACGATCTCCTGGCTGTACTCGCGGGAGCCCTTGCCGGTGCGGATCTGGTTGCGGATGAGTTGTCCCGTGGCGGCGTCGGCGGGGAGGTATTCGTCCGAGCCGGGCTCAGAGATGAGGATGGTGACGGAGGCGATGAACCGGCCGTCGTAGGGGCCTTCTGGCTGGGCGAGGCCGACGGGGGCGGGGGTGAGGGTGTCATTCTGAGCCCGGGCGGAGTTTGGGAAGCTTGCAAGAGGAATTCCGGCCAGGGCCATGAGGAGCCATGTCGTGCGCGCAGCGCGGGCGTTGCAGGAGCGGCGTTGGCACTTCGGGATGGGTATTCCGGCGGGCACGGGTCAGGTGCGGACGATAGCCGCGGCAGGAGTGGTTCACAAACATCGCGCGCGATTCGGCGTGAACCCCAGAGCAGGGTGTATCCGGCTGCGCGGGTGCGATTTGGTGCAAAGAATGGGGGGCGATCTCATGGGAAACCCTGAGATTGACGCGGTAGGATGCCCGCCTCAATGGGTGTGTGTTGAGTGTGTGGGAGTGTGTTCTGTGGATCGCAAGCTCGTGTTTGTGCTCAAGACCCGTCGCGCGGTCTTTGCGATCCTTGCGGTGCTCAGCACCGTGGCAGCTCTGGCGTTGGCGTACGCGGCCTTCGGGTCTGAATCGGGCCTGACGCCGACGATCGCGTTGGTTGGGATCTTTGTGCTTCTGGTGTTCCCGGCGATGACGGTCTGGGCGTGGGCGTGGGACCGGAGTGTGCGCAAGAAGACGGCGGGTCGGGTGGTTGGTCGTCGGCAGGCACCACTTCTGGTGGAGCACGCTGGCGGGCGTCAGCTCAGGGGGTCTCGCCCCGAGCCCAAGCCTGTTGAGGTGGAGCCCGAGCTGAAGCCCAAGCTGCACAAGAAGCGTTGAAGCGTTAGAGCGGGGCGAGTCTGCCCTCGAAGCCGGCGCGTTGTTCGAATTGGTGGGCGATGCGGAGGAGGTTTTCCTCACCGAGCGCTGGGCCGACGAGCTGGACGCCGATGGGCAGGGAGTTCTGGCCCGACGGGACGAACCCGGCGGGGACGGAGATCGCTGGCAAACCTGCGAGGCTGGCGCCGACGGTCATGAGGTCCTGCTGGTAGCCGGCGACGGGGTCCTGGTCGATCTCGCCGAGGGGCCAGGCGGGCTTGAGCGAGGTCGGGGTGAGGACAGCGTGGGCGCCGATGACGCGGAAGATGGCGTCGTAGTCGGAGTGCACGAGTCGTCGGACGCGCTGGGCATTGATGTAGTAGCGATCGGCGTAGCCCGCGCGGAGCAGGTGTGTGCCGAGCATGATGCGGCGTTTGACCTCGGGGCCGAGCATCTCGGTGCGTGTGTGTGTGTAGAGGTCTTCGAGCGAGGCGTTTGCGTCGAGCGTGGCTCGCTTGCCGTAGCGGATGCCGTCGTACCGCGCGAGGTTGGATGAGGCTTCTGCGGTGGCGATGGTGTAGTACGCGGCGACGGCCTGCTCGGCGTGGGCGAGGTTGACGTCGATGAGCTCGGCGCCCATGTCGGCGAAGACCTTGCACGTCATGCCGAAGATGAGCCGGATCATCGGGTCGATGGAGTTGGTGCGCGCCTGCTCGGGGACGGCGATCTTGAGGCCAGTCAGCGGCGCATCGAGGTCGAAGTTGTCGTCGATGGGGCGGTCGATGCAGGTGGCGTCGTGCTGATCGGGGCCGGCGATGGCGGCGTAGACGCGGGCGGCGTCTTCGACGGTGCGCGTGATGGGGCCGATCTGGTCGAGGCTTGAGGCGTAGGCAACGAGGCCGTGGCGTGAGATGCGGCCGTAGGTGGGCTTGAAGCCGACGACGCCGCAGAGCGCCGCGGGCATGCGCACGGAGCCGCCGGTGTCGGAGCCGAGCGCGACGGGGACGAACCCGGCGCTGACGGCGGCGGCCGATCCGCTGGAGCTCCCGCCCGGGACGCGGTCGGTGTCCCACGGGTTGCGGGTCGCGGGGAAGGCGGAGTTCTCGCCCGTATTGCCCATAGCGAACTCGTCGAGGTTGGCCTTGCCGACGACGATCGCGCCGGCGTCTTCGAGACGCTGGGCGGCGGTGGCGGAGTAG
>Ga0070726_10004630_pt1 | contig 10858 bp, 6 predicted proteins | sample tdAd471_FD_67275 | JGI IMG/M metagenome (GOLD analysis project Ga0070726, IMG submission 67275) | Marine sediment microbial communities from the Atlantic coast under amendment with organic carbon and nitrate - tdAd47.1 | ecosystem: Environmental > Aquatic > Marine > Coastal > Sediment | place...
CCGGCCGTAGTTACGCTTGTCTTTACTGTTTTTCTCATCCTCGCTGTTATGACTGTCGTTAATACTGCGGTCACGGACTTCCATAGTCTGACTCCATCGATATCCAGGTTGCAAATTCCAGGCAGGGGCTGACTGACCCCTGGTTAGTTACTGTTCATTCCAGGTTAATCGCAAGACGGCTGATTCTCCCGCAGAAAGGCGATCAGCTTCCACTTGTCATTGTCTCCATCGGGAAAGTTGTCCCCGAATCCTGCCATCCCGGTTTCTGGAATACCATCGGAGATTATTGCGAAAATTTCTTCATCGCTGCCGCCGTGCATCCACTGACAGTCAAACAGGTTGGTCCTGCTGGAGCCTGCCTCCGGGCTTCGACTGTGACAGGGACCTGAGCAGGTGCCTTGGAACAGCGCCTCACCACGCAGCAGTGCTGCAGTATCATTCCGAAACCCCAGTGCCGGAGACACGCTGGTATTCTGATCGACAGCGGAATCACAGCTTACCAGGGCCAGGGCCCCGTGACTTACCAGCAAGATCCGCAATAGTAACGCCATGGCTTGTCCGGAGCTGTTGCGCCCGGTTCCACTGTAATGAACTACAGCACAGGCAGGCCCCGTGCCGGACGTACCCCTTGCCGAAAAGAGTGCGGCAGCATAAAACACAACACAGCACCAATCAAGAAAGACTGCTGTCCTTGCGGCCCGGTTTGCGGGCCGGTTCTGTGGCGGAACGCAAAGATCAGAAGGCAATCCGGACAGGCAATGGTTTCCCGCCGCACTGCACAAACGGAAATAGCGGGAAGAATGACAGGTTACCGGAAGAAATCGGGAAAGAAAAAAGCGGGCTCGAAGCCCGCCTGTTCCCCCCGCAGATCCTGGAATGCTTTCCTTTTCCGAATCGGTTTGCTGAAGTGGCCGGGATTCTATCGAACACCCGCTCGAAAGAGCAAGGCATTTTTTACAGACACCCATTGCTGTTCCACAGCTTCAGCTTTCACCAACGCCAGCGCCTAGCTCAGTGGTGGCTCCGAACGGAGCGGTTTCCCGGCCCAATGGTCTGAACGTGATCAGCAGCTGGGGAAGCAGCGTCAACGAGCCGGCCAGCGCAACCAGCATGGCGACACTGGTCAACAGGCCGAACACGATAGTGGGAATGAAATTGGATAGCGCCAGAATGGAGAATCCGGCGACGATGGTCATGGAGGTGAAATACATCGCCCTGCCTATGCTGTTGTGGCAGAAAAACATGGTCTTGCGGTAATTACCGAAACGTGGATATTCACGCCGGAAGCGATGCATGTAGTGGATGGTATTATCCACGCCGATTCCCACGGATATGGCAGCAATCGTAATCGTCATGATATCCAGGGGAATGTTCAGCCAGCCCATCAGGCCAAGGACGAATCCCGCCGCCAGGATATTGGGGACTATGCAGATGAGGGCAATCTTCAGTGAGCGGAACAGCGTCAAAAACATCAACATGATGGCAAACAGCACCACGCCGAGAGTGAGGATCTGTGACTGGAACAGGCTTTGCAGCACGTTGTTGTACATCACCAGAATACCGGTCAACCGCACCTGCTCATCGGCGAACCCGAACCGGTTTTCCAGCCCTGTCTCGATATCCTGCAACAGTTGATCGCGATTGAGGCCTTCCGCGGATTCGATTACCCGCACATTGAACCGCAGCTGATTGTCGTCGATGGAAACAAACGGATTCAGCACGGTTTCCCGCAGCGTTTCGGGGATACGACTGTACAGCAGGGCCCACAGCAGGCCGTCGATGGGCTGATTGCCGTTGAGCTGTTCGGCCAGCTGAATGACTGCGCCGAAAGACAGCACTTTGCCGGTTCGCGGGTCCTCATCCAGGTACTCATGAATCGCCTTGACCTGATCCATTTTCGGCGCGGTAAACCAGTAAGCGTCGTCATCGGATTCAGGCTCATCGCCGAAGCCAAAGCCGTCGTCGAAGCCATCGTCAAAACCATCGTCCACCTCCGGCAGATCGACGATGACATCGAAGGACAGCGTGCCGCCCAGCTTGTCGTCGAACAGGGACATGCCCTGGTAGATTTCCGTATCCTCGCGAAAGTAATCGATAAAGCTGTTTTCCACGCGCAGCTTGGTCAGGCCGATAACGCTGAACACGGCCACCAGCGCGTAGATGACCAGCACCTTGCCCTGGAGCCTGTCTGTAACCCGGGCCAGGGCCGTGGTCAGATTCAGTTTGAGGTCGGTGGACAGTTTTGCCTCATCGCGGTCCAGAATACTCATCACCGCGGGGAACAGGGTAAAGGCCACCAGCAACGCGGTGGCAACACCCATCATCATCATCCAGCCGAAATTGATAATGGGCAGGATGCCGCTGACGATCAGCGAACCGAAGGCAACCGCGGTGGTCAGTGCCGTGTACAGGCAGGGCCTGAACATGCTGAGCACTGCGTGGCGCAGCAGCCGGTCATGGTGAGTAATCCGTCTGGTAGCCCGCAATTCCCGATAGCGAACCATCAGGTGCACGGTGAGGGAAATGGTGATAATCAGCAGCAGCGAGATGAAATTGGAGGACACCACGGTGACGCGCCAGTCCATCAGGCCCAGCATGCCCACCATGATCGTGCCCGCCACGGCGCAGCACAGCAGGGGCAACACGACAAACCGTGGTTTCCTGAAAATCAGTCCCAGTGCCACGATGATGAGCACCAGCACGGCGATACTGAAACTGCTGAGGTCACCTCGAACGAAAGTCACCAGGTCATCGGCAATCATCGGCGCGCCACCGAGGTAAATGGTGGCGCCGTCCCGGTAGTCATCCAGGACCTGCCTGATGGCGGTGATGGTCTGGTGCTGGCGGTCGGCGGCGATAACGCTGTAGGCGTCGTATTCCGCTTCGACCTGGTCCAGTTCCTCCGCCAGCTCCGGCGTGAGTGTGCCGTCAGCCCGCAGGTTGCGCAGTTCGGTCCGCCGCGCCAGGAGATCCCTGGCCCGCTGGTCGAGCTGAAAGCTGACCAGCATCCCGGCGGTTCTGCCATCGGGACTGATAATCGCGTTGCGAAAGACAGGGCTGGCCACGATCTCCGTGCGCGCGGCTTCCAGGTCGGTTTCCGCATCCATGACCGTCTGGTAGTCTTCGGAAATTCCCGTCAGCGGGGTATCACCGAATACCGGCACATTGAGCACACTGTCAACGGATTCCACCTGCTCGATGGCCAGCAGGTCATCGCGCAGCTCGGCCAGGGTTGTCAGTTCCTCCCGGGTAAACAGATCACCGTCCGGGGTATAGGCCACAGTGACCGAGTCCCGCGTGCCGTATCGACGGTTGATTTCACGGGAGAATTCCAGGTCCGGATCATCTTCCAGCAGCAGGGAGTCCGCCGAGGCGTCCAGGCGGAAATCCTGAGCATGCCAGGCAAAGAATGCCACTACCAGCAGCAGTGCTGTAATAACCAGGTAGGGCCTGCCAAATACCAGGTCCGTGTAGCGCCTGGCCGTCCGGGATAACATAGGGCTTCTCGCGATTCGATGTGGCACGGGGTTACACCCGCTGGATCGAGGCACACTATACGTGTTTCTCTCCTGGTTTTCGATGCTTCTGGTCATCAGGCATGACAACCGCCGGTAATCTGCAGCACCGGGCATGGGTTCTGGCGGCCACCGGTGTCGGCACCGCCCGGAAACCGCGGACTTGCAGAAATCAGTAATCGATCTGTCGAGGGCTTTTGTGACCCTGGGCGGTCGACTATCCCCGGCCAGCTGCTAGAATGTCAAAGCACTGGAAGCCCGGTCACAGCCGTCCGGCGCAGGGATAGTGGCAATCCCGACAATGGCGTGGCAACCGGCACCGGGCGGTGAATTCCCGCCGGGCCCATGAGGCAGTTGGACGAACGTACAAATCTACAAACTTACAAACGGTCGAGTGTGCAGGAACGTGCGTGTGCACGCGACAATGCAAAAGCACCGGAGACCAGTTGATTGAACCAGCAGGTGGTAAGGAGAACAGCATGAAGTTTCTGGCTAAACTGTTAATTGCCGGCGTATTTTCCGCAATCGCCCAGCTCTCGATGGCCGCGGACGACTGGCTGAAATCCGTACCGGAATTCAGCCTGGACGATCACCTCGGCCAGGTTCACAGCCTCGACCATTACCAGGACAGCCGCTTCGTCGTATTCTACGTCCAGGGCAACGGCTGCCCTATTGCCCGCATTGCCCTGCCCAGCCTGCGGGAAGTACGGGCGGAATTCGCCGATCGCAACATCGACTTCATCGCTTTCAACGCCAATATCCAGGACAGCATGGCTGCCATTCGACGTGAAGCCGAAGAATTCAACATCGACTTCCCGATCATGAAAGATGAAGGACAGCAGCTGGCTAAAGCCCTGGGAGTGGAACGGACCGCCGAGGTTTTCGTGGTCGATCCACGTTCCAGGGAGGTGCTGTTCAGAGGCCCTATCAACGATAAACTGGGCTACGAGACCCAGCGCAACCAGGCGTCCGAACACTACCTGAAGAATGCCCTGGACACCCTGCTGGCCGGCGGCACCGTGGACAGCGACGATATCCCCGAATCCAAGGGGTGCCTGATCGCAATTTTTTAATGCCGGAACGTCTCCCGGGTCAATAGTCAGAGATCGGGGACCGGAAAAGGAAAATTACCGGCCCGTTTCCGGGCCGGTTTACCCGGCCGGCCTGATTGCCCGGACGGCGCGGTCAGGATTCCACGAAGGCCCGCTCAATGACGTAGTGTCCCTTGATGCCGTGCCGGGATTCCTGGAAACCCCACTCGTCCAGAATGTTACAGCTGTCCTTGAGCATTGTTGGACTGCCGCAGATCATGAATCGGTCGGTCCCGGTATCCGGCGGCGCAAGACCCAGGTCAGTGAACAGCTTGCCACGGGTCATCAGATCGGTCAGTCGTCCCTGATTACGAAACGATTCCCGGGTTACGGTGGGATAATAAAGCAGCTTTTCCCTGACCAGGTCACCAAAAAATTCATTGTTGGGCAGCTCGTCAAGAATCACCTCCTGGTACGCCAGGTCACTGGCCCGGCGGACACCATGGGTCAATATCACCCGGTCAAACCGTTCATAGGTTTCGGGGTCCCGGACTATGCTCATGAACGGCGCCAGGCCGGTGCCCGTGCTCAGCAGGTACAGATTACGACCCGGCAACAGGTGGTCCACCACCAGGGTGCCGGTGGGTTTGCTGCTGACGAACAGTTCATCACCCACCTTGATATTCTGCAGCCTGGAAGTAAGCGGGCCATCCGGCACCTTGATACTGAGAAATTCCAGCTCTTCATCGTAGTTGGCGCTGGCAATGCTGTAGGCACGCATCAGCGGGCGACCTTCCACCTCCATGCCCACCATGACAAAGTGGCCGTTTTCAAACCGCAGGGTGCGATCACGGGTGGTCTTGAAGCTGAATAGCGAGTCGTTCCAGTGTCGCACACTGGTGACACTTTGCCGGGAAACTGTTGCCATGGATCATCCCTCCTGCCTGCAGATTCTTCTGAACTCAGCAGGAGTCTAGGACCTGGCCATATATCTGTAAAATTGATTATTTATATATCGCTTATCTATTATATAGATATATAATAAAGCCACCGCGAAGCCGCTATCCTGCGGCACGCTGGCAACCGGAGGCTGCAGAAAACAGATGCGCCTGACCCTGCGTCAGCTCCAGGTTTTCCTGGCTATTGCCCACTATGAAAATGTCACCCAGGCTGCAGCCAGCCTGGCCCTGTCCCAATCCGCCGCCAGCACGGCCTTGAAGGAATTCGAGTCACGATTCGACATCAGCCTGTTCGATCGGGTGGGCAAGCGCCTGCAGCTCAGCGAGTTGGGACAGGCAGTCCGACCAAGAGCGGAGGCCCTGCTGGCCCGGGCGGAGGAATTTGAACAGGCGCTGACCTCCCATCAGGACATCGGCACCATCAAGGTCGGTGCCACGCTGACCATCGGCAACTACATAGCCGTGGAAATCATCGCCCGCTTCATCAGCCTGCACCCGGACGCCCGGGTGGCGCTGACCGTGGAAAATACCCGCGCCATTGCCAGCAAGGTGAAAAATTTTGAGCTCGATGTCGGCCTGGTGGAAGGTGAATTGCAGGATCCGGAGCTGGAAGTCCTGCCCTGGCGGGACGACGAGCTGACGCTGTTCTGTGCACCGGATCATCCCCTGGCCAGGCAGCCGGTGCTGGGCGATGCAGAATTACTACAGGCCAGGTGGATAGTCCGCGAACCGGGTTCCGGCACCCGCCAGGCTTTCGACAGGGCCATGACCGGTTTACTATCGGATATCCAGTTGCTGTTGGAACTTCAGCACACGGAAGGAATAAAGCGTGCCGTCGAGGCAAACCTGGGTATCGGCTGCCTGTCGAAGATCACCCTGGAAGAGGCTTTTCGACGAGGCTCCCTGACTCCACTACAGGCACCACATCGCAATTGGCGACGTAAGTTCTATTTTATACTGCACCGGCAGAAATTTCGAAGTACCGGCATTAACAGCTGGCTCGATCTTTGTCGGGAATTCTGATAGGAACTGCTGGACATGACGACAAACAGAACGCGGCGAACAGGATCCTGGCTGGTCAGGCATAGACAACCACTGCTGTGGGTAAGTCTGGTGCTTGGCGTTGCCTTTGGCATCGGAATAGCCAGCACCAGCTTCAACACGTCCGTCGGTGAACTGCTGAGTACCAATGACCCCCTGATTGATGAACTCGACGAGATGAACGAACGCTTTCCCGCGCCGTTGTCCGTTACCTTTGCACTGACCCCGGAAGCCGGCGACAGCAATTCGGTTTTCAACCAGCAGGTACTGTCAGCACTAAGGGACCTGGACTCCCGCTATCGGCAGTTGCCCGGTGCTATCCGCCTGTCCTCGATCCTCGGTTATCGGTCACCGGTGCGCAACTTTGTCCTGTTCCAGCGCCCGTCGGAACAGTATTCGGCGGTTGAACTTGAGGCCCTGCATGACCAGGCCCTGGACGAACCACTGCTGCGTGGCCTGTTTCTCAGCGAAGATGGTGGCATGACCTTCGCCACCGTGACCCTTGAGCCCGGTGAAACCGACCAGGACACGAGGCTGGCGCTGGCGGAAGATACCCTGTCATTGCTGGCTGAGCTGCGGGCTGCCAACCCCGACGTGGGAATATACGCCAACAGCGACGCCCTGTTTGAGAAATCGACCCAGGACGCCATGATTCAGGACCTGACCACTCTCCTGCCCATAGTCATCCTTATCTGTGTGCTGACCATCTGCTACTGTTTTCACTCCATCAGCTTCGGCGCCTGCATACTCGGCCAGGCGCTGCTGTCCATTGTCTGCACCATCGGTCTCGTCGGCTACCTTGGTATGGGCTTCAACACCATTTCCGTCATCGCCCCGCTGGTGGTCGTCATTATCTCTGTCGCACACAGCGTGCATATCATTTCCGTTTACAAGCAACACCTGTTCAGGGGCGAGGACTATCCGTCGGCGATGGCAGGCAGCATTGCCTACAACATCAAACCGGTGCTGCTGGCCACCGTCACCACGGCCATCGGCTTTATGTCCCTCAATCTCAGCTCATCGCCAGCCATCCAGGATTTCGGCCGAATCGTCGCCATCGGCATAGGCTTTGCCTTTGTGTTCACGTTTACGCTGCTACCTGCCCTGTTGATCTGGGTGTCCAGGAGGACCAGGACCCATGGCAGGACCATGGATGCCGTGTTGCCCAATCGCATAGTCAGCCGGGTTATACCGTTCTGGCAGAAACACGACAGATCGTTATTCGTGCTCTGTACCTTTCTGGCCGTGCTCAGCCTGGCCCTGCTGCCCCTCAATGAAACCGATTTCGATCGGCTGGATTTCATCGAGACGGATTCCGAGGTCGGCAGATACTACGAGGTAGTGAGTCGCGGACTGCAGCGGGGGCCGACCCTCAGCTACGGCCTGCAGGCCAGCGCCCCGGGAGAGGCCATCGAACCGGCGTTCCTGCAGCAGGTGGAAGCTTTCACCAGCTGGCTGATTGACCAGCCGGAAATAGACAATGCCGGCAGCCTGGTAGAGATGGTGAAAACCATCCACATGGCCCGGGGCGGACAGGATCCCGCCTATTTCACCATCCCGGACGATGTCAATGCTATTGCCACGGATCTGGGCATTTACCAGGACATCGAGTTTCCGGATTTCCCCCTGGCCGATTTCGTCGACTATGACTATGCCACCATCCGGCTGGTGGCCAATGCGCTGCCACTGACCAACCAGGAACTGATCGAACTGGATGAACGGATCGCCGCGGAATTTTCCCAGGCAGTGCCCGAAGGCAGGCTGATACGTGGCAGCCCCCTGATACTGTTCGCCCGGATGGACAGCCTTATCACCACGGAACTGCTGCAGGGATACAGCGTCAGCCTGCTACTGATCACCCTGACCCTGGTGCTGGGCTTTCGCAGTCTTTACTTCGGTCTGCTCAGCATCATCCCCAACCTGCTGCCGGCTACATTCGTATTCGGTGCCTGGGGGCTATTCGTGGGACAACTGGACCCTTTCGTAATGATGCTGTTCAGCATCAGCATTGGCCTGGTGGTTGACGATACGGTTCACCTGCTGACCCACTACCTGGATGGCCGGAAGCAGGGACTGTCCATCAACTCCGCCTTCAACGCGTCACTGAATACCGCCGGGCCGGCCCTGATCGTCACGACTGCAGTGCTGGCCCTGGGCACCACCATTCTGATGGGAGCCAGTACCCTGTATTTTCAGCAGTCCGCCAAGCTGCTGGTACCCATCGTGGTCCTGGCCCTGGTGCTGGACCTTGTCTACCTGCCGACGGTGCTGCGTCGATTCGACCGCTGGAAACACCAGGCTCCGGACACCGGGGAGGCGGCCAGGACCGACTGAGGTGGTCTGCCGACACCCGGCCTGACAGACAGTTGAAAAATATGGAGCACGGGGACGCGCGCAGCCGTTTCTCAACTTCGGACTCCGGCGTCATCCCCTGCCCCTGAAATCAGTTTTCAGACCAGGACGACCAGGGATGGAAACATCGCTTTACGCTCAGTTGCAAAACTGTAAGATTAAGGGTCCCGATAATAACGAATAAGGTCCTGCACGATGACAAGTCCCGTTACGCTGCGCCTGCCTGCACTTTGGTCCCGGCGTCTGCTGATCTGTTCACTGGCAATAACCGGGCTGATTCCGGCCGCCAATGGCCAGTCGGACAATGCCTTTGGCATACCCACAACGGCCAATTCCAATCCCGCCGCGACCATTGTTGCGGCCCCCGGTGCAAGGGGCCAGGGCTGGCTGGCCCAGGGCCGGTCGGAGGTGCTGGCGCGACACGGCATGGTAGCCACCAGCGATCCGCTGGCCGCCCAGGCAGGGCTGGAAATACTGCAACAGGGCGGAAATGCCATCGATGCCGCGGTGGCAACTGCCGCCGTGCTGGACGTGACTTCCCAGAACGACACCGGCCTGGCCGGCGACCTGTTCGCGCTGGTATGGAGCGCCCGTGACCGCAGGCTGTATGCCCTTAATTCGGCAGGCTGGGCACCCGCCGGCTGGACACCGGACTACTTCAGGGATCAGCTGGGGCTGGAGCGGGTCCCGGGAACCGGGGTCAATGCCGCCACCGTGCCGGGCGCGGTCTCCGGTTATGATGCCCTGCTCAAGCGCTTCGGCACAATGGGCTTCCAGGAGACCCTGGAACGGGCCGCGCAGCTGGCCGAGGAAGGCTGGGCCCAGGCCGAACGCCGCCACAACGACCTGGTGAGTGTGCAGGAAAAGTTGCGGGGCGACGCAGATTCAGCCGCCGTGTTTCTCCACAACGGCCAGGTACCACCCCTGTACAGCGTGATTCGCAACCCCGGGCTGGCCGACGCCCTGCGCCTGATTCAGCAGCAGGGCCGCGATGCGTTTTACCGCGGACCCATTGCCGATGCCATTGTCGCCAAGGTGCAGGGAGATGGCGGAGTGATGACCCACGCCGACCTGGCGGAATTCCAGTCTGAATGGGTGGAACCCATTGCCACCAGTTACCATGGCTACCAGGTTCACCAGCTGCCGCCTCCCGGCCAGGGTTTTGCAGCCTTGGAAATGTTGAATATCCTGGAAGTCTGCGCCCCGGTGCACGGCGTCAACCTGTCCGCCCTGGGGCCCTCAAATCCGGACTACTGGCATTTCCTGGTCGAGGCCAAGAAACTCGCCTACTCCGACCTGCAGGCCTACAACGCCGATCCGGAATTTGCTGACGTCCCGGTTGACCACCTGCTGTCGAAATCCTACGCGGCGACTCTGTGCAACCGGATCGACATGGATAAAGCCTCGGAGCCGTCCATTCGCGGCGGCCTGGATGGCGGTACGGTGTACCTGACCACGGCTGACCGCTGGGGCAACATGGTGTCGCTGATTCACAGTATCTTTTCGGTTTACGGCAGTGGCGCCACCATACCACCCTACGGCATGATCCTGCACAATCGCGGCGTCGCCTTTACCCTGGACGAAGATCATCCCAACGTAGTTGCGCCACGCAAGCGACCTTTTCACTCCATCATTGCCGGGTTTGTAACCCGCGACGGCGAGCCCCTGATGACATTCGGCAACATGGGTGGTTCGGTGCAGCCGGAAACCCACGCCCAGCACATGGTGAACCTGATCGATCACGGTATGAACGTGCAGATGACTACCGACGCGGCACGCTTTACCCATAGCCAGAACAGCAACCTGCTGTCCCTGGAACACGGCCTCTACAGTCTCGTTGGCCGGGCCCTGGAAGCGCGGGGCCACCGGGTTCGCAGCGTCAACGGCGGCCGCGTCGGCGGCTACCAGGGCATACTTTTTACCCGGGACCCCGACCTGCCCGTGCCGGTATTCAGCCAGC
>Ga0070726_10004631_pt1 | contig 10854 bp, 6 predicted proteins | sample tdAd471_FD_67275 | JGI IMG/M metagenome (GOLD analysis project Ga0070726, IMG submission 67275) | Marine sediment microbial communities from the Atlantic coast under amendment with organic carbon and nitrate - tdAd47.1 | ecosystem: Environmental > Aquatic > Marine > Coastal > Sediment | place...
CTATTAGCAACAGAATCTACTCCATGGGAAAAATGGTATGAACTCATGGCGGCCTTTAGGGCAGAGAATGGCCATTGCTGGGTGCCATATTTTTATATGACTGAAGACGGTTACGACCTTTACCGCTGGGCGTTAAAGAAGCGTTACGACTGGACCTGGGGAGAACTTGCCGAAGAACAAATTCGTTTGCTTGATGAGTTGGATTTTATCTGGGAGCAACAGGATGACCCTTGGGAAAAGGGTATAGCTGAACTGATGATTTACAAGGCAGAACATGGTGATTGTTTGGTGGATGGGGAGTATAAGACCAAAGATGGTTACGAGTTGGGGTTCTGGGTCGCGACACAGCGCATTTTTGATGGCAACTACCCTAGAGAAAAATACCAACGCCTGAAGAATCTGGGGTTTGTTTGGAGCCTTCGTGAGTATAACTGGGCGAGAGCTTATGAGGCTTTAAAAGAGTACAAAGCAGTCAATGGTGATTGTTGTGTGCCCAAAGAGTTCATGACCGAAGACGGTATGGAGCTGGGTTTGTGGGTACAAGAGCAGCGTGTCAACTTACACTACAAGTATCTTGCTCAAGAGCGCATGGTAAAACTTGATGAGTTGGGTTTTGCCTGGGCTATCGCAGATGATTCTTCGCCAGTTGTATTTGTCGATCGCAGAAAGAAAGTTAGTGAGATTAAGCGGGTAGATTAAGCTGGTATAAGAGCGGCTTCATCTATTCTTTTGATCTAAATTCTTTCTATTTAAAAGTTAAAAGGGGTGAAATTATTCACCCCTTTTTAGTTTTTAATGCTTTAGTCTTTTGTACTTCATCCGCGTTGGTTGGGCATCTTGCCCCTTCCGTTTAATAAAGTCTTCGTGGTATTCGGTGAAGTCACCCTCGAATAGCACTACTTCACTATCACCTTCGTAAGCCAGAATGTGGGTTGCCACACGATCAAGGAACCAGCGATCGTGAGAGATAACCATCACACAGCCGGGGAAGGTTTGAATCGCTTCTTCTAGTGCGCGCAGGGTTTCAATATCCAGGTCATTTGAGGGCTCATCGAGCAGTAGTACATTGGCGCCCTGTTTTAGGGTGTTGGCCAGGTGCAGCCGGCCGCGTTCACCACCGGATAGCTCTCCTACACGTTTTTGCTGATCGCCACCCTTGAAGTTAAAGCGGCCAGCATAGGCTCGTGAGGGTACTTCGTAGTTGCCAATATGCAAAATATCGTGGCCACCAGAAATTTCTTCCCAAACAGTTTTACTGTCGTCCAGGTTTTCTCGACTTTGTTCTACAAAGGCGAGGTTGACAGTTTCACCAATGGTGATGGTTCCGCTATCAGGCTGTTCAGTGCCTGCGATCATCCGGAATAGGGTGGATTTACCAGCGCCATTACCGCCAACGATGCCGACAATGGCACCTTTGGGAATGCTGAAGGACAGGTTGTCGAGTAACAATTCATCACCAAAGCTTTTGCTGACGCCATCAAATTCAATCACCTTGTCACCCAAACGTGGGCCTGGTGGGATATAAATTTCGTTGGTTTCGTTGCGGGCCTGAAAGTCCTGAGAATTCATTTCATCAAAACGGGCCAGTCGTGCTTTATTTTTTGCATGACGGCCTTTGGGGTTTTGTCGTACCCATTCTAGTTCGTGCTTGATGGTGCGCTGGCGGGCATCTTCTTGTTTCTGTTCCAACTCAAGGCGCTGTTCTTTGGTTTCCAGCCATGTGGTGTAGTTGCCCTCATAGGGAATGCCGTGGCCGCGGTCCAACTCCAGAATCCAGCCGGCTACATTATCGAGGAAGTAGCGATCGTGGGTCACAGCCACGACTGTTCCTGAAAATTCTTCCAGGAATTTTTCCAGCCAAAATACTGATTCTGCATCCAAGTGGTTGGTTGGCTCATCCAGCAGAATCATATCGGGCTTGGAGAGCAATAAGCGGCATAGGGCAACCCGACGTTTTTCACCACCAGACAGTTTGGTGACATCAGCTTCCCAAGGCGGAAGGCGTAGAGCATCGGCCGCCACTTCCAAGGTGTGATTCAGATTGTGGGCATCCCAGGTCTCAATGATATTTTCTAGCTCACCCTGACGTTTGGCCAGTTGGTCGAAGTCGGCATCGGGTTGTGCATAATCAGCATAAATTTGATCAAGCTCTTTTAAGGCGTCCACTGCTTCACGAACACCATCTTCCACATTGCCGCGAACATCTTTTTCCGGGTCCAACTGTGGTTCCTGTGGCAGGTAACCCACTTTGATATCGGGCATCGGGCGAGCTTCGCCCTGAATATCAGAGTCGATCCCCGCCATGATTTTCAGCAGAGTAGATTTACCCGCTCCGTTGAGGCCGAGTACGCCAATTTTTGCGCCGGGGAAAAAGGACAGGGAAATATCTTTTAGAATTTCGCGTTTGGGTGGGACTACTTTCCCCACCCGGTTCATGGTGTATACGTATTGAGCCATTGGATTTATTTACTGCCACGTTGCTTCGAAAGGAGTGATTCTATCGGAAATTACCCTCGAACAGGAACCGGTTGATCAAAACCGAGGTTGCCCATTTCAATACCTCGACGGAAATCCTCCATATGCTTCTTCATCCATTCTTCGGCTTTGTCGGGATTGTTGTCACAGATAGCAGCATAAATATGCTGGTGGGCGACCAAAATGCGTTCACCGGGGGACAGTGCCCTGATAATTTCACCCCAGGCGACGGGATAAAACAATTCATTAAGAGGAGCACGTGCCAGCAGCAAAGCACTATTGTGGGTGGCATTGGCGAGCAAATCGTGAAACTCAATTTCAGCAGCTAATAAAGCATCGTGATCATTCATCACTTCACCGGTAAGAACCAAGTTTGCGGCCAATAACTGCTTGTCTTGTTTGGTGGCGGTTGTGCATGCCAGTTTGCTGGCCAGAGGTTCCAACCCCATGGCAACCTGCCATAACTCTTCGTAGGTTACTTGATGCATTAACAGGGCAGAGCTAACGGAGCGGCCAATAGCATCTGTTTGAGGTTTTGTGACGACCAAGCGCTTACGGTCAGCTCGACCCAGAATTCCCCCATGCTCCAGAAGTCGGATTGCTTCTCTAATAGTGGAGCGGGTTACGCCGAACTGTTCAGCTAAATCAGTTTCCGTGGGGAGTAATTCGCCAGTTTTTATCACACCGGAAAGAATCGCATTTCTAATTTTTTCACTGACAACACGGTAGGCAGGCTGATGGGCAATTTTGTCGAAGTTAATATTTTTGGGCATTTTCCGTAACTCGTAGTCCTTTTTGTTCTTTCAGTGCAAGCATAACAGAATTTACTATAATTGACTTATTGTCCGACAATAGGTCAATATTGGTTGTATCTGTAGTTCTGAGAATGGTTGTTTATATATGAAAGGTAGAGGTTTTGGGCATGGCCAATGTGGTTAAAACAGTAAATGCGGCTAAAACAGTGTATCAAACAGGTAAAACCTTAAAACCATTACGTTTTGTGACGGCGGCCTCCCTGTTTGATGGCCACGATGCGGCTATTAATGTGATTCGCCGGTTAATTCAGGCTAAAGGTGTAGAGGTAATTCACCTGGGGCATAACCGCAGTGTGGACGATGTGGTGCGTGCGGCTATTCAGGAGGATGCCGATGCTATCGCTATTAGCTCTTATCAGGGCGGGCATATGGAATACTTCCGTTATATGTTGCAGTTACTCAAGGAGCATGGTGCTGAACATATTCAGATATTCGGTGGTGGCGGCGGCACGATAACGTTAGAAGAAATCGGGACCCTTGAGAATGAGGGTGTTGCCCGTATTTATCATCCTGCCCACGGCATGGATATGGGCTTGGTGGGCATGGTGGATGACCTTGTATCGCGGCTTGATCTCTCCGGTAGAAAAGACAGTCAAAGCTTAATGGAAAGTAGTCTTGCGGCCACTACAGATATGAGCACACAAACAGCGGTTCAAAGTGAAAGCCATATTTCTCAGATGATTACATCCATTGAAAATGGTCTTCTGGCTGATGATGACATGGAGAAGTTGAAAGCAGCCTGGGCTATCAGTGCTGATAGCGCAGAGAGTGGTGCTAAAAACACACCGGTCATTGGTATCACCGGGACCGGTGGCTCAGGTAAGAGCAGCGTAGTGGATGAATTACTGTATCGTTTTTTACAGCAACAGCCAGAAATTCGTATAGCGGTAGTGGCCGTGGACCCGACCCGCCGTCGCACCGGTGGCGCCCTGTTAGGGGATCGAATTCGGATGAACAGCCTTGCTTCTCCCAATATCTATATGCGATCCATGGCAACACGCCGGCAGCACCTGGCAACCAGTGAGATGTTGGGTGATGTTACGCAGTTTTTAAAATCTCAAAATTATGATTTGGTCATCTTAGAAACGGCAGGTATTGGCCAGAGTGACTCTGAAATAGTCGATATGGTGGATCTATCGCTGTACGTCATGACCAGTGATTACGGTGCAGCCAGTCAGTTAGAAAAGATCGATATGATCGATTATGCCGACATGATTCTGCTGAATAAGTTTGAAAAGCGTGGTGCAAAAGATGCACTGCGAGATATTCGTAAGCAGTGGAAGCGCAATCACAATACCTTTGGGTTGTTTGAAAAAGATATCCCTGTCTACCCAGCCATTGCCAGTCAATTTAACGACCCAGGGCTTAATCGTGTCTTTCAGCAGTTATGTAGTTTCCTGGAAGAAAAACAATTGTTGAATATTCCTACGTGGGATGCAGACGCTCAAACAATGGTTCATGGCGGCGATGATCTTCCTATTTCTATAGCCCTGATCCCGCCAAACCGTATTCGCTATTTGGCAGAGATCAGCGAGCAGGGGCGGAAAATACATCAGCGAAATAATGAGCAAGCAGCGTTGGCCTCAAAGGCTTACCAGTGCTATCAAGCTTTAGGGTTAATCAATGATGAGAGTTTACCCGGAGCCTTAGAGCCTTTTAATGCAACTGAATTGGAAGCGAAATTATCAGACGCAACATTGATTAAATTGCGTCAGAGCTACCAGAACGCTGTTGTCGAAATGGATGCAACATCCCTTGCCCAGTTAAAAAGTTGGCCAGAACAGAAAGCCTCCATTGAGCAGGGCAAGTATTCGTACTCGGTGAGAGGTAAGCAAGTCACCGGGGAAAATTACGTCGAGTCCCTCAGTCACAATAAAGTGCCCAAGGTGGCTGCGCCGCAATATCAGGATTGGGGTGAGCAATTAAACTTTTTGTTGGCAGAAAATTTACCCGGCAGTTACCCCTACACGGCAGGGGTGTTTCCCTATCGGCGTACCGGTGAAGACCCTACCCGCATGTTTGCGGGTGAAGGAACTCCTGAACGCACTAACAGGCGCTTTCATTATGTATCTATTGGGCAGCCAGCCACCCGCTTATCGACAGCCTTTGATTCGGTCACCCTCTACGGTGCCGACCCGGATACCCGGCCCGATATTTGGGGCAAGGTGGGCAATTCCGGGGTTTCTGTCGCAACCTTGGACGATATGAAAAAACTCTATTCGGGGTTTGATCTCTGTTCTCCAGCTACCTCGGTATCCATGACAATCAATGGTCCCGCACCGATGATTCTCGCGTTCTTTATGAATGCAGCCATTGATCAGCAAGTGGAAATATATCTGAAAGAGAATGATTTATGGGCGGAGGCCGAGAAAAAAATAGATGCCTGGTTTAGTGAGAAATTATCTAATAAAAAGTCACGGCCTGCTTACCAAGGTGAACTACCTGAAGGTCATAATGGTTTGGGTTTGGCACTATTGGGAATTACCGGCGATAAACTGGTGGATGCCGAAACTTATGCCCGAATCAAAAAGGAAACCCTGGCCACGGTGAGGGGAACAGTGCAAGCAGATATTCTGAAAGAAGATCAGGCCCAGAACACCTGTATTTTCTCCACTAATTTTGCCATGCGCATGATGGGTGATGTGCAGGAATACTTTATCGCCAATAACGTGCGTAATTACTACAGCGTGTCAGTGAGCGGGTACCATATTGCCGAAGCGGGAGCGAACCCCATATCCCAGTTGGCATTTACTCTCTCCAATGGATTTACCCTGGTGGAATACTACCTTTCACGCGGCATGAAGGTGGATGATTTTGTCCCCAATTTCAGCTTCTTTTTCTCCAATGGAATGGACCCGGAATATGCCGTGATGGGTCGTGTGGCCCGTCGTATTTGGGCGCGGGCGATGAAGGAACGTTATGGTGCTAACGAGCGCAGTCAAAAACTGAAATACCATATTCAAACCTCCGGCCGCAGCCTGCATGCCCAAGAAATGAGTTTTAACGATATTCGCACCACCTTGCAGGCGCTCTACGCCATTTTTGATAACACCAATAGCCTGCACACCAACGCCTACGATGAAGCTATTACCACGCCTACAGGGGAGTCAGTACGCAGGGCAATGGCTATTCAGTTAATTATCAACCGAGAATTTGGCCTGAACTTCTGTGAAAACCCCTGGCAAGGATCCTATGTGATTGATCAGCTAACGGACTTGGTAGAAGAGGCCGTGTATACAGAGTTTGAACGAATCTCTGAACGTGGTGGTGTGCTGGGTGCCATGGATACCATGTATCAGCGTGGCAAAATTCAGGATGAAAGCATGGAGTACGAGCACAAAAAACATGATGGCAGCTTGCCATTAATTGGCGTTAATACTTTCCTGCCAGAAGAAGGTGCTGAAGAAACCATCGAAGGCCGTGAACTGGCCCGTTCCGATGACAGTGAGAAACAAATGCAGGTGGATAACCTCAAGGCTTATCAGGCGCTTTATCATGATTCTTCTGAAGACGATTTGTCAGACCTAAAGTCCATCACTCTGGCAGGTGGCAATACCTTTGAAAGCCTGATGGAGGCAGCCAAAACCTGTTCACTGGGGCAGATGAGCGAAGCGCTTTATGGTATTGGTGGGTTGTATCGAAGGAATATGTGAGAAAAATCTTTTTATTAGAAGTTACAGTGACGGCTAGAAATTATTTTTATCAGTTTTGGTAAAAAAAGAACCATCCCGTTTTATAGGTGACAGGACTAACTTGTACGCCCTTATGGTCTAAAATACTGATAAAATATCTTTTGGATTGATACGTTATCCCTTTAAGGGATGGATTTGTATGTTTAATAGACAAAAAGTGCTGCTAGGCTTGTTGGAAACCTTTGGTGGAGAATTACCAAGCACTGACTTCCAAAAGTACTTGTTTTTGTATACGCGCCTTTGCGAAAAGGATCATAGCTATGAATTTGTTCCTTATAAGTTCGGTTGCTTCTCGTTTCAGTCGTACGCCGATAAAGCCAAACTGGTTGAATTGGGTTACTTGGAAAATACTGCAGATTGGAAGCTGACGATTAGTCAAAAAAGTCATATAAAAAAGCTTTCCAAGGGCGTAGATAAAAAACTTGATTTGTTCAAAAACAAATACGGAAAGTTGAAAGGAAAAAAACTGTTGCAGCATGTGTATAAGGGGTATCCCTATTATGCGATAAATAGTTTGGTGGCTGAAGATATATTGACTGAAGACGAATTTTCTAGGGTTAAAAAGCTAAAAGTTAAGCGTCGCCAAAAGCTATTTGCAACAATTGGGTATGAAGGCATTCCTGTTGAAAAATATATCAATAGGCTGATAGAAAGTGATGTGCGCTTGCTGGTAGACGTTCGTAAAAACCCTATAAGCCGGAAGTATGGTTTTTCTAAATCGAAGTTATCTGATTTTTTGAGTAAGGTCGGTATTGAATACATACATATATCAGAGCTTGGTATTGTGTCTGATAAGCGAAAAACACTTGAAACCAAAAGTGATTATGAAGCCCTTTTTAATGAGTACGAAAAAACTGTGTTGGTTGATGAGCGTAGTGCATTGGTAAGGCTGCATGATATTTATATAGATAAAAAGAGAATAGCGATTACTTGCTTTGAAGAGTGCCACACTATGTGCCATAGACATAAAGTGGCTAATGCGATTGGTGGAATCGCTGACGATACTTTTGAAGTAGTCCATTTGTAGTGCAGTAATTTCAGGGAAGATAGCTACATGAAGGAACGCATTTTAATAACTGTAAAAACCTACCCAACCATATCTAAAGCTTATAGTGAACTTGTATGTACTGCTGGTGTGCGTGAAGACGGATCATGGATACGTATTTACCCAGTGCCATTTCGAAAACTGTATGACAAATATAAAAAATATCAGTGGGTTGAAGCGGAAGTTATTAATAATAAAGCTGATAAGCGTAGAGAAAGCCATAAGCTATTAAGCCCTGATTCCATTATGTTGTTGGATACACTAGGAACGTCTAATGAATGGTATGAACGGAAGCAATATATTTTAGAGAAGGGTGATGTTTTTCGTGACCTTGATCGACTTATCCAGCTAAACAAAGAAGGTAAGCTATCATTGGCGACCTTTAAGCCAGCAAAGATTATAGATATGTTGGTTGAAGAAGTTGATCGTGAGTGGGACAAGAGGAAAATAGATTTTCTGAAAGAGCAGGCAAAGCAAGGTGATTTGTTTGATGTGACACCGGAATATTTTCAAGTAGTTAATAAGTTGCCTTACAAATTTTCATATAAGCTGATTGATGAAAAGGGCAAGGAAAGCACCATGATGGTGGAGGACTGGGAGTTAGGTGCTCTGTATTGGAATTGTCTGCATAGTCATAATGGCTGTGAAGAAAAAGCTATCGAAGATGTTCGTAATAAATATATTAATGACTTTTCTGAAACCAAAGATCTCTATTTGTTCTTGGGAACAACTTTAAAGTATGACGGTTGGGCACAAAACCCATTTGTAATAATTGGGACTTTCACGCCTCCGATTCAGCTTCAGCAGAGTTTATTCTGATCTAGGTGGATGTTTCTAGTCAGAGCAAAAATCCTCCAACTATTGCTTATGCGAATTAAATCATGGATGGTAGTGACGTTCGTTAGCTCTTACTTTCAATGACAACGCATATGGGATTTCACGGTTGTTTTGTGTACAATTCGCGCTCTTTTTTACACCACTTTCTTTACGCCAACTACCAGTGTGAGCCTTATGTTTGATAAAGACAAAACCATTGCCAATTTTGACCCAGAAGTATGGGCTGCCATTCAACACGAAGAGCAGCGTCAGGAAGAGCATATTGAGCTGATTGCTTCTGAAAACTACACCAGCCCAGCGGTAATGGCCGCTCAGGGTACCAAGCTGACGAACAAGTATGCTGAGGGTTATCCCAAGAAGCGTTACTACGGTGGTTGTGAGTTTGTTGATCAGACGGAAGAGCTGGCGATTCAGCGTGTTACCAAACTGTTTGGTGCAGAGTTTGCCAATGTGCAGCCACACTCTGGTTCTCAGGCGAATAGCGCGGTTTATCAGGCACTTTGTTTGCCAGGTGATACGGTATTGGGCATGAGCCTGGATGCAGGCGGTCACTTGACCCACGGCGCGAAGCCAAGCTTCTCTGGAAAAATTTATAACGCAGTGCAGTACGGTTTGAACCCTGAAACTGGTTTGGTGGATTACGATCAAATTGAAGCGTTAGCCGTTGAGCATCAACCTAAAATGATTATTGCTGGTTTTTCAGCTTATTCTGGTGTGTTGGATTGGGCGCGTTTCCGTGAGATTGCCGATAAAGTCGGTGCTTATTTGATGGTGGATATGGCTCACGTGGCAGGCTTAATTGCGGCGGGTGTTTATCCTAACCCTACGCCATTTGCCGATGTGGTGACATCTACGACCCACAAAACCCTGCGTGGTCCTCGCGGTGGCATTATTCTTACTAACAGTGAAGAGTTGGCGAAGAAAATTAATTCAGCGGTATTCCCTGGTGGTCAAGGTGGCCCATTGTGTCACGTGATTGCGGCGAAGGCGGTATCGTTTAAAGAAGCCATGACGGATGAGTTCAAAACTTATCAGCAGCAAGTGGTTAAAAATGCCCAAACGATGGCGGCTACGTTTATGGAGCGTGGTATCAAAATTGTTTCCAGTGGTACTGAAAACCACCTGATGTTGGTTGATCTGATTGGCAAGGAATACACTGGTAAGGATGCAGATGCCGCCTTGGGTGAAGCCTTCATTACAGTTAACAAGAATGCAGTGCCTAATGATCCACGCTCGCCATTTGTGACATCTGGCCTGCGTATTGGTACTCCTGCTATTACGACTCGTGGTTTTGGCGAGAAAGAATGTGTAGATCTGGCTAACTGGATTTGTGATGTGTTGGATAGCCTGGAAAATGGTACGTCTGAACAGGTGATTCCAGAGACGAAAGCTAAAGTATTGGACGTTTGTGGTCGCTTCCCGGTTTACGGTTAAGATTCAATACCCAGTTCTTGTTGTGTACACCTTAAGGCCCTGCTTTTGCAGGGCTTTTGTTTTTTTGTCTCGGTTTAGTCTCTCTGAGGGGTAAGCAAAATATGGTGCTAGATATGGTACTATGCTGCCCTGTTTTTGACTTACAGAAGCTGTTTACTCTAGAGAAGGCATATTACTCAACATAGGCACAGATATGCATTGTCCCTTTTGCAGTGCGGATGATACCAAGGTAATCGATTCCAGGTTGGTCGCTGAAGGTGGCCAGGTGCGTCGCCGTCGTGAGTGTTTGTCCTGCAAAGAGCGGTTCACTACTTACGAAATGGCAGAGCTGGTGATGCCGCGGGTGATCAAAAGTGATGATACCCGGGAGCCATTTGATGAGGATAAGCTTCGCTCAGGTCTGTTGCGGGCACTGGAAAAACGCCCTGTAGGTATCGAAGAAATCGAAGCGGCTATTTCCCATATACAGCACGACCTGCGTGCTACGGGTGAGCGAGAAGTCACCTCGCGAATGATTGGTGAGCAAGTAATGGGGCAGCTGCGAGAGCTAGATGAA
>Ga0070726_10004632_pt1 | contig 10853 bp, 11 predicted proteins | sample tdAd471_FD_67275 | JGI IMG/M metagenome (GOLD analysis project Ga0070726, IMG submission 67275) | Marine sediment microbial communities from the Atlantic coast under amendment with organic carbon and nitrate - tdAd47.1 | ecosystem: Environmental > Aquatic > Marine > Coastal > Sediment | place...
TCATGATTTTTACTGCCAACGCGCCGGTGGAGTTAAAAAGCCGCTGTCCAGGTCCGCCGGTCCCCGTCGCGATTGTAAACGGGACGGCCGATCCACTGATACCTTGGTCCGGCGGTCCAATTACTGCGGGTCTTGGTCCTGATCGTGGTCATGTCTTATCGACGGACGAGACAGTTGCGATCTGGCGCCAACGCAATGGCTGCAGCGACAAAGTGGATATTACCCGTTTGCCGGATCGTTCGGCTGACGAGATCACAACAGATCGCCTACATTGGCCGGAATGTGAACAGGGGGCGAGTGTCACTCTTTTTCGCATGAATGGTGCCGGCCATCGTTATCCCGGCAGTGATGCCGGCAAAATGGAAAGCTTGGTCAGCCGGTTTCTTGGCCACGCGACCCAAGATTATCAGGCCGCTGACCTGATCTGGGGATATTTCAACAGCAAGATGGATATCGCAAAATGAAGTTGGAAGGTTTTCGGGTCTTAGACCTCTCGTTATTCCTACCTGGGCCTTTATTGACTCAGATGATGGCCGACCATGGCGCCGAGGTAATCAAGCTCGAGCCGATTGGAGCAGGCGAGCCTAATCGGGATATTGGTGCCAAGCGAGATGGTTGGTCGGTTTTTTTTACCAATACCCACCGCAACAAAAAATCTGTGCAGTTGAATCTCAAGTCGCCCGAAGGGCGAGAGGCCGCTTTACGGATTGCGGAAAGTTGTGATGTGATTGTCGAAGCTTTCCGACCGGGTGTGATTAAACGTTTGGGGCTGGATTATGAAACCGTGAAAGCGCGTAATCCATCTGTCGTTTACATCTCTATTTCCGCCTTCGGGCAGACAGGCCCATATGTGACAAAACCAGCTCATGATCTGGCGACCGAGGCGTATGCGGGTATTCTCAGCGTCAATTTGGGGCCGGACGGTAAGCCGGCGATACCGGCGATAGCGAATGCGGACATGTTGTCGTCGATGATGGGTTTGTCGGGTGTGCTGATGGCTTTATTGCGCCGCCAACAAACCGGTGACGGTGATTTCATTGACCTGTCGATGATGGATAGCCTGATGGCGGCGATGCCGAATAATTTGGGCCCAGTATTTGCCGAAAAGCGTGCACCGGTGGCGAAAGACGAGCGATCCTGGGGTGGCAATGCTATGTACAATATCTATCAAACCAAGGATGAAAAATTTGCCGTGCTCGGCGGCGCTGAAATGCATTTTGCCGAAGCTATTCTTACCAAGCTTGGTCGCACTGACCTAATTGAATTCTGCGCGCCGCCGCCTGGCCCGAACCAGAACCCGGCGCGGGAGTTTTTACAGGAAACCTTCAAAACAAAAACCTTGGCTGATTGGCTCGATTGGTTTGAAGATGTCGATGCAGCTTTTGCGCCTGTGAACGATTTACGCAAAGCTTGCGATGACCCACAAATCCGCCACCGGCAAATGATCATCGAAGATGTGCATGGCTGGGAGCATCTTGGGATTCCGATCAAATTCGAGTGTGAACCCGGCCAACCGATTTTTGAGTTTGCCACGCTAGGGCAACATACCGACGAGGTCTTGCAGGCGATTGGCTATGACGAAGAAATGTTAGCCGCAGTTCATAAAAGCGGTAATACGCGTCCTTAACGCAAACTATCTAACACTTCGTCGGTGTCCTGACCTAGTTCGGGAAGACGTGTTTGCCGTTCCGCCGGGTCATTGGAAACCTTGAACGGGCTGTTGGGGATAATAAAGTCGCCGCCGGCGTCGCTCGTCTCGATCACGGCACCTCTTGCCGTTGTGGCGGGGTTTTGCATAGATTCCAACACCGTGTAATAGCGCGTTGCCGGGCAACCGGCGTCCAATATGGTTTGTTCGGTTTCTTCGGCGCTGCGATCAAGGCTCCAAAGTTCTGCTTCCGCCATTAGCACATCGAAATTGCTAATTCGGGTTTTGGGCTCTTCAAACCGAGGGTCTGTGATGAAATCAGGTCGTTCGATCGCTTTGCATAAAGCCTCGAAATTCGCCTGGCTAACCGGTGCCGTCATGACAAAACCGTCAACAGCGCGGATCGGCGTAAAGACAATAGCTCCACCTGCATCCGGCACCTGTGCTACCTGCAATTCCGCTGCCAGCATATTATGGATGCAATCGATCAACGCGATGTCGATGCGTTGCCCACGGCCGGTTCGTTCACGTCTGAATAGGGCTGCGGCAATGGCGCCGAAGGCATGTGTGCCGGCCAATACATCTGCGGTGGCGTTGCGATTGCGGGCGGGTTTGTCGATCGCACCTTTCAGATTGTCAAACTGCGCCATATCGACACCGCTCGCGGCGTGAATGATCGGGGCGAATGCGGGTCGCCCGGCATCCGGGCCAACTTGACCATAGCCGGAAATCGAGCAGAGAATAATATCGTCTTTTGTTGCCTTCAAGATATCATAATCGAGCCCGAGTCGCTTCATCACACCAGGGCGGAAATTTTCGACAACAACATCGGCGTTGGCCACTAAGCCCATAAAGTCTTGGTGGCCTTGCTCGGACTTGAGATCAAGAACAACACTCCTTTTTCCGCAATTCAACTGGGTGAAGTAGCGACTGTTGCCGTCGACGACAGGTGGGGTGTTGCGGATAAACTCGCCGCCAATTGGTTCGATTTTGATGACGTCGGCGCCCAAATCGGCTATCAACCGCGTGCTATAAGGACCGGCTAGAAACATTGTGAGATCAAGGACCCGGATGCCGGCCAATAATCCCGACTGCTCATCTGCTAAAGTCATTTTATTCCAAATCTGGATATTTCCCGACTGATTATGCTACCAGGGGATAACGTCACCGTCGAAGTTGAAAAATTTACCGTTGTCGGCGATGGTTGCATTGGCAATGACCGCACGCATGCCAGCGGCACTGTCAACCGGTGCGACAGCGGCGTTTGGTCCCCCCATATCAGTTTGCACCCAACCGGGGTGGAAACAAAGCACGGTTCCACCTTTGTCAGCCAGATCATTCGCCAGACATTTCATCACCATGTTCACAGCAGCCTTGGACGAACGATAGACAATGCCGTCAGGGCTTTCGTTGACACCGATCGATCCCATGCGTGAAGAAACCGTCGCGATTTTCTTTTGCTTGCTTTTCAAAACCAAATCGGTAAACGCGTCACTGACGCGCATAGGCCCCAAGACATTGGTATTCAAGCACCCAGCCCAGCTCTCGTAATCCATATTGCCGAGCCTGCTTTCCCGTTGACCGATCACGCCGGCATTGTTCAGCAAAACATCGATTGTTTCGCCTTCGAGCGCCTGTCGAGCAGCCTGAACGGATCTCAAATCGTCAACGTCAAGTCCTTGAATAACGATGTCACCCGGTAACTGTTTCAATGCATCGGCCCGGTCCGGCGTTCGACAGCAGGCCAGCACACGCCAGCCTTCTTCGGCATATTGCCGTGTGAGTTCTAGACCTATTCCTCGACTGGCGCCGGTGATTAGTACGGTAGACATCCTCAATTTCCTTCAAAAATTATTGTCGACATTGGTCATCATTGATAGGCGGTTTCAGGCGGTTTGGCTAGCTTCCGCTTGCAGACGATCAGCTTCGAACTGATATCTTGGCGTCTCGTCACGGGGTTGGCGTTGATCGCCGGAAGAGGTGTCCGTCGCTTGCTGTCGCCAGTCGTTATTACCAGACCAACGATAGGGCAGAGAATTGACCTGCTCTGTCCGTGTCGCGTCAAAACCAGCTAAGGCAGCACGGACGACGGCTAACTGCTCGGCCTTATCACCGGGCCGCCCGCTGCTATGGCCAAGGGGATAATCGAGAAAGGTTATCCTGGGTGGACGGGCGGCCTGCATGATATCGAGGGCGGATCCCAAAATCATTGTCGGTGTGCCATTTTCCTCGAGGTGGCGGGCGATCAAACTCACGGTTTGATGACAGACCGGTCACATCGGAACAAATAGCACCGCATCGACTTTTTGAGCCTCGAATTTTTCTATAACTGCCGGCAACATTTCATCACGAACCCGACGCTGTGAATAAACACCGCCCATGCATGACAACATTTCATCCGCCAATTCACCCACAACACCTTCGCTTTCCAATTGGCGTAAGGACGCCAGCGGAAAAATGCAATTCGGATCACTGCGACCTCCGGGCAAGTAGTTTTCGGTGATATGTGCAAATCGCAAATCTCGGTCTTGCGTGTGCTTGGAAATCGCGCGGATCGATGTATCGTCTTTATAGTGATACGCTATCTGCCCGACCGCATAGGCACCGGATGTGCCGAGCATACCAAGCTTGGCATCTTTAAGCGGTTTCTTCATCGCTGCAAATGCAGGCGGGCTGTCAGCGTGAAACCAGCGATAGGCGTCATATCCGAGCTGGTTATAGCGATCCGTTATCGCGTCAATATACTTGACCGTCATTTCTAGCTTCCTCGAATTAAATCGGAAGAATGAGCATTGCGCTCAATAATGAAACGGTCAAGCCTGTTTCTACTTGGTCAATTGGCCAACGTGACCAAATCGGCATTCGCAAGAGGAAGTGACTGACTGTGAAAAGGTTTAATTGGGACGCGGTTTGCACCCGATGTATAGGTGATTTCGAGAACTTGGCATTTCATGCCTTGGCTACAGTTGGAAATTGTATTCATAGCTAATTTGGGAGTGGCGCCAGACGGCCTGTAAGCCGGGTTTTGTTCTCACCACTGCCGATTTAGCGGTGTTCGATGACCATTCATCTAGGACGCTCGTTGCCGAGCATCTCATGCAACACTACCCGGACAGCCAGCGTGAATATGCGCCTGCCGACAAGAAAATCTTGACCGGCCACCGTCCCTATTTGGTCTTGCTCCCGGTGGGGTTTACCCTGCCAGCGATGTTACCATCGCCGCGGTGCGCTCTTACCGCACCCTTTCACCCTTACTTAAGTTCATTTGCATGAACCAAAGCGGTTTACTTTCTGTGGCACTTTCCCTGGGGTCGCCCCCGCCGGGCATTACCCGGCACCGTATATCCATGGAGCCCGGACTTTCCTCGACCTCCATCAAAGGCGATCGCGGCCATCCAGCCGTCTGGCACGTGCAATATAGTCTTATGGCAAGCGATCAAGCAAATGAAGAAGTATGGCGTATGTTTCCGGATCGACAACACCGTCACATTTCTGTTGGCGCCAATGACGTTGGAAAGCGATGACTACTGCGGTCAACTCATCATCGAAATCGACAGTGTCGGTCAACTGATAACCGAATTTACGGAAGTTCTCGCGGATGATTCTGATTTCCGAACCACCATCCCCAGCACGATACCGACGTCCGGCCTTGTTAGCTCTGAAGTCAGCGGAAGGCCAGAAGCCGATGCCGCTTCCATATAGGCGCTGCCATGGGAAGAGCTCTCCCGGGTCCTGTTTCCGACCTGGCGCAATGTCGCTGTGACAGAGAATACGATAGCGTGGGATCCGATAAACCATCGCCAACTCGCGGCACAGGTCCATGAAACTGGCGATTTGATGTTCAGGAAACGCGCGGTAGCCGAATTCGTGACCAGGGTTTGCCAACTCGATGCCAAGGGAGCAACTGTTTATATCTTTTTCCCCAGCCCAGTAGGAACGTCCGGCATGCCAAGCCCGTTTTTCGTTGGCAACAAGGTGATATATTTCACCGTCTTCATCGATCATGTAATGCGCGCTTACCTCCGCTGTTGGATCGCAAAGGCGAAACAAAGCTGCTTGTGCGCTTTTCATGCCGGTATAATGGGCGATGATCATATTGATGTTGCCATCGCCCTTTCGATTGTTGAAGTTTGGGGAGGGTTGATCAATGACGTCCGGCATCATGACTGTTTTGTCCTTACGGTTATTATTGCAACGCCGGCCAAAGTTGCCATACCGCCGACAACTAGCCGCCATGTCAGCTGGTCGCCCCAGAAGATTACACCAAAGATAACGCCGAAAATCGGAGTCAACAACAATAGGGTAGAAACTAAATTTACAGGATAGCGTTGCCATAGAAAATAGGCGCCACTGTGGCCGATAACCGAAGCACCCACAGCACTGAATGCAACCGCGGCCCATGGTAACCAGCCAGCCGCCTGTAGAGCCTCGACATGGCCGCTTTCGAATTCTGCAGACAGAATGAATAGGCCTGGCGCAGCTACCACCGCGATCCAGGCGTTCATCGAGAAGACGTTGATTTGGCCGGCGCGGCGAATCAAAATTGTGCCGACAGCGAATGCCAAAGCTCCGGCGAGTACAAATGCGAGCGAGCCGAGGTTGTTAAAAACAATTGGGTCGAAGCCGATTAACACCACGCCGCCGAAGGCGATTACCAGTGCCAAGATGCGGCGCCAGCCAATACGCTCACCTAAGAATATGACCGCAAATATTGTGGCTAAAGGAATATTGGTTTGCGCCGCCAATGCAACGGAGGAAACGTCGTTCGATAATGCTAAACCAGTGAACATCAGTGAATAGTGAATGATGCCAATCACGCCCGCGATCAGCAACATCTCCGTCATCTTGCCCTTGATCGGTTTCAGCCAGGGCAGTAGTACGATGACAATAAAGATAAAACGTAACGCGGTAAAAAATACCGGTGGAAAATGTCCGACGCCATATTTCGAAGCAATGAAATTAAAGCCCCAAATCAGGTTGATGACCAGCGCCAAGGCCAAATGGGATGGGGTCATGCCCAAGTTTTTGTCACTGAGGCTGGTTAACGCAGCAGCGCACCAACCCTAGGCTGGTGCGGCGCCATTATGGCTGCGATTGACCGCGATTGTCGATATCGCAGCAACTAGGGCCATCGCCAGGGCGACGCCATTCAATTCCATATTGCTGAAGCCAACCACATCGCCACCCGGTAATGCCAGCATCAAACCAGCTATCACCAATACTACTCTTATCGGCCAGTCGAAAATCGTGCCGAGACCCAAACTACCACAACCCAACAGATAAGCCTGCAGACCAGCGGCGATTAGAATCACGCCGCCAATGGCTGCCGAAGTGACGGTTAGAATATCCAACGCGTTACCCTGCATGATCAAAGCCGGATCGAGTACAAAGAAAAACGGGATGAAATATATGATACTACCCAACCGCATTGCTTCAAAGCCCGTTCGCATCGGCTTCGCTTTCGCCAAACTGGCGGCCGCGAATGCTCCCAATGCAACTGGCGGCGTGATAAACGACAGCATCCCCCAATAAAGCATGAATAGATGAACAGCCATCGGGTTCAAACCAGACTCGGTCAATGCTGGTGCTAGGGTTATAGCAAGCACGATATACGCGACCGTGACAGTTACACCGATGCCCATAATGAAACTGGCAACAGCACCCATCATCAACAGCAAGATAACACTATCGCCTGCGAGTGATAACAATTCGTTGGCGAGAGTGCTGATTTTACCGGTCAAAGACAACGCACCGACGATCATGCCAATACCGGCCAATATAGCCGCAAGTTCTATAAATAGTCGCCCAACACCAAGTATGAATTCGACAAATCCGTCAAAATTCCAACGAGTTGATTTGAGGAACTGGTTGATCACAATCAGCAGTACCGTGGCGTAGTATGGCGCCAGAGCCTCGCGTTGCAAGAACATCAGCATCCAGATCAGGAGGGCGAAAACAGCAATATAGTGCCAACCCTGTTTTAATGTCTGAGCAACAGATGGCATTTCCTCTTTGGGCAGCCCTTCCAAGCCCATACGGGCGGCGTAAGCATCAATTTGAATGAATAACCCAAAGAAATAGAGGAAGGAAGGGATCACAGCCGCAATCACGATATCAGCATAAGGGACTTCCAGATAGGTCGCCATAACAAAGGCGGTTGCGCCCATGATTGGTGGCATTAATACGCCACCGGTCGACGCACAGGCTTCCACGCCGCCTGCGTAATGAGGTTTAAAACCAATCCGCTTCATTGCTGGAATGGATAATGCGCCTGTCGTTAAAACGTTAGTAATCACACTACCGCTCATTGACCCCATCAGGCCGGAAGCAAAAATTGCTACTTTTGCGGGGCCGCCGCGCACATGACCGAGCAGTGCAAAAGCGAGATTAAGGAAAAATTGTCCGCCGCCGGTATATTGCAACGCCACTCCGAACATCAAAAACCCGATCACCAAATTGGCGAAAGCGCGGAACGGGATCCCGAAAATGGCTTCGCTGGACACTGCGTGATAACCTACCGTGACGCCGAAATCTTCGCTCGTCGCATCAAAAGGCACAGGGACATAATCCGCATATACCGGGTAAAGCGAAACTACGAACACAACGATGAAAACGGGCGTGCCGCCAGCCCGACGCGCAGCTTCAAGGGCGAGCACCCACAGGATGGCCGCCGCAATCATTATGTGATTTGGCGCTGAATACTCCCAACCCAGATCAACAATGTCGCGGGCGTACCAAAGGAAATACAAATTAACGCCGACCGCCATCAGTGCCAGTATGATATCGTAAAAAGGGACTTTAAGCCTAGCGCCGCTATGGGCCGGAAAGACGATAAAAGTCATCGGCAACAAAACACCCAAAAGGGCGTAAAAATATTGCGTATCAATAGCAACAAAACCACCGAAGCGTCCAAGGTTGAACAATTGATAAACGGAAATAGCAACCGATAACAAAGTAACAGCTACCAGAAGCCACTTCCAAAATGGGGTGAACTGGCGATATCGATGTTCCGATGTCGCCGGCTCATTCCCACCTGTTGTTTGTTCTTCACCAATTGCATCAACCATGGACGTGTACTCTTTCTACTTCGATAGACTTTATTTGAAGACCAAGTCCATGCCGGCCTTGTTCAATGTTGCCGCACGTGCCGCCATCCAGTTTTTCTTCAAATCCTCTTTCGATAGACTTGTCCGGTTCGGTAGTGCGGCCCAGGCTGCTTGCATCAGTTTTTGCCGCTTGACCAAATTGTCATTATGCTTCTGCGCGGCGTCATTCCAAATACCTGCTTCTTTGTAATAGGCAATCGCACCATCATGATAAGGCATCGCCCACATCACATTTTGATTGGCCAAAGCCCAACCAGCTGCACCGGGAGCGGCCCCTTTGAAGTTGTCGTACTGCGCTATAATCGCCTTTGCCAGCGAATAAGCAGTATCGGCGCTAGTATCATTATTGGTGATCAAGATCGGGTAGGCGTAAGCCGCACCATTATGCGGGCTTTTGTCGGAAATCTCTGCGCCCTTGGTTGCGACATTTTTCTGATTAACCGGATGGGCGGCGTTCATGCGGGCCCAGCCGGCACTATCATCGTGAGGTAACTCCGGCCAAAAAAGACCGCGCGGAGAAGCAGCCAAACGCTTTGCGTGTGGCGTAACGGTGCTCATGAATGCGGCATCAGATTGACCATTGATAATAGCATCAACAGAGGCTTTGAAGCCGGAAACTTCGACTTTGGTCACATCATCCCAAGTCAAACCAGCGAACGCCAGATTTGCTGCTACGTTCCAGTTTAATGCATCGCCGGCGCGAACCCATGAAATCCGTTTGCCTTTTAGATCTGCCATAGTTTTGATGTTTGCATCTTTGGCAGTCCCGACGGCTAAATTGTTGGCGCCGATTGCCGTCGCGATAACTCGAAGTGGCTGGGGTCCCCATTCATTCGATGCGAATAGAAACACACCTTCCTGACCGAAGTAGGCGGCAATGCCGCAGGCACAGAAATCTGCTTTTCCATCGCGCAATGGTGCCATACGTGAGACATCGTTCTTGCCCGGAATGACCCGAACGGTCGTGCCATATGCCTTTTTAAGGGCGTTGCCGATGGCAACTGACTGCGCATAACCTGACGCGGTCGTGCCGTAAGCTGTCCAGGTGAGTTTGCTTGGCAGCTTAATATCCGCAGCAGCTGCTAGGCTGGCTACCGATGTGATGGCCGCAGCGGCGACCAAGGTGATAAAAGTTTTCTTTAACATTTGTTCCTCCCAACATTAAATGCGTGCCTTCGATCTATTTCTGTTTGGCAAAATGGATGTGACAAAGTGTACCCGTTCACAGAACTTCCATTTTGTTATTGAAATGACTTTCGGCGTCCTCACTATGACAGCCGCAATGGCTTCGTTCAAGCATAGTTAATGATCGTGAATTAATGGTATATGGAATGGAAAATCTCATCTTGCAAAAAAGCAGCGGCTATTTGAACGAACCGCCAATTATGTCGCGCGCAATAATCAGACGTTGTACTTCGCTTGGTCCTTCTCCGATGCGACGAATTCGCATTTCGCGATACCAACGTTCCAGCGGAAAATCTTTGCTGACGCCATAGCCACCATGAATCTGCATCGACCGGTCGACGACCCGGCTTGCTGCTTCGCTGCCAACCAACTTTGCCATAGCCGCTTCTGTGCGGAAACTCTCGCCACGGTTGGCTTTGTCGGCGGCGTCAAGAATTAACCAACGGCTGGTTCGGATATCGATCTCGTTATCTATGATCATCCATTGAATGCCTTGTCTTGTGGCCAGAAGGTCGCCAAAGGTTTCGCGGATATTGGCGTATTCAATCGCCATTTCCTGCGCCTTGATCGCCACACCCAAACAACCTGCAGCATAAGGTATTCTTTGCCGACTCAAACGATCGTTTGCAATGGCAAAGCCGCCGTTTACCTCACCCAGGATGTTTTCATGCGGAACGCGCAGATCTTCGAATTGCAATTCAGTGCCGTAATGAGCCGACCTGAGCGTGTGCACAACGCGACGGACGTAGAAACCGGGCATATCTGTATCGACAATGAAACAAGTTACGCCGTTGCGCCCTTTATCCGGATCGGTGCGCGCAAAAAGCAGACCGAAATCGGCTTTGTCAGCACCGGAAATAAAGATCTTTGAGCCGTTGATAACCCACTCATCTCCTTCGCGAACCGCGCGTGTC
>Ga0070726_10004634_pt1 | contig 10846 bp, 9 predicted proteins | sample tdAd471_FD_67275 | JGI IMG/M metagenome (GOLD analysis project Ga0070726, IMG submission 67275) | Marine sediment microbial communities from the Atlantic coast under amendment with organic carbon and nitrate - tdAd47.1 | ecosystem: Environmental > Aquatic > Marine > Coastal > Sediment | place...
AAATCGGACCTGAAGGCAAAACCAGGTACTATCATTTTTGATCAAGCCGAGGTTGACCTAAATGATACCCTATCACTTATTCTCGTGACTGAACGGCTAAAGTGGGTAGTTTTATCGCCGTTAACGCTGCTATAGCTGACAAAATAAAAATAAAAATAAAAAGTGGTGAGGCTAGTCCAATGCCAACAGAGATCACAAAAAATCCCAAAACACCTTCGGTGATAGGCGGAGCGATGATTATCGCCGGTACAGCCGTTGGTGCCGGGATGTTTTCTTTACCGACGGTTTCATCTGGAATGTGGTTTTCCTGGGCGTTATTGTGTTTGGTGTTTACTTGGTTTTGTATGTTTCACTCTGGCCTTATGATTTTGGAGGCCAACCTAAACTATCCAATGGGTGCGAGTTTCGGTACCTTCGTCAAGGATTTACTGGGTGGTGGTTGGAATATTACGAGCGGGCTATTGGTTGCTTTTGTGCCTGTATTAATGGTAAGAGCAAGCCGAAAGCGCTTTGGAAGTCCGCACTATCAAGTATGGGGTGGGAATGTGTCGGTCTAACTTATCCAAAATTCTACCTAGTATTTTTAGTTCTTGAGCGGTTAAGTCTGCAGCGATCAGTTCGCCGGTTTCCATGCGTTTGGGTGTAATTTGATCATGATATTTAGCGCCCGCGTGGGTTAAATAGATCAGCAGTCGATGCCGATCATATTTTGACTGTGGTGTATCGACAAAGCCAATACCTCTTAGTGCTAGACTGCATTATTTGGTTATTATACAAAGGGTAATGTGAATTTTAATTTAGTTGAATCTTCAACAAAATATTTGGTGTTGCATTAAATAATATGTAATGTGAACTTCCATAAAAATCAGAAGGCTTGAGTTTACTAATGAATTTATTTAAAACATGTGGAGAAAAACTCGGCCCAGGAATGCTATTTGCTGCCGCTTGTGTGGGCACATCCCATCTGGTGCAGTCAACGCGAGCAGGCGCTGATTATGGTTTAGCACTTTGGTGGGTAATTCTACTCGCTTGCTTCATTAAGTACCCGGCATTTTACTTTGGCTCTGCCTATGCGGCAGCAACAAAAGAGTCGCTCATAGCAAGCTATTTCCGTCAAGGGCGCTGGGCGGTTTGCTTTTTTAGCCTTGAGTTGTTTGTAAACATGTTTATTGCCACCTCCGCAGTGGCCCTAATAACGGGTGGTTTGATCAATAATATTATGGGGTTTGGCCTGAACCCCGCTGCTATGACGAGTATCTTGCTGGTGGCTAGCAGCATCCTTTTAGTGTCAGGGAAATATCACCTGTTTGAAAAGGTCACGACGGGCTTCGTTGTCTTGTTTACGGTCTTAATTTTGGTCGCAGTTTCGCTAGCCATCCCAAACTTATCAATTAAGCCCACTGATTTTTCACCGTTGGAGACACTAGATACCAAGACGATACTTTTTATTATCGCTTTTGCTGGTTGGATGCCAACGGCGATAGGCGCTTCGGTTTTTCAGTCGCTTTGGGTCTGCGCTAAATCTAAAGATTTAAAGCGGCAGGTTACACCCCAAGAAGCGCGATTTGATTTTAATATGGGATATATCGGGACGATGGTGTTAGCCTTTTGTTTTCTCCTCCTCGGCTCTATCTTTATGCGCCAGGAAGGAATCACCATCGCGGAATCTGCTACTGGGTTCGCCGGTCAGTTTATGGGGTTGTTTACGCAATCGATTGGGTCATGGGCCTATCCGATTATCGCCATAGCAGCGGTGGCGATCATGTTTTCAACATTGTTAACGCTCATGGATGCCTGCCCTCGTGCGCTTACGGGTATGGTTAACACGCTAAGGCCACAGGCCAGAGAAAAGAATCATAGTTTATTTTCTTACAACGGGTTTATCGTTCTGCAATGTCTTGGGGCAATCCTTATCGTACTGTTGTTTATGCGTTCATTTAAATCCTTTATAGATTTCGCCACTAGTGTTGCCTTTCTGGTTGCTCCGTTTATAGCCTTTATTAATCACCGCGCCATGTTTTCCAGCATTGTGTCACAGGAATTGCGCCCTGGACCTCTGCTCAAAAGCTGGAGTCTGCTCGGTATGTTGAGCTTGGCGGCATTTGCGTTCTGTTATTTATATTTTGGTGTTTTTAATTAAGCGACGTTGATATTTCAAGGCCAATACTTAATCAAAAATAGAGATTAAATCGTGGATGAATCTTCTCGGTAGGATCAAATTATAGGGTCATTCAGCTCGATGGACTGGATCTACGTATAACAAACAGACTGCTGGAGAGCGCCAGCATAACGCCAGTAAAGTTCATTGCTGTCCATTGGAAATTTTCATACAGCGTAGAAATGAGCAAAGCGACTATCGGGAAAAAGATAGTGGTATAGGCTGCCTTACTCGGGCCAATTCTAGCCATCAGCGTTAAATAACAGAAAAAGGAAAGCACTGTACCCACTATAATCAAATAGGTTAGCGACACCATATAGGAGAAGCTCGAGTCAAAGGTAAATACTTTGCCATTCACTATCGCAAACAGGGCTAGAAACAAGGCGCCATAAGCCATGCCATAGGCATTACAAGTAAATACCGGCAAAGATGCTGCGTGATTTCTGACGGACACCATACTACCTAACGAAAACAGAGTGATCGCGCAGAGGCAGAAAACCAAGCCAAGGAGCACATCGCCTCCAATGGCTAAATGTCCCAATTCAGGCCAGAAAATGAGTGCAATACCGGAGACACCCACCATTGCACCCAAGAGCATGAATGGCTCAATACGACGACCAAAAAAGAGTAGTTCAAAGAGAATATTCACTACCGGTGCAAGAGCAAATACTGTGGCAAGTAATCCGGTGGGAATGGATTTAGCCGCCCAATAGGTTAATAAATAATTCAGACCAAACATCATCACACCCAGGAGCGCGAGGAATTGATGATCTTTAAAAGCGACTTTTAACCGTTGTCTCTTAATGATGGCTAACAGGAAAAAAATAATAGAGGCGATACCGAATCGATAAACCAGAGAAACTTCTGGCGCCACGGAGGTGAGCTGAAACTTTATCGCGATCCAGGTTGACCCCCAGAATAAAACGGTGATAACAAACAGAAAACCACTCATCAACCCACCAGAGCCAAATCACGTTCGGCGCGAAAATTATACTAACTTTGTAGAAACTGCGGTGAAAATAACGAAAAAAGCTATTTTCGCCAAAACATGGGAGAGAAAATTACAATCAAAGTAAAGACCTCAAGGCGGCCCAATAACATCGACAGGCATAGCACCCATTTTGCTGGGTCGTTCAAATCGCCATAATGTGTTGCAACCCCGCCCAAGCCAGGACCAAGATTATTGAGCGTAGCGCCAACAGCCGACCAAGCGGTTACTTGGTCAATACCCGTAGCAAGCAATGCCATCAACATAAAAACGAACACCAGCATATAAACGGAGAAAAATCCCCAAACGGCTTCAATGACTCGTTCAGGAACAGAATGAGCACCTAACTTGATGGAGAAAACGCCGCTTGGGTGGATCAGGCGCTTAACTTCACGAATACCCTGTTTATAGAGCAAAAGAATACGGATGACCTTCATGCCGCCACCTGTTGATCCAGCGCAGCCTCCTGAAAAAGCAGCCACGAAAAGTAAAAAGGGTAGCAGGCTTGGCCAATTGGCAAAATCTGCGGTGGCAAATCCTGTGGTCGTCGCAATGGAAACCACCTCAAAAATGCTAGCGCGAAGGGCTTTGAGGGCTGGATAGGTGCCGCTGTAAATGAGGACACCAAAGGTTATTAGTACGACGGCGCCCACAATGGTGAGATAAAACTTGAATTCTGGATCATGGAAATAGTGCCGCAGTCGCCGATTACGCCAAGCAAGAAAGTGAAGGCCAAAATTAACACCAGAAATGAGCATAAAAATGATGGCTATTGATTCTAGTAATACGCTATCGAAGTAAGCAAAGCTGGCATCATGGGTAGAAAAGCCACCAATAGCAACGGTGGAAAAGCTGTGGCAGATGGCATCAAAAGCGCTCATACCGGCTGCCCAATAGGCCAGAAAACAGAGCAACGTCAAGCTGGCGTAGATATACCATAGCGCTTTGGCTGTTTCGGTAATGCGCGGGGTTAGCTTACTATCTTTGACGGGCCCAGGTGTTTCGGCGCGATACAACTGCATACCACCAATACCGAGCATGGGTAATATCGCTACAGCTAGCACAATGATTCCCATGCCCCCCAACCATTGTAATTGCTGCCGATAATAGAGTAATGAATTGGGTAGTGCGTCAATACCGGTAATAACCGTTGCGCCCGTAGTCGTTAAGCCGGATATGGATTCAAAGACCGCATCCGCAAGGCTTAAAGAAACCGCTTGATTTAAATAAAGCGGTAGAGCACCGAACAACCCCAGCACCGTCCAGAATAGGGCAGTGATGATAAAACCGTCTCGGGTTCTCAGTTCATGTTTACTACTTTGGAAAGGTAGCCAGACTAGTAGACCGGTGCAAAAGGTAATACCGAAAGCCATGAGGAATGCGTTGCTGGCGGATTCGTTATAAATCAGGCCAACCACTAAGGGAATTACCATGGTCAGGCTGAAGACCATGAGTAATATACCCAGAATGCGTAAGATAACAGTGAAATGCATCGTTATGTATGTTGCGTATTGTTGTTTTGGGCGGATGAAGTGGACATTAGCGGTTAAAAGAAACTTATCCCCACTTGAAATAACCGCTCGACTTCGCGCACCTTACTTTTATCGGGTAGAAAAAGAATAATGTGGTCGTCGCTTTGAATAACGACATGATGATGCGCAATCAATACCTCCTTTTCGCGCACAATAGCGCCTATAGTGGTTCCTTCGGGTAAGGTGATTTGGTTCAAGGACTTGCCAACAACACGTGAAGATTGGCTATCCCCGCGAGCTATGATTTCGATTGCCTCAGCGGCACCGCGTCGTAATGAATGGACTGTCACAATATCGCCACGTCGCACATGCCGTAGTAATCGGCTTACCGTGATTTGCTGAGGGGAAATGGCGATGTCGATATCCCCGCCCTGAACCAAGTCAACGTAGGCAGGGTTGTTTATCAGCGTGATTACTTTGGTTGCCCCCAGTCGCTTAGCGAGCATGGAGGACATAATATTGATTTCATCATTATTGGTAAGCGCGCAGTATACATCGGCGCTATCAATACTCTCTTCCAATAGCAGCTCCTTATTAGATGCATCGCCATGTAGTACGATAGTGCGATGGAGCTCCTCTGAAAGGGCACGACAACGGTCAACATCGTGCTCTAAAAGCTTAACCTGAAACTGCGCTTCCAGGTCGCCAGCGAGGCGTGCGCCAATATTACCACCGCCGACAATCACTACGCTTTTGTAGGGCTTGTCGATACGACGTAATTCGCTCATTACTTGGCGAATATCTCGCTTTGCTGCGATAAAGAAGACTTCGTCATTGACTTCGATCAGGGTGTCGGCGCGGGGTACAATGGCCGTACCTTTACGGTAAATTGCGGCTACGCGGGTATCAACCGCAGGTAGATGCTCACGTAAAGTACGAATTTGATTGCCGACCAAGGGTCCGCCATGCACCGCACGCACGGCAACTAATTGCACCTTACCGTCAGCGAAATCGAGCACCTGAAGTGTGCCAGGATTTTTGATAAGACGACTGATGTGATTGGTGACTTCCTGGTGCGGACTAATTATTTCATCGATAGGTATTGCTGTGCGGCTGAAAAGTTTACCGCGCGTTAGGTAGTCTGCAGAGCGAACCCGGCTGATTTTATGGGGCGTATGAAACAGCGTGTAAGCCACCTGGCAGGCGATCATGTTGGTTTCGTCGCTGCTGGTTAGAGCGATCAGCATATCAGCGTCTTCTGCTCCCGCCATCTGCAACACGCTGGGAGAAGAAGCATTACCATATACGGTGCGAATGTCCAGCCGGTCCTTGAGCTGATCTAGCTTATCACCGTCGTTATCCACCACAGTAATATCATTTGCCTCACTGGCTAGAGTTTCGGTAACTGTGGTGCCCACTTGCCCCGCACCTAAAATAATTATTTTCATGGGTAGAGATTATTGTTTTTGTGGCATAGAACCGCCATGTTAATTTGATGGAGCTTTGGCAAGTTTCGAATAGTAGAAGCCATCACTGCCCCTTTCCGTCGGTAATAAATAACGCCCAAACTCCGCAGCGATACCCCATTCGGCAGTTACTTTTTGCGCCACGGCGTCGCTAGTTTTGCTGATAAATTGTTCGATCACCTGCTCATTTTCTTGCGGTAATATCGAACAGGTAGCGTACAGTAATAATCCGCCGGGCTTGAGCAGCGGCCAGAGCGCGGTGAGCATCGCTAACTGTTGGATTGCAAGCTTATCAATATCCGCGTTTCGGCGCAGTAATTTTATATCGGGATGGCGGCGAATAACGCCAATGGCGGAGCAAGGGGCATCAAGTAGAATTCGGTCAAAGGGCTTGTTGTCCCACCATTGCTCAGGTTTGGTCGCATCACCTTTGACGATAGTGGCGGTTAAACCCAAACGCTTTAGGTTTTCAGTGATTTTCTGAAGACGATTACCGTCATATTCCACCGCGACGAGTTCCCCAAGTTCGGGCTGTTGTTCGAGCAAGTGGCAGGTTTTTCCACCGGGTGCGGCGCAGGCATCCAGAATCCGCATTCCGGGCGCCATGTCCATCAGACTGGCAGCCAACTGCGCCGCTTCATCCTGAATGCTCACGGCACCTCGCTCAAATTGAGGTAATTTACTGACAGCGCAAGCATGACTAAGCTGGATGCCTGACTTGGTCCATTGGCAGGGATGGGCGCTAATCCCGTTTTCTAATAACAGGTGAAGATAATCGTTTCGATGGAGCTGTTGCTGGTTGACTCTCAACGTCATGGGTGCTTGCGTGTTATTTGCAGCACAGATATTTTCCCAGTCCGCTGGCCATGCTTGTTTCAATCGAGCCAATAACCATTTCGGGTGTGAATACTTGTATTCTTGCCATGCGCAAAGCTCTTTGGAGAGGTTATCCTTATCGCGCTGGAAGCGTCTAAGTACGGCATTGACAAGCCCTCTTGCCCAAGGCTTACCTAAAGTGGTACAGGCTTCAACCGTTTCGCTGACTGCTGCGTGGGCGGGGATGCGCATATACAACAGTTGATAGAGGCCAAGCAGAAGCAGGGCTTGAATATCGGTGTCTTTTTGTTTTAAGGGTTTAGTCAAAAGTTTTTGGGTAAGACAATCCAGTTTGAGCTGCCAACGGCAAACGCCATAGCACAGTGCCTGCGTCAGGGCTTCATCCTGGGGGCTTAACGGAGTTTCTCGAAGAGGCAGTAATTCGTTTAAGGATTGTTGGTGTAACAGAACTTTTGACAATATTTCAGCGGCAATAGCTCGAGTATCCATATTAAGGACGCTCACAATACAGAGAGAATGGCATTATTTAGTGGCAAGTATTTCATTAAGCAGAGGTGAATTGGTCGTTTTTACAAAAAATAGTGGTCTTTGCTTTCAACACTTCAGCCACTGCCAGGGCTTTCCCTCCAGGCAGCTGGATTTGTAACAAGCGGAGCACACCTTTTCCGCAGGCCACATCAATCCCTTCTGCGGTTGCCCTAATAATAGTACCGGGATTTTCGGTGCTGGTTTCGTCCAATGCGAGTGCTAGCCAGATCCGCACGCGATGATCGTCCAGTTCGCTAAAAGCCACTGGCCAGGCATTGAAGGCACGTACTTGCCGCTCCAGTTGTTGTGCGTCGGCAGACCAGTCAATACGTGCCTGCTGTTTTTCTAATTTTGAGGCATAGCTGGCTTGTGCGTTATCTTGTTTTTGCGCTCGTGCCTGAGCACTAGGTAAATCCTCTAGTACGGCGAGTAAGGTCTCGGCTCCCAAGTCGGCTAAACGATCATGCAGAGTGCTAGCCGTATCCGTCGGCACTATATCGCAAGCGGTTTTTAGCAGCATGTCGCCAGTGTCCAGCCCCGCATCCATCTGCATAATAGTAATACCAGAGTGGGTATCACCTGCCAGAATGGCATGCTGTATCGGTGCCGCGCCGCGCCAGCGAGGTAATAGTGAAGCATGGATATTGATACAGCCATACTTGGGTATTGCTAGTGCTAATGGCGGCAGGATGATGCCATAGGCGGCAACCACCATCAGGTCGGCATCCAGTGATGTTAATTGCGTAAGTACCTCAGCATTCTTTAAACTGGCAGGTTGGTAGACCGGAATATGTTGCCGCTGAGCTAGTCGTTTAACCGGACTGGCGGTTAATTGGCGACCTCTACCCGCTGGGCGATCAGGCTGGGTGTAGACGGCGACTACCTGATGTGGGCTGTCGAGCAGTGCCTGGAGGCTGACGGCGGCAAAATCGGGGGTACCGGCAAAAACGATACGTAGAGAATGTGTGATGGAGGTTGGTTGATTCATTATCAATAGTGGCTTTGGGGTGAACTAAAAGAAATCAAAGCTGTAGCCGTTCTAACTTCACTAACTTTTTGCGAATGCGCTGGCGCTTTAACGGAGAAAGATAGTCAACGAAGAGCTTGCCGTTGAGGTGATCTATTTCATGCTGAATACAGACCGCTAACAATTCTTGGTCTTCTATTTCAAACGGCTGTCCCTCTTTATCCTTGGCGCGAATAATGACATGGGCGGGTCGTCTAACCAGCTCATAAAAACCAGGTACCGAAAGACAGCCCTCTTCCATTTCTTCAAATTCGTCTCCTATGGGCTCGATTTCGGGGTTTATAAAAACGAGCGGTTGGTTCTTTTCTTCAGAAATATCCATCACCACCAAGCGCTTTTGTACATTTACCTGGGTTGCCGCCAAACCAATGCCGGGAGCGGCGTACATGGTTTCCAGCATATCTTCCGCCAGCTGGCGGATGCTGTCGTCGATTTCTTCAATGGGCTGAGCTATTTTTCGCAGTCTGGGATCAGGGAATTTAAGGATGTTCAGTAACGCCATAGGGACAAAAAACTCCAATTGCGGTAAGCAATGCGCCAAGATACTATACCAGGGCTTCTATGCGTATAATTTTTTTGGCGATAAATTGCGGTAAAAGCTATATTAAACAGGCATAGTTGTAAATTTGTTCTATTATACAGAATACTATTTGGTATTTTACTACCCGAAATTTAAGGATTCATGCCATGAGGAAAGTGCTTTTTGGGTTCCTGACTGCTCTGCTGTTGTCGGTGGCGGCCTACGCAGAGCATCACGAGGGGGACAACCCGCTGCGACTGGATCACCCTGATAGCTACGTGGTTAAAAAGGGAGATACGCTTTGGGATATTTCAGAGACGTTCTTAAAAACCCCTTGGTTATGGCCAGAAATCTGGCAAGTAAACCCGCAGATTGAAAACCCGCATCTGATCTACCCAGGGGATGTCATTAGCTTGATCTATGTTGGCGGTAAACCGCGGTTGGTATTACAGCGTGGTGACGGCAGCAGAACCGTAAAATTGACGCCCCAGGCACGTATTGAACCATTGGATACGGTGATTCCAGCAATTCCTCTCGATGCTATCGATGCTTTTCTTAATCGCAGCCGTGTGGTTGATGCGAAGATCTTAGATGAAGCTTCCTACGTGATTGCTGGGCATGAGGGACGAATTGTTTCAGGCGGTGGTGATAAGCTTTATTCCCGCGATAATCGGGATGGCGGTGTACAACTCTACACATCTTATGGTGTGTATCGACCGGGTAAAAGGTATGTCGACCCTGATACAGGCGAAGACCTCGGTATGGAAGCCTTTGAGGTAGGTATTGGTAAGATAGTACAAAAAGAAGGTGACATCGCTACGATGCGAGTTAACACTAGCAACGAAGAAGTTCGCCTCAATGATCGTTTATTGCCCACTGAAGAAACTAAGGTGATACCTACCTTTTTCCCAAGTTCTCCAGAGCAGGAAATAGAGGCTAAAATTATTTCTGTCTTGGGTGGTGTCAGTCAGGTTGGGCAGTTTGATGTGGTAGCCATTAATAAAGGTGAGCGGGAAGATATTAAAGTGGGTAATGTCTTGGCGATCTACCATCGTGGTGGCAAAGTGAAAGACAGAATTCGCAAGGAAGTAGTGCAGTTACCTTCTGAGCGAGCCGGCATACTCATGGTGTTCCGCGTTTTCGAAAAAATGAGTTATGGCTTAGTGCTAAAGGCACAGCGCCCATTAGCGGTGTTAGATGAGTTAAAAAACCCCTAACGAAAATCACTTAAACGTTGGATCAAGGATGATCGATGAACGTAACAGATAGCAAACAATTAGGGCCATGGTTGGCCCTTTTTCATATGTCCTTCCCATTAAAAGTCAGTCTCGGATTAATCCAATACTTTGGTAGTCCATCTGCCCTCTTGAGTGCCAGTGATACTGAGCTGGAAAGCTTAGGGGTTAGTGAAAAAATCAGGATGGCCATTCGACGTTACCAAGAGCATCCGCAAAGCGGTAAGCTATACGATCTAATCAATGCCTCCTTATTGTGGGCGCATGAGCCTAACCGACACCTGATCACATTAGATGATCATCATTATCCTCCACGTTTGAAAGAAATTACTGACCCGCCGTTACTGCTCTTTGTAGAGGGTACCCCAGCACTGCTTGCAACGCCCCAAATGGCGGTGGTGGGAAGTCGGCATGCGAGCCCAAGCGGCATTGAGACAGCCAACCTTTTTGCTCGTCAGTTGGCCGAGCGTGGCCTGACAATCACCAGCGGCTTAGCCTTGGGGGTCGATAGTGCCAGCCATCAGGGTGCTTTGATGGCAGGACGACCGACTATCGCCGTGATGGCAACAGGCGCCGATCAAGTTTACCCGCGTCGGCATTGTGATCTTGCACAAG
>Ga0070726_10004635_pt1 | contig 10845 bp, 4 predicted proteins | sample tdAd471_FD_67275 | JGI IMG/M metagenome (GOLD analysis project Ga0070726, IMG submission 67275) | Marine sediment microbial communities from the Atlantic coast under amendment with organic carbon and nitrate - tdAd47.1 | ecosystem: Environmental > Aquatic > Marine > Coastal > Sediment | place...
CGCGAGATCACTCTGAAAGCAACCGTTCGCGGACAGAACATGCAAGGCGTCGTGATGGCTCAGGGCGGGCGGCAGCTTGGGTACGCGCTGCACTTTGCCGATGGCAAGCCGACGCTCGACGTCCGCATCAATGAAAAAGTCACCCGGCTGCAGACGGCTGAGGCAGTCTCTGGCCGCGTCGCACTCGAAGCACGCATCACAGCGAACCAGCTTTCGTTGACGGTCAACGGGCAGACCGTGACTCGTCCGTCTCCGGGGCTGATTCCGAAACAGCCGCTCGATCAGTTGTCGATCGGGAAAGATGACCTGTCAGCGGCGGGTGACTACGAATCGCCGAACGCGTTTACCGGGACGATCCTCGCTCATCAGGTGCTGACTGCTCTCGCGAAGATGCCGGCACCGCAGGCGACGTTCAAGGATCGCCCCGGTCGCTGGCCCGTCGACAAAGCAAACGCGTGGTACGACGCGACGGCGTGGCCGGTCGGAGCCAACTTCGTTCCATCGACCGCGATCAATCAGCTCGAGATGTGGCAGGCCGAGACGTTCGATCCGGACACGATTGACCGGGAACTCGGCTGGGCAGCGGAGATCGGAATGAACACGATGCGGGTCTTTCTGCACGACCTCGCCTGGCAGCAGGATCCCGAAGGCTTTTTGAAACGCGTCGACCGGTATCTGGAAATCGCCGACTCGCACGGTATCCGGACGATGCTCGTCATCTTCGACGGCGTCTGGCATCCGTATCCGAAACCTGGTCCGCAGCCGGCTCCGCGACCGGGGCTGCACAATTCCGGCTGGGTGCAGTCGCCCGGTCGAGCGATCCTCGAAGACCCGGCCCGGCACGCCGAACTGAAGCCGTACGTCCAGGCGTTGCTGCGGCGTTTCAAGGATGACCGGCGAGTGCTCGTCTGGGACCTGTTCAACGAGCCGGACAACGCGGTGCATAACTCGTACGGCGAGGGTGGCACGCAAGAGGAACTGCCACCGCCGCTCAAGGAGCAGCGAGCGACAGAACTGCTGGAGAAGACGTTTGCCTGGGCGCGCGAGATCAACCCGTCGCAGCCGCTGACCTGCGGCGTCTGGATGGGCAACTATCTCGACAATCCCTCGCCGATTCAGCGGCTGTCGATCGAAGCGTCAGACGTCGTCTCGTTCCACACGTACGGCGGTCCGGATGAAGCTCGGCGGCTGACCGAGGGCCTGCTGCATCTCGACCGACCGGTTCTCTGTACCGAGTACATGGCTCGCGGCAACCGTTCGACGTTCGAGGCGATCCTGCCGATTTTCCATCAGCACAAAGTGGCCGCGTACAACTGGGGCCTGGTCGATGGGAAGTCGCAGACGATCTATCCCTGGGATTCGTGGGACAAACCGTACACCAAAGAACCGCAGCCCTGGCATCACGACGTCTTCCGCCGCGATGGCTCGCCGTACGACGTGCAGGAAACGCGGTTGATTCAACGACTCAGCAAGCAACCGCCAATGCGGCAGAGCGACCGACCGTAGCTCCGGAGTTGGGTACCGTCGTGATGCACCGCGACTTTCACCGTCGCACGCGTTTCCGAGAGCTGCCGTTGCGGGGCCACAACTTCGGAACGTGCTCGAAACAGCTCCCCGATGCTGACGCCTCGGTCAGCAAGCCCAGCGTGGCAGTCGAGCCTGCCTCGCGCACCGAGATGCCACGGTAGAACGGGAAGGTGTTCTGCGTACGACCTGTCACCGGCGTGGTTCGGCAGCGATACGCAGGTCTGATCCTGAGGCCCGTTCGGCAACGGTCCAACTGTCAGGTCCAACCGACGCAGAGCATTCCGCAGATCAAATCCGACTCTCCGGACGGAGCGGCCTGACAGTCCGTTCCAGTTGTCGCGCATCGTCTTTCGGATTCTCACGACGAACTCCACTCACGCATTGCCTGGCGTCTCGCGTCCCCTGGTAATGGCGGTTGTCCGGCTCTCACCATCACAGAAGTGGTGACCGAGCCTTCCGATCACCACCGTTGAAGGACGCGGCAGTTGTGAGCTGGTTGCGGCGCGACAGCACTTTGCAGATCAAACAGACGAAACGGTGCCGGTCTTACGGACTGTTTCCACGCGTCGAGACATTGCACGCGCGAGTGTGCCTTTCGGCCGGTCCCATGCCCGGCCTGAGTGCTCAACGGATTCCAGCGTTTCCTGGCGCGGAAGGCCACGGGGCCGAAAGTGTGGGCGGACGCGGCGGGCAGGTGCTGTTCGTCACGAATCTCAACGACAGCGGTCCCGGAAGTCTGCGGGCGGCTGTCGAAGCATCAGGACCGCGGACGGTGATCTTCCGAGTGGCCGGCGTCATCACGCTCGATCGCGAACTGCACATCGACGATCCGTACCTGACGGTGGCTGGCCAGACGGCACCGCTGCCGGGCATCACGCTGCGAATGAACCCGAGTGCCGACACGCTCGGCGCGTCCGAGTCGCTGATGGGCATCGAAACTCACGACGTCGTGCTGCGCTACCTGAAGTTCCGACGCGGCGAGTCGCGGCTCTCTGGCGACAATCTGGATATCCGCGACCCGTCGTACAACGTCATCGTCGATCACGTCTCGTTCAGTTGGTCGACCGACGAGAGCATCGAGGTCTGGTCGTACGAAGAGACCGATGCCGAAAACGCCGCGGGCGTCCAGAAGGTCAGCATTCAGAACTCGATCATCACCGAAGGGCTGCAGCAGGACACCGAGCGCTGGCTCGACCCACAGCTTGAGCACACTGCCGAGCAGCTCGCCGACCCGACTTACACCGACTACGCGGGTGATCTGAAAGCGAACAATCATCCGCTGGCGGTGACGATCGGTGGCAAACCGGGATACGAAGCCTGGCGGCAGGTGAAGGACATTGACCTGCACCACAACCTGTTCGCTCATAACACGCACCGGAATCCGCGCGTCCGCTCGACCGGCATCCGGATCATCAATAACGTCGTATACAACTGGTTCACGCGTGCCGGCAGTTCGAAGTATTCGACTCACGTTGATTACATTGGAAACTTCTACCAGCACGGGCCGATGACGCTGACGGTCGACGGTGGCGATCAGCCGCCGCGTCCGCATTTTCTGTGGCACGACGTGACGAACGCCGGCGGTCAGATTACCGATCCCGAAAACGGATCGCTGTATCTGGTGTCGAATATCGCGCCCGCCATTCCCGAGATGGCGGCTCCCGACAACGACAACTGGAACATGCTTATGGAGAGCTGGTCCGGCAATCCGCGCGGCGACGCATCGCAACTCGATCCGGCGCTGAGACGCGACTACCCACTGCCGGAATCTGTGTTTCCCATCAGCCAGTCAGTGCCGGACGCCGGAGACGCAACGGCGTTCGTTGCTCAGGCGGGAGCAAGCCGGTTTCTCGCCGCTGACGGTTCTTTCGTGACGTATCGAGACTTTGTTGACGAGCGTACGCTGAGGTCCCTGGAGACGGGAAACACACGGTTCATTCGCAAAAGTCGCCTCTACAAAACTGCTCAGCAGGCTGGCGGCTACGAAGCCTTCAACACGCAGCTCACAGAGGCTTACCCGGATGCTGACTTCGATGGCATGTCGGACGTCTGGGAAGCTGCGTTTGAGCTGGACTTCCTGTCGGACGACGACACCGACGCGGACGGATACACCGATCTTGAAGAGTTTCTGAACGGGACGGATCCGGTGGTTGCCGACAGCTCTGCAGCACTCGACGCGGTCGCCGTGTTTGCCGATTCGCACGGCGTGCTGGTGATCGAGGACGTTTCATCGACGGGGCGGCAGCTCGCGGTGAGCTTCGACAGGACCGCGAGCGAGATTGTTGTCCGGTCACCGAACGCAGACCTCACGACTGATCGCGCAACGCTGACCGATACCGTCAGAGTTCCCGTCGAGCGAGTGACCGACCGCATCCTTGTTTCGCTGGGCAGTGGCAGCGACTGGCTGGATCTGAGTCGGCTGGCAGTTCGTGCTGTCGTGTCCGCTGGCGACGGAAACGACATTGTGTTCGGAACGATGGCCGACGATCAGGTCACAGGCGGCAACGGCGACGACCGGCTGATCGGGATGGGTGGCGACGACGTGCTGGCGGGCGATGCCGGCAGCGATACGTTGCTTGGCGGGGCGGGGAGTGACTGGCTGCAGGGCGGCTCTGGCGACGATCTCGTCCGAGGGCAGGGCACCTCCGGAGACTGGATCAGCGGCGGCAGCGGTACCAACACGCTTGATGGCGGGGCAGGGGGAGATCGGCTCGTCGAAGTCACGCTGGCAGAAGCGATCGTTCTGACCGCGAGCGAGCTGAAACTCGACGGGGACTCGTCAACACTGACCGGCCTTGAGATCGCATCGCTTTACGCGACGGGATCACGAGTCCTCAGCGATGCCCGCGACTTTCACGGCGACGTCACACTCGGCGGCACGATGGGCAATGACACGCTGCTCGGCGGCGCGGCTGCTGATCTGCTGCTTGGCTTCGGTGGCAACGACCTGCTCGTCAGTGGCGCCGGTCGAGACACACTGAACGGCCACGGCGGACGGGACTCGCTTTACGGCGGCGCTGGCGCGGATCTGCTTCGAGGCCACGGAGCGTCCGGCGACCTGCTTGTGGGAGATGCCGGCAGCGACACGCTCGACGGCGGCCGAGGCCGTGACCGCATCGCGACCGACGAAGACGACGAGGTCATCGCCGACCCACGCGACCGAGCTGTTCTGGCCAGCTTACCAGTCCTGCTGGGGCTTTAACTCGGTAGGTCGAAAAGCGGTGTCAATCGAGGGCTTCACCGCGAGGCGTCAGGATACAGACGGTCGGTTGAGATTCGAGTGGGATCGAGACTCCGGCTGGACCAGAGGAGCTTGAGTTCGGCCCGACCGTCGGGGTTGATGTACTCGATGCGGATCCTGTGTCGATGGTCGCCTGTCATCTCGACTGAGTGGCTGGCTGTCTCGGGCAGACCGGCAGAGTGAACGAGGCGGCCGTCGATCCAGACTGCAAGCTGTTCGTTGCTGCCGAGCAGCGACGTAAACCGGTAGCGGTCAGTGAAGGGCGGATCGACGAAGCCGGTCCAGATGGCCTTGTAGTGGGGCTTGATCCTGTCTGCGTGAGGCTCGGCACCAAACGGTTCGTGGTAGATGGGGGCTTCCACTGTTTCGAGGGCTAGCTTCTGCCCCTGGTAGTAGCTGGCTGTCAGACCGGTTCCCCTTGGCGATGGAGTTGCTTCTCCGGAGGGCAGGGCGATCTGGCCCGATTGACGCTGCCAGTTGTCCCAGCCGGAGATCTCGTACAGCCGGTTGTGGCCGACGTACGGCATCAGCCAGTACGTGCGGCCGTTGTTGGCCGTGACAACGGTCGCTCCCTGATTATCGTTCCCATGGATCTGGTAGAAGCCATCAGGGAGGCCGTCGTCCGCTCGCTGATCGAAGAATCCTCCGACGTACAGCCCGTCGTGCGACCAGACCTGAGCGGGCTGCTTTGTCTGGTCATTGACGATGACGGATCTGTTTGGGCCGAACGAAGTCTGCATCGGGTAGAAGAGGACGCCCGAGTTTGCTTCGCTCCCGTCTTTCGACTGCCGACCGACCGCAGATGTCGGAGCAAGCTTCGCATCGAAGCGAAGAATGCGGCTGCCTTTCTGGGACGTTTCAGGCCAGCCGCCGCCTTCGTACTGGCCGTGTTCACGGATCATGATGCCGGCTTGGTAGGCGACCGACACCGAGTCATTCGGCCCGACAGACACGCAGCGTGGCGATCCGTAACCGTACGACTCCGCGATGATCTGCCCGGCAGCGGATGCCTTGCTGAAGTCCCAGCGGGGCGCGTTGTCTTCGGGACCTTCCCAGCCTGAGACGGGCAGCTGCACCAGGGCATGCGGCTTGTTGATGCCCGCTGTACCGACATAGTCGCCGTTGCTCTTGAAGTCGCCGGGGTTGTGGAACGAGAGGCTGTATTGAGCGTCGGCGTAGAATTGGAATTCCTCGGGATCGAACTCACCGTCACCGTCGGAGTCTGCCCAGGAATAGAGTGGCGGTGCTTTCTTGAGATCGCCGAACCCGTGGTGTTTGGCGGCGGCGACCCACGGCCTTGGATAACCGTCGTGTCCCGTGCCGGCGAACTGAAAGAAGGTGCGACCTCGGTTGATCACACGTCCGGCGATCGCCACCGGGACCGCTCGCCTGAGTTTCGGATCGAGCTTCAGCACTGCCGGGACAACTCGGTGATACAGGAAGGTCTGACCATTGCGGCGGATCGCTCGGAAGGAGCCTGCGTTCGGGAACAGGCTGTCGCCGAGGCGTCCCGTCGCGTACGTCTCCTCGATTTTCCACGAGCCGGTGTCGAAATCGATTCGGTACACGTTGACTGAACCCTCCGGAGCGATGCCGTAGAGCAGTGACGGATCGGCGGGGTCGAACGAGCCGCCAATGTAGAACGACATACCGCCGAACCACTGGTCGCGGATGGAACCGTCACGGTTGACGTGAGCGACTCGACGCGGAGCGTGGCCGGGTTCGGCGATCAGGAAACCGCCCTGGTGGTCAGCAGCAATGTCGAACACGCCAGTGAACCGGGTCGGGTCAAACGGGCCGAACTCTCGAGGCTGCTCGCTGTAGACCTGAGCGATGTTGAACTGGCTGTCGAGCCGCACGACCTTGTGGCCGTCAAGAACGGCCCACAGTTCGCTGCGGGGCGAATCAAAGTCGACTGCGGTAATCGTGCCATCGAGTTCGGCGACCTGCTGCGGGGGAGACTGTGCTGCAAGCCGGAACAGCTTTCGGTCGGTGGCGGCAATGATGGCTCCACCTTCGTCTGAAGAGATCGTGGCGACGCCGGTTACGCCTGGCAGTTTGCTTTCGGAGAGCGACTGGCCGTTGTTCGGAGACAGCCAGCGCACGAAACTCTGCTGCGGATCGACAAGAACGAGGTTGTGACCATCGGCGTCGAGGTCACCTGGAGCGACGCCGTCTCGATTGACGTCCCATTCGGCTTCGACGTGGCCGGTGTCGCAGTTCAAGCGTCGCAGCCTGCCGGTCGGGTGCAGCATGAAGACCTGCTGGCCGCTGGTGGCGACTTTCGTCAGACGGCCTCCCTGGTAGAACTGGGGGCGAGTCCACTCGACCTTCGACCGATCGGCAGCGACCTTCACAAGCATCATCATGCCCTCGGTGATCGGAGGGCCGACGTAGACCCCGGTCTCGTCAACGTCGACCGTGCCGGCACCCATGTGGTCCCCGACCCAGGAGTAACGCGGTGACGGGTTCTCACCGCCTGGCGGGTTGATGCCGATCGTGGTGATGTAGCGAGCGGTCAGGCCGGGTGATGTCAGGAGCCGCCATTCATACTGCCCGGCGGCCACTGGTCGACCGCGATGATCGAGGCCGTCCCAGGCGATGGAGTGCTTCCCGGCCTGGAGTCTGTCGCCACTCAGCAGAGTGCGGATGAGGCGGTCTGACTTTCGCTCGAAGATTCCCAGTGAGACGCGCCCGGGGTTCTCGATCGCGAAGTTGATGGCGATGTCGGAGTCTGTCCGCGGCTGACCGACAGCGAGACGAACTTCGTCCGGGCAATCGGTGGGGACAATCACGGGGGCGGTCGACCGGACCGAGACGCGAACGTTGTCGACGCCGAACGGCGGCATTGGCTGTCCGCTGCCGGCGGCGGCTCCGCAGAGGATTGTGAAACGTAGTGACGGAGTTGCGGACGGGTATTCAAACGAGACCGGCCAGCGGTGTCCGTTTCCAAAACGTCCCGTCGCATCGGCCTCGAATGGTTGAGCACCTTTGCCAGCGGGGTATGCGGCGGGATTGCGATCCGGCCACGACTGCTGAAAGGCGGTGTTCGTCGCGAAGTTCGTGTCGAAGGCGAATCCGGGCTTCGCGTGGTTGTCGAAGAACATCAGGCGGTGCAGGGGGCCGCCGGTCTTTCGCTGCAGGCCTCGCCAATCGCCGAACGTGTAGAGGTCGAAGCTGACTCGCACGCGGTCATGTGGTGTCGCGGACAGGTCGAGTTTGAAGATCGGCCCCTGATTGAACGACGACCAGCTGTGCTGAGCGACCAGAAAGCGCTTTGCCACTTTCGTCTTCCCGTCGAACACCGTGCCTGACGCTGACCCCCGCTGCCATTCGGGAAGCAGCTTTGAACCGGTGAGGGTGCCCACGGGCAACTTGTCGAAGGACTGCCGATAGACGTCGACCCATTCGGCATGGACTGGTCGAAGAAGGGCAGCCGTCAGAAGCAGCACGGAAACGGTGAGACGCTGTGAGGCCACTTATCGATTCCTTTCCAGCCAGCCGCCGGGTTGTTTGGTGGCTGTCGCCTGAGTGTCGGCATACCAGGTCTTCAACTGCTTGAGCATGGCCGCTGCTCTTTCCGGGTGCCTGGCGGCGATGTTGGTCTGTTCGCCGGGGTCGGTTTTGAGGTGATACAGCTCGACAGATTCGTTCTCGAACGTGCCCGGCTTTGCTTTCGGGTGATTGACGACGAGTTTCCATTCGCCGTCGCGGAGTGCCTCGCTGCGGCCTCCGTTATTCGAGAGGGACGCCCAGTAGAGCGGACGCGGTGTCAGCGGCTTCTGCTCAAGCAGAACGGGCGAGAGGTCGACGCCGTCGAGCGGCTGCTCCGGCAACGGAGCCTCGGCGAGCTTCAGCAGAGTCGGCATGACGTCGAGACTGATGAGCGGTTCGTTCGAGACGCTGCCGGGTTTGATGCGGCCTGGCCACCAGGCGATCGCGGGGACTTTGTGGCCGCCTTCGTAGACGGAGCCCTTGCGGCCTCGCAGGCGGTCGTCGCCGCTGGGGAAGTCGCCCGCCGGGCCGTTGTCGGAGAAGAACAGGACGAGTGTGTTCTCGGCGATGCCGAGTTCGACCAGCGTGCGACGCAGCTCGCCAATGCCCTCGTCGATCGGCAGCGTCATGCCGCGATACTTCTCGATGCGTTCTTCCTTGCTGACGTCCTGCCACTTCCAGCGGTCCCAGTTGTCGAGCGTTCTCCGCACGGGGTCGCCGGGGACCTGGACGGGGTTGTGGATCGCTTCGTGAGCGACGTACAGGCAGAACGGCTTGTCGGACTTTGCGTGACGGCGGATGAAGTCCAGCGTGTAACGGTTGATGAGGTGCGTCGAGTAGCCCTCTTCCGGCGCTTCCCGGCGGCCGTGCCACCAGTCGTGGCGGTAGTGGTCGCCGACGTGGCTGACGAAATCGATATTGCCGCTGTGGTACCCGACGAACTCGTCGAACCCGTGGTTCTGCGGATGAAACTCGTCCGAGACTTCGGTGTAACCCTGATGCCACTTGCCGATCAGCCCGGTGACGTAGCCGGCTGCCTGGAGCGATTCGCCAAACGTCGTCTCCGCCCGCCGCAGCCCCTTGCGATGCTCGGGGTGGTCGCCGACGGGATGAATGACCGCCTCAATCCCCGCCCGCTGCTGATACCGCCCCGTCAGCAACCCCGCCCGAGTCGGCGAGCAGACCGTCCCCGACGAATGAAAATCCGTCAGCCGCATCCCTTCGGAAGCCAGCCGGTCAATCTCAGGCGTCTTGAAGTGCGGATTCCCAAAACAACTCACCCCGGCATACCCCATGTCGTCGACCATCACGACAATGAGATTCGGTTTCGTCGCCGCTTCAGCAGTCGAGGAAGCAACGCCCGCCAGCGTCAGCAGCAGGACGAGAATCAAAACAAGTCGGGGAACGCTTCGGTAAATCATCTGTGTTCCTGCGAGCCTGTCGGAGAGAAATGGGAAGCGGCGTCTGTCAACGGACGCGTACCGTAAAGAAAGGAGTTGACAAGCTGCATCCCAGCCGTAGGCGAGTTTCTCCGAAACTCGCAGCGAGCCTGAGTGCGGGTGCAAGCTGCGTGGCCACCGTCGCCGCGTGGCTGCCGTCGAACTGGAATGATCCCTCGCTCCTGCGTCGTTCCAGGTTTCAGAGAAACCTGGCTACGGCTAATCTCTCGGGATGACTGACTGCATCAACACTGACGAACTGCGGTTCTTTGATCGCAACGATGACTTCGGCGTCTCGTTCGGCAGGCTCCCACACTGGTCTCAGGCGGGGACGGTTGTCTTCATTACCTGGCGGACTGCCGATTCCATGCCACGTAATGTGATTCATCAGTGGGTGTCGGAGCGCAACAAGCTGCTCCAGGAATGCGGCCTCGATCCATTTGGCGACTGGCGCAGCGCGCTCAAGTCGCTGCCAGACTCCCGGGCACTCGCAGTCAAATGGCAATTGATCGAACGCTTCGATGAGCAGCTTGATAGCTGTCGCGGCGCCTGCGAACTACGTGATCCGCGAGTTGCTCAGTGCGTCGCTGAGAGTCTGCATAAGTTTGATGGGGAACGTTATCTGCTCACCGATTTCGTTGTGATGCCAAACCATGTGCATGTTCTCGGTGCGTTTCCATCTGAAGAATCGCTCCGAAAGCAGTTGGCCGGATGGAAGCGGTTTCAGGCAAGGCAGATCAACACGCTTCTCGACACCAGTGGCCCGTTCTGGCAGGTTGAGGACTTCGACCATCTGGTTCGCAGCGAAGAACAGTTCGAGCATTACCGCCGATACATCGCCAGCAACCCCGCCCGCGCAGCGTTGAAAGAAGGTGAGTTCCTGCACTGGACCCGCCAGCCGTAGGCGAGTTTCTCCGAAACTCGCAGCGAGTCTGAGTTCGGGTACAAGCTGCGTGGTGACCGCCGCAGCGGGAATAATCCCTCGCCCTTGCGTCGCTCCAGGTTTCGGAGAAACCTGGCTACGGCTGAAAAGCTGTCAGTCGGTCAGACCTTGCCGGCCCGGAAGTGCAGCGATACGAGGTAGCAGCTCAGCCGTAGGCGAGTTTCTCCGAAACTCGCAGCGAGTCTGAGTTCGGGTACAAG